>Ga0182011_10000632_pt1 | contig 30770 bp, 24 predicted proteins | sample 711E1DmetaG_FD_120481 | JGI IMG/M metagenome (GOLD analysis project Ga0182011, IMG submission 120481) | Permafrost microbial communities from Stordalen Mire, Sweden - 711E1D metaG | ecosystem: Environmental > Terrestrial > Soil > Wetlands > Permafrost | place: Sweden: Stordalen | collected...
AAGCCGGCGGGCTCCCCACGCGATTGACATGGGAACCCTGGGAGGGTTCCCAAACCTTCCCGCGATGGTTCGCCGCCGGCAAAGCCGGCGGGCTCCCCACGCGACTAGAGCTAGAATCGTTGTGAGGGAACGTCCGGGCGACTCCGGCGCAAGACCTGAATGCCCGTGCCGAACATCAGCCGGATCTCGTCGCCCCGGATGCGGCCTTGGTAGGCGTCGAGCCGCCGCGAACCGGGGTCGCAAGGCCCGCCTTCCAGGACGTCGAAGCGGCGCTCGTAGACGGCGACAGCACCGTCACGAACTTCGCCGGTCACGTGGTAGCGCGTGCCGACCCGAAAATCCAGGTTGCCACTGCACCGATAGGGATGGCCGTCAGTCGACACCTGACGCACCCAACGGTCGTAATGGCCGGCAATCTTGCTGCCGTCTTGCACCAGGTGCCATTCCTCGCGCTCACTTCTCTCGTCACCGTCAGGCATCACGCTGCTGTTCTCCCACAGCCAATACCCCTCAGCACTGGCCGTGCGCCCGTCATCCTCGGCCGGCAGGCCCCCCAGGCGCTCGAGCATTGGAAGCCGATCCGCCATGGAGATCGGCCCAGCCAGCCCACTTCTATCAAAGGCTTGTCGCTCGATGCGCGTAGCACCTGCCCCCGTGCCATCCGAGGCCGGTGGCACCCCAGAGACAGCGCGTCGGCCGGTGGCGCAGCCCGCCGCCGCAAAGGTAGCTGCCAGCAGAGCGAATCGCACCATGGAAAACCCTCTCTAAGCGTAGCAACAGGGAGCGGGCGGAACCAGGAGCCGCCGCTTTCCACAATCCTGCGATTCGCATGAAATCGTGGCGGCAAACGTCGCCGAGAGCGACTGCGACAAGTCTACGACCACCATCGCTCGCCTCGATTGGGTTCGCGACTCGATCGTGGAAAGGGCTGTTCTTCTGAGGCGGTCCGTGGCTCCGCCTGCCGTCCCATCGGGGCGTCCTACCCCGGCCCCGCATTTTCCAGGAACCGCTGCAGGTCAGCCGAAGCCCTTTCCCAGTCAGCCATGCGCCGGCCCAGAAGATCGCCAAGCTCGCGTTCGCGATCAGCGAGTGCGTGCAACTTCTGCCAGTCGCCCCCATGGTCGGCCGCCAGTTGCGCGCGCAGCGCAGAGAGCTCGGTTTCGATGCGCGAGACCTCCGCTTCCAGCGATTCGACCATCCGTTCCAGGCGGCGCTGTGTGCGCTCGCGGTCCTTTTTCACCGCGCGGGTCATCTCAGTCGGCGACTGGGTGATTCGGGAGGGGGGCAATTCCTCGGGCACGGGCTGAGCGGCGGCTTGGCCTCTCCGATACTCGCGCCAGTCTGAGTAATTGCCCAGGTGCGCCTCCAGCGTGCCGTTTTCAAACACCAGCAGGCGCCGGCACGCCCGATCGAGAAAGTAGCGATCGTGGCTGACCACGATGAGGGTTCCTTCGTAGCCGTCCAGCGCGTGCTCCAGCGTTTCGCGCGCCGGAATGTCCAGGTGGTTGGTCGGCTCGTCGAGCGCCAGCACGTTGCGGGGAAATAGCAGCATCTTGGCCAGCGCTAGCCGGCTGCGCTCACCGCCCGAGAAACCGCGCACCGTGCGAAAGGGATCGTCTCCGAAGAAGCGAAACTTGGCCAGGTACTGCCGCACCACTTCGGGCGACAGATCGTTGCGTACCGACTGGATTTCTTCGATGGCGGTGCGGTCCTCGGAAAGTGAGCTCAGTTTCTGATCGAAGTACCCCAGGCGCACAGCGGCTCCGCGTTCCACCACGCCGGCCAGCGGTGCCAGCTCGCCGACCAGGGTCTTGAGCAGGGTGCTCTTGCCACAGCCGTTGGGGCCCACGATGCCGACCCGATCCCCGCGGAAGATGTTGACCGTCACGTCGCTCAGAATGGGCTTGCCCGGGTAGCCCACGCTGATGTTCGGCGCGCGCACAATTTCCTTGCCGCCCAGATCGCCACCGGCTTGGAAGTTGAGCGCGATCCGCCCCGCCATTTGCCAGTTGTCGTCGGGGCGTTCCAATCGCTCCAGCTTTTCCAGCATGCGGCGCCGGCTTTGCGCCTGCTTGGTCTTTTGCCCGGCCAGGTTGCGCCGGATGAAGTCCTCGGTCTTTTCGACGTGTTCTTTCTGGCGCTGGTACTCGACCCGCGCCCGTTCTAGTCGTGCGTCGCGCTCCACCACGTACTGTTCGTACGCGAAGGAATAGCGGACAAATTGGCCGTCCTCCAACTCGACGATCGCGCGACAGGTGCGCTGAATGAAAGCCCGGTCGTGCGAAACCAACACGAAGGCGCCCGGATACTCGGCCAGGCGCGCCTCCAGGCGCTCGATGGCCGCGAGATCAAGGTGATTGGTGGGCTCGTCGAGCAGGAGCAGGTCGGGCTGGCGGACCAGGACCTTGGCCAGCTCCAGTCGGCCGCGTTCGCCGCCGGAGAGCGTGGCCAGCGACCGGCCCAGGTCAGCCCGCGATAGGCCCACGTCCTGCGTGAGCTCGCGAACGCGTGTTTCGAGGTCATAGCCGCCCTCCAGACGGTAGCGTTCCTGCAGGTCACCGTAGCGCTTGAGATCCGCCTCGGAAGCCTCGGCCAGCCGTGTTTCGAGGCGCTGCAGCTCCTCGTGCATGGCTTGCACATGGGCGAATGGCTCCAACAGGGCATCGAGCACAGTGCCCTCTCCGCCCAGTTGGTGCGACTGCCGGAGGTAGGCCACGGTCTGTCGCCCCAGGATCCGCGCGTCGCCCGCGTCCACTTGCAACTCGCCCGCGAGCAGCTTGAGCACGGTGGACTTGCCCGTGCCATTGGGGCCAAGCAAGGCGAGCCGGTCGCCTGGCCGGATGAGCAACGAGGCGCCGACCAGAATCTCGGTGCCAGGATAGCTGAAATATGCGTCGGCGAACTGGGCGAGGCTCAACCGTTGGCCTTCATGAACTCGCGCATGTGGTCGGCCAGGGCCTGGCAGCCTTCCACGGGCATGCCATTGTAGACCGAGGCCCGGATTCCGCCCACGGTGCGGTAGCCTTTGAGCGCCAGCATGCTCTTGCTCGTGGCTTCCTTGAGGAACTTCTCGGTCAGCTCCTCGCTGGGCAGCTTGAAGGTGATGTTCATGTGGCTGCGCACGGCGTGGTCAGACACCGTGCCTTTGTAGAAACCGCCTGAGCCGTCGATGGCGTCGTAGATCAGCTTGGCTTTGTCGGCGTTGCGCTTCTCGATGGCCGCCAAGCCGCCCTGACGTTCCATCCAGCGGAAGGTTTCGAGCAACACGTACACGCCAAAAGTGGGCGGCGTGTTGAGGCAGCTCTTGGCATCGGCGTGCACCTTGTAGTTGAAGATCTTGGGTACGCCCTTGCCAATTCGGTCGTAGAGGTCCTTGCGCACGATGACCAGCACCACACCCGCGGGGCCCAGGTTCTTCTGCGCGCCGCCGTAGACCATGGCAGTGCGCGCGATGGGGTGCGGCCGCGACATGATCTCTGAGCTGGCGTCGACCATGAGAGTGGGGTGTTTCGGCCAGTCGACGAAGCGGTTGCCGTGCACGGTCTCATTCGAGCAGATGTGGAGGTAGGCGGCGTTGGGGTCGGCGGTCCAGCCGGTTGGATGGCGGTCGAACCCGGTGGATTCGCTCGACGCCACCACCCGCACCTTGTCGGGGGCGATGCCTTTGGCGGTATCGGCGGCTTTCTTCGACCACTCGCCGGTTATCACGTACTCGGCCACGCCGTTGAGGAAGTTCATGGGAATCAAAGCGAACTGCTGGGTCGCTCCCCCCTGGAGGAAGAGCACATCGTGCGTGTCAGGAATCTGCAGGAGGCCACGGCAGCGGGCGATGGTCTCATCCAGCACGGCATCGAATTCCTTGCCCCGGTGACTGCACTCAGCGATGCCAAACCCCTTGCCCTGAAAGTCCAGCAGGGCTGCGGCAGAGGCCTCGAGAACCTCGAAAGGCAGAGTGGCAGGACCGGGAGCGAAGTTGAACGCGCGTTTCTTCATGGGGACTCCGTTGGGTAGAGGGGGCACAAACATAATCGATTCCTGGCGCCAACGGGAGAGGAACTGACCGTGGCCGCCACCGACTCTGTCACCCACACCGATCCGCATCTGCGACGTTTGGGTTGGACCCCGAAATGAACCTGTACTAGAAAGCCTCAGGCCCAAGCGGGCCGCGTTTTTCGATGCTCGAATTTTTCCGGCCAACGAAGGATACTCGTGCCCAGCGTCGGCGATTTCATCGGGTGAGCCGGGCCGAGGTTGGCGGCAGAACCCTGGGAGCAAAGGCTGGACTCACCCAGACGCGGAGAGACAAATGGCCGTCGTAGTTGTTGTCGGAGCCCAGTGGGGCGATGAAGGCAAGGGGAAGGTCGTAGACCTCCTGACCGAACACGCGGACATCGTGGCGCGCTGGGGAGGGGGTGCCAACGCCGGCCATACCATCGTGGTCGAGGGAAAGAAGTACGTCACGCACCTGATTCCTTCCGGTGTCCTTCGGGCCGGGGTTACCTGCGTGCTGGGAGAGGGCATGGTCATTGACCCGCGCACCCTGGTCGAGGAAATGCGCACCTTTCGCAGCCACGGCTTGCTGGCACGGAACACGGATCTGGTGATCGCTGGGCGGGCCCACCTGACATTCCCGCACCATCGGGAGCTTGACCGTCTGCGCGAAGAGGAACCGGGAGCCATTGGCACGACTCGTCGTGGGATTGGACCGACCTATGAGAGCAAGGCCTCGCGCACCGGCGTCCGCGTCGAGGACCTTCTGCGGCCAGAGCGGTTTCGGCGCAACGTGGAGCGCAACGTGGCCTACGTGTCGGGCGCTCTGCTTCGGTACGGAGCTGCGCTTCCCGATGTGGACGCGCTGGTCAAAGAATACTTGGCGCTGGGTGAAGAGATTCGGCCCTTTGTAGGGGATGCCTCTCGCTTCCTCTACGACGCGATTCGGACGGGGCACAACGTATTGTTCGAGGGCGCACATGGTGTCTTGCTCGACCTGGACCACGGCACCTACCCCTTCGTCACGTCTTCGTCGACCACAGCCGGAGGTGCTTGCACGGGATGTGGTATCGGGCCGGCCTCCATTGACACGGTCATGGGTATCGTGAAGGCCTATGCCACTCGAGTTGGCAACGGGCCCTTCCCGACGGAGCTGCACGACAAGATGGGCGACCGCCTGCGCGAGGTGGGCACGGAATTTGGGTCCACCACCGGCAGGCCGCGTCGGTGCGGGTGGCTGGATATACCGGCCCTTCGCCTTACTTGCCGGCTTTCCGGCATCCTGGCCCTGGCGCTGACCAAGCTCGACGTTCTGGCGGGTCTGGAGAGGGTCAACGTTTGCGTGCAGTACCGGCTGGCAGGCAAGACGCTCGATGAGATGCCGCTGGATCCCGACGACTTGGCGGCCGTGGAGCCGGTCTACGAGACACTCCCAGGGTGGCCCGCACTTTTCGCAGTCGACGCTTCGGCGGCCGCGAAGCCCCAGCTTCATCAGGCTGCTGAGCGGTATGTTGCGCGGATTTCCGAGCTGGTCGGTGTTCCCCTGGCCCTAGTCTCGGTCGGGCCGGGGCGCGACGAAACCATCGTGAGGGACAACCCATTCGTGGCAGGTAATGCGCGCTAACTCATCGCACGCAACCTACCGCGGCGGACGCGTCGCGATTCTGCCGTGCTGGTCGTGGGCGGTGTTCGGGGCGGGGATGGGACAGAAACCGTCTTGCCACGCGGAGACTGACATCTATAATCGCGCGGTTACCGTTTCTTCGTGGTACGCGCAAATGAGGGCCCAATGAAAATCGTCTGTGACGCTTGTCAGGCTAAGTACTCGATAGCGGACGAAAAAGTCCAGGGGAAGGCCTTCAAGATCCGATGCAAGAAGTGCAACCATATCATCGTAGTCAGAAGCGGCGGTGAGCGCGCCGCCAGCGCTGCCGCGGAGCCCAAGCCCGCGCCAGTCGAGGCCCAAGGCACATGGTACGTCGTGGTGGAGGGCGAGCAAGTCGGGCCGCTGACCGAGCCGGACATCGCGGCCCGCCTGGCGCGTGGTGAGATCACTGGCGACACGCTGGTGTGGAAGGAAGGTCTTGCTGACTGGGTGAAGCTGTCAACCGCCCCGGAGCTGGCACAGGCGCAGGCGCCCCAAGTGCCTCCGGGTGCTGAGCCGGCCTCGGTCCCGGCGGAAGAGCCCGCGCCTGTCCGGCGCGATTCAGCACGCATGCGTGCGCATGGTTCGGCCAAGGAGGCGGGGAGGACAGCGGCTCCTGCTGAGGATGTCTTCTCAAAGCCCGCCCCGGCGGCCAGTGGAGCGGCCGATCTCTTTGGCTCGTCCGCCGCCGCGCTCTCGTCCGCTGCGGCCGAGGCGCCAGCCGCGGCGGCGCCGTTTGCGTTTGGAGCGGCGGCTGCCCCGGCTGCTGAGCCGGTATCCAGGGCCCCGGGCAACGGCGCAGGGCAAAGTCATCTCACCGGTCAACGCAACGAGAACTCGGTGCTGTTCTCACTGGCCAACCTGGAAGCCCTTGCGGTGCCGAGATCGTCGGGTAGTGCACGATTGCCGTCGACAACTTCGACCACCGAGGGCTCTGGCCTGATCGACATTCGTTCGATGGCCGCGAGGACCATCGGAGAGTCCAGCGGAGGCGAGACATTCGGGGCTTCGGACGCTTTGCCAACCTTTTCGACGCCGCAGTTCTCACCGGTGGCTCCGGTGTTGCTGCCTATGGGTTCGAGCGGCCCACCCAAGTGGGTGTACCCGGTTCTGGGCGTGCTGGGCATTGGCATTGTCGCCCTTGGCTTCGGGATTTACCGAGTGGTCTCGGTGCCGCCGCGGCCGCCGTCCGTGCCTCCGCAGATCGTCGTGCCCGCGCTGGCACCGCCGGCCCCAGGGGTGGCAGCAGCGCCAAGCCCTGGTGCCCCGGCGCCTGCTGAGCCAGCCAAGCCTGCAGCGTCCGAGGAGAAGCCGGGCGAGGACAAGAGTGTCGCGGACAAGAAGAAGACGTTGGTGAAGGGCGGCAGGCCGGTCGCCAGGGCCTCGATCGAGGCAGCGCCCTCGGCCAAGGCTGCCGTCGATACCGGGAAGAAGCCCACGCCCGAGGTTGCGGTGACGCCCCCTGCGCCAACCAAGCCGGCAGCCAGGAAGGGTGGCTCAATCGATGACTTGCTCAACCAGGTTGGCACCACCAAGGGAGGCGGCGGGGGCGAAGAGCCCAGGCCCAGGAGGCCAGCCGCAGCGGCGCTGCCCGCCCTCTCCCAGAGCGACATCGTGAGTGCGATGAAGGCCGTGCAGCCAAGAGTGAAGGAGTGCTTCAACCAGTACAAGGTTCCGGGCATCGCAAACATCAGCATCTCGGTGTCCAAGGGGGGCCGGATCGCCTCGGCGAGTGTGACGGGCAAGTTCGCAGGAACGCCCAGTGGAACCTGTGTGGAAGCCGCGGCCAAGACTGCGAAGTTCCCTCCCTGCGAGGCCATGAGTTTTCCCTGGCCGTTTCAGCTTCGCTAGTTACTAAGGCAGCTCGATACTGAAACGGGCACCCGCGACGGCGTCGGTCATGAAGCTCACGCGGCCACCCAGACAGTGTTCGCCGATGAGGCGCATGTGCGAGAACACAGAGGTGAACGTTGACACGGGGGATCACCAAGGATACTTTTGCCTGGCGCTCGCGCACAGGAGGACATGATGGCTAGCGACGAACCCTGTCTTATCGCCAGCAAGAGCGCTATCCGTGGTCAGATCTCGGGCAAGCAGGACCTGATCGTCGAGGGCCGCGTGGAGGGCCACATCAGCCTGGAGAGCAACCTGACCATTGAGGAATCGGGTAGTGTGGAAGCTGACATGGACGTCGACCAGGTCACGGTCAAGGGCGAGGCACGCGGCGAGGTGGTGGCGGCACGTTCGGCCGTCTTGCACGCCACGGCGCGGGTGGCGGGAAATATTCGCGCACCCCAGATCATCATCGAAGACGGCGCAAAGTTCTCAGGGACCATCGAGATGGAGGTTGAGTTGCCGGCCAGCATCAAGGCGGGCGGCGCCTAGCCCTTTGGGCGGCGCGCCCGGGACGGGACACCAATCATGGCAAAGGAAAAGGACACGAAGCCCATGGCGAACACGGTCATCGGAAGCAGCATCGTGATCGACGGCGAGATCACAGCAGAGGAGTCGCTCACCATTCTGGGAACGGTCAAGGGCAAGATCTCAGTGGCGCAGAACCTAGCGGTGGAGGCCGGCGCCACCGTCGAGGCCGACGTCGAGGCGCAGACCGTTACAGTGAACGGCCGGCTGACGGGCAACGTGGTGGCGCGCGAGCGCCTCGAGTTGAAGCCCGAGGCTAAGATGGTGGGCGACGCCAAATCACCGCGGATCGTGATCGCCGACGGTGCTGGGTTCAAGGGCAACGTGGACATGGACGTGTAGGCGCGCACCATGGCTGACAAGGAAACCGTTATTGGGTCCGACACGCGCATTTCGGGAGAGGTGCGCGGCGAAGAGGATCTTGTTGTCCGCGGCCGCATAGACGGCAAGATACAGCTTACCCAGACGCTGACGGTCGAGAAGGGCGCCACGGTCCAGGCCGACCTGGATGTCGGCCATCTCGTCGTCCTCGGCGCGGTGGTCGGCACCATTGTCGCTTCCGAGAGCGTGAAACTCATGTCGACCGCGCGCGTGGTGGGTGACCTGGCGTCTCCGCGCCTGACGATGGAAGCCGGTGCCGCATACCGTGGCCGCGTGGACATGGGCGACATCGCGGCCGCGCGGGCTGCCGCAAGCTCGCGCGCCGTACAGCGTCCTGCTGTCAGTGAGAAGCCCGCAATCCGTCCCGCACCCCCTCGCATGGCCACGCTGGCCAAGGCGATCGTTGCTACCAAGGCTTCGGCGCCGGTCGCGCCTGCTGCCGCACGTTCCACGGTGACGCCCTCTGCTAGCGTGCCTGCTCCCGCGTCACCGCCTGCTTTTCCGCGGGTTGCCGGGGCCATGGGTGCCATGACGCCGGCTTGGGCCAAAAAGAAGATCCGCCGGCGCTAGCTACGGCTCGTCGGGGTTCGGGGCCGCGGATCGCGGATCGCGGGCCGAGAGGACGTGGGCGAGTTCGTGGGCGGTCTGCGGAAAGCAAAACGTTGAACGGGGCGGCGCGCCGCTCGCGCTCACGCGAGTCGCACGCAGCCCGGTACACACTGTCGCGCACTGGTGTAGTTGTCTCACGCTACCGCTCACGGCCAAGATCTATCGCCGGATTGCGGCGTCTAGAGTGCATTTAGCTGAGCGTGTGGTACGTTCTCCCCGTCCATGTGCGGCGTGATCGGAATCTATGGCCACCCGGAAGCGGCCAACCTGGCGTACCTTGGCTTGCACGCCCTGCAGCATCGGGGCCAGGAGTCGGCGGGAATCGTATCCAGCGATGGCGAGCATTTGCGCTGGGTTCGGGAGATGGGGCATGTGGGCGAGATCTTTACCCAGGACCGCCTGCGACGTTTGCCTGGCTCATCAGCTATCGGTCACGTGCGCTACTCGACGACCGGCGATTCGGCGTCCAAGAATGCGCAGCCCATTGCGGTGGACTATTCGGGTGGTTCGCTTGCGATTGCCCATAATGGCAACTTGGTTGATGCGGCCGAGCAGCGGGCTCGTCTGGAGGACGGGGGCTCGATCTTCCAGACCACGAGCGACACGGAAGTCATCCTGCACCTCATCGCGCGCTCACGCGAAGGATCTCTGCCCGACCGCGTGGCGAACGCCCTTCGGGCGGTGCGCGGAGCCTATTCGTTGGCCTTCTTGTCCGAGTCTATGATGATCGTCGTGCGTGATGCGATGGGCATCCGCCCGCTGTCCTTGGGCAAGCACAGCAAGAAGGGGTGGGTGGTGGCCTCGGAAACCTGCGCCTTTGATCTCATCGAGGCCAGCTTCGTGCGCGACATCGAGCCAGGCGAGATGCTGGTCTTCGACAAGGACGGGATGCGGCGGGTTTTTCCCTTCAAGCCAGAGAAGCCGTACCGGTGTGTGTTCGAATGGGTCTACTTCGCTCGGCCTGATTCCACTATGGCAGGCCAGTCGGTGTACCAAGCTCGCGAGCGGATGGGCCGTCGTCTGGCGGTCGAGCACCCGGTGCCTGCCGACGTGGTCGTTCCGGTTCCGGATTCGGGAACCGCAGCGGCCATTGGCTACGCGCGCGAGACCGGCCTCCCGTTCGGCCAGGGCCTGATGCGCTCGCACTACGTGGGGCGCACCTTCATCGAGCCGTCTGAGTCGATTCGTCACTTTGGCGTGAAACTCAAGCTGTCGCCGGTGCGCGAAGTCCTGGCGGGAAAGCGGGTCGTCGTGGTCGACGATTCCATCGTGCGCGGCACCACCTCCAGCAAGATCATTGGCATGATTCGGGGGGCGGGTGCGCGCGAGGTGCACCTGCGCATCAGCTCACCGCCCACAGTGGGGCCTTGTCACTATGGCATCGATACCCCGGATCGGGACAAGTTGATCGCCAGCGCGCACAGCGTGGATGAGATTTGCCGCTTCGTGGGCGCGGATAGCCTCGGCTACCTGTCGCTCGGCGGCTTGCGTGCCTCGATCAACTGCGCGGGAAGCACCGACGAGCATCGCGGATTGTGCGACGGTTGCTTCTCCAATTCCTACCCCATCGCGGCCGCGCCTCCGATGCACTACCGGCAACTGCGATTGATCTCTGCGTAGGAGGCTTGTTGCTGCGGGGGCGAGTTCACCTAGACAGGCGCCCTCCGTTGAGAACTCATGGAGGAGAGGGGAGGCCACAGAGACGGAGGCTACTTGACTCCCTCACGCGGATCCCCAAGATGGGACCCATGCTTCGCACTGGTCCAGTGGGAGTTTTGATCTCACTGCTTTCCGCTTTTTTCGGCGGTTCGGCGGTGGCGGCGCCTCGGGTGCTGATAATGGAGATGGCCGGCGGTGCGCGGGACATCCGGCAAGAGGTCCGTACCTCGGCCGAACAGGCCCTGCGCGCGCTGGGCGTCGAGGTCGTACCGCAAAACCAGGTCAAGACCGCGCTGGACGACTGCAACGTCCCGGCCTGCCTGGCCGACCTGGGTCGGCAGGCCGGGGCGAGCCACATCCTGGAGATTCAAGGTAGCTACGTGAACGAGTCGTACAACCTCCGCCTGGACCTGCGCGACGGCGGGACGGGGCGCATTCTGGGCAGTGATTCCAAGGAATGCGAGATCTGTTCAGCCAACGACTTCTATCGAGCGGTGAAGGATCGCTCCGCCGCACTCTGGACGCGCGTGGTGCGCGAGCAGGCCAGCGCGGGCTCGGTGCCCATTGAGGCTATCTCCGTGACGCCGGCGCAGGCCAACTTGGCGGAGGCGAAAGCGGCCCCGCCTCCTCCAGAGGCTCGCCGATCCTTCTGGGGACAACCGCTGCCCTTGTTCGGGCTGGGCCTCGCCGCAGGCGGGGCGGTGCTTCTCAGTTTCGGGGTCCATTATCTCGCGGTGGAAGGCGAGCCCGATCCGAGGTGTGGGGGCCAGCAGCCTTGCCCTTTCAAGCGCGCCACCGCGGGCCTGGGGTGGGGCTTGCTGACGGGCGGAAGCGCGGCCCTTCTGGGGGGAGTGGCCATCTTGATCTGGGGGCGCGATGAGCCAACCGGGCCGGCGATTTCTCTTGGCCGGGGGACGGTCTCCTTCTCTGGGCATTTCTAGACGCGTGGGGAGCTCGCCGGCTTGGCCGGCGGCGTACCATCGCGGGAGGGTATGGGAACCCTCTCAGGGTTCCCATCATCGCGTAGGCGAAGGCGGGCTTTGCCCGCCAGAGCCAGAGCGCGGGAGGGTATGGGAACCCTCTCAGGGTTCCCATATTGATTGGTAGACGCACTTGCAATTCGTTCTTCTGGGCGGCACGTTAGTGCCTGTCATGCCCACGATATTGCTGTTTGACGTCGACGGAACCCTGGTGACCAGCGGCGGGGTCGGACGTCGAGCCATTGAGAAGGCGTTCGAGCAGCGCCATGGTCGCCGCGACGTCGTGTCGTTCTCTTTCGCCGGCATGACCGACAAGGCGATCGTGCGCGATGGCCTCCTGGCGCTCGACAAGCGCTTCGCGTCTAGCGCCGAGTTACGGGCCGAGATCGACGCCACGATCGCCTTCTATCTGCGCGTTCTTGAGGGCGAGGCGGCCGCCACCGGCGGCATTCGCGTTCATGACGGCATCCTGCGTGCGCTCGAACTGGCCGAGGCGCGCCCCAACGTAGCCTTGGGCCTGGGCACCGGGAACATGCGCGAAGGCGCCCGCATCAAGTTGGGACACGCGGGGATCTACCATCGCTTCACCTTTGGCGGTTTCGGCGACGATTCGATCGATCGTTCGGAAATCCTCGCGGCTGGCGCGCGGCGGGGCGCGGCCCAGCTCGGTGCACCACTTCAGGATTGCCGGGTGGTTGTCGTCGGCGACACACCCAAGGACATCACCGCCGCCGAGGCCATCGGCGCCGCGTGCGTCGCGGTGGCCACCGGCATGCACTCGCTGCCCGAGCTGGAGGCCCACGCGCCCACGCTCGCGTGCCAAACCCTGGGCGACGAACGTGCCGACGCTGTCCTGTTCGGGGGGTAGCCAGCTCTCTGTGGTGAAAAAGCTAGCTATGTTCCCCCGGCGGTTCGGTGTGGACCGTCACGCGTCCCAAGTTGGGGATTTCGGTGCGCAGGTACTGCTCGATGCGCTCGGTGAAGGCGTGCGCGTCCTTGATAGTAGTCGCGGCCGCCAGGGTGCAATGAAACGAGATCGCCAGTTCGTGTCCTGTGCGCCGGACGCATAGGTCGTGGGCCTGGATACGAAGTTGAACAAGCTCGGGAAAGCGGAGGAGCGAGGCGCTGATCTGTTCGACTTCCGCTGGGTCGGCGTTTCGCAGGGTGCCGCTTCCCCCGGTGGGCTCGATGTGGGTGATGACCTTGGCTAGGCTGGGCATTGCGGCCTGAAGGTCGCTCTCCAACGCCGAAGCCCGACGATGCCCCTCGTCCAGAGGCAGGCTCTCCGCCATTTCCAAATGCAATTCCATGGTCCAGCGGCCGTCTTCCTCGAATACGCGGATGTCATGCGCGCTCAATCCGTGGCGCTCGGCCCGCCGACGCGCCGTCGTCGCCAGATCCTCCGTCGAGATTGGGCCCGGCTCCACATGCACCACAATGTCGGCACGGGTAAACTCTGCCCTAATGGCGGCCTCGGCCCGATCGGCGATCTCGTGACTGCGCTCCAGCGACTCGCCCGGATCGAGGACCAAGGCCAGGTCCACGAAGAGGCCGGGCCCGCTGCGGCGCACGCGCACCTGCCTGACCTCGCGGACGTCGGCAACCTTGGCCGCGGCCCCTATGCGTCGGGCCAGTTCAGGGGGCACGGAATCCAACAGGTCGTTGACTGCCTTCCGTCCCAGTTGGACGCTCACCCAGACCACGACAACCGCCACGCCGAGCGCCGCGACGGCGTCGGCCTTGGCCAACCAAGGCATGTTTAGCTTGTGTGCGGCCAGCACGCCGAGTAAGCCGGCAAGCACGACCAGCGACGACCAGATGTCGGTGGCGAAGTGCAGCGCGTCTGCCTCCAGGGCTTGGCTCTCGTGCTTTCTGGCCACTCGCGTGAGAGCCCGCGAACGGGTGTAGTCAATGACGATAGAAAAGATGACGACCAGAAACGCCCAGAGGTTGGCGTCGACGTGAATAGGGACGCGGAAAAACAAACGCCCCACCGCCTCCCGGATGATCCAGGCACAGGTGCCGAGGAGTAGCAGCGTTTCGAAGAGTGCCGAGAGATTCTCGATCTTTCCGTGGCCGTAGGAGTGCTCGGCGTCGGCCGGCCGGCCCGAAACCCGCACTGCCCACAGCGTGACCAAGGCCGCGGCCAAGTCCAGGCCCGAGTGCATCGCCTCGGCCATGATACCCAAGCTGCCCGTCCACAAGCCCACCACGACCTTGGTGCCGGTCAGGAGCAGCGCAGCCAGAACGGAGTAGAACGCCACCGACCGCTTTTCGCCGTCCGCTGCGGGGTGCCTGTGCGCGCCCCGGTACAGGTGCTGGTGATGGCCGTGCATGTGTCCCCAGAAGGTGGAAGCTAGGAAGTGTAGCCCGGCCGAGGTCTCGCGGATACTCCCGACATCTTAGGCGCAGATTCTGCGGTGAAGGTTCTTGCCAGATGCACGCGAACGCTATACTGAAGACCGTCGTCGCGCGGCCGGCGGGTGGAGCCGGCGGTATCCGCGAGCCGTCACAGCAAAGCGCTCACCATGCGAAGTCTCTTCTCCTTTCCGTCTATCTTGCCGAAACGGCTGGGCTTGCCCGGACGGAATAGCGTGGCCAGCGGCTTGTCGCAGCAGCTTGCCAGTGCGGCTACCTGTGAGGGCGACAAGCTGGTGGCCGAACTGGGCTCGTCGCCCAGCGGGCTTTCTCAGGAAGAAGCCGAGCGGCGACTGGAGCAGGTTGGGCTCAACGCCGTGGCGCAGGAGGAACGGCATACCTATCGCGATCTCTTGCTCAAGGCGCTGCTCAATCCCCTGGTCATCCTGCTGTCACTTCTGGCGGTGGTGTCAGCTCTGACTGGCGACTTGCGGGCTGCCGTCGTGATGGTGATGATGGTGGTCTTGGGCGTGGCGTTGCGTTTCGTGCAGGAGGCGAGGGCGGACACAGCGGCGGCCAAGCTGAAGGCCATGATTCGGGTCACCGCCACGGTGATCCGCGGCGGCCCGGCACGCGAAGTTCCGCTGTCTGAGCTGGTGCCGGGCGACATCGTGCGCCTGTCGGCCGGCGACATGATCCCGGCTGATCTGCGGCTGCTTTCGAGCAAAGACCTGTTCATCATCCAGGCCAGCCTCACCGGCGAATCCCTGCCGGTGGAGAAGTTCGACGCGCGCGAGACCGTCGCGCCGGCCTCGCCACTGGAATGGAAGAACATCTGCTTTCTGGGCACCAGCGTCGAGAGTGGCACGGCGACCGGCGTGGTAGTGGGTACCGGTGGGCAGACCTACCTCGGTGGCCTGGCCAAGGCCGTGGTGGGCCAGAGAGTCCAGACCAGCTTCGACAAAGGAGTAACCCGTTTTACCTGGGTGATGATCCGTTTCATGCTGGTGATGGTACCCTTGGTCTTCCTCATCAATGGGTTGACCAAGCACAACTGGCACGAGGCCTTCTTCTTCGCCTTGGCCGTGGCGGTGGGCATGACGCCCGAGATGCTGCCCATGATCGTCACCGTGTGTCTCTCCAAGGGCGCCATTGCCATGTCGAGGAAGAAGGTCATCGTCAAGCGCCTCAACTCGATCCAGAACCTCGGCGCCATGGACGTCCTGTGCACGGATAAGACCGGGACCTTGACCATGGACCGGGTGGTTCTGGAACGGCACTGCGACGTCGAACTGGAAGAGGACGACGACGTCCTTATGCTGGCCTATCTCAACAGCCACTTCCAGACCGGCCTGCGCAACGTTCTCGATCGTGCGGTGCTGGCGCACAAGGAAGAGATTCACGATCAGTTCCACGTTCCTGAGCACCGAAAACTCGATGAAATCCCATTCGACTTCGCGCGTCGCCTGATGTCAGTCGTGGTCGAAACGCCCGGGGGACAGCCGCGCCTCATCTGCAAGGGCGCGCCGGAGGAGATCTTCAAGCGCTGCACGCAGTTTGAATACGAGGGCGAGATCCTGCCCATGGAACAAGTGCTCATCGAGGATCTGAAGGAGGAGTATCGGCGCTTGTCCAGCGATGGCTTTCGGGTGCTGGCCATTGCCTACCGCGACCTGGAACGCAAGCCTGCCTATTCCAAGGCCGACGAATGCGATCTGGTCCTGCGCGGCTATGTGGCCTTCTTCGATCCCCCCAAAGACACCACCGCGCCCGCAGTGGTGGCGCTGGGCCAGCACGGGGTCGCAGTCAAGGTGCTCACCGGCGACAATGAACTGGTGAGCAAGAAGATCTGCCACGAGGTCGGCATCCCTACGGAACACGTGCTGCTGGGCTCACAGATCGAGGCCATGACCGACGCGGAGCTGGCTGCGGTGGTGGAACAGACCACACTGTTTGCCCGTCTGGCCCCCATCCACAAACAACGCATCATCGCTGCCCTGCAGAGCAAGAAGCACGTGGTGGGCTTCCTGGGCGACGGCATCAACGATGCGCCAGCGCTGCGCGCTGCCGACGTCGGGATCTCGGTGGACTCCGCCGTCGACATCGCCAAGGAATCAGCCGACCTCGTGCTCTTGGAGAAGAGCTTGCTCGTGCTGGAAGACGGCCTGCTGGAAGGCCGCAAGGTTTTCGCCAACATCCTCAAGTACATCCGGATGGGTGCCAGCTCCAGCTTTGGCAACATGTTCAGTGTGGTGGGGGCCAGCGCCTTTCTGCCCTATGTACCTATGGCACCCATCCAGATCCTGACCAACAACCTCCTCTACGACTTCTCGCAAGTAGCCATCCCCACCGATGAGGTGGATCCAGAGCAGATCGCCCGGCCGCGTCCTTGGTCGATGAATGAGATCACGCGCTTCATCCTTTTCATCGGGCCGTGCAGCTCGCTCTTCGACTACACCACGTACCTCATCATGCTCTACGTTTTCAAGGCGTGGGATCCCAGCCAGGCCCACCTGTTCCAAACCGGGTGGTTCGTCGAGTCGCTGTTGACCCAAACCCTCATCATCCACGTCATCCGCACCAACAAGATCCCGTTCTTGCAAAGTCGGGCGAGTTGGCCGCTAACGGTCACCACGGCGTTGGTGATGGCGGTAGGCCTCTACCTTCCCTTCTCACCCATAGCCGGTGCGCTGGGATTCGTGGCCTTGCCGCGTCCCTATTGGGTTTTCCTTCTCATGACGCTGGCGTGCTACGTGGCGCTCACTCAGGTGGTCAAGGCCTGGCTGCTTAAGAAGGCTTGGGCGTGACGTTCCAAGCTCAGCGACACAGCTTGAGAATGGGCCCTACGATGGCATAGCCTACGCGCAGGATTCTGATGGCGTCATCGGTTCCCACGCTCTTTGGACCCTACCAGCTCGTCCAGGCCCTTGGGTCGGGCGACGGCGTTTTTCTTGCCGTTGGACCTGACCCGGGCGGCGAGTGCGTGGTCCGGCGGCCACCTCTCGATCGGCGCAACGACGATGAGTTCTTGTCCCGTTTTCGTCGTGCCGCCCACCTGTCGCGGGGCATGGCCCATGATGGGTTGGTGACGGTCTACGACGTCGGCGACGTGGAAGGCGAGCCCTATCTGGCCGAGGAATTTGTCGAGGGTCACGACCTGGCAGAGTTGATGCAACGTTGCGCGGCCGAGACACGACGGATCCCGGTCGTGGCGGCACTACACATCGGCTGCGCGATCAGCCGCGCCCTGAGTTTCTTGCACGAATTCGATGGACTGGGCCTGGTGCACCGCAGACTGCAGCCCACCCGCGTGCGGCTTGGCTACGATGGCTGGGTCAAGTTGCTCGATGTGGCCTCTGGCCGCGCGGCTGGCGCCGATGGTGCGCTTCGGCCTGCATTTCCTGCGGAGGCGCTCTCCTATCTGGCGCCCGAGCAGCTTATGGATGGTCCGGTCGATCGGCGGGCGGACATCTACGCTCTTGGCGTGGTTCTCTGGGAGACCCTGGCTGGATGTCCTTTCCTTTCGACTATTGAAGGCGGCCAGGCTGGATTGGAGGACGCCACCCGCGAGCAAGTGATCGAGCGAATTTTGCGACACCGGCCGCCGCCGCCCTCGCTCTTCAACCCCGAAGTACAGGCCAGGGTGGACGCCGTGGTGATGCGAGCCCTGGCCAAGATGCCCGAGGAGCGTTTTTCGATTGCGGGCGAGCTCGATCTCGCCCTGCTGCCCATGACGGGTGAGCCCGGCCGAGACGCCGCCGCTCGCTTGCTCAATCGCTTGTTCGACCCCGGCCGCGAACGCGAGCAGCGGGCTGTATTGCTGGCCACGGCCGGAGGGCGCCGGTCCCCGGCGGTCCGGGTGACACCGCCCGCAGGGCTGGGCCTTCCCGGATCTTCGGTGGCGGACCTGCGCGACGTCCGGGCGCCGGGGCTGAGCCTGTCCCCGGCACCCGTCGTGGCACGTCCCTCGCCAGAAGGAACGCCAACCGCCTCGTCTCGGTCGCGGACGACCGTCGTGTCGCGCAATGTCCAGTGGCTACGCCGCTTCTTCATGATCTTCGGCGCCTCCCTGATGGCTGCCATCGCCTTCAACCTCTACATGACCCGGCGCTTGGATGCCGAGGCCGCGGCGGGAAAGGCACAGGGGCAGGTCGTCAGCGGGTCGGCTTGGGCGCCGGCCGATCAGCCCCGGCTGCCTCAGACGTCGGCTGCGCCCCTCGCCAGTTCGGCGCCGGCCGTGATCCCGGCGCCGGGGCTGCGGACCGGCGATCTGCCTGCCGCGCGGCCATCCCGAGGCGTCGAGCCGTCGCTGCCGACGCCGCCACCCGCCCGGCTCTACCGTTCGGCGCCAGCACCCACGGGTCCCACCATGGCGGCGCCAGTCCCTGGGACTGGTTCCGACACCGAGCCGCTGGCCGACGAGACGCGACCACGTGCCAGCGGAGAGGGAAAGAGGGCACTGGGCGAGGCCCGCGCTGCATTCGAACGCGACGATTTCTCGCGAGCGATCCTAGAGGGGCGGGCGGCGCTGGCAGCGGGCGAAGGGGGCGCTCACGCCGTCCTGGGCGCTGCCTACTTCAAGGTCGGTCGTTTCGAGGACGCGGTGCGGGAGTATGGCGAGGCCTTGCGCCTGGAGCCTGGCAACTCCGCACTGGCCAGGCGCGTGCAGATTGCCCGGATGGCGGCCAGCCGCCGTGCGGAGGGCGCGTCGCCGTAGTATTGTTTTCGCCGGAGCCATGGCACTCGTCACCTCATCCGTCGTCGTTGTCTCCGGACCTCATCCCGACGCGGAGGCACTTGACCGACGGGTTGCAGAGATGCGGCTCCGATTCCCACGCGCCATCATCGATCGCTACCTCGACCGGGTGCCATCGGCCGGGGAGGGCGTCTTCATCGCGCCTGGCGCCTCGGTGGTCGCCGACGTCCGTTTGGGCGTGGGTGTGTCCGTTTGGTACGGCGCGGTCCTGCGCGGCGATATCGCGCCCGTCATCATCGGCGATCGCAGCAACCTGCAGGACGGAACGGTCATCCATGTGGCCGACGATGGCCCTTGCCTTGTGGGAGTCGATGTGGTGGTTGGTCATCGGGCCATGCTGCACGCTTGCCGGGTGGAGGATGCGTGTCTCATCGGCATGCAGGCCACGGTTCTCGACGACGCCGTCATTGGGTTCGGTTCTATTGTGGGCGCCGGCGCGGTGGTTACCCCGCGCACCATCATTCCGGCGCACAGCCTCGTGCTCGGCGTGCCTGCCAAGGTCGTGCGCACGCTCGATGAAGAAGTTGCCGAGGAGCACCGCGCACTGGCTGGCAAGTACACCCGCATCACCGAGAACTACTTGCGCGACAGTTTGCGACGTGGCTAGCTAGCCAACCATGGAAATCGGGCCCATCCGCGACCGCGTCGAAAAGTTGGTGCGCCGCCTGGAGATTCTCCGGGGGCATCTTTGACATCGATGGCAAGCGCTCCCGCATAGCCGCTCTCGACGTCGAGGCTTCCAAACCCGACTTCTGGAACGCGAATGAGCAGGCCCAGACTCTCCTGCGCGAGCAGGCGCGCCTGAAGGCAACTGTGGAAGGATTCGACGCGCAGGTACGCGCCTTGGAGGACGCGCGGGTCCTGGCGGACCTGGCGGATGAGGCCAAGGACGAGCCCACGGCCGTGGAGGCTGCTGGGTTGCTCACGATCATCGAGGCGGCCGTGAGCAAGATGGAATTTGCCCGCATGCTCTCTGGCCCCTACGACCGGCAGGGCGCTATCGTGAGCATCAATGCCGGCGCCGGCGGCACCGAATCGCAGGACTGGGCCGAGATGTTGCAGCGAATGTACGTACGTTGGGTGGCGCGTCGGGCCTACCAGGCCGAGATCTTGGACTTGCAACCGGGCGACGAAGCGGGCATCAAGAGTGTTACGCTGGGAGTCACAGGGGAGTGGGCCTATGGCTACCTGCGCGCCGAATCAGGCGTGCATCGCCTGGTGCGAATCTCGCCCTTTGATGCCCAGGCGCGTCGGCACACATCGTTTGCGAGCGTCTTCGTGTACCCCGACATCGACGAGACGGTAAAGGTCGACATCGACGAGAAGGACCTGCGCATTGAAACCATGCGCTCAGGTGGGGCGGGCGGCCAGCACGTCAACAAGACCGAGTCCGCTATTCGCATCACCCACATTCCAACCGGCATCGCGGTGCACTGCCAGCAGGAACGATCCCAGCACAAGAACCGATCCACGGCCATGCGTATCCTGCGGTCCAAGCTCATCGAGGTCGAGCAAAAGAAGCAGGAAGAAAAGATGGGTGGCATTCATGCCCAGAAGAAGTCGATCGAGTGGGGCAGCCAGATTCGTTCGTATGTTCTGGCGCCCTATCGGCTGGCGTCCGACCACCGAACCGGCCTTAAGGTGGGCAACGTGGATGCGGTCCTAGATGGCGATCTCGACCAATTCATGGTCGCGCTCTTGCTTCAGATGGCCGGAGACCCGTCGGCGAGACCTCTGTCCAAGCCGGACGAAGACGACATTGATGCCTAAGTCGGGTTTCCTCCCACATTTTGCATCGAACTGTGGATAGGTCATGAAATATGCAGTTATTTCAAATACTTTCATGGGGTCCCCCTGTGGACAAACCGTGGATAGGGCGTAATCGATGGCTGACGAACGCGAGTTGATCGCCGAACGGGAGCGCAAGGTCAGCGAGATCCGCGCGGCGGGTCAAAACCCCTACGCAAACGGTTTCCGCCCGACGTCGACGGCGCGCGCGATTCACGAGTGGTTCACTAGCGGGGCGGATCGCGCGCATCCTCCCCAGGGCGCAGGCGAAGACGGCCGCGTCTCGGTCGCCGGTCGCATCGTCGCGATCCGCAGTTTCGGCAAGGCGGCCTTCGCCAAGATTCGCGACCGCACGGGCGAAATCCAGGTCTGGGTCAAGCTGGATGTGGTGGGCGAGAAGGACTTTAGCCTGTGGAAGCTCGCCGAGCGCGGCGACTTCGTCGGGGTCGAAGGACCCACGAGCCTGCTGACCAAGACAAAGGCTGGTGAAGACAGCGTGGTCGCAGAGCGCGTGCACATCCTCACCAAGGCGACTCGCCCGTTGCCCGAGAAGTGGCACGGCCTGCAGGACACGGAGATCCGCTATCGCCAGCGCTACCTGGATCTGGTGGCCAACCCCGAGGTCTTCGAGGTGTTCCGCAAGCGCACGCAGATCGTGCACCATCTGCGCCGGTTCCTCGACGAGCGTGACTTCATCGAGGTGGAGACGCCGATGATGCACGCCGTGCTCGGCGGCGCGGCGGCGCGGCCCTTTCGCACGCACCACAACGCGCTCGCTCTCGACCTCTGCATGCGCATCGCCCCCGAGTTACACCTCAAGCGCTTGGTGGTGGGCGGTTTCGATCGGGTCTACGAGATCGGCCGCAATTTTCGCAACGAGGGGCTGTCGCGCCAGCACAATCCCGAATTCACCATGTTGGAGTTCTATCAGGCCTATGCGACCTACGAAGATTTGATGGCTCTGACCCAGCAGCTTCTCACCGAGCTGGCGCGCGAGATCTGCGGCGGCACGCAGATCACCTATCAAGGCCAGGCCGTCGACCTGGACCGCTGGGAACGCATTCCGATGAAAGACGCCATTGTCGCCGCAGTGGTCGCGGGCAAGCTACCCAAGGGGCTGGAGCGGCCGATGCTCGACGACGAGGCGGCCTTGCTGGGTTGGGTGGCCGGCTCCGGCGTGCTCGATCGCAAGGATGAGCTGTCGGCGGTGTTGCCCAAGTGCGAGGCGCATGGCCACCGGGTGGGCGCGCTTTTTGACTACGCCGGCGAGCAGGCGCTGCCGCAGGATCGACCCGTTTTTGTGGTCGACTACCCTGCAGAAACCTCGCCGCTTTCGCGACGCAACGACGCGGAGCCAGGCAAGGTGGACCGTTTCGAGTTGTTCATCGTGGGTCGCGAACACGCCAACGCCTTTTCCGAGCTGAACGACCCGGTCGACCAGCGAGCGCGCTTCCAGCGTCAGGTCGAGGCCAAGGCGCGCGGCGCTGAAGAAACCATGGACTACGACGAGGACTATTGCCGCGCCCTCGAATACGGGCTGCCACCGACCGCGGGCGAAGGCATCGGCGTGGATCGCTTGGTCATGCTGCTCACCGACCAGCCCTCTATCCGCGACGTTATTCTATTTCCGCTCATGAGGCCGGAATGAGTGAAAAGGTCCGCACTGGTTTCGAATGGTTCGTGGCTTGGCGCCATCTGCGTGACCCTGAGCGGCGTTCCCGCCGCGCTCTGTACCTTGGCCTCGGCGTCTTGCTGCTTGCCATCCTCGATCTGACAGCGCTCAGGCTGTTCGGCCAGCCGGCGCGCTCCCCCTCGGGTCTACTGGCGCTGCAGCCCTCGGTGACGCTTGAACGTCTGTGGATGGCGGGCGCGGTCGGCGTGATGGCGGGCGCAGTGATCACCTTCCTGGGTGTGCTTTTTGCGTCTTTCACTGTGTTCACGGCTATCTCAATCTTCGGCGTGTTCTTGGGCACGGCCGCGCCCATCCTGGCTCTTTCCGTGATGTCTGGCTTCGAGGTGGATCTCAAGACGAAGATCCGCGGAGCCAAGGCCGATGTGGTGATTACCACCACGGACGATCGGCCGTTCCTTGACTGGCGCAAGGTGCGCCAGGCGGTTCTGCGCGAGCCCGGGGTGGTGGGTGCCACTCCCTACCTGGAGGCAGAGGTGATGGTTCGGGCCGGGGCAGCTCCCGCTGGAATCATGCTGCGCGGGATCGATCCGGAAACCGCGCCGTCCGTGCTTGACCTCGGACGAACCCTGCGCGAGGGCAGCGTGGACGATCTGCAACACCCAGAGAAGGTCGCTGACGACCCGTTTTCCCGGGATGCCGGGGAGCGCGAAGCCGGCGACGATGAGCCAGCCCCACGCAAGGGCCAGCGCGCGCGGGCCGATGCGGTGGACGCCGACGGGGTCTTGCCGTCGATCCTGCTGGGCGAAGAGCTTTTCGCGCGCACACTGCGCGTCTTTCGCGGCGGCCACGTCGATGTCGTCTGTCCGCTCTGCAAGATGGGCCCTTCGGGTCCCATGCCCGGCCTCAAGGTGTTTCGGGCGGCGGGACACTTCTACAGCGGGATGTACGAGTACGACTCCAAGCTGGCCTACGTGGCGCTGGACGAGGCGCAGAGATTCCTGGGCGCGCCGGGTGAGGTGACGGGCATCGATCTGCGCACCCGGAGTCCCGACGGCGCTCCCGCCGTGGCCTCTGCCGTCCAGACCACCTTGGGCGATTCCTACGAGGTTCGTTCGTGGGAGGAGCTCAACAAGGGGCTGTTCATGGCCTTGCGTCTGGAGAAGATCGCCATGTTCGTGGTGATGACTTTCATCGCGCTCGTGGCATCCTTTTCCATCATTTCGACGCTCATCATGATGGCCACCCAGAAAGCGCGTGAGGTCGCCATCCTCAAGGCCATGGGCGCCGGCGACGGCGCTATCCGGCGGGTGTTCATCGCCGAGGGCGTGTACATCGGCCTGCTTGGCCTTGCGGTTGGTGTTCCCGCCGGCGTTTTGGGGTGCAAGCTGATCGAGCGGTACGGCCTGCCTCTGCCCACGGATGTCTACTACATCAGCAAGCTCCCGGTGGTGATGCGGCCGGGTGAGATCCTTGTCCTGGCAGCCTCGGCCATGGCTTTGTGTTGCCTGGCTACGCTGTATCCGGCGCTGTTGGCGTCACGCATGCGTCCCGTCGACGGCTTGAGGTACGAGTGAGCGCATTGACACCGCCCACGCCGGTCGCTACGGTGCCAGTCCCGATGGCAAACCGGAAAGCCGGCGCCGCAGGAACCGAGCCAGATGCGAGCGACGCCCCTGGCGGTGCGCGCGTGCTCGTGCGCGACCTGTGGAAGGTCTTCGAGCATGGCGGTCGCTCGATCGAAGTCCTGCGCGGAATCAACCTCGACCTGGCGCCGGGCGCCCTGGTTTCGGTGGTTGGTGCGTCGGGGGTCGGAAAGTCGACCCTGCTGCACCTCCTCGGCACGCTCGATGTCCCGACCTCCGGCCAGATCCTGTTTGACGGGGCAAACGTCACCGACATGTCCCCGGCCAAGTTGGCCTCTTTTCGCAATCGCGAGATCGGGTTCGTGTTCCAGTTCCACCATCTACTGCCCGAGTTCACCGCGCTGGAGAATGTCATGATGCCCGGCCTGATCGCGCGCCGGCCGCGCAAGGACTGCCGCGATCGTGCCGAGGCCATTTTGGTGCGTGTGGGCCTGCAGGATCGGCTGCGCCACCGCCCCGGGGAACTGTCGGGCGGCGAACAACAGCGGGTGGCACTGGCGCGGGCTCTCGTTCTCTCGCCGCGCCTGCTGCTCGGGGATGAGCCCACCGGCAACCTCGACACCAGAACCGGGCGCGCCATCCACGATCTGTTCTTCGAGCTGAACCGCGAGCTGGGAATGACCCTTCTTCTCGTGACCCACAACGACGAACTCGCGGGCCGGGCTTTTCGCAAGCTGCGCATGGTCGACGGTCGCATTCAGGAGGAGGGCGCATAATGATCGCGTTGGCGGCCGGCTTGCGGCACGCGGGTCGCGGCTCGCGAGGGCGTGAGCGTGAGCGAGTTCGTGGGAGTCTGGCGGCTGGCGGTATGTGGTTCGGGCACCGCGCATCGCTCACGCCTGGGGGGCTTCGGGACGGACAGCCCATCCTTCCCACCCCTCGCGCTTCGCGCTCGCCCGTCGCGCTCACGGGAACCGCTCACGCTATGCGCAGTACGCGCACCGCTCACGCGCGCCGGCCTTTCGGGCTGCTCGGGATCCTCTGCGTCTGGGCAGTGTTCTCGTCCAGCCTTGCGCGCGCTCAGGACGACGCTGCGGAGGCGCCGCAGCGCTTGCGACCGCCCTCGCTGTCGGTTGAGCCCGAGGCAAAGCCGGAGGCGCCCGTGAAGGTCCCCAGCTTGAAGGTGGTGCGCGTCCAGTTCCGTGGCAACCGCAAGGTCGAAGACGACGCCATCCGCGTCACCCTGCACACGCTGCCCGGCTCGTCGCTGAATAAGGACATTCTGCAGGAGGACGTGCGCGCTATCTGGAAGATGGGTTACTTCGAAGACGTGCAGGTCGAGACCACCGATGCCCCGGGCGGCGTGGTCCTGACCTACGTGCTCAAGGAGAAGCCCGCCATCCGCAAGATCTACGTGTCGGGCCACGAGGAGGTCGGGCTTTCCAAGATCAATGAGGTGCTCGACATCAAGAAGGAGCAGGTCCTCGACCTGGCCAAAATCAAGAAGAACGTGGAAAAGATCCGCGAACTGTACCTGCAGCGCGGCTTCTACATGGCGGATGTCGACTACGAGTTGCGCCGCGACAGCCCGGGCGAGGTGGACGTGTACTTCCACGTGCACGAGAACAGCAAGGTGGAGGTGCGCCGGGTCAACTTCACCGGCAACAGGCACGTGACCGATCAGGAACTGCGTGACGTCATGCTGACCCAGGCCGGCGATCTCTTCTCAGCCGTGACCTCGTCGGGCACCTACCGCGAGGACGTTTTCCAGCGGGATCTGACGCTGATTCAGGGTTACTACTTCGACCGTGGTTACATAAATGTCAAGGTCGCCGAGCCTCGCCTGGAGCTGTCCGCCGACAAGCGTTCGCTCTACATCAGCATTGCCATCGACGAAGGCGAACAATACCGCATTGGCAGCATCGAGATGAAGGGCGACCTCCTCGAGAAACCCGAGGTCCTTCTCGGCCGTCTGCAGGCCAAACCGGGCGAGATCTTCAACCGCTCCAAGGTGGCGCAGGATGTTCAGGCCATCGCCGAACACTACAAGGATAAGGGCTATGCCTATGTGAACTCCACCCCCGAGACCACGGTTAACGAAAAGCAAATGACCGTGAGTTTGTTCTTTGACATCCAGAAGGGCTCCGAGGTCACCTTCGAACGCATCAACATCCACGGCAACTCGAAGACGCGCGACAAAGTCATCCGACGCGAGCTGCGCATCTACGAGGGGGAGCGTTACAGCCAGTCCGCCCTGGACCTGTCCAAGCGCCGAGTCAATGCCTTGGGCTTCTTCGAAAAAGTCGAGACCAGCACCAAGCGTGGCTCCGGCGACGACGCCATGGAGGTCAACGTGGAGGTGGCGGAGCGGCAGACCGGTGCTTTCCAGATCGGCGCGGGTTTCTCTTCGGTCGAGTCTTTCATCGCACAGGCGCAGATCTCGCAGAATAATCTCCTCGGCCGGGGCCAGTCGCTCGTCCTCCAGGCCCAGATGTCATCACTGCGGCAGCTCTTCATGTTGCAGTTCGATGAGCCGTATTTCTTGGATACCAACTGGCACTTTGGCTTCAATTTGTTCGACCAGCAGCGCTACTACCTCGGGTTCACGCGCCAGTCTAAGGGTGGCAGCCTGACCTGGGGCTACCTCCTCACCGACTATTTGCGGATGTTCCTCACCTATACCTTGCAGGACATCTCGGTCACGACCGGGGGCCGAAGCAACCTGTTCAGTGGCGGCCAGCGCAGCCCCTTGCCCCAAGGTTCGCTGGCCAATCTCCTACACGCCGGTGTGGTCTCGTCTTGGCGTATCTCGTTGGCTTACGACACGCGCAACGACCGCATGTTCCCGCGCAGCGGCTGGTACAACTCGATTTCCGCCGAGTTCGCCGAACCGGCTTTCTTTTCGGAAGCCCAGTTCTCACGGTTTGAAGGCACGGCGCGCTACTTCTATCCGCTGTTGGGACCGCTGGTGTTGCGCTTGAAAGGCGACATCGGCGCGGTGGTCAGCCGCGCACCTCAGGGCGTGCCCATCTTTGAGCGCTACTTCGTGGGGGGCATCTACGACGTGCGCGGCTTCCAGTTGGCCTCGCTGGGCCCGCAGATCCGCGTGCCCAGCACGCAGTCGCCCGATTCTAACCTGCGGACCTTCTCGGTAGGCGGGAACATGCAGGTCGTGGGCAAGATCGAACTCGAAATGCCCATATTCGAGAAGCTCAACATTCGCGCCGTGGTGTTCACCGACGTTGGCAATGCGTACAACCTGGAGCGTCAGTACTGCCGACTCAAGCCCGCTTCGGCTGATATCTCCGTGGATCCCTGCACGGCCGTGTTTCCGCTCAACAGCTTGCGTTCAAGTTGGGGGTTCGGACTGCGCTGGATTTCGCCGATTGGGCCGCTGCGCTTTGAATGGGGGTTCCCCTACAAGCCGCTGCCGGGCGAGGATTCGTCGGTCTTCGAGTTCACCATTGGGAACGATTTGTAGGGGTGGCCCCGTGTTCCGGGGCGTGATATCCATGAGGCTCCCTGTGAACCAAATGGAGATGAAGCGCATGATTCGTTCCACCTTAGTCGGATTGGTGATCGCGGCCGGCTTGATTCGGCCGGCGCTGGCCGAGGACTTGAAGCTCGGCTACGTGGACCTGCGGCGCGCCCTGTACGAGACTGAGGATGGGCGCAAGGCGCGAGCCTCGCTCAAGAAGGTTTTCGATCAGAAGCAAAAGGAACTCGACGAGCAGCAGGAAGACGTCAAGAAGGCCATCGAGGACCTGAACAAAAAACGCACCTTGCTTCCGGCGGACACGGTTCGTCAGAAGGAAGGAGAGTTGCAAGAACGAGTAGCCAAGGTCCAGCAAACCTACCTGCGCCACCAGCAGGATCTGGCCTCTAAGGAGGAGGAGGCGACCCAGCCCATCGTCGAGCGCCTGCAGCGAATCATCGGCAAGATTGCCGCGGCCGAGAACTTCACCATGATTTTCGACAAGAGCCAGGGCGTCGTGTTCGCCAAGCCTCATCTGGACCTGACCAACGAGGTCATCCGGCGCTACAACTCAGGTGAGGAGAAGGGTTCTGCGCCCGCGTCCGCAGGCAGCAAGTCCGCGCCCAGCAAGAAGAAGTAGCGGGGGCCATGGAGCTCGATAAGCGCGCCATCGAAGCCATCCTGCCGCACCGCGCACCCTTTCTCATGATCGACCATGTCGAGCTGGTCGACGGGGATCGCATTGTCGCGTCCAAGACTGTGGCCGCGGATGAGCCTCTTCTGCAGGGCCATTTTCCCGGCCATCCCATCATGCCCGGGGTGCTAATCATTGAAGCCATGGCTCAAGCGGGAGCGGTGTTGGCGGCCCGCCAGTCTTCTTTTGATCCCGCTCGCCAGATCATGGTGTTCATGGCCATCGACAAGGCGAAGTTCCGCAAACCGGTGCTTCCTGGTGATGTCCTGAGGTTGGAAGTGGTTCCCCTGCGCAAGGGAACCGCGATGTGGAAGATGCGTGGGGAAGCGAAGGTCGGCGATTCTTTGGTCGCTGAGGCGGAGTTCCTTGCTGGCATCCGGCCCCGTAGCGACGCGGCCTCTGCGCCGGGCGCGGAATGACCCCCTCGGACGGGCAAGGGGATCGGCCCTCGGTTGCGGCGGCGGCGCTTGCCCTGCTCGTGGGTTTGGCTGGCCCTTCCTGCCATCGGGCACCGCATCTCATGCGTGGCGATGCGGCGGCAGTCGTGGTGGTGCAGCGACCGAGGGACGCAGGGGGGCCGCCACCGGTCGCGGAACGCGAGCCCAACAACACGCCAGCCCAGGCCCAGCCATTGACATGGGCCGGCACGCCTCCTGCCACGGCGGTCAAGGGAACGATCGATCGGACCGGTGCTGGCAGGGTTGCCGACGTGGACGTTTTCAAAATCGTTGTTCCCGGCCAACACACGGTCGTGTCCTCTGATGCGGGCCACGCTGCCGACGCGCTCATTGAGGCCAAGCGCCTATCCGTGGTTATCAACCCTGAGGCTGGGCTGGCGCTGGCGGTCGAGCTTCTCGACGATACCGAGCGGGTCGTGAAGACCGTAGCGGGCGGGCCGGGCGAGATGGTCGGGCTACCGAACATGGCCGTGTCGCCGGGCTGCACGTACTACGTACGCGCCAAGGGGGCACCAACCAGCAAGGGTCGCGGTTCGGTGGATGCGGGCGCGTTGGGGGGTGGTTCGTACCATATGGCGCTTCTGCTGCTCGACTTCGAATTCGCCGACGAGCGTGAGCCCAACGATCGGCCGGAATCTGCCGGGGAGATGTTTTGGCAGGGCCGAAGCGCGCTTGTGGCTGGGCTGTTCGGCTGGCATCGCGACGAGGACTGGTACCGGCTGCCGATCGATGCCATCGAACCTGGCTGGGTCTTGAACTTAGACCTTGAGGGCGTGGAAGGCGTGGCCGCAGGGCTAGCCGTCAACGATTCAGCAGGTAGAAAAATCGTGGTGGTGCGCGGCCGAAAGGGTGAAAGGCTGACTTTGCACAACCTCGTGCTGCCGCACGTGGCTGGTGACGCCGGCGTCTCCGCTGTCGGGGGCCGGTGGTGGTACTTGGTCGTGCGCGCAGAGGGCGGGCTCGATCGCGAGCGTCGCTACGTGCTGCACGCAGAGGCCGCGCTTCCCGACGCGAGGGGCGGTTTCGAAACCGAGCCCAACGACGATGCGGATCATGCATCGTCTCTGGCCGACGGCACGACTACGGGCTACCTACCCGTGGGCGACGTGGATGTCTTTCGCTATCTCGCTGGAGAGCCGCGCGCGCTGGACATTGACGTTAGCCCGCCGTCCAGGGTGAGGGTCAGGCTCGAAGTCCTGAGAGCGCGCGGTGGGCAGGTTCTCGCTGAAGCCGTTGCTGCCAAGGGACGCAACACGGTGAGCATCGTGGGGCTGTCCTGTCCGGCCGAACCGATCCTGATACGGCTGTCCCAGGGCAAGCATGACGGAAACGCCAGCGAGCCCTATGCGCTGAGGGTGACCAGTCGGCCATTGCACTCAGACGCAGGGAAAGGGGAGTAGGGCTGTCCCTGATCAGCGGGCCGACCGAAAGGCCGGCCCGCGGGTCGCGTGGGTGAGCGCGTTCGTGTGGGGGACGCGGGATGCGTGGGCGAGAGCCTGAGCGGGCCGCGATCCACGTTCCGCGATCCGCTGGTCGGAGACCCTCTTGTCGTACCGAGTGGCCACACCGCGGAAGCGTGACACCTACTTTTCGTCGAGGCGGCGGTTCTTTTTGATCTGATCGAGCGCCTTCTGGTACTCGACTTCCCAGGTCGCGGTTCCCTCTTCCAGGTTCTTGATCCGGCGGCGTACCTCGGCATCGATCTCGTCGTCAACCAGCATGTGCTTCTTCAGGACTTCGACCATTCGTTTTCGCAGGGTGGCGTCGTCGGCGAAGATCTCCTCTACATGCATGGATTGCATGAACGACTCGATGATCTGCGTGGTCATCCACTCCAGCCCCTCGTCCCCTAGGCCAAAGCTTTTTTCGCTGGCGAGGGAGCGCTTGACCTTGCCGAACTGTTCGTAGGGTAGGTTGCGTTTCTGCAGCAGGTCCTTTGCCTTGTCGGTGATCTCCCGCTCTAGGCGCAGGTATTCCTTCAGGACCGCCTGCACGTCGAGTTCGGCCTCGGCCCGGTCGGTGACCGAAATCTCCCCCGTGTCGACCAGTGTCTTGATGATTTCGGCACCGATCACGGGGATCTTTCCGGCGTAGAGACGCATGGCTCTTGCGGCTTCTATAGGAGCGGAAGGGGCTCCGTCAAGGAATCACGCGCCTTTCGCTCTTCTCTGAGAGCTTGACAGGCGAGTCCAGGTAAGCAAAAACCCCCCGCGTCTCTTTTTCGTTTGCTTCTTGGCAGGCGAGAGAGCGATGCATCAGACAAACGGCGGGTTAGCTCAGCTGGTTAGAGCAGGCGTTTCATACGCGCCGGGCCCTCGGTTCGAGTCCGAGACCCGCCAC
>Ga0182011_10000633_pt1 | contig 30710 bp, 25 predicted proteins | sample 711E1DmetaG_FD_120481 | JGI IMG/M metagenome (GOLD analysis project Ga0182011, IMG submission 120481) | Permafrost microbial communities from Stordalen Mire, Sweden - 711E1D metaG | ecosystem: Environmental > Terrestrial > Soil > Wetlands > Permafrost | place: Sweden: Stordalen | collected...
ATGCCGTTGGCGTCGATGTCAAACGTCACCTCGATCTGCGGCACTCCGCGCGGAGCCGTCGGAATCCCGCTCAGCTTGAACTTGCCCAGCGTACGATTCTGCGCCGCCATCGGCCGCTCGCCCTGTAGCACGTGAACCTCAACCTCGGTCTGCGAGTCGGCTGCGGTCGAAAAGGTCTCAGTCTTCTTGGTCGGAATCGTCGTGTTGCGCGCGATCATGCTAGTCGCCACTCCGCCCATCGTCTCAATGGAGAGCGTCAGCGGAGTCACGTCGAGCAGCAGCAGATCCTTTACCTCGCCCGCCAACACGCCCGCCTGGACCGCTGCGCCAATCGCGACCACTTCGTCGGGATTCACGCCACGATGCGGCTCCTTACCGAAGAGCTTCTTCACCAGCTCTTGAATCGCCGGCATTCTCGTCTGTCCGCCAACCAGCACAACCTCGTCGATCTTCGACGCGTCGACTCCGGCATCCTTCAGCGCCTGCTGCGACGGTCCGACCGAACGCTGTAGCAGGTCGTCAACCAACGACTCCAGCTTGGCCCGCGTCAGGTTGCGCACCAAGTGCTTCGGCCCGCTGGCGTCCGCCGTAATGAACGGCAGATTGATCTCGCTCTCCTGCGCCGTCGACAGCTCGATCTTGGCCTTCTCCGCCGCGTCCTTCAGGCGTTGCAGCGCCATCTCGTTGCCCTTGGCGTGCAGGTCGAGCCCGGTGTCGCTCTTGAACTCGCCAATCAGCCAGTCCACAATGCGCTGGTCCAGATTGTCGCCGCCCAAGTGGGTATCGCCGTTGGTCGATTTGACCTCGATAACGCCCTCGCCGACTTCAAGAATCGAAATATCAAAGGTGCCGCCGCCGAAGTCGTAGACCGCAATCGTCTCGTCCTTCTGCTTGTCGAGACCGTAGGCCAGTGCCGCCGCCGTCGGCTCGTTGACGATGCGCTTGACTTCGAGCCCCGCGATCTTGCCCGCGTCCTTGGTCGCCTGCCGCTGTGCGTCGTTGAAGTACGCCGGGACGGTGATGACCGCCTCACTGACGGACTGGCCGAGATAGGCTTCCGCCGCCGCCTTCAGCTTTTGCAGAATCATGGCCGAGACTTCAGGCGCGGTGTACTCTTTGCCCTGCGCCAGTACGCCGACGTTGTCGCCCTTAGCTACAACCTTGTAGGGAACCATCTTCAACTCGTCGCCAACCTCGTTCAGACGACGCCCCATAAATCTCTTGATCGAATAAACCGTGTTCTCCGGGTTGGTGATGGCCTGCCGCTTGGCAACTGCGCCCACCAGCCGCTCGCCGCTCTTGGTGAACGCGACGATCGAGGGGGTTGTGCGTCCGCCCTCTTCATTGGCGATAACCTTCGGCTCGCCGCCCTCCATCACCGCGACGCAACTGTTGGTCGTTCCCAGATCGATTCCGATAATTTTTCCCATAAACCTTCGCTCCTGAACTACGAAATTCACAAACTGCAAAATCCACCACAAACTTTTTAGATGCCTCCACAATTCGTTGAAGCCGTCATCCTGAACGCAGTGAAGGATCCCTGTATTTGGTTCGATGCGGAAAACCTCTCCCATCAAACAAATCTCCCAAATTCGCCGGTCAGCCCTTTAACCTGCACAACCGAGCCCGCAAAACATTCACCGACAAAACCATTCTCATATATGAGTGAGTTATTGTCAAGCAATATGACTAGCATTACATGTAGGATCGGCTCTCTATCGAATCATATCCCGTGGCCGCTCATTCCACGCGCCATAAGGCAAACTCCTCAGCCATCTCCGCATCGCCACTTTCAGCCGATCCATAGGGACGGCAACCGCAATCAAAATCAAGCACATCGCTATCACAATCAACGCATTGCTCAAATAATGCCCCTGTCTCAGCATTCCGATGGAAGTGAGCAGCACCAGAAAAGGGTAGTGCATCAAGTAGATACTGAAGGTTCCATTGGCGATCCAACGAGCCCACCTTCTCCAAAGGTTCGACGGCAAAATATAAAAAAAATCCATAACAAATAGCAGCGGAGCCAACGCAACAAAAGACAGCATCCCTGTCCCGACTGCAAACATCGTAGCCCGCATCTCTTTTATATCAATCATTACAAGCGGGTTAGGAAGACTTACGAGCACCCGAAAGGCCGTCATAGGCGCTTGCAAAATTGCTCGATGACCCATGAGACAAAGCGTACCTCCCACAACGAGCCAAGCAAGAGTAGCCAGTAGCGTTGCAGCAGACACCCAGCTTCTGCGATAGCGCATGTAAAAGTCATACAGCCAGCATCCCAGCCACCACACTGGAAACAGAAATAGAACCTGCGGCCCAATCACCGTCGCCAATCCTCCGCACAGCAGTATTCTCTTCCAGCCACGCAGAAAGAACAGGAAGCCATAAAACGCGTAGTAAACGCATTCATAACCGAGCGACCAGAAAGGCAAATCGATAAACGGGATGGTATTGTGGCCCCATGCCTGACTCAGGAATGTGAGGTTCAGTACCAGCCGTGCGACTGGATGCGTAAAAAATGGAGACCAGTCGCTTATAAACCAGCTCCGATCGAGCAGATAACATCCCAAGCTTGCAATCAAGGTGAATCCCATTGATGGCAATACTACCGAGTACATGCGCGATGCCCGATCAATAAAGTACTCTCTGGTTGTCAACTCCCGTGTCAGGCTCACATAACGAATCACAAAGCCCGACAGAACGAAGAAAATCGGCACTGCAATATAGCCCAGAACTTGCCTATCGCAATACCCGAGTCGAAAGTCGCCAAGAGTCAAATGGTCGATGACAACCATAAGTGCTGCGCCGAATCGGACGACATCCAAAAGCAGTGATCCCGATTCAGGAAGCCCTGTGCGGGCGCTTTGATCCATAGAAGTCATTGACATAGCATTATCATAGCGGATTGTCCAGTGGAACTCCTTTTCAGGGATCAAGCCTCAAGTCACGTTTCGCAAAAACGCGAACCTTGCCCGAGCGAACCGCGTTTCAAACTTTGCCACAACTCTCTGCGTCAAAATGAATCCTCGCATCTGCTCACGCTTCTATACTCATAGAAGAAGCGAAGATTCGCCGGACAAACAATTAGGAGTCTCAACTCACGCATGGCCGCAACCGCTACCTCACCGCCCGACCTCTCCGCCGAAGCGGACGCAGGCGTCAATCCTTGGCTGATCGCAGTGTCGGTCATGCTGGCCACCTTCATGGAGGTGTTGGATACCTCGATCGCATCAGTGGCGCTGCCGTACATTGCCGGGTCGTTGTCGGCTACGACCGACGAGGCGACCTGGGTTCTGACCAGCTATCTGGTGGCCAATGCCATCGTGCTGCCAGCCAGCAACTGGTGCTCGCTGCGCTTCGGACGCAAGCGCTTCCTGATGTCCTGCGTCGCGATCTTCACCTTGTCCAGCCTTGCCTGCGGAGCCGCGCCCACGCTGGCCTTCATCCTGATTGCGCGCATTGTGCAGGGAGCAGGCGGCGGAGCCTTGCAACCGCTCTCGCAGGCCATCATGCTGGAGTCTTTTCCGCCGCGCAAACGCGGAGCCGCGATGGCTCTGTTTGGCTTCGGCGTGGTGGTCGCGCCGGTCCTCGGTCCGACGCTCGGCGGCTGGCTCACCGATGCCTACAGTTGGCGACTCGCCTTCTATATCAACATCCCAATTGGCTTGCTTGCGCTGTACATGATCAACCGCTTTGTCCACGATCCGCCGTATATCAAGAACGCGCGTGTTCCCGCCTTCGACAACCTCGGCTTCGGCGCGCTGGTGGTGTGGACTGGAATGCTGCAGATCATCCTCGACAAGGGGCAGGAGGACGACTGGTTCGGAGCGACGTGGATTCGCTGGGCCTTCTTTTTCCTGATTACCAGCTTCGCGCTCTGGGTGTGGCACTCGTGGCGATCGCACGAGCCGATGGTTGACCTGAAGCTGCTGAAGAATCGCAACTTTGGCGTCGGATGCCTGCTGATCTTTTTCTTCGGCATTGCTCTCTACTCGACCATCGTCGTGCTTCCGCTCTTCTATCAGGAGTTGCTGGGCTACACGGCCTTCACCGCTGGACTAGTGGTTGCGCCGCGCGGTATTGGGACCATCTGTGGTATGCCGCTGGTCGGCCTCCTCTCCAATAAGGTCGATTCGCGCTATCTGCTCACCTTTGGCTTCTGCACGTTTGGCCTCAGTACGCTTGTTCTCAGCAATGTGAATCTGGGCATATCCCCCACCACGCTGCTTCTGCCCATCATCATCACGGGCTTTGGCATCAGCTTCATCTTTGTTCCCACCAGCATGTCGGCGGTCAGCGCCGTGCCTAACGAGCAGATGGGATCGGCCAGCGGGCTGTTCAACCTGATGCGCAACATTGGCGGCTCGATTGGAATTTCGCTGGCTTCGACGCTGTTGACGCGACGGACTGCAGCGCATCAGAACGAGATTCTCAACAGCGTTCCAATCACCAGCCGCGCCTTTCAGAACTCGTTGAGCGGCGCGCAACACGCGCTCTCCAGCACCTTCGGACCGGCCAACAGCCTGCATCCGGCTGAGGGCGTGATCTACAACCAACTCCACCAGCAGGCCGCTCTGTGGGCCTTCGTCGACATCCTCCGCTGGCTCTGCCTGCTTGGTTTCGTCTGCCTCGGCATCTCTTGGCTATTCAAGAAGGTCCAACCCGGACATGCACCGCCGGGTGCCCACTAGGTCTTTGACCGCGTAAATTTGTGCGATCCCATCCTTGCGGCAAAGACAAGTACGCCGCAAGGATGAGGCCCCCACTTTGGAACAACAACAGGCGGACCTACAGCCAGATCCTAGAGGCGGTCCTTGCGGTGAGATGGGCAGGCGTTGGAATGGATTTCACTTTTCCACAGCTTAAATCTGCGACAATTCTTTCATGCCGAAAAGACCGAAGTTCGATGCCGCAGAAGCCGAGGCTTATTTGGAGTTCGTAGCCGCTATGGAGGAAGACCCGTCCAAGGTTTCAGGAGTTGGCCGGTCGAAATCCGAACGCCAGATGCTGGCCCACGAGGTGCTCTGCGCCGCCGAGGACGCGGACAATCCGCTGGAGATGTTGAGTCATGCGCTGCGCGCCGCCAGGCTTGATCCCGCCTGTCTCGATGCCCGTTTGATGCTGCTGCAGTTTACGGCGGGTCCGCCGGAGGAGAAGATCGAAGAACTTGAACAGATTGTCGCCCTTGGGGAGGCCGAGTTGGGCCAGAAGCTCTTCGCCGAGAACACTGGCGTCTTCTGGCTGGCGATGGAGACGCGGCCCTACATGCGCGCACGCGCCTCACTGGCTCAAGCCCTGCATGGCGTTGGACGCGTGGACGACGCGATCAAGCACATCGAAGCCATGCTCCTGCTCAATCCGAACGACAACCAGGGGCTGCGCTATGGATTGCTTGGCAGCTATCTGGAGGCGGGCAAGCTCGAAGCCGTCCGCAAGCTATTTACCCAGTATGACGAGGAGAGCGCATTCTTCCTCTGGGCGCGCGTTCTGGAGCGGTATCTTGCAACGGAACTGACCGAGGCAGCTACAATCCTCAGCGAGGCGCGCAAAGAAAATTCCCACGTAGAAGATCTCCTGACCAAGCGGCGCAAACCGCCCAAAGAGAGAGTGTCTTACTATTCGTCGGGAGACATCTCCGAAGCCGTTGTCTGTCTGGAGGCGATTGGAGCCGCTTGGAATCACTACCCCGAAGCTCTGGCGTGGCTCGCCAAACAGTCGCCCGCACGCACCCCCAAGGCCAAGACCGCTGTGAAGCAGACACGTACTGGTCCTCAGCGCGTGCAGTAACCCTCTCTACCATGCGTGGTAGAAGCCGTTGCGTTCGCTGACATTTACCTCGGTGTTGAACAACTCGCTCAACACCGGCGCGGTCAATAGATTCTCCTTTGCGCCGTCGGCGACGATTCGTCCCTCGCGCATCAGGATCACCCGCCGCATCTCCGGCAGGATGTCAGCGATTTGGTGGGTGATGAGCAGAATCCCTGTGCCTTGCTGGGCCAGTCGCCGCAACATCGTGCGCAGCTCCCGTTGAGCTGCCAGATCGAGTGCGTTGGAGGGCTCATCGAGCAGCAGCATCTGGCTGTTCGGGCCGGAGTCGTCGGCGCTCGCCGAGTTGGCACCCGAGCCAACCAGCGCGCGCCCGATCATCACCCTCCGCTGCTGGCCCGCCGACATCTCGCCGACCAGTTTGTTGGCGATGGCCACGGCTCCCACCTGCTCCAACACCTCCTCCGCGCGCTCCCGCATGGCGTCGGTGACGGTGAGGTTTGGCCACAGCGTTGAGCTGGAGAAGAAGCCGGTGAGGACAGCGTCGCGCCCGGTGGTTCTCAACGTCGGCTTGCCGGGAAGATCGGCCGAGACGACGCCGAGGCGACGCTTCAGCTCGGTCAAGTCCCAACGCTCGCGGCCAAAGATGCTGACTCGCGTGCCCTCCAGCGCCAAAGGGTAGCACTCGCAGGTCATGGTCTTGATCAGGGTGGATTTGCCGCAGCCGTTGGGGCCGAGGATGGCGATCTGCTCGCCCGCCTGTATGTGCAGATTGATCTGGTGCAGCACGGTTGCATCGCCGCGAGCTACGTTGACGCCTTCCAATTCGATAAATGGTTGCATGATCTTTAGGATAATCTCTCTGGCTTGATTACCTGATTGGGCAGGATCGGCGGTGCACACGGTAGACTGGTTGTATGCCTCCAATCCTTAATGCGCAGGGCCTGTCGAAGCGTTTTGGCGCTGTGCCGCTGTTTGATGAGATTAGCTTTCCCGTTTCCGACGGCGACCGCATTGGCCTGATCGGGCCGAACGGCGCTGGTAAGTCCACGCTGCTCGCCGTTCTTGCGGGCGAGCAGGAACCCGACTCCGGCGAGGTGGCCACGCGCAAACGCGCGCGCATTGCCTACGTCTTGCAGGAGTCTACCTTCGCGCCCGGACTCACGGTGCGCGACGTGTTGGAAGCCGCGCTGGTTCGTACCAACGTCGCTGACGCCGAGCACGAGGGACGTCTGCGCGAGACTAGCGGACGTACGGGTTTCCCCGACCTTTCGGCGGAGGCTGCGACACTCTCCGGCGGCTGGCGCAAGCGTCTGGCGATTGCCGAGGCTGTGATTACGCATCCCGATGTGCTGCTGCTCGATGAGCCGACGAACCATCTGGATCTGGCAGGCATTGCGTGGCTTGAGGAACTGCTCAGCGCGGCCTCGTTCGCCTGTGTGATGGTCAGCCACGACCGCTACTTTCTGGAGAATGTTGCGACCGAGATTGTCGAGCTGAACCGCGTCTACGCCGATGGATTGCTACGCGTGAAGGGAAGCTACTCGAAGTTCATCGAGGGCAAGCAGGCCTATCTGGATGCGCAGTCGAAGCTGCAGGACGCGCTGAAGAACCGCGTCAAGATCGAGGTCGAGTGGCTGCGTCGTGGGCCCAAGGCGCGCTCGACCAAGGCCAAGGCGCGCATCGACAACGCGCAGGATCTGATCGGCCAATTGCGCGACGTGAACCAGCGCGTGCAGACCTCGACCGCTGGAATTGATTTTTCCGCAACCGACCGCCAGACCAAGCGGCTGGTGGAGTTTGAAGACCTAGCCCTGAGTTTCGGCGAAGGTGCGACGGAGAAAAAAATAGTTGAGGGTCTCAACTTTTTAGTGACCAATGGAATGCGCGTTGGCCTGGTCGGTCCGAACGGCAGCGGCAAAACAACGCTGCTGCGGCTGTTGACCGGTGAACTGGAGCCTACTGCGGGTTCAATCAAAAAGGCGGCGTCGCTGAAGATCGTCTACTTCTCGCAGATGCGCGAGCTGGAAGAGGGCGTGACGTTGCGCCGCGCGCTGGCACCGGACTCCGATTCGGTCGTCTATCAGGGCCGCGTGGTGCATGTGGCAAGTTATGCGACAAAGTTTCTCTTCACCAGCGAGCAGCTCAACCAGCCAGTTGAGCGGCTGAGCGGAGGCGAACGCGCACGAGTGCTGATTGCGAAGTTGATGCTGGAACCAGCGGATTTGCTGCTGTTGGACGAGCCGACCAACGACCTGGACATTGCCACGCTGGAGATTCTCGAAGAGTCGCTGCTGGAGTACTCCGGCGCGCTGGTGCTGGTGACGCATGATCGCTACATGCTGGATCGCGTTTCGACGATTGTTCTCGGCCTCGACGGGCTGGGCAACGCAGAGACCTTCGCCGACTACCAGCAGTGGGAGCAGTGGCAGCGCGCGCAGGGTTCTGCCAACAGCGATGGCAGTTCGTCGGATGCAACCGCGACGCCAGCGAAGGCCGCGCAGCAGTCGAACAGCACGGGCAAGAAGAAGCTCTCATACCTCGAAGCGCGCGAGTACGCTTCGATTGAGGATCGCGTGGAAGAGGCCGAGGCGCGCTTGAATGCTGCACGCGATCAGATTGACGACCCCGCCGTTGCGACCAACGCCGAGGCGTTGACCGCTGCGCTGCACGAGATGGAGCAGGCGCAGGCCGTTGCCGACGAACTCTACGCCCGCTGGGCCGAACTCACCGAAAAGGCCGGATAACGCTCGTTTTAGGAATTCTATAAACCAATTTGTTTGTCATTCCGTAGTTTTTTTGTTTGTCATTCCGTAGCGAAGCGAAGGAATCTGCTTTTGCTCGCACCACGATGGCCTACACCATTACCGAGCGGAATCGTCGGCCGAAGGACCGTAGCAGCCCGGAATCGGCAGGTCGTTCAGGCGCAGATAGACGCCAAGCTGCGCTCGATGGTGGATCAGGTGGCTCAGGAACATGCGTCGGAAGGTGAGCGCTCGTGAGTCGTTGCAGATGACTCGTTCGCCGAAGGAGAACTTCCACGGAGTGTCGAGGCTGGCGTCGGAGGCGGCAACCAGAGCGGTGCGTGCCTCTGCCGCGAACGCATCGAAGGCGGCCAGCGTGGCTTCGCGTCCGCGAAAGCTGGTGTCGGTTCGCGGGCGACTAGTGTCAGCCATGTCGTAACCCGGCGAGGTCAGGATGCTGACACCGAATCGCGGCAGCGTCGCAACGTGCATGGCGAGCTTGCCCAGCGAGGAAGACTTCTCGTGCGGCTTGTACTCGCCCTTGTCGGCGGATTCGGGGATGCGCTCGATAGTGCGCCGCGTGCTGGACATCTCGAGATCAAAGTCTTGAAGCAGCAGTTCTGTAGCAGTCATTTGATACTCCTTCCAACTTTGCTTTATACGCCGGTGATGTTAAAGCCGCAATCGACGAAGGTGATTTCGCCGGTGATGCCGCTGGCCAACGGCGAGCAGAGGAAGAGCGCCGTGTTGCCGACCTCGATCTGCTCGACATTGCGGCCTAGCGGTGCGCGCGCGACGACGGCGTCGAGAATCTGATTGAAGTCGCCGATGCCGCGCGCGGCCAGCGTTCGAATCGGTCCGGCGGAGACGGCGTTGACGCGGATGTTGCGCGGGCCGAGCGAAGCCGCAAGGTAGCGCACGGTCGACTCCAACGCGGCCTTGGCTACGCCCATCACGTTGTAGTTGGGGAAGACCTTTTCGCCGCCGTAGTAGGTCAGCGTGAGAATCGCTCCGCCATCTGTCATCAGCGGCGCAGCAGCGCGAGCAAGCGCAATCAGCGAGTAGACGCTCACATCATGCGCGATGCGGAAGTCCTCGCGGCTGGTCAGCAGGAAGTCGTTCTTCAACGCGTCGGACGGGGCAAACGCGACCGAGTGGATGAGAATGTCGATCTGTGGGAAGGCTTTGGCAATCTTGGCAAAGACTGCGGCAATTTCGTCGTCGTGCGTGACATCGCACTGAAAGGCGCGACCACGGCCCGTTTGGCCGAGGTCTTCCAGAAGCTCCTCGGCCTCGCGCTGCAGTCGCTCCGATTGATACGAGAGAACCAGCGTTGCGCCGGCCTCGGCCAGCTTCTGCGCCACGCTGTAGGCGATGCTGCGTTTGTTGGCCAGGCCGAAGACGACGGCCACTTTGCCCTTCAGATCAATCATGCAACTCCTCTGATTATTTTTCGGCGATTCCAAACCTTGGAATTTCAAACTTGTGTGCAAAGTTCAGGATAGCAGCGACGGACTCTCTCCGCGTTCGAGCGCGCGTTAGCCGAGGGTCAGCCAGTCGTACTGCTCGTCGGTGAGCGGCACGACGGAGAGACGGAACTGGCGAAAGAGCGTGGAGCCTTGAAAGACGGCGGCGGAGCGAATCTCGGCCAGCGGACGCTCGCGCGCCAGACGCTTCACCGACTTGATGCGCACGATGGGGTTCTTCGCGTCGGTCGCGTCGACCGAGACGACGCGCGCCGTGCCGACCGCAGCCTTGCCTACGTTGGAGTGATAGATGACGCAGCGCTCACCCTTCTTCATCTGACGTAGTGTCATCAGGGCTTGATTGTTGGCGATTCCATCCCATACTGTCTCGCCGTCGCGTAGCAGGTCGTCGAACGAATACTTGGTTGGCTCCGTCTTCAGTAGATAAGTCATCGGTTTATTAGAGGCAGGAAGTGTGCAAGATGATGCATCGGAAATTTGGGGAATATCGGAATAAATTACCAAGATTTCCTTGGGGGGCGGCCTCGGTTTTGCGATAGTTGCGGCGGGACTAAAGCCTTGCCCTTTCAAAACGTCGACTTATGCAGACGTTCCTTAGCACTTAGCCAACTGAATCGAATCGATACCTAACCGGACTACAGTGCCGAAAAGTCAATATTTACTTTTCTCCCACGCTCTCGGTGCGCTCCTGTCGGCGAGTCCAGGAGGCGAGCATCTGCGTGACCGCGTAGGCGGCCAGCACCGTCATCAGCGGGTCGATATTGTAGCGATAGCGAAACTCCGCATGGGTCAGGTAGTACGGCCAGGGAAACAGTAGCAAGGGCAGCGCTATCAGGCTTGCGAACTCGCGCTTCCGCCTACGATAGAGCAGGTATAGCCCACCGAATCCGAACAGCGACGTTAGGCTGGCGTGCAGTTGGAACAGATGCGATGCGTTCTGCGTGCCCGTTCCCGCCCAGAAGCGGTAGATGCGGCGCAGCGTAAGGCGCAACGTAAGGTCGGGATGCTGGCGCATGTACTGCCAAGCCGCATCGGACTTGCCGCGCATATAGGCCACTTCTCCCTGGGCAATGTAGCGGTTTAGCTCCGCCTTGTTGCATCGGGGGAAGAGCGTGTCGTCCAGATAGCCGGTTGCGCCGGGGCGATTTCCCATCCACAGCTCCTCGCCGACGGTGCTGCGCATGGGGATGAAGGCGTGCAACTGGCGAGCGTTGCGCACCGGCCACGGCGCGTAGACCAGCAGCAGCACCAGCAGGCCAACCGCGGGTGCCAGCCGCACCGCGCGCCGCGTCTGCCAAGCCGTCCAGCCGAGAATCGCAAGCAGCGACGGTAGCAGCGCTGGGTTGACCAGCGCAATCAGGGCGGACGAAGCTCCCATCAAGCACCACATCGCCAGCGTCGGAGTGCGGCGGCATCGCAGCGCAAGAAAAATCATCGCAAGCAGCGCGCAGGCCGAAAGGCTCGTCTCCCAGAAGATGGCCGGAATCCACAGCAGAACCGGCGAGACGGCCCAGAAGGCTCCGGCAAGGATTGCGGTGCGGTTGTCCATCATCCTGCGCGCCAGCCGCATCATCATCCACAGCGTCAGCAGGTTTAGCAGAATGTTGGAGAGAATAATCGCGATAACCGAGGCAAACGTGTAGCAGCCAAAGATGCGGAAGACCAGCGCGACCAGCAGCGGGTAGCCCGGTGCGATCAAGGCCGTCGGCCCGGTCGAACCGCCAAACGGAGAGCTGAGCCCCTGCCCATGCACCAGCGTATCGGCCAGCATCCCCATCTCGTACGGGCGGTTGTAGAACCAGCCGTGCGGATAGTTGACGCAAACCATCGTCAGCACCAGCAGCCGACCGGCCAACGCCAGCGCCAGAACGATGATCGTCGGACGCTGCCACGGCACGCGCGAGGGCGGCGAGATCAATTCTTCCGTGCAGCATAAAACAGATTTTGCAGTCATAGGTCGAGAGCAGGGAACTAAATAACTGATGTTACGCGGTAGCGCGTAGTTGAAGCAGTTCGTCGTGGTTGAATTGTCCTAAGCCATTATTGTCCTGAGCCGTTCATTTGCTGCACAAAACCAAGGGCCAAAGGCCCGCTCTATACCAGCCTAGGCCGAAGGCCTAGGGCTGCGTTCCGTACAAAGACAAAGGGCTGAAGGCCCGAACTATACTTCAACGAACTTCTGACTCAGGACACTAGGGAAAAGCAACCGTTGTTATCAAGTGCCGATTTCCGCAGCTTTTCCCGCATCTGGCTAGGTCTGCGTAACATCAGTAAATAATTGCGATCATATCGCAGCTATTCAAGGATCGTCATCACCGAGGTGCTGGTCAGTGTCCACGCGTTATTGGGTACAAGCGGCATAATGATAGGGAACTTATAGGTCACCGTGACCTGCACAGGATGAGGAGAAGTCTCGACGCCGTCGGGATAGGTCGTATTCGGTGTCATCACCCCCCCAGCGATATTAGGCCAGCCAAGGTTCTTCACATAAGCGTTAATATCTGTGGCGCCAAGCGTACAAGATGTTCCGTCGGCTTTCTTACAACCTGAGCCACGAAACATGGCATAGCGGGTGCCTTCCCGCGCCGCTTCGGAGATCATGTCTTTGGTGTAAAAAAGCAGGCACGTTTCCATGAAGCAGAAGAACAGAATAAGCAGAACCGGGATGCAGATAGCCGACTCAATCAAAGACTGGCCACTTTGACCGTTTAAAGACCGTCGAAATAGGTTGCTTCGATCAATGGTCATGGGAGCACTTCCTGAACTGAGGAACCGGATAAGGGGAAGGAGCTTGGCAACCCCGGGCAGTGAATAATCGGTGTCACCGTGGCGCTTGTCACCACCTTGATAAACGGCAGAGTGTGATTGGTTCCGCCCGTGCAGGCCGCATCAGCCTGTGGTTTAGTGGCGTATTGAGTTCCAGCCACATCGGTGGAGCATGCCCAGTAGGTGGTCGGTGTCACGGTCAGCGAGACCCCGGAAAAATCTGGTGCATCTGCTCGTGCAGCCGCAATTAATGAGGGATAGTTTGACGGCTCTGCAAACGCCGAAGACTGCATGCCATACATGGCACCTGCTGTAGCGGAGTTAGTCACCTCGATGGAATAGTAAACGAATAGTCCAATCTGAGCCGTTCCTGCCAGTATTGGCATGGCAAGAAATGCAAAGACTACTGCCGTTTCTATCAATGCCTGCCCGCTATTGCCACGCAAACCTCGACATCGCGCCATAAGGCGTGACCAGAAGAGTGTTAGATCGCATAGGGTACGCTGGCTCATCCTCTTCCTCATCTCTCACTGTACCAACTTAGGATGAGTACTGAAGAAATTCAATTGGCCTTCATCGGCGTCGGGCGTAGCTTTCAGGGCTGCGCCGCCTTCCAAATCCAGCGAATTCACCGCAATTGATCCCTCAACTGTTCCGCTACTACCGTTTGCCATCGTCAGCGTCGCGCCCGGGGCGACAATCGCACCATTGATGAAGGAGCTTGATCCCCCTTGGTAGTTGATTGGATTTGTATCGTTTGCGTCCTGATAGATTGCGGTATTGTTGTAGGCTCCTCCGCCAACGGGTGGAGCTGCCGTCGTTCCATCCGACTCCTTGGCAGTTCCAGATACGATATTGACGTTTGCGCCATTGTCGATCACGAGAGACGCGTAGGAGGAGACACCGTTAGTAGCGCCACCCGTCAGGTAGAAAAACACACCGTTTCCATTGGTGTTCAGGCCACTCTCGAAGTGCAGTTCGCCTCCATTGATGATGTATACTCCGGGCATGAGCGTATCCGATTTTCCCTGCCCGTCGACGGTAAGCGACTTGTAGCACACGACGCCTCCGGAGAGGGAAGGATCATAAACCTGTGCTTTACTGGTACCGCCGGGGTCGTCAAGACAAGCACTATGCTGCGGCACTACTGGAGGCACAACTGTGGGAATAGCGCATTTTGTGACGAGATTCTGAACGATTTGAGTTCCTGGAAAGGCGCATGAGCCGCTGCCACACAACACGCCGCCAGCAGCGCTGTCCCAGGTTCCAGGAGCGGCAATAGACTTGGACGTTATTGTGGAACCCCACGCAACCGAGATCGGAGTCGTACTGCCGGACGTATCGTTTGCGATAACGCCACAGCCGTTTGCGGTCATCGAAGCGCCATTGGCAACCTTAATGGTGTCTCCCGTGCAAATGCAAGTCTGACTGGCAGTTCCCCCCCCAGCCGTGGCCGAAGCCGAGACGGTCACATACTTCATTCCAGAGCGGAACGCGCCAAGAAAAGTCGTTGGAACTGGTACGGAAACCGTGGCCGTAATATAAGCACCTCCCGCAAAGTTCCCGTTCAGGGGAGTCGAAAGGGTGACGGTTGCAGGATTGGTTACCAGACTTGTATCAAGGCCATTGAGTTTGGCCATTGCATTGGCAACGGTCTTTTCATTGCTGGCCGCACCGTTTCCAGCCTCTTCCGCAGCTGCAAGAGCAGCCGCAGTTGCTGCGCTCTGCGCCATCCTTTTGTAGCGAAATAATTGCCCAACATCGACTGCCAGCGCCATGAAGCCAATTGCTAGCAGCGCCATGAAGACCGCAGCAACAATTATTGTCTGTCCGCTCTCGTCTCGGAAGATCTTCATCGTCAACTACCCTTTCTACCTCTACTCCAATCCTAGGACGCAGATCGTCAGAGGTGGTTCGCCTTCATTGGTGAATCTCCACAGATCCTACCAAGCGAAGGAACCGTGGGGGGAGAGAACTTTTGGTGAAAAACTATGCCACCGACCAGAGACCTCAACCCAGAATCTATGCGCACGAAAAGGGGGAAGATCGACCGCAATTCCCCGAGTTTTTCGATAAATACCTTAGATACAAAAAGATACGACATAATTTGGCGAACTTTAGTGTTACTCAATGACACTTCTTGGGGATTTCTAATGTTTTGCATAGGCCATAGTCTCAGCTTAATCCCTTGGGACTCGCTTGGCCGGAGTGCCGCGGAAAACCGAATGAAGGAGAACTATTTAAATGATGAACATGAAGCAGCTTCTGAAAAACCTGATGTCGGAAGATTCCGGTCAGGATCTAATCGAGTATACGTTGCTCGCAGCCCTGATCGCTCTGGTCGCAATCGCCTCAGTGGGCGCACTTGGTAAAACCGTCAACAACGTCTTCAACAACGTCGACACCAGCCTCAGCAATGTTGGTCACTAAATCTGAACCTCTGGAATCAGCCTATGGGAATGCTAGACGTCGGCGTTCCCATAGGCTGCCCCTTCCAGCTTGAAGGCCCCGAAAGATAGACGGAATTCGAGGCTGTACTGCAAAGGACAATCTCGATATTCATTGACCGTCTGAAAAGTGGACAAAGCGGTAAGTTGGTAAGCCGAGAATTCGCGGCAAGATCTGGTCGAGTATGTGTCGATTACGGGAGTGATCGCTATCGGCGGAGTAATTGCAGTACGAAAGTTATCAAATGCTCTGGGGAGTACCTTAAATAGCATAGCCAACGCGTTTAGTGCTGCGTAATCTGTAAACATTCTGGGACCGTGTAGGAATTATCTCGGAAAGGCTCAAATTCGTAAGGCTTCTCTTTACGGAAATCGCAAATCTACGACGGGAACGATCAATGGCAATTTTTTATTCGGAATTGACGTATCCTGCTACCGCCGCGACCTGTGCCGTTATCGGGGCTGCCTGCGACGTGAAGACTCGCCGGATTCCCAACGTTATCACGATGCCCGCCTTCCTATTCGGTCTTCTGTTACATCTGGTGATCGGCGGATGGATGCAATTGCTTTACGCTTTGATCGCGGGCCTCGCTTGCGGATTGATATTTCTGGTCTTCTATATCGCGGGCGGAATGGGTGCCGGCGACGTGAAGCTGATGACGGCGGTCGGATGCATCGCCGGCGGAGCAAATGGAGTGTACTTCAATACAGTGGCCAGCATAATGGTACTAACGGCGATCTGCGGAGGCGTGATGGCTGTTGTTCTTGCCCTCGTCCGCGGACGGTTGCAACAGACCTTGATGAATGTTGGAGAGCTGGTCACGCATCACGCCAGCAAAGGACTACAGCCTCATCCTGACCTGAACGTCGAGAATGCCAAGACGCTTCGACTGCCCTACGCTCTGGCCATCGCATGCGGATGCCTATTGACGCTCTTTCTCGCGTATAAGGGGGCAGCATGAATTCGGGTAGACTTGCCACGGCTTTCTTCATCACTCTTGTGATCTCAGGCATTATTGTTCTCTGGATGAATCACGGAAATTCGAAGGGCCATGTTGCTGCGGCGCCGGTGCCAAAGAGCCAGTATGTGGCTGCGGCTGCGAATCTGGAAGCGAATCAGGTGATCCGCGCAGAGAATCTGCGATTGATCGACTGGCCAGCGGATCATCCGTTGCCCGGCGCATTCAATAATGCCCAGGCGCTGATCGGGCGCGTAATTATGTTTCCTGTGGCGGAAGGGGAACCGATTATCGAGCGGCAATTGTCCACCCCAGGAACCGGCAGCGGCATTACGGTGAAGATTCCCAACGGCATGAGGGCGATCTCGCTGCACTCAGACGATGTGATCGGAGTCGCCGGATTCCTGCTTCCCGGTACACACGTCGATGTGCTGGTAACGCTGCACCCAACCTCTAATAATCAAGATCCGTTCACCTTCACGGTGCTACAGGATGCGGAAGTTTTGGCGGCAGGCCAGAAGATCGAGCCTGATCCCGAAGGAAAACCTGCGACCGCAACCGTGGTGACTCTGTTGGTCAAGCCGGAGGACGCCGAACGTATCGTCCTTGCAAGCGCTCAGGGAGCAGTTCATTTCGTACTTCGAAATGGGGTTGACCGCGATGAGTTCAAGGGTCCGCCCGCGTTGCTGGCCCAACTGTCTGGAATCGCTCCGCCTTCGTCAGCAAAGGCAGCAGCGGTACCAAAATCCGCGCAGATGCCTGCTGTCGTCAAACACTATTCGGTTGAAACCATCCTGGGGACAAAACAGAGAATGGACGATTTCCAGTGAGACCCAGAGAATTCGAGAACGAGAAACGAGTGGTTGCACGTCGCACGCCGACCGGCCTTACGATGTCGCTTGCTCTTGCGTTGGTAGCGATCAGCCTTGTCAGTCCTACGCAGTCCGCAGCGGCTCCTGATGGAGCGATTGTCTCCGGCATGACGGGAATATCCATGCCTGGCGTGTCGAGCAGCGTCAGCCGTGCCGGAGGAGGTGAGACGCTGCATGTGTTGGTCGGGCACTCCCTATTCCTCAATACACGGTCCCGCCTGCGTCGCGTCTATGTAGCCGATCCATCTGTTCTCAACTCTGTAACGCTTACCCCGAATCAGATCGTCGTCACCGCGGTCACATCCGGCATCAGCACTCTTGTTCTTCTGGACGAAGCTGGGCAGGCACAGTCTTATATCGTCTCCGCCGATCTCGATGTTGCGGGTCTTCGTGTGGCCATGGCCGAGGCCATGCACAGTAATGCCGTCAAGATTGAGGGAAGCGGGAATCGCCTTACCCTGAGCGGAGAGTTGAGTAGTCAGGCTTTGGAGGATACCGCTCTGAAGTTGGCTGGACTCTATTCAAAAGAGGTTGCGAATGCGTTGACCATCACGCCGGATCGTGCAAAACAGGTTCGGCTGAAGGTGCGGATTCTCGAGGTTGATCGCGGCAAGGCACGGCAGTTTGGCGTCAATCTGTTCAACCCGGGTGGAAACACCAGCTTTCTAGCGTCCAGCACGACATCGCAGTACGCCTCGACCTCGACCTATTCTGGTGGGTCATCCACCATGCCCAGTGGCACCCTGACGACGACGAACCCTCTGAATTTCCTTTTGTATAGTACGAAATTGAATCTCGGTGCGAATATTCAGGATTTGGAGAGCAAGCAGGTTCTACAGATTTTAGCCGAACCCACCATTACGACCATCAGTGGCGAGAAGGCTGAATTTCACTCTGGCGGAGAGTTCCCATTTCCGGTCGTGACTGGAACGGGGTCTTCCGCTACGGTCTCAATTTCATTTCGTCCGTATGGCGTTGCGCTGGTCTTCACGCCCATCGTGAACGCAGATGGAAGTATTCGACTGAAGGTCGCTCCCGAAGTGAGCGCTCTGGACTACACCAACGCGGTCAGCATCGACGGATATACCATTCCGGCGCTCTCCACGCGCAAGGCAGAGACAGAGGTTGAGTTGCGCAGCGACCAGAGCTTTGCCATATCTGGCTTGCTCGACCAGCGAACCACCGATATTATGGAAAAAAATCCGGGGGTGTCCAGCATTCCCATCCTCGGAGCGCTCTTTAAATCGAAGAACTCCAATCATTCGACGACGGAATTGGTAGTCGTTGTGACTCCGACTCTTGTCGATCCATTGGCGGAGCCGACCGATCCGGCGCAACCGGGATTACCCATTAGCCCTCTGGGTACGGATAAATTCGATAAGTCGCTGGGAAAGAATCTCAACTCACAGCCGGCTGCTCCGCCGCTCAATTCGTCTGATTTTCCAGGAAACCAGATTCCTGCTGCAACGACACCAACGGCAGTTGAAGCAACCCCTGCCGCCGCCGGTGCACCGCAGATAACCGAAATGGTTCCGGCTCCCGTAGCCTCCGTTGTCGTGGCTCCTCCGAGCTCTGCAATACCCCAAAATATCCCGGCGACGCAGACCACGAAGGCCGCTTCACCCTCCAACTCTGGGCCCAGCCCCGCATTGCATAGTGCTCCCACGCAGGGGCCTTCAGCTCCTAGTCCTAGTGTGTCGACCACTCCTCCGGCGACAACCGGGTACGCGCATTCGATTCCAACCGGAACGGCCACGCCATCTCAGACGCTGTCGGCCTCCGCGGGAACAGTATATGGCCCGTATATTCCATATCGTCCCTCCGGAGCGACCGGAAACTCGGAGGAAAAGGCCACCAATATCACGGCGACTCAGACGACAACCTCCTCTTCGGGGCCTCGCAATGTTGCCGTTGGTAACTCAACCGGAGTATCGCGTACAAGCGGGCAATTGGCCAGAAATGTTAATTCAACAAACCACCTGATGGTCCAGATTATGGCGCTCTCGAATGCGGAAGGAGCCGAGTCCATGGTCGCAGCCCTCAAGCGCAACGGTTACGACGTCACGGCCAACCATGATCCTCAAGACTCGCTGATCCATCTGGAAGTTGGTCCTTTTGTGAGCAAGACCGAGGCCGAAACCATGCGTCAACGGCTGCTGCGTGATGGATACAATGCGATCATTAAATAATGGATGTAGCCTTTAAGCTATTAATTGAGTTTTTGTAGAATCACACTACGCACTTAGAATTCGTAACGGCATTGAGGAATCAGACTATGGCTCAAGTTCAATATAATTCCGGGCTTATCAGTGTTGCGTTGATCACCGTCAGCCTCGATGTGAAACTGGCCGATGAAATTGCCGACTCGGTTTTGCGTATGGCCTGGGCGGTTCATCGCGCAGATTGCGAAGGCTACATCTCTGCCGTCAAGCGACCTCCCTTTCCACCTGCGGTGAAAGCCTCGACGGCCTGCATTGCCGTCATCGATTTTGATAAGGACATTGAACAAGCAGTTGTTGCTGCAGCCTATATTCAGGAGTTGTACGCGGGCAAGGCTGCGATGGTTGCCATGTCCGCCAGTCAGGATCCCGATATTCTCCTGCGTGCAATGCGTGCTGGTTGTACCGAGTTTATTGGTTGGGACTTTGACGAGGCTGCATTTTCCGAAACGCTGCAGCGGCTTTATCAGCAGTGGTCCGTAAAGACCACGCGCAATACTGTGCGCGGAGACGTAGTCACATTTTTCGGGGCCAAGGGTGGAGTCGGGACCACGACTCTAGCCGTGCATCTGGCCATGTATCTGGTTCTCTGTCATCAGAAGAAGACCTTGTTGATCGACAACCATCCACAGTTGGGCCATGCCTGCATCTATCTTGGAATCGATGGTAGCCGGTACCATTTTCAGGAGTTGGTTCGTAACCTGAGCCGCTTGGACAGCGATCTACTGCGCGGCTATATCGCGACCCATGAGAGTGGTCTCGAGGTTTTGGCTTCCCCGGACGTATGTAGTGGAATGAAGAAACTCGATCCCGAATCAATCACGCAGACGCTAGATTTTCTGCGCGGCGAATACGACTATGTCATCGTCGATGGTCCATCCTCTCTGGATGAGACGAATCTCGCCGTTATCGACGCCTCCAACGAGGTGTATCTGATCGCCACCCCCGAGATCGCCGCAATCCGCGACCTGTCTCGCTATGTGGATAGTTTGTCGCAAGGAGAGCACGATATTGGGAAAGTTAAAGTGGTCATTAATCGCTTCTCCTCCCAGCACGCGCTGACTATTGAGCAGATAGAAAAAGCAATCCGGCTGCCAGTTGCCGTCAAGCTGCCGAATGGCTATGCCGAGGTGACACGCTCGGCAATTCTGGGCGAGCCCATCAATCCGAAACAGAAGACTGATTTTTCTATTCCTATCGTGAAGTGGGTCAATTCCTTGGCTGGGACCGCTGTTCCAGAGGAAATTGCCGCACCCAAAAAATCACTCTTCTCTTTTTGGAAGTAATTCCCTCGGTCTTATTTTAGGATAGATTCTCGGGCAATGGTTTCTGAAGAATAAAGGTGCATCCGAAATGTCGAATACAAATACTGTTCCGTCAAATCCGAGTCCGGTCAATGATCGCTCCGGGCGCGTTTCCCGTACGGTCGGAGAAGGTGTACAGCAGCAGATCAAGACGGCTGTACATAAGGAACTGATTAAGCGGGTCGATCTCGACATGTTGGGGCAGATGCAGGAAAAAGGCACCGCTCAGCATCAACTCTTCCTCGCGATCCAGCAGATCATCAACGAGCAGGGTGTTCCGCTGAGCGCAATTGAACGAGATCGCCTTGCGCAGGAAGTCGTAGATGAAGTATTTGGTCTAGGACCGCTCGAACCCCTTCTTAAAGACGACAGCATCAGCGATATTCTGGTCAATACTTATAACTCGATCTATATTGAGCGTCGGGGTGTACTGGAAAAAACAACCCTTACCTTCCAAGACAACCGGCATCTGCTGCATATTATCGACAAGATCGTATCTGGCGTTGGTCGCCGCGTAGATGAGTCGTCCCCCATGGTCGACGCGCGTCTCCCCGACGGATCGCGTGTCAATGTAATTATTCCTCCGCTGGCGGTCGATGGACCGATTCTTTCCATCCGTCGCTTTGGAAAATCCCCTTTGGGTGCCGAGGATCTGTTGCGAAATCAGGCCTTGACTCCTCCTATGTTGGAGTTACTTAAAAGTGCAGTCAAAGCGAGAATGAATATTGTTATCTCCGGGGGGACTGGCTCTGGTAAGACGACCTTGTTGAATGTCCTCTCGGGATTCATCTCGGAGAAGGAACGCATTGTCACAATCGAAGATTCGGCTGAATTGCAATTGAAGCAAGATCATGTCGTCCGACTGGAGACCCGCCCGCCCAACGTAGAAGGAAAGGGGGGAGTCAGGCAACGCGAGTTGGTCATCAACGCCTTACGTATGCGTCCCGACCGAGTAGTCCTCGGAGAAATCCGTGGCGGAGAAGCGCTAGACATGCTACAGGCCATGAATACGGGTCACGATGGATCGCTGACAACCATCCACGCAAATACTCCTCGAGACGCTCTGGCTCGTCTGGAAACGATGGCCATGATGAGTGAAGTAAAGATCGCGGAAAAGGCCGTCAGAGCTCAGGTCGCCTCGGCGGTACATCTGATCATTCAGGCTTCGCGTATGAGTGATGGTACACGACGCATTACGTATATCTCAGAGTTGACCGGAGCATTTTCCGACGTCATCAGCATGCAGGATATCTTCCTTTTTGAAAAGAAGGGGCTCGGCCCGAATGGGAAAGTCAAAGGGCGGTTCATTGCGACCGGAATTGTTCCTAAATGTGTTGAGAAATTTACTGCCGGTGGAATTCCGGTTCCTGCTGGTCTAACCGATCATCTGGTTGAAATTGGTTAGAATCTAGCCTGGAAGGAGGCCTATGGTTCCCCTGATTACTTTTATTGCAGTCGCATTTATTGTTTTTGGAATCATGGCGCTTGTCATGGGTTCCTCGCGCAGCCAAAAATTGATCGAACAGCGCATTATGCGGATCCGCCTGTCTAAAGGAGAAGTTAATCCAGATGCGGATTCAGCGGAGCAGTTGCTCAAGACGAATCAGTCCGGAAAGTTGGAATGGATCAATGAACTCCTGCAGAAATCCAAGCTATCCAGCATTCTTCAGAGCCTAATTATCCAATCGGACTTAAAAATCTCCGTCGTAATGCTGCTTCTATACAGCTTCGGCTTGGCTATTTTGGGATTTGCCGTTGCCTCTTTGTGCGTTTCTCTTTTACCCATTCAGATTGTAGCGGCCTGCGTACTAAGTTGCATCCCCATCGGAGTTGTACTCTTCAAGCGCTCGCGCCGAGTCAACGCATTTAATGCAGGGCTTCCTGATGCGATCGATATGATGGCCCGTGCTCTGCGCGCGGGACATTCCATGGTGGCTTCCATCAATGTCGTCGCGGAGCAAGGGGTGGAACCCGTCCGCTCGGAGTTCAGCGAAGTATTCAAGCAGCAGAACTTTGGTCTTCCGTTACGCGACGCCATGATGCAGATGCTGGATCATGTGCCCTCTCAAGATCTACGGGTACTCGTTACAGCTATTTTGGTGCAGAAGGAAACAGGTGGTAACCTAACCGAAATCCTAGATCGGACGGCGGCTGTTATCCGGGATCGCCTGCGCATTCAGGGCGAAATTCGGACGCATACGGCGCAAGGCCGGATGACCGGATATATCCTATGTTCGCTTCCGATATTAATGCTAGTCGTAATCAATGTAATCAATCCAGGCTATTCGTCTGTTCTGATTCATACCGACGCAGGGCATTTTTTACTGTATATCGGCATGGGTCTGCTAGCCCTTGGAGGTCTCATCATTCGCCAGATCATCCACGGAATCGAGGTATAGGAACCATGTCGATTGGCCTATACGTCCTGCTGGTCCTAGTCATTTTTGGCGTAGTTGCGCTTCTGCTGACGCCCGATCTGTTCCGTCCATCTCCCGAGGCGCAACGCATCTTCGACGTCGTGACCAGTACGCGAACCGATTTACGCACCATCGGTGAAAAGGAGCGAATGCAGGACAAAATAGTCGGCATCGCGACTCGCCTTCGGATGCGTCTAGGGTTAGCCGAAGACCCGCATCTTAAGGAAAGAATGGCTGCGGCGGGTATGCATTCAAGCTCCAGTTCCGAAATATATTTTGCGTCCCAGTTTCTAATCCCGCTCCTGGGTGTTGTTTTGGGTAGCCTCATGCGTTCCAATGTACTGCTTTGTGTACTAGTATTTGGGGCTTTTGGCTATCTAGCACCCGACATTTGGCTCAAGAGAAAGACCGCCAGCAGAAGAAATCGCATTCGTCGTAGCCTTCCCGACTCGCTTGATCTGTTGGTGATCTGTGTAGACGCGGGCCTAGGAATGGATCAGGCGCTGCTGCGTGTCGGAGATGAACTCGCCTTCAGTCACCCAGACATCGCCGAGGAGTTCGCACAGGTCAACCGAGAACAGCGCGCTGGCAGACCAAGACTGGAGGCTTGGCAGAATCTTGCGGATCGTACGGAAATTGAGGAATTTACCGCCTTTGTGAGCATGTTGACGCAAACGGATCGATTCGGTACGCCGATTATCCGTGCGTTGAGTCGCTTCTCCGAAGATATTCGATTGAAGCGACGGCAACACGCTGAGGAAATGGCGGCAAAAACAAAAATTAAGATTATCTTTCCGCTTGTGATCTGTATCTTCCCCTGTCTCTTCATTGTGCTGTTGGCACCAGCGGTTATGCAAATTATGGCAGGAATGACCGCGATGGGTAAGTGATCCAACTCGGAAGAGTGCAAAAAAAATATTTGCGGTGGATGAAGAGTAGACCAATTTATTTTGTGTGTAATACATTGCAAGTAGATTTGAAAGGGACACTGGACGTAGCCAGACTGGTAAACAGGATTGTAGTTGATCAAGCACGTTGCCGAATGTAAAGTTCATATAAAATGTGCTAAGTAGCGATGGCTAGATTCAACGATGTATGAAAGAAAACATCGCAGGGTTTGGAATACATCTTGCAACGGAAAGGAGGAAAAGAATGCCTGATTCATCAACTCTTATACGAATTGTAGCTGGAGTTCTGGCACTGGTTGTATTGGGAATCATCATCTATCGCAGGAAGAATAAATAAGTAGACAGAATTTTGTCCGGAGTAGATCGGACGGGGTGGATCGATTTCCATGCTCAAAGTCATCAATTCAACTCGCGGTGTTACTGTGGGCGATAAAATCGAGATGGCTGATACCTCGTTAAAGCGCTTGTTTGGTCTTCTCGGAAGAAGCGGGTTGGACGCTGGAGGAGGGTTGTGGATCAAGCCCTCCTCCGGTGTGCATACCGTTGGGATGGCCTTCGGAATCGATGTTGTGGGCCTGGATCGCAATCATAAAGTAATCAAGCTGTGGCGCTGTCTGGCCCCGTTTCGAGTGACCTCGATCAGCTTCAGAATGCAAAGCGTTCTGGAGTTGCCCTGTGGAACAATATCGCACACACAGATGGAGCTGGGGGACCAACTCCAGATTTCGGCCATCTCCGAAGATGGAGAGGTCTTGCCCCACGATATTTCCCGAGGACATAATTCTCTGGTCTAGAGCGGTTCCCGAATTTGTGTAGACCAGATTTATTGTCATTCCGCAGCGAAGCGGAGGAATCTGTTTTTTGTCGTTCTACTACGGCATACACCATTACGGGAACCGCTCTAAACGTAACGCTTGCCCCGTGTTCCTTCCCTCATTGTCCAGACCTCAGTCTGGTACCCCACTGCCGGAGGATACTTACTTGATGACGCCACGGGGGCTGTTGGCGATGAAGTCGGCGAGGTAGGCTACGTGTTCGGTGATGGAGGCGTCGGCGGCTTCGGGCACTTTGTTCAGTAGCGTGGCGCGGATGGCGGCTAGCGCGTCGGTGGTGTTGAGCTTGGAGGCTTGCAGGAGGCGGTATGCCTGACGGAGGGATTTGAGCTGCGCTGGAGTGAACCCGCGCCGCTGGAGGCCCACTTTATTCAGGCCGTAGGCGTGGTTGTTGCGCTCGATGCAGGTGAGCGAGTAGGGCAGGACGTTCTGGGTGATGGTGGTGCCGCCGCCGATGAAGGCGTAGCGGCCGATGCGGCAGAACTGATGCACCGGGCAGAGTGCGCCGACGACGGCGAAGTCTTCCACCGTGACGTGGCCGGCGAGCGTGGCGGAGTTGGCCAGAATGCAGCCATCGCCAATGTGCGAGTCGTGGCCGACGTGCGCGTAGGCCATGATGAGACAGTCTGAGCCGATGGTGGTGAGGCCGCCGCCGCCTACTGTCCCGCGCGAGATGGTGACCGACTCGCGTATGGTGTTGTTGTCGCCGAGCTGGCAACGAGTGGGCTCGCCCGCGTACTTCAGGTCTTGCGGCGGTACGCCAAGGGCGGCGAAGGGATGGATGGTGTTGTCACTGCCGAGGGTCAGGTGGCCGTCGAGGACGACGTGCGAGACGAGCGTGCAGCGCTCGTCGAGGACGACGTTGGGGCCGATGGTGCAGAAGGGACCGATGGCGCAGGACGCGGGGACAACGGCACCATTGGCAATGATCGCGGTGGGATGAATGCTCACGGGATTAGGCTCCGGCGGGTGTGGCTACGGGCTTGCGGTCGGTCATGGCGCACATGACGGTGGCCTCACAGGCGACCTTGCCCTCGACTGTGGCGACGCCGCGCATCTTGACCGCGTTGGATCGCCAGTTGAGGACTGTGACTTCGATGCGGAGCTGGTCGCCGGGTACGACGGGGCGACGGAAGCGCGCGCCGTCGATGCTGGTGAAGACCATGAGCTTGCTGGCGCGGGCCTCGGCGGGGTACTCGGTGAGCAGAAGCGCGGCACCGGCCTGCGCGATCGCCTCGATGATGAGGACCCCCGGCATGATGGGGAAGTCGGGGAAGTGGCCTGCGAAGTGCGGCTCGTTGATGGTGACGTTCTTCAGCGCGACGACACGCTTCTTGCGTTCGATCTCGATGAGGCGATCAATGAGCAGGAAGGGGTAGCGGTGCGGAAGAATGGACATTATCTCGTTGATGTCCATGATTTGCGAGACGGGGATCTGTGCGGCGGCGGAGGGCTGGGTTTGAAGGTCACTCATGTCTGTGATGAGTATAAATGTGCGGGGTGCATGGCATCAGCGAAAAAGCAGATTCCTCTGCTTCGCTGCGGAATGACAAACAAGAACGACACAAGAGTGGCAGCCTTTGGATGACTATTTTTTCTTGAGCAGGACAGCGGGGTCGAAGAGGGTGGGGTCGAGCGGGACGTTGTAGACGACCTTGGTAATGTAGCGCTGGTTGGAGATCTCGCCGTTGTGGTAGCGGGTGATGGTGAGCGCGGTGGGAAGACCTTGGAAGGTGTGGTAATCGCTGTAGGTCTCCGACTCCTCGTCGTAGTCGTTGAACTGCGGGTTGCGCCAGCGGAAGCTGCGGCGGAGGGGCAGATGCGTGGTGGCGTCTAGGTCGAGCGTGACGGCGTCGTTGGTGGCGGTGAGGACGCTAACGCGGTCGGCGAGGCGGCGGTCGACCATCTCGGTGCCCTCGGCGACGATCATCACGCCGGGGGCGTTGAGCCATGTGTGGACGACGGTCTCGATGGAGTGGGCGCGGCGACGGTAGTAGTCCTCGACCTGATCCTTGGGCAGGGTGGTCTGGCCCTTGTAGGTGATCTCGTAGCCTTGGTCGGCGAGCCAGATTTGGACGACGTCGATCTTTTTACCCGGGGTAATCATGCCGCGGTCGGTGAGGAAGCCGATGCGGTCGGCCTCGGGTTGGGCGGTGGTGGCGAAGCGGCGAAGCTCGTGGTACTCGGCGACGTAGGGGTTCGGCTCGCCATGGAAGAAGGAGGAGCCGCGACCCTCGATCTGGATCGACGTGCGGTCGAGCCATGTGCGGCCACCGAGCGCCTCGACCATCTGGTCGATGAGGGAGCGTCCGCGCTCGGTGTCGGACTGAGCGGTGGTGGCGGGCGCGGCGCTCGGGAGGGCCGACGCCTGCGCACGGACGTACTGCGGCGTGAAGATCAGAGCTAAACCGAGCAGCGATAGGGTGAGGTACTTCATGAAGAGATTATCGCATTGGCGCGGATGTTTTTTCTCTAGTGTTATGAGTGCAGACGACTTATGGCGAGCAGAAGATGCATAACCTGTTTCACCGCTGATTTTAAGTTTCAAGAGTCCATTGCTAGATAGAACAAGTTTGGGCCGGAAGTCGTTCAAAAGCGAGAGTTATGCGGATGCGAGATCACTGAGCTGAGCTGCGAGTTAGCTCTGTAACGAGAGACTCGGCTGCTTACTCCTGCGCTGATGCTCAAAGCTTCGCGGGACGCGATACATAGAGAAATTTCGAACCTTTCATACCGCACAGACTGTGTGATTTTGGGAAAAGGGTAACGGTACGTTAGTACCGTTCCTGGTGACGGTACTAACGTTCAATTCAATAGAAAATGCCGATGTGGGAATCAACAGACCTTTAGGGGATCCCCATCATGCGCATCAATTCTAGAATTCCGTTGCATTTCTCTCGCAGATATTGTTTAGCTGGTTCTCTGGTCGTTGCCATACTTGGTCCTCACTTTTGCTTAGCTGCGGGTCCCCTAGCACTGCTTGATTCTGCTGTCCCCGTAAATACCAGCAGTGGCGCGTCTATACCGAACAGCGATGCACTGGACGCGGTAAAAAAGAGTTTAGCGAAAGCTGTAGAACCTATTGTCAAAAGCACCTCTGGCATCTCCGGGGTAGCAACGGCCAACGGGCTAAAGATGGTGACGACCGTGCAAGTTCACGCTGCCTCTGAGGCCACCGATAGCAACGAAGGCTATGAACGCAGGATTGGCTCTGAGGAGATAGAGCAGAGCGCAGGAACCTTTGGCGATCCGATGCGCTTCATGCAGATGCTTCCCGGTGTGGTCTCGGACAACGATGAGCGCAATGACTTTATCGTTCGCGGAGGCAATCCGGCGGAGACTCTCTTCGTGATCGACAATATTGAGGTGCCGTCTGTGAATCAACTTGCACTTTCGGACACTACAGGCGGTTTTGTCTCGATGATCGATGAGTCTGCCATTCGTCATTCCACACTGCACACGGACTCCTACGATAGCAAGTTCGATCAGCGGTTGTCGGCGGTACTAGAGATGTCGACCCGGCCCGAAGGACACGTTGGCAACCATCTGCGGTCGGAACTTGGTATCGGTGGGGCGGGAGTCTCGCTGGAGCGACCGCTGGGCACGGACGGGGCGCTCTTCGTTTCGATGCGGCGTAGCGTACTGAATCTGTTGACAAATGATATTGGAATGAACGGGGTGCCAATCTATAACAATGGTCTGTTGCGGGCAAACGGTCGAGTAGACGAGAAGAATAGCTGGTGGGGGTTGTCGCTGACAGGCATTGACTCGATGAACATTCATCCCAGCGCGGGGGATACTTGGGAAACCAATCCGTATGACATCTATTACAAGGGGTGGAGAAACACAACGGGCATCAACTGGCAGCACATCTATTCCCCTCATTCATTTGGAGTAATGAGCGTGAGCAACTCGGAGCAACAGCAGACGATCAACCAGAACGATCAGTTGCTGAACGATACTCAGGCATACTACGAGAACTCTCACGACGGCATTACCACGATGAAGTACGACTGGACGATTCAGCCGAAGAGTCACATTACATGGACTGGGGGCGTGCAATCGAACTTGAATCGCATGAACTACAACGTGCAGCAGCCGTTTGGATCGCCAAATCCGTACAGCGAGGATCCGACTCCGAATATTGCCATGTCAATCAATCGCGTGTTTACGACGGCCTCCTCAGCGGTGTACGGACAGGCTGCGGTGGAGCTACCGCATGGAATGAAGATCGTTGCGGGCGAACGCGTGTCGCAGTGGGCGATTGTAGGGACTACAGTTCAGACGCCGAAGATCGTGTTCTTCGCTCCTGTCTTCCGAAGCGGAATGATGGTGCATATTGGATACGCGGAGTACGCGCAGCTTCCTGCGACTCTCTACCTGTTGTCCTTTGCGAACCAGCACGCGTTGACCCCGATCCGTTCAAGGCAGTTGACGGCTGGCGTGAATGTAATTGACGAGCGAAGGGTGCGGGTGACCGTGAATGCCTATCAGAAGCTCTACAGTGACTACCCTGTATCTGTGGACTTTCCGCAGTTGACGATGGCCAACATCGCGGACACATTTGGGCAGGCGTTTCTCATGTTTCCGATGACGAGCCAAGGGAAGGGCGTGGCTCGCGGAGTAGAGACGTCGATCGATTTGAGGCCAATGCGGCGATTGACGTTGGCCAGTGCGGTCACGTACATGCGGAGCTGGTATTCCGGGCTCGATGGTGTTCTACATAAGGGAAACTTCGACATGCCGCTGGTCGAGAACTTCTCGGGCAATGCTCTCTTGGGCAAGGGCTGGACCGCTTCGTTCCGCTACAGCACATCGACGGGCAAGCCCTATACGCCGGACAATTGGACGCAGAGTGTGGCGCAGAACCGGGACGTGTACGACCTGTCGCAATTGAACAGCCTGCGTGCTCCGATGTATAGTCGGCTGGATTTTCGCGCAGAGTGGACACATCCGGTGCAACGCGGTTCCTTGGCAGTGCATATTGGAATGCAAAATGCGCTGGGGGCTACCAACTTCTACTCGAACCAATGGAGGCCGCGATGCAACGGAGGAACTTGTGGAACTCTGGAACAGGATCAAATGCCGCGATTCCCTGATGTTGGGGTGAAGTATTCCTACTAGTACCGTGACTGCGAGATCGTGTAACCACAGGCTATTTTAGTTTGTCATCCCGTAGGGATCTGCTGTTAATATCCCGACAACCTTTTCATGCGGTCTAGGTACTAGAGCAGTTCTCCTGTCGCTATAGAGAATTTTAATGATTGTCATTCTGAGCACAGCGAAGAATCCCCGTATTTCGCTCGTGCCGCAACACTCTACGCTATCGGGAGAATTGCTCTATGTGGCGAGTTGGCGGAGGACGTAGCGGAGGATGCCGCCGTGCTGGTAGTAGAGAATCTCTTGCGGCGTGTCGATGCGTAGCGTCGCGGAGAACTTGACGGTCTGGCCGTGGGTGTTTTTGGCGAGAATCGGAAGGACGCGGCCATTGGCGAACTTCGAGTCGAGCGCGGACTGGAGCTGGCCGGGGGCGTCTCCGATGGCGAAGACCTCCTCGCCGGTGAGGCCGAGCGATGCGACGGACTGGCCGGGCAGGAACTGGAATGGCAGGATGCCCATGCCGACTAGGTTCGAGCGGTGGATGCGCTCGAAGGATTCGGCGATAACGAACTTGATGCCCAACAGGCGCGGGCCCTTGGCGGCCCAGTCGCGCGAACTGCCGGAGCCGTACTCCTTGCCCGCGAGGATGCCGAGGGGAACGTTACGCTTGGCGTACTCGACGCTGGCGTCGTAGATCGACAGCGGGGTGCCTTCGGGCAGCAGGCGGGTAACGCCGCCCTCGGTGCCGGGAGCAAGCTTGTTGCGTAGGCGAACGTTGGCGAAGGTGCCACGGACCATGACTTCGTGGTTGCCGCGGCGGCTGCCGTAGCTGTTGAAGTCTGCCGGGGCGACGCCGTGGGCGGCGAGGTACTCTCCGGCGGGGCC
>Ga0182011_10000634_pt1 | contig 30697 bp, 30 predicted proteins | sample 711E1DmetaG_FD_120481 | JGI IMG/M metagenome (GOLD analysis project Ga0182011, IMG submission 120481) | Permafrost microbial communities from Stordalen Mire, Sweden - 711E1D metaG | ecosystem: Environmental > Terrestrial > Soil > Wetlands > Permafrost | place: Sweden: Stordalen | collected...
CTGGATTATGTCTTTTATGATGTGCTTGGAGATGTTGTGTGCGGCGGATTTGCCATGCCGATTCGCGACGGTAAAGCGGAAGAAATTTACATTGTCTGTTCCGGCGAAATGATGGCAATGTATGCCGCGAACAACATTTGCAAAGGAATAGTCAAATTTGCGCAATCCGGCGTTGTGCGTTTGGGCGGATTGATTTGCAACAGCCGTAAAGTCGATAATGAGCAATCCATGATCGAAGAATTTGCAAAACGACTCGGCACACAAATGATTCACTTTGTCCCGCGTGACAATATTGTGCAGCGCGCAGAAATCAATCGCAAAACCGTCATCGAATTCGACCCCCAGCATACGCAGGCAGATGAATATCGCACGCTTGCCCGGAAGATCGATCAAAATACAATGATGGTCAAGCCCAAGCCGTTGCAAATGAACGAATTGGAAGAATTGCTCATTGCGTTTGGCTTGAACAATTAATTATTTCATCGCATCCTGACTTCCTTGCGAATCGGCAGGAGATTAACCGTGGAGAACATGTATGATACTTATTGAAGCTATAGTCCGGCCCGAAAAGGCTCCCGTTGTTATGAAAGCTCTTTTTGAAGGCGGGTTTCCCTCTATTACAAAAATGACAGTGTATGGCCGCGGCAAACAGCGCGGCCTGAAGGTTGGCGATATTACCTACGATGAGCTGACGAAAAATATGCTGATGATTGTTGTGAATGATAATGATAAAGATTATGTCATTAAGACTATTGTTGAAAATGCACGTACAGGTACAAAAGGCCAGTTCGGCGATGGAAAGATCTTTATTACGCCGGTGGAAGAAGCGTGGACGATCAGCAAAGGTATTAAGGAATTGTAAGGGCACATCCATGAAAAGAATCAGAGCTATTATTCGGATAGCAAAAATAAACGACACAAAACAAGCTCTTGCAGCAATCGGTTTGCCATCTATTACGGTTTCCGGTAAAGTAGAAGGGCGTGGACGCGGCAAAGGATTTGGACCGCGGTACCATGATTTCGTATCCAATCTGGAAACGCGGGCGACATTGATAGAACTTGGTGAAGAACCTCGATTGAAGACCAAGCGCATGATTAATCTCGTCGTCACAGATGACAAAGTCGAGGCGACCATACAGGCGATCATCGACATGAATAAAACCGGTAACAGCGGGGATGGAAAAATATTTGTGATTCCTCTTACTGATGCGGTACAGGTGCGCACAGGCGACGCAGGTGACAAGGTGCTGGACTAAGAAAGAGTTACGATTATGAAAGAAGAAGAGACAGTGATATTACCCGATCCGTATATTATCAAGGCGATTATCCTCAAAAAGTATCCGGCAAAAATCGCGAAGAAGCGCGAGAAGTCGATGGTGGTGAACGATCGCACCGTGCCGAAACAAATTCAATCGAACGTACGAACGGTGCCGGGTATCATTACGCAGCGCGGCTGCACGTATGCCGGCTGTAAAGGCGTGGTGCTTGGGCCGACGAGAGATATCATTAATATTACGCACGGTCCTATCGGATGCGGATATTATTCGTGGTTAACGCGGCGCAATCAAACCAAACCTCTCACGCCGGAAGATCCCAATTACATGACGTATTGCTTTTCGACGGACATGCAGGACTCCAATATCGTTTTCGGCGGAATGGAAAAATTAAAAACGGCAATCTACGAAGCGTATGAAATATTTCATCCGAAAAACATTGCCGTCTTTTCAACGTGCCCTGTCGGGCTCATCGGCGACGATGTGCATGCGGTTGCGCGTGAAATGAAAGAGAAGCTCGGTATCAATGTCTTTGCCTTTAGCTGCGAAGGATATCGCGGTGTCAGCCAGAGTGCCGGGCACCATATTGCCAACAACGGATTATTACAGCACGTGATCGGGCGCGATGATTCGACGCCGGAAGGAAAATGGAAAGTCAATTTGCTGGGAGAATATAATATCGGAGGAGATGCGTTTGAACTGGAGCGCATTTTTGAAAAAATCGGTATTACGCTCGTTGCAACATTCAGCGGCAATTCGACTATGCGGGATTTTGAACGGTCGCATACCGCCGATTTGAATATGGTGATGTGCCACCGCAGCATCAACTATGCGGCGGAAATGATGGAAAAGAAATACGGTATTCCATGGATCAAAGGCAATTTTATCGGTGCGGAATCGACCGCCAAGTCGCTGCGAAAGATCGGTGATTACTTCGAAGATCAGGAATTGAAAGACCGAATTGAAGCAGTGATTACAGAAGAAATGCCCGCGGTGAAAAAAGTGATTGACAGCATTCGGCCGCGAACACAAGACAAACTAGCGATGTTGTTCGTCGGCGGATCGCGCGCACATCATTATCAGGATTTATTCAAAGAGCTTGGTATGCGGACAATCTCTGCCGGATATGAATTTGCCCACCGGGACGATTACGAGGGCCGCCATGTTCTTCCGACAATTCAAATCGATGCCGACAGCCGAAATATCGAAGAGCTGGAAGTCGAACAGGACACGAAGCGATATAAAAAACGCAAAGACGATTCCGTGCTGGATGTCATGAATAAAAACGGCATGGAAGTCCGCGATTATTACGGAATGATGTCGGAGATGGAAAAAAACACTCTTGTTATCGACGACATAAGCCACTGGGAAAGTGAAAAGCTTATTGAGTATTTCAAACCGGATGTGTTCTGCGCGGGCATCAAAGAAAAATATGTCATTCAAAAAATGGGCGTGCCGCTGAAACAGCTACATAGTTACGATTACGGAGGGCCCTATGCAGGGTTCCGGGGCGCTATCAATTTCTATAACGATATCGATCAATTAGTAGGTGCAAGCGTTTGGAAATTGCTTCATGCACCTTGGGAAACACAACAGCATGTAGAAGCGAATTTCGTTATCGAACCGGTCGTTCCTTAAGACCGCCACAACGATGTATCACACAACATTTAAGAACAAGTGAGCAGTTATGTTACTTCGACACACAACAGATAAAATTATCGAACGTAATGCGTTAACCGTGAATCCGGCAAAAACATGTCAGCCCATCGGGGCAATGTATGCGGCGCTGGGAGTGCACGGATGTTTGCCGCACAGCCACGGATCGCAGGGATGCTGCGCGTATCACCGCAGTGCACTGACGCGGCATTACAAAGAACCGGTGATGTCCGGTACCAGTTCCTTTACGGAAGGATCATCGGTGTTCGGCGGCCAGGCAAATCTTTTACAGGCAATCGATGTGATGTTTGCAACGTATAATCCCGATATCATTGCGGTGCACACAACGTGTTTAAGTGAAACGATCGGCGATGACCTGAATCAGATTCTGGCAAAAGCGCGCGAGGATGGAAAAGTTCCGAAAGGAAAACATGTCATGCATTGCAACACGCCAAGTTATGTCGGCTCGCACGTAACAGGATACGGTAATATGCTGATGGGCCTGGTTGCGTATTTTGCACAGCGCACTGGCGTGAGTAACTATCAGGTGAACCTTGCTACGGGCTGGGTGGAACCGGCGGATATGCGCGAGATCAAACGCCTTGCAAAAGAGATGAATGCCAACTCGATGATGTTCCCCGATACTTCCGGCGTACTGGACGGCCCGTTGACCGGAACTTATGCCATGTATCCTCCCGGCGGGACAACTATCAACGAACTTATCAGTGCCGGCGATGCGAAGTTCAGCCTCGGACTCGGGCCGCAGGCGACAGAAGAGGCTTGCAAGAAATTAGAGTACAAATGTAAAGTAAAATACGAGTTATGCGATTTGCCTATCGGGATTCAAGCAACCGATCGATTTCTCATGTCGTTGAGCCGACATGCAGGAGTCAGAATTCCGGAAACACTTACTGTTGAACGCGGACGATTGCTCGATGTCGTCGCCGATATGACAAAATATTTGTACGGCAAGCGCGTAGCGCTGTGGGGCGATCCCGATCAACTTATTCCGCTTGTGGAGTTTCTTGTTGCATGCGATATGCGCCCTGTATACATCGTCAGCGGAACGCCGGGAAAAGAATTCGAAGTCCAGATGAATGATATTTTGAAGGACAAAGTCCCTGAGGCAAAATTTAAAAACGGTGAACGTGCCGATATGTTTTTGATGCATCAGTGGATCAAACAGGAAAAAGTAGATTTGCTTATCGGTAATACATACGGCAAATACATTGCACGCGACGACAATATTCCATTTGTCCGCATGGGTTTCCCGATTCTGGACCGGATCGGACACAGTTATTTTCCGACCGTTGGCTACACAGGCGGCATTCGGATCCTTGAACGTATTCTCAATGCTGTCATGGATCATCAGGATCGTGAAGCACCCGAAGAAAAATTTGAATTAGTTATGTAAATCCCAGGAATTGTATGGACACCTTTCTTGCAGAACGCACGCAGCAAATTTTCCGAACAGGAAAAGATGATCATGCGATTGACTGCGCAAAACCGAGCATAGCCGGTTCCGTCAGCCAGCGCGCGTGTGTATTCTGCGGATCGCGTGTCGTTCTCTATCCCATTGCCGACGCCCTCCATCTCATTCACGGCCCCATCGGTTGTGCTGCATACACGTGGGATATCCGCGGTGCATTGTCTTCCGGACCGCATCTTCATCGTCTGAGTTTTTCTACCGATCTTCGCGAAAAAGATGTCATTTTCGGCGGCGAAGAAAAACTCTATGGTGCCTTAACAGAACTCGTTGACAAACATTCGCCGAAAGCGGCATTTGTCTATTCTACATGCATCATCGGTGTCATCGGAGATGATATGGAAGCTGTGTGCAGAAGAGTGAGCGCGGAAAAGAAGATTCCCGTGATTCCCGTGCAGGCGCCCGGATTCCAGGGCTCCAAAAAAGACGGATATAAAATTGCGTGCGAATCCCTTGCACAACTTGTTGGCACCGCAGAATGTGAGATACCAAAGATCAGCATCAACATCCTTGGTGATTTCAATCTTGCCGGAGAGTTGTGGCTGTTATTGGATTATTACAAGAACATGGGCGTGCACGTTCATGCAACCATTACCGGCGATGGGCGTGTCGATACGATTCGAAGCGCGCATAAAGCATCGCTCAATGTAGTGCAATGCTCCGGTTCGATGATGCATCTTGCAAAAATCATGAAAGAGAAATACGGTATTCCGTTTATGAAGGTCTCGTATTTCGGCATGGAAGATATGAGCGATGCGCTGTATGATGTGGCAAAGTTTTTCGGTGAACCTGCGTTGATGACGAATGCCAGAGAACTTGTACGTCAAGAATTTGCACGCTTGCTGCCCGTGGTGAAAGAATACAAAGAGAAGCTTCAGGGAAAGAAAGCCGTCATTTATGTCGGCGGATCCTTCAAAGCTATTTCGCTGATGAAGGCCTTACGATTGATCGGCGTGCAGACAGTCGTTGTCGGTTCGCAAACCGGTACAGCGGATGAATATGAAATTATTCGCGGATTGTGTGATGAAGGAACAATCATCGTCGACGATTCGAATCCGATAGAGTTATCGACCTTCGTAAAAGAAAAAGGAGCAGATATTTTTATCGGCGGTGTCAAAGAACGTCCGATTGCTTATAAGCTCGGATTAGGCTTCTGTGACCACAACCACGAACGCAAAGAAGCCCTCGCCGGTTACGAAGGCATGCTGAACTTTGCGAAAGAAATTTATGCTACTGCAACAAGCCCGGTGTGGCAATTTACGAGACGAAATCATGTTTGAAGAAATGCATACATCAAGACCCAAATCTCCGGCATATACAGCAACGCGCAATGCGTGCAAGCTGTGCGCGCCGCTGGGTGCGACCGTGGTTTTCAAAGGCATTAAGGGATGCGTGCCGATGATCCACGGCTCGCAGGGTTGTGCGACGTACATTCGTCGTTATATGATCAGCCACTATAAAGAACCGGTCGATATTGCATCGTCTAATTTCAGTGAAGAGATGACCATCTTCGGCGGCAACAAAAATTTTAATACCAGTATCGATAATATTATCGATCAATATCATCCCGAAGTAATCGGCATTGCCTCTGCATGTTTGAGCGAAACAATCGGCGAAGATGTTCCGCGATTGATCCATGAATATGTTGACGTCAATAGGGGTAAACCGCTGCCGGTGCTGGTGCATGCATCAACGCCAAGTTATCAGGGTTCGCACATGGATGGATTTCATGAAGCGGTTGCTTCCGTTGTAGCGACTCTTGCCGAACGCGGCGAAAAAGGAAAGCATATCAATCTGTTTCCCGGATTTGTATCTCCGCAGGATATTCGTCATCTCAAAGATATTCTCAAGGACTTCGGTCTGGAATACGTACTCTTTCCTGATTATTCCGATCCACTCGATAATCCAAGCTGGGATGATTACAAAATTATTTCCGACGGCGGAACGCCCATCAGCGAAATACAACGCACTGGAACGGCAAGGGCTTCCATCGAATTCGGTTATGTCTTTAACGATGGAAATATTCGCGGCAGGGTGAAGGAATCCAAATCTGTTTTTACCGGCGGTGAATGGCTCGATCTGAATTGCGGAGTTTGCACACATAAAATCGGAATGCCTATCGGCATTAAAGAAACAGATCGATTTATTGAGAAATTAGTAAAGTATTCCGGAAATTCGGTTCCAGAACGATTTACGCTTCAGCGTGGACGGTTGGTCGATGCATACGTTGACGGGCACAAATATGTGTTCGGCAAACGCGCCATGGTGTACGGCGAAGAAGATTTTGTCATCGGGATTGTTTCATTCCTTGCTGAGATCGGTATAGAAACTGTTTTAGTTACTTCCGGCGGTGAAAGCGGTATGTTGAAAAAAATCCTTCCGGATATGACAAAGAATGATACGATACGAGTTATGGATGGATCGGATTTTGAAACGATGAATGAACTTGCCGATGAACTTCATCCGGATATTCTGATCGGTAACAGTAAAGGATATTACATTGCGCGAAGATTGAATATTCCGCTTGTGAGAGTTGGATTTCCTATTCACGATCAATTTGGCGGACAGCGCATTCAGCATCTCTGCTATGAAGGGACACAGCAGTTGTTCGACCGCATCGTGAATGCATTGATCGAATATAAGCAGGAACATTCACCGGTCGGTTACAAATATATATAAGAGAGTACCGTATGGAAACAACGATAAAAGCAGTTCATCCTTGTTTTGATGTAAGCGCAAAAAATATGCATGCGCGTGTGCACTTGCCTGTTTCGCCGAAGTGCAATGTGCAATGTAATTACTGTAACCGGAAATATGATTGTGTGAGCGAAAGCCGCCCCGGTATCACTTCGGCGGTGGTGACACCGTTTCAGGCGGTCGAATATCTCAAAGAACTGAGTAATTATCTGGAAAATATATCTGTTGTCGGTATCGCAGGCCCGGGCGACCCGATGGCGAATCCTGAAGAAACCCTGGAAACCCTGCGGCTGACGAAAGCTGCTTTTCCCGAAAAAATATATTGCCTCTCGACGAATGGAGTCAATCTTGAGCCATATATCGATGATCTTGCATCGCTCGGCGTTACACACGTGACCGTTACCATGAATGCCGTTGACCCTCTGATCGGCGGTAAAATCTATTCGTGGGCATGGCATGAAAAGAAAATATATCGCGGAACTGCGGCAGGCGAGTTTATTCTTGAACGCCAATTAAAAGCGATTCCCAAATTAAAGGACCGCGGAATGACGGTAAAGATTAACTGTGTCGTACTTCCAGGCATTAACGAACATCACATTTCTGAAGTTGCAAAGAAAGCGGCAGAACTCGGAGCCGATGTGATGAATTGCGTTCCCGTTGTTCCTACAAAAGACACGGAATTTGAATCTATTGAAGAACCATCCAAAATGCAGATGTTCGCTTTGCGGGCAAAAGCATCTGAATACATTAAAATGATGACGCATTGTGCGCGGTGCCGCGCCGATGCTGCTGGATTGCTGGGAAAAGATTTTCAGCATGCGTATGGCATTTTGCAGGAATATGCGCTGCGCGTTCTTGATACGAAAAACGAACGCCCGTATATTGCCGCGGCAACGAACGAGGGTTTGCTGGTCAATTTGCATCTTGGTGAATCACCGTCACTGAATATTTATGAGCAGACTCCAAACGGATTTCATCTGGTGGAAGAACGTACAACACCGGAAGCAGGCGGTGGAGAAATGCGGTGGACCGAACTTGCAAAAACACTAAAAGATTGCCGTGCGCTGCTAGTTGCAGGGGTCGGCGGAAGTCCGGTCAAGGTATTGCAGGCATCCGGCATACGTGTCATTCAAATGACAGGATTGATTGATGAAGGACTAGAAGCTGTGTATAACGGTAAACAGATCCGTAACGTAAAAAAAGCGGATGCGTTTCGCTGCGGCGAGACATGCCGGGGAACAGCATCCGGCTGTGCATAACGGAAGATTGATTTCAACATAAATAAAAACGAGAGATCAATTATGAAAAAACCGACCTATCATATATTAGTGTGTAATTCATACCGCACTGCCGGTAATTCACAAGGCGCGTGTAACAAACTCGGCGCACCGGAATTTGTGCAATACATTACCGAAGAAACAGCCGACCGCGGACTTGATGTCGCAGTTTCCACGACGGCCTGCCTCAATGTCTGCGGACATAAACCTGTTATGGTTGTTCATCCGAATAATTATTGGTACGGCGGAGTAACGGAAGAAGCCATAGACGAAATTCTCGATGCTTTGGAGGTCGGCAAGCCTGTAGAGAAATACTTAATAAGTGAAGAGAAAACATGAATATGCTTGCACCCGAATATATTATTCTTTCCATCCTTGCCGTTGCTTTTGGCCTTTTCCTTTCGGCATATAAATTGTTCAAGGTATAGCCATGATAGCTCCCCATATAATCGATACCACACTTCGCGACGGCGAACAAGCACCGGGAGTCGTTTTCCATCTTCATGAAAAAATGCTGATTGCTGAATTGCTGGATAGTGTCGGCATACCTGAACTTGAGATCGGGACGCCGATTATGGGAAGCAATGAAATTGCAGATATGCGGGAGATCGTCAATGCCGGTTTCAACTTTAAAACGCTTTCTTGGTGTCGCGCGACAAAAGCTGATATTGACGCAGCTGGAAAAACGTATACCGATGGCGTCAATATTTCTATTCCGGTTTCGGATATTCATCTCAAGGCGATGAACAAAGACCGCCGCTGGGTGCTTTCCTCTCTTCGAAACATCGTACAATATGCATCGCAACATTTCTCATATATTGCCATAGGTGCACAAGACGCATCACGCGCAGATATTTCATTTCTACTTGAGTTTATTGGTGAAGCCTCCCAATTGCATGTCCAGCGCGTAAGGATTGCAGATACAGTAGGAATCCTTAATCCGTTAAGTGTCCAGTCGCTATTTCGGAATATCATTGCGACATCCCCATTTATGTCATTCGAATTCCATGGCCATAATGACTTAGGCATGGCTACTGCAAATACGGTAACGGCGATCTGCTGTGGTGTTCAATGTGCAAGTGTAACAGTGAATGGTCTCGGAGAACGTGCCGGTAATGCCTCACTGGAAGAATTGCTGATTGCATTGGAACTGAGTGAACATATTCATCTTGATGTGAACACACTATTTCTCGATCAGCTTTCACAGGCCGTCAGTGCCGCTTCTGGAATACTCATCCCGGAGAATAAGCCAGTCGTGGGAAGTAGAGTATTATCGCATGAATCGGGAATCCATACAAACCTCATAGTGCAAAATCGTAACACCTATCAAATTATCAATGCTTCTCAAGTTGGAAGACACGAGGCAGAGTTTGTCTTTGGTAAACACACAGGCAGTGCAGCGATAAAAGAATATTGCCGGCGAAATCATATTGCTCTCCCCGAGCATTGTTATCGTGAATTGACGGAAGAAGTGAAACAGCGATCGTTGGTTCTTAAGCGAAGTCTTTCTTTTGAGGAAATTCTTAGGATTGTAAAAATAATGGTCGATAGATTACCGGAACAAATTGGACTAGGAATTCCTTCCTCACTACTGAACTCCGAAAGTGTCTTGAAAAGATCATGATGGATTTTTTTTCTTTGAATTTTATTCTCGATTTATTTGTGATAGGCATTGAGTTGTATTCTAAGGTCGGTAAATGAATAAACGCGTCCCAACCTTCTTGTGTCTTGTCCATATACATACCCAGGTATTGTCGGCGTAAAAACCAGAACCTGTTGACAAAGTTCAAATTCCGATCAATGTTCTCGGATTTGTTGTATCATCCTTCGATGGTTGGCTCGGCTTCGCGGCAACAAGACATTTGTTCCTCAATTGAAAACCCATAAGGAAAATACCCGGGCGAGGGTAACGCGAATTTTGCAATTGAATGCATGTCATCACCTTTCATGTGTTGGGACATAATGAATTACTACCTCTATTACGTTGGTCCATGGTTGTGAGTGACAATGTACGTTTTGGAAAGAATGGAGGCGACAAATGAATATGAAAAATACCAAAATACGCATGCTATTTATGAACCAGAATATTCCAACCTGCTCAAAGACATTGTTGAGTGGAGTGTCTCCCGGGTTGAACTGTCTGTTCTCCGCTGTTTCACAATCCGGTTTGAACAAATGAAAAACGCGGAAATTTCGTCTTCCTGAAAAACAATAATTTCTCTATTAAGGCAAATAGAAGAATTATATTTATTTACTATTGACAATTGATAAAATAATCTTATATTATAAGGTAGTAGTTATAAATGACAATACTAATTAAGGTGCAATTCAATCCAGGCAAAAGGAAGTAACCATTATGAGGAAGATTGAAACAATTGTTCTCTATGATAAACTTGATGCTCTTCGCGAAGCTTTTTTGGAAGCGGGAATTCAAAAAATGACGGTAACGGAAGTCCGGGATTATGGAACCAATAAAGCACATACTGAAATATATCGAAGCAATGCATTTTCTATTGACTCATTTGCCAAGGTGAAAGTTGAAACCATTGTTCCGCAAAATAAAGTGCATACAGTGGTTTCCATACTTAAGGTTAATGGACAAACTGGAAATAATGAAGAAGAGCGAATATTTATTTCGTCGGTCAATGATGTCAGTCAGGTCTATTCAAACGGTACGGAGAATCCGTTTGAAGGATCAAGAGCATAATCAATAATTCAACAAACATACATAACGAGAGGTTATTTATGAAAATTGTTTTAGCCACCATATTGTCATTTATCACCATCATCTTTTCCACCGGGATTCGTGGTGCCCAACCTGCTGAACTTTATCTTCGATGTTGACAGGACCATGCTCTCAACCTGGTCGAATATTTGTTTTTATGAAAAACAGTAAATCATATAAATTTTATACTAAAAGGAGAAATAACATGAAATCGATTCAAAAAACTATTCTTGCGGTGCTTGTATTTATCATGATGACAAGCTCAATTAGCTTTACTACACCATCTACTATTATCTGGATTCCTTCTGTGGACTTCCAGGGATACAAATCGTTTCATCTGGGCATTGATAATTATGCATATGATTTTAAAAGCGGAAAACCGGGCAGTGGAACGGCATTCCCTACTGATCTCGGATTAACAGTCGGAGTGCTGCCTGATTCCATCGTACTTGCGGAAATTGGCTTTGATTATATGACACCACAATGGTCGCCTTTTCTGTTGAATGCCAAAGTTGGTGTCCCCGAGGGAGCGTTTGCCGACTGGTCCCCTGCGATAGCAGCAGGCGGATTTGGATTTGGTTTCGCAAAAAATGTAACTGATTACAATATATTCTATGGAATGGTAGGAAAGACATTCCCAGTCATAGGACGGCTTGAAGTAGGGTACTTTTCAGGGAATAATAAACTATTGGTCGATCTTTCAACCGGAAAGGCGGATAACTCTGGGATACTGCTTTCATGGGACAGAAATATTCCCGAGATCAGTGATAATCTTTGGCTTGCGGTCGATTATCAAGGCACGAAAAGCAGCTTTGGTGCATTAAGCTATGGGCTTGCATGGACATTCTCAAAAAACGTGAGCGTTATCTTTGCGCGGGACGTTTTCAATGCCGATATCCCTAGCACGTTTACAATGCAATTAGACATTAATATTTAATCGGATTGGTTTTGGTCCAAGTCACGAAATTAAATATTCTAGTATAATTATTAATTAATTATTGGAGATATGATATGGCAGACACAGGCATGAAAAAAACTCTCGGCTTGACCGGAGTAACGGTAAACGCAATGGCGTTAATTGCGCCCGGTGCATTTTTATGGATCACTTTCCAAATACAGGCAGCGAATAACGGCGGCGCCACGGATATGTGGACTGGAATCGTTGCCGCTCTCATCGTGGCATTTTTGACGGCAATGTCATTCTCCGAAATGGCCCGGCGTTATCCGGAAGCAGGTGCGGGAGGCTCATACTATTTCGCAGAAAAGGCATTCCTTGACCGTGACAAAGCCCACCATCAGAAATTTGCGCGGATCTCGAAATTTCTCACCGGCTGGGCAGCACATCTCTTCTATTGGGTTTACCCCGGTGTGATGGTAGCGTTTATGGCGATCTTAGTAACTTATATTTTAGGTCAGTTCGGCATCACTCTGAGCATACCATTTCAAATAGTGGTTGCCGTGATTTTCGCTGTTATCGTCGGCTTTATAGCTGTCCGCGGTATCAGCGGCTCGACGAATGTCGCAATTATCATCAACGTTATTCAATTAGTTTCATTAATCGGATTCAGTGCGCTTGCAATTGCTTTTCGGTTTTCAAATCCCCTCCATGCGACACAATGGACGCATGTTGCCGCACCTTCGATTGTATTTCCGCATAGTTTAGCGGCGATGCTTTTCCAATCCACCATTGCAATTCTCATTTTGGTCGGATTTGAATCGTCTACATCGCTTGCTGGAGAAACGATCAATCCGAAAAGAGATATTCCGCGAGGAATTATTCTCTCACTCATTATCCAGGGATTGTTTGCATACTTGCTTGAATACTTTGCAGCAAATTATGCTTTATGCGAGAAACTGACATTCACAAATCCTGATGGTTCGATCCTTACCGGAATAGATGCCGCCGCCGCATCAGGCGCACCTATCGGCGATATGACCATTATGATAGGGAATTCTCTTCTTGGCGGGAATGGTTTTGCATTGATGATCGTTATCGCCTTTACGGTTGGGCTTGCTGTCCTGGGCACCACTCTTGCTGCGATCAATACCGCTGTGCGTATTAGTTTTGCTATGGCACAAGACAACGAAATGCCTAGCATACTCGGTGCATTGCATTCAAAACATGCAACACCTCATAAAGGTGTTTGGGTTCTGGTTGCAGTGTCTTCGATCATCGGCGCCGTTGGAGTTCTCAATGTTACAGCTTTGACCGGTATAACGCTGGCTTCGAACATTGGAACATTTGCCCTTTACGCGCTCATTTGTTTCCTGACATTCGTTACATTTGTTGGAAGACAGGAATTCCATAGTATTAAACATGCGGTCATCCCATTTTTGGGACTTATAGGAAACATTGGAATGTTGATTGGTGTTGTGGTCATCGGATTAACGACGCCCGGAGTTTCAGCAGATGCAACTCAAATGGCATTATGGGTCACTGCAGGCTGGGGAGCAATCAGCGTTGTTTATTTAATCTGGAATAGCAAAAAATCAGGAAGGGCGATTATTCCCAAGGTGAGTCCGGCGTCGAAATAAATGTTTTCTCACTGATTCGGTGTTGAGAAAACTTAGTGGAATTGGAAACTCTTGGTGAATGTCACTGATTCTCGAAACATACGGAAGAAGCCGTGCACACGGCTTCTTCTTTTATTATATTAGATAACGGAAATTGCATGACACATAATGATTTGCCCGATATAGAATCACACTGCTTGACGCACATAGGAAATGTGCGTGAGGATAATCAGGATTCCGTCCGAATCATCGATCAGCATGATGAATTGACGGCAGCCTACGGGCATCTCTTTGGTGTGGCAGACGGTATGGGCGGATATGCCCATGGAGGTGTGGCAAGCACACTGGCATTAGTTACATTGTTTGAAACTGTTTACTCCAGTAATGGATTATCGATCCCCCAGAAAATGAAACAGGCAGCACAGAGTGCAAATCTGAATGTCTATCAGAAAGCTCGGGAATTGGGTGTCGGGAGAATGGGAACGACGCTGACAGCAGGGCTGCTGAAAGAAAACAGACTCCACGTTGTCCATGTGGGCGACAGCCGCGCATATTTGATCCGGGGAAAAACCTCCACGTGTCTCACGAAGGACCATACGCGTGTCGGAGAACTCGTGCGAATGAAGGTACTTTCACCAGACAAATTGCGGACTCACAGTCAGCGATCCGTGCTCAGTAAATGTCTGGGATTGGATCTTTTTGTCCAGCCGGATGTCTTTGAAGTTCAAGTGCAGGATGGCGATATAATTATTTTTTGTTCGGATGGAGTGTGGTCGGTGATTGATGATGACGAGTTTGGATCTTTAGCATCAATGGCAGAATCAGCGGAACAGTTAAACCAGACGATCGTCGATCTGGCGATGAAGCGGGGGAGTGATGATAATGTATCGGCCGTAACAATTATGCTGCACAAATTGGCGACACAGCGAACCGACCATGGCTCACGGTTTTCGAAGATTATAAAACGGTTCACAGGCGGATCATAGGCTTTGAAGTGTCGAAATAATGGAAATAAACACGATATTCGCTTTTAAAAAAAAACAATAGTATATTTTTTGCGCAAGATATAATCGCGCAAGGAAAAAGAAGAAAATATTATGCTACAAATAGGCGATCAGTTTGATCATTTCCAAATCCGCGGTCACATAGCCCAGGGTGGAATGAGCGATATTTACCGCGCGTACGATCTTATCAGCGGACAGGACGTGGTATTAAAAGTCCCCGACAGGATGTCGATAGGGGACCCTGCGCAATATGAGCGGTTTCAACGGGAATTGGAAGTGATGCGCACTCTCAATCATCCTTCCATTCAAAAAGGATTGGGTTCCGGAAAATATAACAGTACTCCGTATCTCATCACCGAATTGATTACCGGAGAATCGATGCGGGAATTGATTCGCCGGTCTGCGCCATTGCCTGTCGATGAATCTGTTGCGCTCATCCGTAAAATTGCGGATGGACTTGCCCATTGTCATGACCATAATATTATTCACCGGGATATGAAACCGGAAAATATTCTCTTTACAGATAATCACCAGCCGATAATTTTAGATTTTGGACTTGCTCTCACAAAAGGCGGATACAGAGTTACCTATGCAAATCTTAGCGGTACAGCTGGAACTCCGGATTATATGGCCCCTGAACAAGTAGAAGGAAAGCGCGGCGATAAACGAACGGACATCTATGCCCTCGGCGTCATTTTTTTTGAACTGCTTTCCGGACACACGCCATTTAGCGGGGATAATAATCTTGCGGTCATGGCACAACAAATGCACGGATCGATTCCGCGGTTGGATAAAGAACGTCCGGAGATCTCTCCGCAGCTTGCTGCAGTTGTCGCAAAATGCTTGATGAAAAATCCGGATGATCGGTATCCGGATATGAAAGCATTGTTAAACGATCTGGATCATTTAGAATCTGTTGATCTCTCCATTTTTAATAAGTTGTTTGAAGAATCCAAACCGGTTCCGTTCTATAAATCTTCGGCTATTCTTTCTATCGGAATAGGATTGGGAATCTTGATATTTCTTGCACTCCTCGGTTTACTATTACAGGCGATACGATAATGCCAACACTCCTCCCATATTCAAATAAAGAACTTCTTGCGCTGGTTGCTGAGCGCAAAATTCAATTCATCGATCTCCAATTTACCGATGTCGGCGGGGCTGTGAAAAATGTTACTATCCCTACCAAAGAATTGGAGACTACTCTCAGCCACGGAATCTGGTTCGATGGATCCTGCATCGAGGGATATGCCCGGACCGCCGAGAGTGACATGTATCTTGTCCCGGATACATCAACATTTGCCGTTCTTCCCTGGTTGAAAGACAATGAAATGACCGCGCGATTGATTTGCAATGTCTTTACTCCTGATGGTCAACCTTTTTTAGGTGATCCAAGGGCAGTACTCGCGCGAATGATGAGTGAAGCAGAAAAAATGGGGTTTGTCTATAATACAGGGCCGGAGTTGGAATTCTTTCTCTTGAAGCCGAATGAACAGGGAGGTGTTATCCCGCCGCAGCCGCACGACAGCGCCAGTTATTTTGATATGCCGACCGATATGATCGCAACCGATCTCTGGCGGCAAGCGGCAGAAACTCTCTCAGCATTTGGAATTGAAGCTGAAGCAATGCACCATGAAGTTGCAAAGGGCCAGTATGAAATGGATCTGCGTTATGCAAATTCGTTAAAGACTGCCGACGATGCAGTTACCTTCCGTGTGGTTATGAAGCGGCTCGCCCAGCAGAAAGGTTTGTATGCTTCCTTTATGCCTAAACCATTGCGCGGCCTTCCTGGCAGCGGCATGCATGTGCATCAGGGACTTAATTATAAAGCCAATGGCGGGAATGCACTTTCAGATCCCGGTGATTCGCATGGTCTATCAAAAATCGCCAAATATTTCATCGCCGGCCAGCTGGCTCATGCCCGCGGGATGTGCGCAGTGCTTGCACCGCTTGTAAATTCCTACAAACGCCTCGTCGTCGGCTATGAAGCGCCGGTCAATATCAGTTGGGGGCGTATAAATCAATCTGCGTTGATTCGAATTCCGCGTGCCCATACACCGGAATCAACCCGCATTGAACTGCGCTGCCCCGACCCGAGCTGCAACCCGTATCTTGCCTTTACTGTGATGCTTGCTTCCGGGTTAGACGGTATTCGGCGTAAATTGGAAGTTCCCGAAGCCTCCGAGGAAAACATTTACCTTTCCAATGACCCTAAAAAGAAATCCAGCTTGCATATATTACCCGGTTCGCTTGATGAAGCAATCTCAGAATTTGAGAAAGACACTGTTGTTCGGGAAGCGTTAGGTGCGCACATATTTGAGCGTTTCATCAGTGCAAAGCGGTTAGAGTGGGAAGATTATCGTTTGGAGGTAACTCCCTGGGAATTGGAAAAATATCTTCCGACGTACTAATCCTATGCAGTAACTCTTTCAACTCATTAATGATGTACAAACATAAGGCTCAGAATATTCTGAGCCTTATGTTTTTTATGATTCGCAGATTTTACCTTGAGGAATTTTTGCACCATTCATCATTGATCACTCTATTACGCTTCTAGCATTCTTGCTTGTACATACATATTTGGGTAGATTTCTTCTGTCATGCGCATCTCAGATGAAAAAATTGATGAAATCCGAAATACCAACGACATTGTCGAGGTTATTTCGGGTTATGTCCATTTGAAAAAGCGCGGCAAGAACTTTCTTGGCCTTTGTCCGTTTCATACGGAGAAAACGCCGTCGTTCACCGTGAGCGCTGATAAGCAGATGTACCATTGTTTCGGGTGCGGCAAGGGCGGAAACATTTTTACCTTTTTAATGGAGATGGATAAGGTCTCTTTTGTGGAAGCTGTGCGATCGCTTGCTTCGAAGTCCGGTATTAACATTCCGGAAGAGAGCAAGCCGATGACCGAAGAGCAAACCGAGTTTGAAAATTATTACGCAGTGTGCCGTTATGCAGGAATGCACTTCTATAAAAATCTCACAGAATCGGACGAAGGCAAGGAAGCGCTTCAGTATTTCTATAAGCGTGGATTCACGGATGAAACCATCCGCATCTTCGGACTTGGCTATGCGATGAACTCGTGGGATGCATTTGTGAATAAAGCGCAAGCGGAAGGATTTACCACGGAAGATATTGCGAAAGTCGGACTGGCGCGTGTGCGCGACGACGGTTCGCTGTATGATTATTTCCGCGGGCGGACAATGTTCCCGATTCTTTCAACACAAGGGCGCGTTATCGGATTTGGCGCACGGAAGATGCGTGAAGATGATGCCATCGCCGGCAAGTACATCAATTCGCCTGAAACTCCCATATACAATAAAAGCCGCGTATTGTATGGGTTGTTCCACACGAAAGATTCCATTCGCCAGGAAGACAATGCACTGATGGTGGAGGGGTATGCAGATTTGATTTCGCTCTACCAGGCGGGAATTAAAAATGTTGTCGCGTCCAGCGGTACCGCTCTAACGGAAGAACAGCTGAGTCTTATCGGGCGATACTCGAAGAACCTTACACTTGTATACGATGCAGACTCTGCCGGTTCCAGTGCCACGGTGCGCGGGATCGATCTTGCACTTGAACATGAATTGAACGTCCGCATCGTGGAACTGCCGGAAGGCGACGATCCGGATTCTTTTGTGCAGAAGCATGGCGGCAATGAGTTCCGGGAACGTCTCTCGAACGCAATTTCTTTTATCGATTTCCGGGCGAAACAATTTCAGCGATCTGGAGCATTTACTACTGCCGAAGGAAAAACGCAAGCCGTGCGGTCGCTCGTGCAATCCATCGCAAAGATGAAAGATGAATTAAGACGGAATTTTTACGTAAAAGAAGTGGCGGAAAAGTATGATGTGTATGAAAGCGTGCTCTTCCATGAATTAGAACAGGCAGTGTCCCAGAAAAAACGTACGCAGCGGTCTGACAATTATCCGAAGCCTCAAAATGCCGCACGTCAGGCAGAGAGCGGAATACCGGTAGTAGTAGAGAAAAAGATCATTCCGCCTGAAGAACGCGACATTGTAAAATTGATTCTCGAAGGAAATCCTGACGTGATTCGGTTCGTCCTTTCAAATATTTTTTTATTGCAGTTGAGCGATGAACGCGCGCGGAGGCTCGCGCAGCTTGTCCTGGATTTATACGACGATCGAGGAACGATTGATGCAACTTCGATTGTTAGTGAAGTGCAAGACCCTGAGTTAAAGAACCTCATTACAGATCTTATGTTGAGCCGATATGAACTAAGCCCTCAGTGGCAGGAAATGGAAAAGGAAATAGATGTGCCCGACCCGATGATGATAGCCAAAGACGCTGTCATCGCCGTGCGCCGTAAATTAATTCAGAAGGAACGGGAAAACAATAAACGATTGCAGGATGAAGCTAAAAATCAAGGTCAGGATGTGAAGCCCTACCAGTATCGTGAGATGGAATTGTACGAAATGCTCAAACAGCTTGAACCGAATAGAACATAATAGACCGTATATTCATACAGAAGGATACTATGCCGCGAAATACACTATTAATGATTCATATCATACCGGGTAAATGTGATTATTGCGGCTGTTGTGTAGGTGTTTGTCCTGAAGATGCAATCGAGCTGATGGAGTCGCGTATCTCTATTATAGATGAACGGTGTACGAATTGCCGCAAATGCGTCTGGGCATGTCCGTGGGAAGTGATTCAGTTCCACCGGGAAGGAGTTAAAGAGTTCTCGAATGTACAGCCCATGTATTTGAATGAAGGAAAACAAAGTAAATGAGTCATTAAGTCGATGAGTTAAAAGTAGATGAGTTGTTGAGTTTGCAAGTAATAAGCAGATAAGCCATTGAGGCTGTGAGTAGGTGAGTAAAAAGATAAAAGTAGATGAGCCGTTGTGCCTTTGAGCAGATGTGCCACTGAATCGGTTAGTAGTCAAGTAAAAAGTATATAAGCCGTTGAGTCTATAAGGAGATGAGTAAAAAATAGAGGTTCGAAAATAATTATAAGTGGAAATAGACGGTATGCTGACAACGTAATTACTTAAATCTGAAATCACAGAATCTTAAATCGAAAATCTTAAATCGAAAATTATAAATGTTTAAAGAACAATATGATGTTATCGTGGTCGGCGCTGGACCGGCAGGTTCAACAACGGCGCGATTTGCAGCCGCGGGCGGAGCATCGGTGCTCATGCTGGAGAAAGATCGCGATATTGGCTACCCGGTACGATGCGGCGAAGCAGTAAGCCATGAAGGAGTGGTGCAATTTATTCAGCCGGATCCGAAATGGATTGCGGCGACGGTGACACGCTTTCGGCTTATTGCGCCGAATGGAAAATCAGTTATCCCGCAGCTTGAAGGAACCGGATATGTTCTTGAACGCCGTCTCTTCGATTATGAATTAGCAAAGTTAGCTGCTCATGAAGGTGCGGAAGTCATTACCAAAGCGTACGTCTATGATTTACTGAAAGATGGCGATGGTAAAGCTGCCGGCGTGAAAGCGCTCATCAAAGATAAACCCGTAGAGATTCGTTCGCGCATCGTTGTTGGTGCTGACGGTGTTGAAACACGGGTCGGTAAATGGGCTGGAATTGATACTGCGTGTTCCATTCACGATATGGAAAGCTGCGCCCAAATGACCATTGCGGGTATTCAGCTTAAGCAGGATTGCCTCGAGTTTTATTTTGGCGATGCAATTGCACCGGGCGGTTATCTTTGGGTGTTTCCAAAAGGCATGAGTACTGCAAATGTCGGTATTGGAATAAGTGTTGAAGAATCAAAAAAGAAATCGGCGATTCGATACTTGCAGGAATTTGTCGACCGTACATATCCGCACGCTGCAGTACTGACACATATTGCCGGCGGAGTTCCATGCGCCAAAACGTGCAGTACGTTGGTGAAGAATAATGTGTTGCTGGTCGGCGATGCGGGTCATCAAGTCAATCCGACGTCCGGAGGCGGCATCGTAAGCGGAATGATCGGCGGAATGATCGCCGGGCAAGTTGCGGCTGAAGCGATCAAACGGAACGATCTTTCGAATTTGATGGACTACGAAAAGCAATGGCACAAACGTCTCGGAGGAAGGCACGAGATATTTTACAATATCAAAGAAGCAATTTCAAATTTCTCAGACGACACGTTGAACAATATTGCCGAAAGCGCTCTGAAACTCCCCGAAGAAAAACGGACACTGGGCGGTATCTTTCGTGCGGCTTTATGGAATAAACCATCCATGCTGATTGAAGTTGCGAAAGTATTTGTATCATAATATCGGAAGCGACAGCCTCTTGAATTGATTTCGACTATCAAAACACAAAGAACACGCACTCTTCAATTACCAAATTGCGGATAAGGAAATACATCTATGAATGGAGCAACAATTCAAAAGCTTGGCGGCATATCTCTGATGCTTGGTTCGATCCTTTTATTGGTATATTCGATTTTGTTTCCATTGCTTTTACCTGTCCATGAGATGCGTCATGATCTCACGACGGTCATCTTGAATCCAAACTGGATCTGGATTGCAGTTGTTGCTTTCGCCGGGATCATTTTAATGGTTTTTGGTTTTACCGCGGTGTATTCAAAACTCTATGCAGAGTCAGGTTTGGTTGGGTTATTTGGATTTATTTTTGTGCTCATTGCATACATTCTGCAAGCATGCCAAGTATCATGGGAAATATTTTTATATCCGGTTATTTCATCGAATCAGGCGTCGATGTTTCTTTTCCGGGATTTTGTTATTCAACATAATTCACTTGTCGGCGTATTCAGAGGGATAGCGAGCAGTACGATCTTTATCGGAATTATTCTCTTCTGCATAGCTCTGATCCGTTCTAAGAGTTTTCCGAAGCTTGCTGGAATATTGATTTTCGTCGGAGCTTTCCTGTATGGTCTTGGCCCGCTTCTTTCGGTGTTTATTGCAATCTTTGGAATTTTCATTCTTTCAATCGGCTGCTCAATCCTTGGCTTGAACTTCATGAAGAAGCAGGCAGGTTGAGGAAAAACAGATTCCGGGATGAATCTTCCCCGGGACCATCAATTTTTCCCGTAGAAGCTTCCATGAAGTTGTTCGCTTTATTGCGATAGTATTCTTTTTATCATTTGTTCGCACTCCTCGCAGAAATCTTTCCCTTTTATATCAATCTCTTCTGCAGAAGTGGAGGAATGCATGACGCACTCAGGGTCGTGACAATGAATGAGTCCGAATGTATGCCCAAGTTCGTGAATTGCTTCCTTCAGCAATCGGATGTGTTCTAATGCTGGATTTGGATCCAACCCGTAAAGTTCTTCTTTCAATCGAAAAGTTGATAGAACAGCAGCGCGCCCGCCCAGTTGAGCTTCGCCGAAGACATAGGTCAGCACCGGTACGAAAAGATCGACCGATGTAATACCGATGATCTTGGCATCAGGCAGTGCGGAGCGTTCCAACAACGCGGTAATAAGAGTTGTAGAGTTAAATTGATTGCGATAGGTATCGAATGCGAAGGATGGGTCGAGGTACTTCGACTCTTCGATGGAAACCGGAAGGCCTAATGCGTTTGAGAGCGGTGGAACCAGCGCTGTCAGTTCCGCATGATCGACCGGACGAATCGGAACGATCAGAATGGAGGACATTACCTACGGTCTCTTGAGTCCGTACTTCGTAATTTTGTTATAGAGCGTCACGCGGTCGATATCCAGAATATCCGCAGAACGTGAAATATTCCATCCGGTCCGGTTGAGAATCATTTCCACTTGCGCCCGCTCGACAACCGCAAGTGAATCTGCCTGCAAGCCGTGCGCTTTCGATGCAAGCTGGAATGGTAATTCCGTGTGCTGGATTGCCGGCGGCACTGCAAGTACCATCGCACGTTCCATGACGTTTTCCAGCTCTCGAACATTTCCCGGCCAGTCGTATTGTACCATAATGTCCATTGCGGTTGCGCTTATTTCTGTAACGGCTTTGTGCATAATGGCCGCGTACTTGCTGCGAAAGTATTCGGCAAGCAATGGAATATCCGAACGGCGTTCGCGCAAGGGAGGAATGGATATCGTGAAGACGTTGAGCCGGTAATACAGATCTTCGCGGAACGAACCGTCTTTCACCGCAGCTTCGAGGTCGCGGTTTGTGGCACAAATGACACGAAAGTCGCTGGAAAGAACTTCGCTGCCTCCGACGCGTGTAAATTGTTTCGTTTCGGTGACACGCAGGAGCTGCACCTGCATTTTTTGACTGATGTTTCCAATCTCATCGAGCAATATCGTTCCGTTGTCTGCCAGTTCAAATTTTCCCTTGCGGCGATATTGCGCGCCGGTGAATGCGCCTTTTTCATGGCCAAACAGTTCACTTTCCAACAGACTTTCTGTCACAGCGCCGCAATTCACTGCAATAATGGGAAAGTACCGCCTGTCGCTGTTTGCATGAATCGCCCGCGCGATAAGTTCTTTGCCGGTTCCGCTTTCACCGCGAAGCATCACCGTCGTATCGGTCTTTGCAACAGTTTTCGCCAACTCGATGACTTTGTGAATTTGCTGACTTTCACCGACGATGTCGGTGGCTTTTGCGATATCGGATATTTGTTCGCGAAGCTGAACGTTTTCTTCAACTATTTTCTTGTGCTTGAGGGCATTGGATACAATGTGTGAGAGGTGGTCCGGATCGATGGGTTTCGTGACATAATCAAACGCGCCTTCCTTGAGCGCTTGTACTGCGCTTTCAACGGAAGCAAACGCGGTGATCATAATGATACCTGTATTTTTGTCGATTTCCTTCAATCGTTTTTGAAGATCGAGCCCGCTCATGCCCGGCATTTTTATATCGAGCAGTGCCAAATCCCATGGACCTTCGTTCATCAGCTTAATCGCGTGATTGGCGTCTTCCGCCGATTCGACGCGGTATCCATCCTGTCGAAACCATTTTGTGAGCGATTCGCGAACAATGAGTTCATCATCGACAATCAATATGCTTTGCGGTGCAGATTTTTTTTCAGTCATATTCATACCCTCTTGAGAGAATTCATATGTTAACTCTGCGCGGGTTCATTCAGCGCAGTTTGTCGTGGTAACGTGATGATAAAAGTTGTGCCAAAACCCGGTTTCGAATCCACAGAGATAGAGCCGCTGTGTCTTTCAATGATGCCATAAACGACCGATAGGCCCAGTCCAGTACCCTTGCCGTCTTTCTTTGTTGTGTAGAACGGTTCAAAAATGTGCGGCATATCTTCCTCTTTGATGCCGTTGCCGGTATCGCTTACAGCGATTTGAACTGTGTTGAGATATTCGATTTCTTTTACGGTGACGCGGAATGTTCCGCCAGCCGGCATTGCTTCCACGGCATTGATTTCGAGCGCCAGCAGCGCTTCTTCCAGCTGATGTGCATCACAATAGAGAATGACCGGTTTTTCTTCTATGACAATTTCGGATGTGATGTTATTCATTTTCAAGTGATGATCTATGAGCTTGAGGCTTCGTTCGATGATGAAATGTAAATCAGAATCCTTAAACTCGCCGACCTTTTCACGCGAGAAGAGCAAGAGATTTTTTACAATGTTGCCGCATCGCGCGGTTTCATCGGCAATGAGACTAAGTTCGCCGACCATTTCTTGTGCTCCTTCCGCGGATGGAATTCCGCGTTCTATTTTTTTCCGAAGCAGTTTGGCGTAGGTCAGAATGCCTTCGAGCGGGTTATTGAGTTCGTGCGCGACGGTCGCAGCAAGGGTTCCCAGCGATACCATTTTCTCAATCTGTACCATGTGCTTCTGTGCCCGGCGAAGTTCTGCCGTCTTATCGGCGACCCGCTGTTCGAGTGTCTGGGTCCAGGCGGTGAGTTCTTTCCTGGCGCGTTTCAATTCCTGTGTCATCTGGTTGAAGGAAATCGCAAGGTATCCGATTTCGTCGCTCGTTTGCACATCAATTTGGTGGTCAAGATTTCCTTTGACGATTTCCTGTGTGCCGACAGCAAGTTTCTTCACCGGAATATTGACCAACCGCCAAATAATAATGGAAACGAATCCAGTGAGTACGACGACCAGCACAAGCGAGCCAAATATCTGAGTGCGTTCAAACTGCGCGATGTTCTGGTCAACATCCTGAAGCGGAATCATAACATCTAAAATTCCTAATACTGTCTGAGCGCTTGTGTGCGCGTGACAGTCACTGGTTGTGCAACCCGCATCATTTCGAATGGGTGTGATGATGCCGATGACACGGTAACCCTTTGGCGATTCGAAAATGCGTGTGAGCGTTGGGTCGTTCAACGGGACAACGGGCTTTCCGGTACTGTGGCATCCAATACACGCTTCAGCGGTCATATCGACATTCTTGCCGACTTCGGATTCCTGTGTTGAAAAATTCACGATTCCTTTTTTATTAATAATGCGTATCCGTTCAATGCGCGGCTCGTTCCCGATGGTCTTAATAATTTCATAAATATCTTCACGGCGGTTGAGCAGCATACTATAACGTGTTGACCGGCTTATGAGATCGCTGATGTTTGCAGCAGATTGTTGGGCGGCAGAGATATATTTACTTGACTGCCAATCTACGAGAAACATCGTAAACAGCGTAGTACCAGCCGCTACTATGACGGCAATGCCTAGGAAAAGCCGAAATCCAAGTAAATGGAAGAATCGTCTCATATATTCAAATTCAAGTTGAAATAATATACAGTATTATGGCAAGATTTGTGCCAATTATTTACAATCATGGATGGTTGATAAACTCTACAAATAAGTACGAATTTAGTATAATGTCGCAATAAAAGGAAAATTTCTCTTAAAACGGATAATGAGGAGGAGAAAAAGATGCCAATTTCATTGAAATAAGATTAATATTGCATAAAAAAAACGCCGCGTGCAAAAATAAAAAGCAGAGGCGAAGAATGGCAGTGGAACTAGGTTAAGAAGGAAAGTGTGTTATTCGATTTACTACATCTCTATAGATTGTTGGGTCAAGAATACTTTCAAGAGTACCCATGCTGATGCCGCCATCAAAAAGAGTTGTTCCTGCAGATGGCTGCAGATGTTGAAAAGTCAGCTGAAACAATTGTTCTACATTATTGAGTGTCCGTTTCACCATTTGTTGTGAATCGGTGGAAGAGGAAAAGCCGCTTAGTCCTTTTGACTTTGTTTTAATCTCCATAATCCATCCATCGTAAAACGGATCAGTGCATAATAAATTGGGTTTTTGCCGCAACGCCGGATTGAATTGAGTCATAGTTGCTTCGATCGGAGAGCGCAGTGTAATAGCGCCTCCCGGCAGGATGATCCAACAAAACGGATCGTGCCGATGAATGTTCGCCGGGAATTTTGATATGACAATACTTAAGATTGGCTGAAGAAAGTTTGCGAGGATATGATTAATCCCGACCCTATAGTTTCCTGCTTCTTGTTGCTGAATCCAAAATTGTCCGCGGCTGTATATTCTATCTTGAGGAATCTGAAGAGTGCCCAGGTGAGTGAGCCGCTTTTTCAGTATGCTGTAAAAAATAGCATCTGCTGTCAATGCTCTGCCGTCATCTGAATGCTTTGTCTGTTGCTGAACATGTTGATTCGTCATTTCTCTATTTTGCCGAGTAACTTGCATATCAAATGCACATGTCTCGCACCGTAGTTCTTGATCGCACAATTTAAATTCGGCGACACCCGCATCCATCCAGACGCAGCGCAACTCGCCTGCAGGTATAACACTATTAGTTGATTGGTTTTCCATGTTCATTATTCTTTCAAAATTCCGCACAGCGGTCGGGCGGGGATTCCGGAAATCTGTATTTACTCTACTTTTAAAAATTCGTTCTGGAAAGCGTTCCATGTATTCTCATTAAATTGTTCAAGAACTCCGTTGAGCGGGGCACCGCCGTCCAGCATGGTGACGCCCGCCGGAACTGGAACACCGATTTGCGATTGTGTTTTGATAAAATCACGGAATCGGCTGACTTCTTTTCTCAGCCATTTGGCTGCTTCATCAGCGATTGCAAGGAAATGCAGCTCTGATGAAATATTGGTCGGAACCACAACTGCAACCCATCCTGCTATATAGGGATCTTGATGCAGCCGATTGGGAGAAGCAACCAATGAATCATTCACTGTCAGTATTGTGCCGGTGATGGGCGCTGGAATCGATAGCATGCGATTACCATGATTGACCGTCATCAATGGTTCTCCCTTTTTGATTTCAGAACCGAGAGGTGCTACTACTATTCTCTCAATAGTTCCGATAACTTTTTGTGCGAAGTCATCAATGCCGATGCGTGCTTCACCGGCAAATGTCAACTCGACCCAGGTATGTGCTTTGCTGATGAAATATCCTTTTGGCAATAAAAATTGATCCACAGAAATCTGAGCGACGGCGGGAACCTTCCTTCGTTGTTTGGCACGATCTCTCAGTAGTTCGATGCCAACACAAAGAAGAATAGTGGCGATAACGAATAAAGCTACCATGTCTGTATCTCCTTATAAATTTGTATAATCAATTCGATCTCTTGAAAACATATGCTTGTTGAGACTTTTTTTGTCAAACATTTCACTACATGATCTCCAATATATGTGCCAAAGACGAACAATTTCAATTCTTAACGTTCATTCCACTTTTCACTCTCTTTTCGCGCAAAATCCGTTTTGTCGAAGAATGAACAACAATTGAGAGTGATGTACATCCTTACAACAGGTGTTGAAATATGCAAACTGGTCAAGTCCTTTTTGAGTGTAAAAACAAAAGAAGTAATAATGATACCCGTTGATACGAGATTGAGAAGGAAGTCTTGAAGGAAATTATTCGTATGGAAAAAGCACCGTTAATGCGGAACTAAGGATATCTCTTCGGTGTTGGTAAAACACCAGCATTTTTGTCATCCACAAACAACAACAAAGGAGATATACATGAAGCATCATGTTTTATCACTCGCAGCAGCACTCATAGTACTTTGCACGGTATCTCAGGCTCAAGAAGGCAAATCGACTACTCGGCTTGAGAAACAACACAAAACAATTCACTTTCTGAAAAATCATTTAGAGCAAACTGAAGCAAATCTCGTTTCGCTATTGCAAGGTAATTCCGTGGAAACCCAGCGAGGGGCAATTCAGACCTTACGGGATATGGAGCAATTGTTCCCAGAATATCCATTTTCTACTATCATCACGCCGTTGGAAACAATATTGAAAGAAAGTACCTCTGATCCAATTGCACGCAGGCTTGCGGCGCTCGCTTTAGATGAACTGCATTCTGATGCCGGAGATGCTGTAATCAAGAACGTCGCTGATATGTCTGATGACATAGGATTACAAACTCTCTGTCAAGCGTTGTTAGTGAAAAACATAAACAACTTGTCATCAAAATTATAGTGTCCCAATGTTATAGAGTATGCCAGCGCCACTTTGTTTTGTATTTTAAAATTGTGAGCAACCAATATAATAATGACAGAGGGGAATAACTTACTCATATATGACGGTCAAAGGATATGCATTTATATATACATATCCTTTAGTCATATACGATCAGCCTTGAGAAATGAGTTAACATATTGTATGAAGATATGATTTTCAACATACCGTGTTATAACCTAATCAACTCTATCCAACAAATTCTAACTTGAAGGTATTTTATGAAAAGATTCTCAATATTCATTCCAATGGTCCTTATGGGACTTCTTTTCTTTGGGACAACGCAGGCTTCCGCTCAAAAGAAAAAAGATAAAGACGCAGTTCTTTGGGCTGCTGAAGACATCAAATGGGAACAATTGCCTGGTGGTCCTCCGGGCGTTATGACTGTGACACTTTGGGGTGATCAAACCAAGGGAGCATACGGCGGTATGAATAAATTCCCGGCTGGATTCAAAGCACCCCTTCATTACCACACGTATGCTACAAAGATTGTTGTAGTCAAGGGCGCATATACATTGAATGGTAAAAAGTATGGACCCGGCTCTTACGTCTATGTTCCAGCCGGTATGAAGCATGAAAGCGGAGGTGTTGAGGATTCTGAATCCATTTTCTTTATAGAGCAGTCCGGTAAATTTGACATAATACCGGTAAACCCGCCGGGCGAGAAATAATGGAATGCAGATAGATTCAAAGGACTTGTTAGGAAGATACTTGCGTAGTTCATGCTCTCAGTCTTTTGAATGATGATATTGTCTTTTTTAAGATGATCCTGATGTGATGGGCAACTGCAGTTAACAATTGGAATTATGAAGAACCTTGAAATGTCGTCGGGTTCTCCAAACGTTAACTGCGGTTGTCTTATTTTTCGCTCAGTACTCTTTCTGTTTGCCTCTGTTGATAAAACATTCCACCGCATATAATCCAAACTATTCTCGTATGACTACCATCGTTCTCTATCCTCAATGTGTCGGACTGTTGGACTCTCGTAAACACAGGTAATATAGTGTTTATTCCCTCCATTCATTGTTTTAGAAAATGAAACAGCCTCACTCTTTGATAAGCTGTTGCTCGATGAAATATTAATTGTTGTCTCTTCTTTGTTAGACCTTTATGAATAATGTATTTCCTGTCAAGTGATTTTTCACCACAGTTTTATATCGTACTGTCAGCATTCCTGAATCATTTTTTGTATACTATACTTTTAAATTACAATTGCATGACTTTTTTGAAAGAACCTGTCATGATGGATACTATGATCATTCCTGTTATACTTTGTTTTGTTTTTATAGCATTATCCATTCCGCTCGTTCTTCAAAAAGTACGTCCGAATTGTTACTATGGGGTTCGCACACGCAAGACAATGACGAATGATGCGGTATGGTATAAGGCAAATAAATTCTTCGGAACCGGGTTGCTTATTTCCAGCTTTTTCTCCCTCGCTATTCTTATGACAGCAGCTTTCTTACCCGACCTCCATGTACTCATTGGTGTCAACAACCTCGGAGGGTTGATCGTGGTCCTTCCGATTGGCGTTGTACTTGTTTTTTCTTATTTCTATTTTCGCAATTTATAGCTTGATTAATACGAAGGTCGTGCATTATTGAAAACTCTTTGAAGGAACGTGCAATGAGAAAATCCGTCGCTTTTCTATTCTTATCTGTTTCAACACTTTGTTTTTACTTCTCATTTGGTCAAACCAACATCCATCCGGATCCGCTGGCTGCGCATATCGATTCTACCATAAAACCGGGAGAGGATTTCTTTCTTTTCGCCAACGGGAAATGGTTTAAGGAAAATCCGATTCCTGCCAGCGAACAGAATAACGGAATCTGGCAATTGATTCAGGATACCATCAATGCGCAAATACGAACTATGTGTGAATCTTCTGCTATAATCCAGGCTGAACAAGGAAGCAACAAACAAAAGATCGGCGATTTCTTTTTTTCCGGCATGGACAGTGTCTCGCTGAATACAAAAGGGATATCTGATCTCAAATACGATCTTGCCATGATCGACAGTATCAAAGAGAGAAAGGGTCTTGGAAATGCCGCCGCTTACATTCATTCTGTTGCGGGTTCTCCATTGTTTGGATTCGGAGTCGGGCAGGATGATAAGATTAGCAGCAAAAACGCAATATTTGTCTCACAGGGCGGATTAAGTTTGCCGGACCGTAATTATTATTTTGATACCGATGCGCAGGCGGTGATGATACGCCGGAAATTTATTGTGCACCTTAATGCCATGTTCAGGATTATCGGATATGATAGTGTTAGGGCGAAGCACGCTGCAGATAATCTCATGATGTTAGAAACCGCTCTCGCAAAAACATCCCGCAAACGTGAAGATACACGCGACCCGCTGAAAAATTACCACAAGATTTCTTTCAAACAGCTTGCGGAATCTGCACCAAATTTTCAATGGATCCAATTTATCGAAGGTGTAGGGTTGCAGTCTGTGGATACGGTTATTGTAGGCCAGCCGGAATTCCTCACGGCTTTGAATGAATATCTCACATCATTCCCGCTCGACGACTGGAAGAACTATCTTAAGTTTCATCTCGTGCGCAGTCTTGCACGCTTTATGGATGACAAGACGTACACAGAATCCTTCAGTTTTTATTCTACGGTTCTGCGCGGAGTGCAGGAACCCAAACCTCGGTGGAAACGTGCAGTGGAACAAACGGACCGGTCCCTGGGCGAGCTGCTGGGACAAGTGTATGTGTCGGAATATTTAC
>Ga0182011_10000636_pt1 | contig 30678 bp, 25 predicted proteins | sample 711E1DmetaG_FD_120481 | JGI IMG/M metagenome (GOLD analysis project Ga0182011, IMG submission 120481) | Permafrost microbial communities from Stordalen Mire, Sweden - 711E1D metaG | ecosystem: Environmental > Terrestrial > Soil > Wetlands > Permafrost | place: Sweden: Stordalen | collected...
TGCTTGAAGGGTTCGGCAAGACTTTGATACCAACTCTGAAGAAAGCAGGAGTGACACCGGTCGAACCCAAGGTTTATCCTGTCCACAATGTGATTGAAGGATAAAGAACCCGGGGTGACGAGCCACCGGATGTACCAGTGTGAGCTCGAGAGAACCCCACCATCACCTGTCGGGGCCTTTTCGTCCAGCATCGCCCTCAAGGTCCGCCATCTCGTTGAGTTCGCTCAAGAAGTTCTCTCCTTTCCCTCCCCCGACTGGTCCAACTGGATCCAACGTCGAGGCATTGAAGTCCCTTAGGATCTGATCCCGCCTCTGAGGATCCCCGAATAGCTTTGTGAGCTTCAACTTCCGCAGGATCTTCTTCGCCTTCTCAGTCATCATCTCCCTCCGTTCTGACCATGTGTCCCTTCACTTTCTTGCCCGCTGTTATTGGATATCTCTCATCATTCTCACTCCGTTCTGGAGGCAGATTAGTACGCCATTTTGAGCCTCCGGAATGAGAATGAGGCATGAGTCGGATTCAACAAAATGAAGACAGATGATTCGCTTCGCCTTCGGCGGGAGCCCCCTGCCTTCTTCATGTGGTGAAGTGCCGCTTTAGGACCTTCTGAAAAGAAAACGGGGATGGGGGGTGAACCAAAGAAAAAAACAAAAGACTCGCTTCGCCTCCGGCGGACACCCCAGCCCGAGGCTTGACAGAGAATGCAATATGAGGGCGTCTTCGTCCCCGCACTTCCGTGTGATCACGGTTTCCGATTTGTGGACACAGAATCCGGGATTATGGCTTTGGCTTGATTTCGGATCGAATCTTCACGGCGTTCAAAATCCAAATAGTCGTCAACTGAACCCTTCTTCCCGTTCGATTTGAGGTACTCATTCCAGCGACGATTCCGTTGTATCATATACACTCGGTCATGAAGCCAAGCGGGGTTCCGTCGGGCAAGAGCACTATCCGTCAATTGTTGTGAATCCAATATTGTGATTTGTGTGCCGAATCCCCAGAAGCCAATAACAGCCTTCTTGAATGGATCAGTGCCTACTCGGACTGTAAGTGGAACACGTTCAGGGACTGTTGAGATAGGGGAGGTCACCAATTTCACCGCGAAGTGTATTTCCTTCTGTTCTCCTTCTTTGAGGTCTATTTCCCAGCGATCTTCACCGATGACATTCCAATACCCAGACTCGACTCCCACATAAAAGTGGCCCACATCCCGAGAGATGACACACTTGGCCTGAAGTATTTCGGTTGATAAGATGGCCGTCTTTGCTGGCATGACCTTGCACTGAATCCGCACTCCGAATTCTCCATCTCCTGTCTGGGCTAGAGCCCCACCTGCCGATAGGAACATCGCGACATGGAGTGCACACATTAATCGTAGATATGTCATCTGTCAGCTCCTAGTTCTAACTGACCGCATTGTACGGAGATTTCCCCGATTTCCCTCGGGCAATCGTAACTCTCTGGCCCGATTACATGGGGGGATTAATGCGATTTTTGGGGCTTATGAAAAGAATCGGAGGCATGGGTCGGATTCAACAAAAATAAAAGAAAATAAGATCCGCTCCGGCGGACATCCCTACGTGTGCTGTGTGCGGAGCTGATCGAGCGGACCGCCAGTGGCACCACACTCCCCTATCCAAGATTGGCTGATTTCTAAAGGGTATTCCTCATTCTTTTCGGCTTGCTTTGCAGGGAGTGAGGTGGTGCTTTAGGACCTTCTGAAAAGATAACGGGGATGGGGGCGAATCCTCGTATTCCCAGGTCTCAAAAATAAAAAAAGAAAAGAAATTCGACGGCCTGCGGCGGGAACACCCCCCGGTAGGGCTTTTGAGGTCTTAATTTCTTTTTGTTTTTCCCAAGTGGGGAAGTGGGGTCAAGTGGGGTAGTGGGGGTGAGTTCATAGAAGTACTTTGACGATCCACTCCCACCCCCTCCCTACCCTACCAGCCTATGATCCTTCCTCCTGTTTTTTTATTATAATCCACTCCACTTGACTCCACTTCTTTAAAATGAAGTAGATTCATCATATCCTAAATCGGTCACTCCACTTTCCAGCCCACTTCCCACCCCTATTCCAGTGGGGTGGTATCTGAAACTCGGCGTTACCGACACAGCGTATCTGCTAATTCCGTCGAGCTTCTTCTTCTGGGTATTTCATCGAACCCGGATCCGCCGTTTCGGATGCTCTTTGGGTCGCAGGGCGAAGCCCCGGCGTGTCTTTTATTGTTCTGTGCCTATTCCTACCTTCAGATTTTCGTTCGGGACTGCCTCAGTACAGCAAATCGTTGAAACCGGGTCCATTCCCTGATTTCGATTATTATCGGGCTCACGCAACGAAATGACCAGCGATACTGTCTAACGAATGTGTTGCCACAAGTGAGGTGGACACGGGGTGTCATGCATTTATCAGGTGGATACTATGAGACGATCATGCGGTTTTTTTCTTCAGGTCATTGTAGCCTTGTTCCTCTCAAATCTTTGCGCCGCCCAGAGAATCCAGGTGGACTACTCGGCCTGTGATCTGATGTATAATGTCCTCGGCACCATGAAGGCCGGCGCAGAAAGAACTGAAATCTCAAGGTTGATTGACTCAGTTCTCGATACCAAGCCGTATCAGATAATGTTCAAACACTATAACCGGGACTGGCGACCCAATCACCTCCCGTCTCGTGTGTTCAAGCAGATGATACTGAGCCTGGGCTTTCAGGGTGAATACACCCACGGTGAGAACCAGCGTGCAGACCAGATGCTTCCCAGATGGAAGGTGTTCTACGATGATCTCCCGCGTTTCGCACGGAATCTCCGGGATCTTCAGAAGACGAATCTGACAATACTCGTCGAGAACTGTGTGCACTCCGCCCAGAGTTGGCTGCCTCCTGAGTGGCGTATCCCTGACGTCTATCTCTTCATTATTCCCAATGGCGGAAGTCCCGCCTTTGTAATCGAGAGTGTTCAAGGATACGATTTCTTTCAGCTGCCCCGTGATTCCTCAGGAACCGTCAATTGGAGTGACCTTGCCACGACAATTTCACACGAATCGCACCACTTGGGGATGAAGGGAACCATCACAGGGAAGATGAGTTCGCCGGATTCAGTCGCGTACAAATTCCTCACGTTGTTCATCGGAGAAGGTACGGCAATAAAGTTTATCAATGACTATCCGGGCGGCTGTATCCCGGTTGCGGATGAATCGAGGCGGGATACATCCTTCGACAGGGGAGAGATTGGCAAATGGTGGCACAGATACACCTCTGAAGAATCAACCCTCTTCGCACGCCTTGTTGAAACATTTGAGAAAGCGTACTCAGGCAAGCTTACGGCAACCGAACTGAACACAGAAACCGGGCAGTTCTGGCTCAACGGCTTTGTGTCGCCCGTGTACTTCGTCGGTGCTGAATTGTTCGGTGCTATCTATCACGCCCACGGAAAGGAAGGTGCATTCACCGCCATGCGTGACCCCCGGAAGATCTTTTTGCTGTATAATGACGCCATCAAGAAGAGAGCTGACATTTTGGGCAGCTGCTACGCAATTCCAGACTCAAGTGTACAGCACGCACTCGCGATTGGTACGTCGAGGCAATGAAATAGGCATCTTCTCAATCTTCGTCAGAATCAGGGGGAGTTGGTTTAGTATTGGTATTACCCTATGTAGGGGGTAATTACCAAACTAACTCCAACCCTATCCCCGGTTGGTTTAATAATCCAGTTTGGAAATAATTAGTAAACCAGATTACTAAACCGACTAGCCCTTCCCCTTAGCCATATGGGCGAGTCGGCTGTTGGGGATCTTAGGCGGGTTGGTTCAGTGAAGGCAGAAAACCCGACATGATCATCTCGCGCAAAAGGGGCCCAAAACCAATCCCAAAAAACAATTCAGGAATCGATATTCCGCTGGCAAATCCGATGGGACCCAGGTCCGACATCACGACCTGGGCTTGTTCGAGCAGATAGGTTCGAAGGATACTTCAGTACAGCTCAGTTCGGTTGAGGCTCAAAACAGGGTCCTCTTCCTGGGCGCAGAAAGCAGAGAGCCCAACCCTCGCGGATCAGGCTCTCGTGTTCTAATCCAGCAAACACTATTTCATGAGAAGAAGGCGTGTCGTCTTCGCGAATTTCACCGTCCCGAGATCGTTCAATATCCTGAGTCGCGCGAAGTACACACCGCTCGCCACTGGAATTCCGGAAGTCCGAGTCGAATTCCAGGTTACTGTGTAGCGTCCCGCCTGTTGATATCCGTCGGCAAGATTCGCGACTTCCCTTCCAAGAACATCGTAGATCACAAGGGAGACATTTCCTGCCTCTGGCAACAAGTAGCTGATTTGCGTTGAAGGATTGAACGGGTTGGGATAATTCGACTCGAGCGCAAAACCCGTTGGGGTTGTATTCGGTGAGCCATTCGATCCGCCAGCATTCTGCTTCGATGGAGCCGGCACCCCCGCTGAGCCGGACAAGATGAAATTGGCGACAGTTGCCAATCGGTCGCTTGGGTACTTCGACTTGAATTGTTGGAGAGCTATTTTGGCATGGACCGGGTCATTGAGATAGAAATTGTAAGTCTCACCCATGTTGAAGAGTGCAAATTTCGATGCGTCAGGATTGCCCGCGAAGTCCGTCGTTATTCCTTTGTAGGTCGCGATGGCATCAGAATACCTTCCACCCTTCACAAGCCAATGAGCTTGGAGTTCACGCTCGACGAGAGCAAGGTCGGGAATGAGTGTCGCCTTGGCCGTTATGTTGCTCGTCAAATATGTCAAGAAATCGGTCTGCCCGGATCGCTCATACGCATCCGCCAGGAACAGCAGAGCCATCTTTGCCATAGAAGGCGCGGACGTGTTGGCCAGGTAGACCTTGAGACAAAGTGAAATCGCATCGCTGTATCTGCCTGCCTGATAGGTCTGGTACGCAAGGTTGAACGTGCTGTCGGCAAATGGGCCAGCCGTCGGGGTTGGGCTCTGGATATCAACTTTCGGCCGACCCGGGTTGGGATCATAATTAAGCGAGGGCGACCAGACGACGCTCGATGTAGCGTCGGAGTAGAAAAGGGAGGGATTCGGCGAAGAAATTCCCCACCAATTGTATACTGCCGTTACCACGCTACTACTATTCGCGTTGACATAAGTATAGGGAGAACCGTCAAAGCTGTTTAAGCCGCTGCTATTTGCGTTACCCAGAACCGGGAGACAGCCGTAATAAGCGTATATCTGCGTGTAGCCTGAGTTCATGGCATTACAACCGTAGAGAGCGTGCGGCGAGCTTTGGCCGTCACAGTAAAAGCCCTCCGACGAACCACTGATGTTGTTGTGGTAAATATTGGACGGGCTTGAAAAGTTGTGGAACCAGATTCCAGACTGTTGGTTGTTCTTGAGGGTGTTGTATTGAATTGTGGGAGCGGCATTCGAGAGATACATTCCACTATTCGCACTATTCTCGATGTCGCAATTCACAATCGACGGGTTGCTGTTGACGAGGTAGACCCCGAAGTAGTTGCTCAGGAAAACGCATCCGTTGATTGTTGGCGAAGCGCCACTGACCGTCACTCCTCCCGTGCAATTCGTGAACGTGGAATTGTTGATTGAAACATTGGAGGAATAACACGTGACCCCAACATAGGCATTGTTGAATTTACAATAGCTGAACGTCCCTGTGCTTCCGGGTTGGAGCGCAAGGCCATAATAAGTTCCGGAAGTGCCCGTTCGGTCGAAGGTGATTGGCTGAGATATCGTCCCCACGGAAGTAAGTGTCCCGTTTATGGTAATAGAGGAGCCCGTCGGCAACAGAACGCTCGTTCCTGGGAGTATCGTCAATGTAGCGCCGATTGAAACGGTTACATTGTTAGCGAGAGTTTTTGTACCGCTCCAAGTTGCAGTCGAAGGTGTGACCTTATACAATTTTGCACTTCCGGGGTTTAAGCTGTCCGTGAAACTTCCGTTATATGGCACAACCCAAAGATTGCCAGAGACCACATCAGAAACCTCCCATGTGTTTCCAGATGTGATCGGCAGCGAGAATGCAGCAGTGATATTTCTGCTTTCGCCGTTGAGAGTTCTGCGATTCACCAACATGAAGTATCTATTTGCCGGAGCGTCGGTGAACAACCCAAGCTCGACATACGTAAGGTTCGCCGCATCCGCGTCTGTGCTGACATTTGAGATATACGTCTCAGTAGGCGGTCCGTTGTGTATGCTGAAAGCGTTCTGCCACCTAAGACCGACAAGTGTCGGTCCAAGTAGAGAAAGTTGTTGATTGATGGATTTCACTGTCTCCCACTTGTTACCAGCATACGATGTGCCGCCGTAGATTATTCCTCTTGGGCTTCCGTCAGTTTCCACCAACCCTTCAGCTGTGCCTCCAGTGTCAATGGCTGACCAATAAAGGAAATAATCGATTCCTTTCGCGCCATACGCCAAACCCAGATTTACCATTTGTCTTAGCTCTGTCACAGTGGGTTCTCTGAAATCATGGGGCCAGGAATCAACTTGAGGAGTAAACCAGAATGGCACATTAAAGAGATTGGCGGCGGTGATATTCATTAACAAATAGTTTATCAGGTTGTTCTGAATCTGACTCTGGAAGTTTGTAGTATACATTGGATCATAGGGGAGAGAAACGCCAGCATAAATGGGATAAATGTCGGAGGCTGATTGATTGCTCTGCGTCCAGGCAATATCTCTCTGAACGAGCTGCTGTTGTTGACTCCAATAGCTATTATTCCAATGGAACCCGGTTTTAGTGGGATAACCAGATGCAATCACATTTGATTTGATCCTCTGGTCTACACGGCCAACACAAAGATATGAGCCATAATGCTGGAAAGGGACCTCATCTACGATCTGGAATCGCCCTAACCCGCTATAAGTCTTAAAGAGATTCACCTCCTGATCGATCAGGGAATCACTTGATCCTCCAAACAGATCATTCGCTGTGCCGTCGTCAACAACGATATAGTCCAGGTAGCAGTTAACATTACCAGGCCAGTACACTCGGTAATCCAAGCTCACAGGGGGTGTCTGAGCACTTGTCAGTGGCAACCCCATGGGTCCGATCGTATTTTCCTCCGGGCGGTGAAGAAGGGATTGCTGGTAGGCTTGTTGATTTGGTGCCGACAAGGGACCAGACGTTGTCTTCGTGAAGCTGAGAGCCAACACGTCGGTGTACCCGTAATTGTATCCCGACCCGAATTGATCTGCGTAAACGGTTGAATCCACCTGAGTCCCGTCACCTCGAACGACGCTGACTGTGACAACTGCCGTGTGAGTAAGAGGAGTTCCTGGGTCGAGGCGCATATGGAGCTTTACGAAATACGTCATCCCGTCGGGTTGGTCGATATTGAAGGGCGATTGAAGGCCCTGTGCAACATAGCCCGGTTGATGAGTGCCTACGATCGCCTTCCACGAATCATTTGCATCCTGCCAGTCATCTGGAAATCTGACCGCGTCACCATCTTCTACAGCCACACCAGTCCTCTCCGAGGGGAGATATTGAAGTTGATATTCCGGATGGTACTGCCATCGTTGACCATTCGCAGGATCGGATAAGTTCCTTCTGTAAAGAATCACCTTCATCCCATTCTGGCTGGCGCTATTCAAAACAGAAAAGGCATCTTCCCGGCAGCTCTGTTCTTTGCAAAGTATGATATGCCCCCAGGTCAGCCCGAGGTCCTTCATATGTGTCCAGTCCGATGGGCTCGGAACGCTTTCAGTAGTCGGGTTATTGAGCCAGTCGGCTCCAATTATAAACTCCGTTTGAGTTTGAGAAGAAAGCATTGCAACAAAAGTAATTGTCAGGATCGACGTAAAGACCAACCGTTTCATGCTGACCTCCATTTGTCGGGTGCAATTCACTTCAGCAGGAGCGATTTTCTTGTTTCGCTGGCTATCCCATCGATGAACAGGGTGTAGAAGTAGACGCCCGATGCGACGAGGTTTGCAGTGGAAGACCTACCATCCCATGAGACTCTTTGAAGCCCGGCATTTTGTCTTTCATCGACGAGTCTTCTTACCTCCTTACCTGATGATTCATAAACCAGTAACAATACGTGAGCTGATTTGGCTAAAGCGTACTGGATAGTAGTTTCGGGGTTAAAGGGATTTGGGTAGTTTTGCGACAAGTGTATTTGCTTGAGAATCGGCAACTCCTTGCGCGCAGAGGTGATAAGTGTCGTGTCTCCGCTGAGGATGACAAAGTATCCATCTTGAGGAGGACTACCCAATGCATCAAGCGGCGCCGTGGCCCCGAAGTCATTTATGCCGTCGCCATTTATGTCCCCAAGCGGAACGATGATGGAAAAAGTGTTCGAGTTGTTTGAAAACCCTTTACACCGGGCCGCAACTGCTTGCGGCCTAGGTCCTCCTAAGTAAACAATAAGACAACCACCAAAACCGTGAGATGAAGTCAAGGCGAAATCGTTTCTGCCGTCGCCGTTGATATCACCGATGTTCGAAGCGTGTCCTTGGAATCCTCCCAACTCATTAGTATCAGGAATGGTGATGATCAAATCAGGTGTGTGTTTCAGCGAATCTGACCTACCATAGAAGAAATATGTGGAGGGACCGTACCCAAAGGATATGTCAGATTTGCCGTCCGCATTAACATCGACAAGGCTAAAGGATGAAAGAGCATACCAATTGCTTTCCCGGGAATCAAACCTCTGATCGAACCCGTTCTTGCTGAAGACCCATCCCGTGTGGCCGTAATAAACGTCTATCGTTTCAAACCCTCTTTGGTCATTGGAACTCACAGCCAAATCAGGGATTCCATCACCGTTAATGTCGGCCACTGCCGCTCTCAAGCCATATGAACTTTCGACTGTATCACCCACCGCAGAAAAATCCGGCACTGATGTTGGGATTGGACGTCCCATATACACATATACCTTTCCTCGGCTCTGGTTGTAATCCAGATTCGTAACCACCAGGTCGTCAAAACCATCGTGGTTAAGGTCCCCGACTGCGAAGGAATTGCGATTGAAGTCAATAATCCCTTCTCCGGTGATGACCAAACCGGGGACGGTGTCGAGTGCAAGTGGAGAGGTAGGAGAGATGGCCTTGCCGTAGTACACCAGGAGGGATTCTCGCGTAGCAACGATGAGATCCATCCTTCCGTCGCCGTTGAGGTCTCCCTTTGCCATCATGCCCCCTCCGTTGATCGCGATATCGGGAAGGAGGTTGTCAAGTACTCCCTTACCACCAAAATAGATGAACGTCTTTCCGATGTTGGCGGCACTGACTGCGAAATCAGGTCTACCGTCGCCATTAATGTCCCCGAGGCCCAACATACCTGAGCCCAGAACGTAGTTGGAATTATTGTAGGACACCTCCAAAACGTTTCGAATACCGCGCAATGGTTGTTGAGCTGAAACAGTCGCACAAGCCGTAAGAAAGAGCATCAGCAAAAGAGTCTTCATGAATCCCCTCGCCTTAGTCGTTCCATTGTCGTGAGATCTATTCCAACTCCATTTGGACGGGTATCTTGTCATACGGCGTCTCGCGGATGAAGAATGAGATTGTCGCAGGACAAACACTCACCTACAGTAGCGATCAAAAGGCCCTATCAGTAGGCAATGGGATTCAGGAATCCCTGCGGTGCCGCTTGCAATCGCAACGAACAGTGACTACTCTGATACAAGATACACGCCAACCCACGTTTCGCAAACTGCTGCATTTGCGTACGAGCCGAGGAATACTTCCCAACGCGTCAAGTTCGTTGAATCGCCACGAAGGGAATCGAGATGCAGCAATCAGGAGAAGGGCATGAATGGGGAGGATGGCACCACTGCTCATTGCTGCTATTCGACCACGGACTGCAAAGAACAGTGACGACACATCGCCGTGCTGGCAAAAAAAGGGGGCCACAGTCGACACGCCGAAGGCGATATTCCTGTACTCTGTATCACATTATTCATGCCGACTGGAATACGGGGAATTGAGGCTGAGAACGACACCAGGACTCTCACAAGACCAGCGATATTACCGATCTGTGTAAATCTTTCAAGAAATAGTCGAGCCCGTCACGGTTCATCGAGTGCATACCGCCCTATTTATCCCGATCTTTCATTCATTTACCTCCAAATGTTTTCAATGGAAATCGTCACGCCCTGCTAATCCCGATCGGGAGGACCATCGTAGGGCCTCCAGTGCTTCCAGCCAGCTGAGACACTTGAAAACGTCGGCATCACCTGTCGGGGCTTTTTCGTCCAGCCTCGCCCTCAAGGTCCGCCATCTCGTTGAGTTCGCTCAGGAATTTCTCTCCTTTCTCTCCTCCGAGTGGGCCCACATCATCGAGCGTACTGCGGTTTAGAGAGTCCAGAACTCGGGTTCGGCGTCTGGGATCATTGAGAAGCGCCAGTATTCTCCTTGCTTTCGCACTCATAAGCTCACCTCCTTTCTGAATTACTATAGCTATTCCGTTCATTTTCTCCAATGTTTCCAGGGTGTTAGTGCCGGTTTCCAGCGTCTTTTCGGCGTAGGAAATGACGGTTTCTTGCGCCTCCGAGGGGAAACCGGAGCATCGGTGCGAACCAAATAAAAAAACAAAAGAAAAGAAATCCGCTCACGCTCCTTCCACCTTCAGGCTCATCAGTACCGAGAGCCTTCCGAGGTAGTCTTCCATATTCTCCTTGTTCTGAGTGGGCTTAGTCCCATCGCCGTACAGGTAAATTGCGCCACCCGACGTATCTCCATCGACCGAGATCTTCCTGATGGTCTCTTCTTTCAGTCCTTTGAACCGGATTCCAATGGGATATCTCCCATAGTCGAGACATTCTTGAGTCAGGAAGCCGATCGGTTTGTAACCCCGGTTCAATACGACGTAGGAACCGTCACTTTGCTTCTGAAGGCAATACGGGAAGGCAATGCGGTAAAGTCCGCCTAGATCCCGTTGTTTGCTGTTTTCGTTCGTTGTCATGTGTTGTTTTGTCCTTTCTAAATTAAAACATTCGTCCGGCTGTGCCGGGGGTACCCCTATTCGACACCTTACAGGATGCGCAAGACCTCGTTTGCATCGCACCCGAAAAGCTCATGGCTCACATATGCCCCGGTCAGCTTCATTTCTTCATAAACCTGATCTTCGGTAAGACCGTACTCATGCATAAAGTTCATTCTGTATTCTGGATCCTGATCGAAGAGTCCGATCGTTTCTATGTCTCGCTCGAGACGTTCTTTGCTGTCATTCATTTTGTACATTGTCGTCAGTTGTCTAAATTTTCCCCAATTGCCTACCGCCTTGGTTCCTTAACCCTGGAATTTACTATGAGGACTAAGGGGTTAAAGTGACTTTCTAGACGTGTAGGAAAAAAATTTCCTCATCTCATTTCAGACGTATCAACTGTTGCGCTACTGTCTTTCAAAAACACCACTTAACCCCTTAGTCCCCTTAGTTTCTCACATATTCCTTAATTGCGCTCTATTTTGAGCGCTTATTTACTAAGGGGTTCATTAGAACAACCCCATAGTGACCTCATAGTAACCCCCCAGTTTATTCCTCTTTGTAGTACTCCAATCCCCCCGGTCTGCCGACGGCTATTCTCGACGCGACGTTCCCGAGAGGGGCGGAAGGAAATGCCTTCTGTTTGACCAGATACTCCTTCCTCCCGGTGGAATCGAAATTGGACCTCGCCCCCAACTCGTTTAGGGCGAAACCAAGTTTGACCCGATTACAGGTCTTGCCCGTCATCTTCTCAATCTCATCGGCGATTCGCATCGGCTGCATCCATTTACCCTCGGTTTCGTCTGTACTCGTCTCAAAGAACTCCGCCAACCACTCGAATTCGTCGGTGTTGGCCCTGAACATGAGGTTTCTCTTTGAGATTTCGTCCGCGTCGTCAAACCAATATTGAGCCCCGCTTCGGAGCAATGCCATCACCTGGGCATACACCATGTGCATATTGACAGTGTGTTTCTCATCGACACTCTCCACCCGGAAGCACAGCCATCTCCTGTTTCCCGTATGGTCGAGACGGCTTTTCAGGGCTTATCTTTTTGTTTTTTGTTTTTGCTCGTCGCCCGCCACAATTTACTATGAGGACTAAGGGGTTAAAGCGACTTTCGGGACATACAGCATATTTTTTTTCCATCTCTTGTCAGTCGTATCAACTGTTGGATGACTGTCTCTCTAAAACACCACTTAACCCCTTAGTCCCCTTAGTTTGTCATATATTCCTTTATTGTGCTTCATTTTGGGCTATTATTTACTATGGGGTTCATAAGAACAACCCCATAGTGACCTCATAGTAACCCCCCAGTTTATTCCTCTTTGTAGTACTCCAGTCCCCCCGGTCTGCCGATGAGACCGAAAAACGGAAAAACAAATAAATACAGGAATCGATTTTCGCAGAGCGAATCTGATGGGATCCACCTTCGGCATCTCGACCTGGGCTTGTTCGAGCAGTTAGGTACTCAGGATACTTCAGTAAGCAGGATGCACCGTTGAGGCTCTGCGGGTCCTACTTTCTGGCATAAGAGCATAGTCATCCCTCGATGGCGTAAAAAGAGAGAGCGTGAGCTCTCCCTTCCTTTCACAGAAGATGATCGACCGCCTTTTCTCGGAGTGATCGGCGAATCGAATTGATGCAGGCAATTGGAATGGAGTTCCGGCACGACACGTCTTTGAGCGAATAGCCTGAAGCCAGAGCATCGAGGACCATTTGTTCATCAGCAGTTAGTCCTTCTATGAACATTGCCGATATCGTGAACTGCAATGGCGTCGTGGCAGTCCGGAGGATTTGATCTGATGCGGTATTTCCTGAATTGGCATACGGACGATCCACGTATACTAGCTCTTTGGACCACGCGTCAATGCCGCTCTTCCCTACTTCTTTGCACGGGAATGCCGACCGCCTGTTGAGCTCCTTTGATCTAAAATGCATTGCACTCTTCATCAGCTTCACATTGCATCTGTCTCCCAGCTTACATCCTTCCTTGTATGCCATCGTTATCAGCTCGCTTCGTTCCAGCGGATCTCTGGTGAATCTTTCAGAATAGTGCCAGAGATCGTCGTATTCCTGTTCGCTCATAACTCCTCCTGTGGTATGATTTCCTTATACCGCAGGATTTGCTGAGGTCTTCGGAGGGTTTTACGAGGGGGCTGGAGAGGGAGGTCGGGGGATCATTGCCCCTCACTTTCTATTCCATTATCTTTGCACCAGAGTTATCGGGGATTAACGGCTTACTTGTAGCCATCGTGATTGTAAATTGAGACCACCAATATGGAATGCTTCGATCGGACATCAATAGGCAATTCCTAGAGAAGTCGGAGGATATTCCACGTTGAGGACTCACTATAGGCTGACAAAAATCATCAAACGAAAGGGATGAATTGGTCCACCAAGTATAATAGTAGAGTCGCGCCCGCACAGTTTTGGGGTGATGGAATGGATGGTTCGAGTTATTTGCGCAATCTTGAGAATAATGGTGAATCTATTTGGAAAGGGGGGGGCGTACTATGTTGAAGCAGAGGAAGCCCTGCAAACTGAGACACGCGCCTTATTGCCCAGACCAAGAGGTGGTCGGGACGATTGACAAACAAAAATAAACACATTGAGGACAACAATGCTTAAGCGCAGAAAACTGAAGACCTTAACAGCCACAGAATATGCGAGAGCAATCTATTTCATGTTTATTAATATTTTGCATCGGCCTTTCGTTCGACGAAGTGATAATGATCCATATCATGATCTGTATAAAGAGTTCCTTGCACTTGGCAAGACATTACCATCGCCGGCAGTATTGGAACTAGGTTCGAGAAACGTATCAGGTGTCCTACGCAGAGATCTGTTTCCACACTCTGTTGAGAATGTAGGTTTTGATATTCTTTCCGGCGATGGCGTTGACATTGTTGGAGATATCCATAATCTTTCGCGCCATTTCCCCTTACAGCATTTTGATCTTGTGTATTGTTTATCTGTCTTTGAACACCTACTATTCCCTTGGAAGGCGGTTCTGGAGATTAATAAAGTTTTGAAGCCAGGAGGTTATGTGTATTTATCGACGCACCCTCTGTGGCCAGAGCACGAAATGCCCTGGGATTTTTGGCGCTTTCCTCACAATGGATTCCACGCTCTGTTCAACAAATACACAGGTTTTCAAATAATCTCTCTTACCGAGGGTCTTCCGTGCAAGGCATACTCCCTTGTTAATGATGCTCCAACACGAAGGCTCTGGTTCCGCACAATGAATCAAGGAGTCGCGTTGATTGCCAGGAAAACGAATGACTATCGTAGCGATTTGTTAAAATGGGAAATAGAAGTATCAGATGTCGTAGACAACATGTACCCAACCAAAAGGTCAACTCCATAAGGTCAGAACCATTGAACAGCTTGAAGTTGCGAGGAGATCGACCTTCGTTTTACAACATCTCAACCTCAGTGGAGATCCTCTAATAATCAGGTCTTTATTATCAGTGGGACAAGTGCTTTCACTGGCCACCCCCATTTGTTAGCCTCGCGCTAGATCATTTGCGGCGATCCGAAATGCCGAGAGTCAAAAGTAACTATGTTGCAAAGTAGTTAAGCCTCACGAGTGGAGTTGATAATTTGTAGGAGTCCAATCCAACTACAAATTCACACCACACGGAGGCTCAGATGAGAAGGTACAAGCAAATGACAGTAAAAGGCAAATCTCTCTTTGTCGGAATTGATCTACACATGCTTCAATGGCACCTCACGATTAGAACGGAAGATGTGGAAATCTTTTGCGGGAGTATTCCAGGAAAGTGGGAGGCATTACGGAAGCTCTTGGATCGGTATCCGGGATCTTTGTTGAAGACTGTGTACGAGGCCGGATGCTTTGGTTTCTGGCTACACGATAGGTTGGTAGAATATGGAGCCGAGTGTGTGGTCACACCTCCGAGTCTGGTTCCGATTGAGTACGGGAACAAAGTGAAAACGGATCGGCGGGACAGCCGGAAGCTTGCACACTTGTTGGCAAAGGGAATGCTGAAACGTGTCTGGGTTCCGTCGGAAGAAGAAAGCTTCCACCGCCAGGTGATAAGGCGACGTCGACAGCTGATCGGTGACCGAGTTCGTATTCAGTGCAGGATCAAATCCGAACTGTGCTTCTACCGCATTCAGATGCTAAATACAACGACCAAATGGAGCCAGGCGTATGTAATGAATTTGCACCGGCTCAAATTCAACAACCACTGGATGCAGGAGTGCTTCCAAAGACTTCTGGAAGAGTATGACTTTCTCAGCGATTCGGTTAAGGAACAAATGAAGATACTGCAGGAGTTCGCAGAGACGTCTCTCTACAAAGAGCGAGTGACGATTCTCAGGACTGTACCAGGTATTGGACTTATCGCAGCGATGGAACTGCTGCTGGAGCTCCAGGACATGGAGCGATTCAGGAGAGCCGATCAACTCGCTGACTACGTTGGATTAACTCCATCACAGTATTCAAGTGCAGACAAAATACGTATTTGGCGAATTACGGCAACCGGGAAGAACAACTTACGCGGGACGCTCATAGAGGTCGCCTGGAAAGATAAATGGATGCGAAGAAGATACGACCGGATCAAAGCGCGATCGGGAGGCAAACGGGCAATCGTGGCCATCGCTCGAATCACGTTGCTTAAAACCAGAAGGATGTTGCTTGACAACAAGCCGTACGTCACAGGACGCGCGGCGTAGATCCAACCGTGAGGCATCAGAGGTGAGAGGACGACGTGTTGGGCTCTGTGGTTCCACTACAGGTGGAAACCTCGTTGAAAAGACTGCCGCCTCTCAAGTTATCGAATACCTCGGATTGATTAAATGTGGTCTCCCATTACTGAGAGAACCACGAATAGCAGACTGGTTTGGGTTCACACCCCCTGAAACTTTTGTACTTGACATTGCACATAGCAGGAGCCCAACCCTCGCGGATCAGGCTCTCCGTCATACCACATCGCCAATCGTCACATATGTTTGACTACCAATTGTGCCGTTGCACTCATTTCGCAAGCAAGAGTTTATGAACTTCATTACGAGTTAGACCACCAGACTGTTCGGTCGAGATGAATCTCAGAAAATAGATCCCGCTAGCCAGATTAGTCCCATCGAATCTTGCTTGATAAGAGCCCTCTTCCTGCCGTCCCGAAAAGAGTGCTGCAACCTTTTGGCCGAGAGTATTGTAAACAATAATTTCAACAAGTGACGGATTACCGATTTGATAGGCAAAGATTGTCGAAGGGTTAAATGGATTTGGAAAGACACCGCTCTGGGCAGTCTTCCCAATTTGGGTGCTTTTGCCCTGAGGGGTGTTTGCACCGCGCACGATTATCTGTGGGAAAATATATCCGGATGCATATTCCGTGATATCCAACTGTGAGGCCCCAGTTCGGTAACCTGTATCAGTAACTTTCAAGCTTAATGTGTAAGTAGTTAAGTAATTCGATCCAGAGCCGTCCCACTGACAGGCTTTTGTATAAGAGGAGGAATTGGTCCCTACAGGCGATCCAGATTCGTACCATGTATAGTTATAGGATCCAGAGCCGCCTCTAACGGCCGCTTGCCAGGTATAGTAAGAATTTGTGCCTTTTGATTTCGGATCCTGAATCTGTGTTGGTCCAGACATTGAAACGTGCAAGTCAGATGGGATTCGATAGACTTTCGACCCGTATCCGATGAACGAATTGTCAGTGAAGCTGAATTGTCCCGAGCCTTGTGGAGTTATGTTAGTTATGGTTAAATCGTTGAGAGGGGGAACACGTATTTCACTCCAATTACCCGAATAGCCACCGATTCTTAGAGTAAACGAGGGATGCCTTAAGGTGTTGCAAGTGTTGACAGAAAATAAGTACAGAGTGTCTTTGTAATCCCGAAGGAAGCATAGGATGTTTTGGGCGTCCCCCCCTACGTAAGTGATCAAGCTGTTTAGGTTTTGTTGTCGCTGAACTGCATCCAAGTGGTGTCCTGTGAAGAACTGAGTGAAATACTTCATGTTATTAAAGAGCGAGGCATCCATAGCTTGGTCCCACCACCACAAAATTCCTCCTGAATTACTGGCTCCATCACTTTGAGCGCGCGTTAGAAAATCGAAAACTTGGTACTTGATAGTGGCGGGCCCAGGATCGGGACGCCCCCCTGGTTGACAGTCAACGAGGTTTCGGCCTTGGGGTACAAACATTGTGGAACCAATTGAGCCGTTTTTGTTGTCCTGAAACCAGCGGAGTGAGAGATTTGCACAGATAGACTCATTTAGTCCAAGATCATTTGAAGGGTCCCCGTCTCCAGGCATCATGGGAAAGTAGTCTCCCATGAGAACGTCGTAAATCCTGTCAGGCGCACTGTACATGGAATCGAACTTGATTTTCGATGACATGACCAAGAAGAAGGGGTGATTGGGGTCGTACGCCTTGAGGCACGTATACCAGTTTTGGAGTGCCGTGTCACACGACGTTGGCTGATGATTCAGATATTGGGTCCTCCAACCTGAAAATGCCGAATCCCCCTCATTATCTGCCTCATCCCCATACCAGCCTAACAAAGCAGGATGATTTCTAATGTAGGAGTCTCCCACAACCTTATTCAAATACCAATAAGGAGGTTTAGAGTTAATCATGAAACTGAAAATTCCCATAGGGACAATCACCATCAGGTTCTTGCTATATGCCGAATCCAAAAGCGCCACAACCTTAGCGTGATAGGCATTGGTGTCGAGAAGACCGGAAGACAAATAAGCATGGACCACATTAGCACCCATTTGGCTGGCTTGGAGGACTGATCCTGGTACACCGTACGAGGTGGACTGACCCCAATACCCTAGGTACCAGCCCATGGGGAAGAAGGGAGCGCCGTTCACTTGAAGAACATCTTGATTGAACGTTACAACGTTCTGTCCGAACGCACACGCACAGCCGATAACAAGAAGACAATATGAAATGAGGATTTTCATTGGAGTTCTCCTAAAATGTCAGTTGCAGAGAGAGTTAAAGCAGCGTTTGGAGGGGGTTCAGGAAAGGGAGAATCGACTCGGGAATCGCTGCAGGGCACAAGCGATTTCGAAGAACAGTGGAGACCCTTTACGAAGATACCTCAGCCAAATGCGTTTGTCAAACTGGCTAATCCGCAACCAAACCAACAAAAACGCCCGAACATGCGCTGGGATTGACAGGAATTCCCTCGGTGCAGAATCATTTCACAGGTGGGATATGAGTGAAAATAAATACGAGATTCCGAGATAAAGACAGCTACCCCATTATATATATCCGATCAGAAGCCCAAATGGAGAACTGCTTACGATGTTTGTAATTGTCGTCAGAGGTTTTCGCGGCAAAAAAACGGATGAACTCGCAGTGCATCCATTTATGGCGCCAAGCTTATTACAAACTCATTGTGATCGTCGACCAGGGAATTCATCTCCTGAAGGACTTTCATCCCCTGTTCTGCTCCGCCAACCGGATCCACGTCGTCCGTGTTCTCGCGGTTCATCGCCTGCAACATCCTCTCCCGATTCCTTGGGTCGATTAATAGGGCCAGTATTCGTCTCGCTTTCGCCAGTTGTTCCAAAGAAAAGGCCCAATGAGAAGCTCACCGGGCTTGTTGTGAATCGTGTGATCCCGTCACCGAAGCAAAACGAATTTCTTCGACTGCACAAATGTTCCCGCCTGGATGCGATAGAAGTACACACCACTCGCCAAGTTTGACCTGTCGAACTTCACCTCGTGGGTTCCAGCATCTAATTCTCCATTTACCAACTGCGCGACCTGTTGGCCGAGAGTGTTGAAAACAGAAAGCATCACGTGTAATCTCGATGGCAGAGCAAAACGGATGGTTGTGTGTTCATACCTCCCTCTCTCTCTACAATAATGGAATATGATGTTGAGATAGCGAGTTTGAGCATCACGCTACTCAGTCGAACTGGAACCGCTTACTAATTACGTGCATACATGCTCGACGAACGCGCCAGGTTCCATGCTCCTACATAGGTTTGACAAAAACCCGGAATTCGCCAATGTCGGCATGGGTCGCAGAGGGTTGAATCGTTCACCTTGGGCCGCTCAAAACATCAAGCGCTAGTTGCATCCGCTCTGGAATGTCCAATGTAAGGAAGCCGAATGTCTGAAACATTTCAATCTCGCTCTGAATTCGTTGCCGATAGCAATTGCACTGATCAAAGTGGTTAATGGGATTTCTCTCCCCATGGTTCACGCTTCTGAAAAAAAGCTTCAACTCGCTGGAGCACTGTCCACAGCCCCCTTCAAGCCTGTCCTCAGGAGCACAAGTATCATCCTCAATTCCATCAATTCTCGTTCGGCTGAGGTTAGGGCTGCTCGTCACGGTCTCGACGATCGAATGAAGACCGATCTGTTGGTACATGCCGCGACGATGAAGACCTTCCACGAGTGTTCCGGTCCCTATGCGAAGAGGACAGACTGACACCAAGTCCGCGCCCATATCAAAAGCGAATCGGATTGACGCCTGCGCGTCCAATATCGCCTCTAATTCGGTAAGCATAGGGGGTTTAAGTAACACGTGAATTCGGACGTCGCATCCATGCCCCTTAAGCGTTTTAATGGCGTGCTCAAACTCCCTTTCCGAGAATGGACTGTTCAGAAGGAAGGATCTTACGTCCTTGTTTGCTGATTGAAGGCCGATAGCAACGTTTAGTTTGGTTTCTTGAAGATTGTCCATAGTTCTGGCAATCCGTGATTCCGTTATGAATCTAGGAAGGCTTTCAATAAACATGTATCTAGCCCCAAGCGCTCTCACTCGCCTCTCTAAGAAATCCGTGACAATACACGGCATCTCTCTTTCGGAGTAATACGAGCCGTCGTTGTATAAAGCTACCGCCTCAACAGTTCCAATCCGAAGTGAATCGATAGCAAAGTCAAATTGCTCTCCGTAATAGCTCGTGTTAAGGTCTAAATTGCTATCTATCCCGTGCTTTGGAAGCGGACACATAGTACAGGTGGGCATCGAACAACCTTTTCCCCTTAAGATGATCTTCAGCCTGTCGAGTTCTTTGTCGACGTAGTAGAACTTGTCTCTCTTCATGTGTCTCGGGCTAAGGACATCAGCCATATTGGCCGTCGCTCTGATTCGGATGCGTTGCACCTCCTTTGTTAATTCGCGGCGCAGGGTTCTTCGGGTTGGAGATCTCACGTGGGTAGGAGCTTTTGATTTCGAAGGGATTCAAGCACACCGCCCTTAAAATCATTGCAGGACGTGAGCACGTTATCGTAATCGACATCCGGCATTAAATTGACTTGATAGAATGTCGTTAGAATCTCTTTTGGTAATAGTCCACGGGCAATAGCCTCTACCACATTCTCGATCGACGATGTACGCCGATCGCTATAACCCCTGGATAGCAACAACAACGCACAATCGGCTAGCATTCGGAGACTATAACGTCTCAAAACAAGCGTCGCAGCAGAGAACTCACCGTTTGCGACGAGCCAATGGTGTTCTTGGATGACTGCTTCAATACGATCATAACCGAGAGAATTCCACGCCAATTCAAGCCGCTGTTGACTTGGGTTCATATGTGACTCAAGCAATGACACCAGCGAAGAGGCTAACTCATGCAGCAAACGGACTTGAGCTTCGCCGTTTGTCGTTTTGTGAAGTCGCAATCCGACTTTATATCCGTTTAGCAATTGAGTGAGCCCTTGACTTTTAAGGGCTCGTTCCAGCTCGTGCAAATGCCTATAATACGAATGAATGATGCCACGAGATATATCGATCGCAATATTTGCGCTGCATACCATTGACTCTTGCATCGCGAGCAGTCCCATCCACTGATGACCTTGCTTCGAAAACTCATTTGAGGCTTTTGCGAAGGCATGAACGATCTCCCAGAACTGTCTCACCCGATGTCTTACACTTCGAGCTGAATAGAAGTTTGATCTGAGACCTCTGATTATCTCTTGACCAACTCCAGTTGGGTCGCGCAAAACCTTCCCATAGTAGAGCATATGTTGCCAATCCGGGCTCTTGCGCTGGAGGAGGAGGCACGTCGCGATCGACATATCATTATAGTCGTAACAGATCCCTTCGAATGAAAATCGACGATAGACCTTTCTTTGGGCCTTGTCCTTCGTCAGGATAAGCAGATCGATGTCACTGCCCGGTCGGACATCCTCCCGAGCATATGACCCCAATGCGAGCACAACCGAGTCGTGAGAGATTTCAGAACGTGCTAAAAAGCTCAGCACATTTCTCGTGTAAGTCGTTAGGAGGGGCTTGGCACCCAACTGTTTTGCTCCACTGGTACTTAGGTTCATTCCCTTCGAAACTCCAAAGAACCGACGAACTTCTTGTATGTCTTCGCATCAATCAAGGGACTTAACTCCTTCTTCAGGTAGGTAATTCTTCCAATAGCAAGTTTCTCTATTTGGCTATCGTTACCGGTCTGCTGGCGAAGCCACTCCACAAATTGCTTCAATTCACCAATGGTGATCCGATCAGTAAATCGATCGTTGATCGCTGCAACAAGTTTAGGGGATTGTCCCTGCATCCATGTTTGCAGCAACCTAAGTCGTTCAACTTTGTCGGGTGGACCAATGGGGAGCACTAGATCAAAGCGTCCGTGACGCTTTATTGCGGGATCGAAGACTTCAATATGATTAGTCGCAAAGATGAAAACAACTCGACCGATCTCTCGCAATCTCTGAATCCAAGGCAACATACTTGTAGTAATGAATTTCCCCATCTTTTCCTTCTCGGCCGGTCGGTCAGCAACCATCTCATCGATTTCATCGAAAAGAACTACGACGTTTTCCATCAGGTAGAGATGTTCGAATATCTCCTTTGCCCGTCTAAAAATATTCTCGTAGGAATCAATCAAGAAGTCGCTTGGACTTAACGACACGAGTGGCCAATTCAGTTCGTAGGCAACAGCCTTCGCAATCGAAGTCTTCGCGGTCCCCGGCGGGCCGTACAATATGATAGAGCAACACGACAACTGATTTCCAAAACCGCTTCTGGTGCGGACAGGCGAAAGGATTGTTCGTTCTATCGTTGATTTGTATCCATAACTATCAGAAAGTGATGTCCAGGCTATTTTAGGGGCACTTATGTCGACGGAAAAATGATCGAGAACCTGTGCAGCTACCATGGATTGGAGACGAGCATGCAACTTTCCCATGAAATCGAGAACGACCGCATTGAACCATGTCTCGGATTCATTCAGCTGACCATATGTATCGGAATTCCATCGAGGTGCATTTATCGAATGGTCATATCTTGCATTGTTCTTCAGCCAGGTCAATAAGCTCGAATAGTTCTTGACAAAATCGGGGAACCGCTCTCGCATTCGTGGGAGGTCAAGAAGATTGTCGGCAAGAAAAAAGCTGGAGCACCCGACGACACTCATTTGACCATAATTGAGTTCTACGATTATGGGCGAGTTGGTTGCCCAGCATCCGTTTTCCAACTGTTGGGCGAAAATTATGTCGAGCGCCTTATCAATAACGATTACATTTGAGAATTTGCCGTACTTAGTGGCAATGATCAAGTCGATTGCGAGTGTTACTAGATCGAAATGGAACCTATCGCCAGACGACACTAGCGCTATTTGTCGGTACAGGTCGCGCTCTATGGATTTGAAGATGCGTTCGCGGAGAGGTTCTTGGGTATCATTAACCTGTGCTTTTGAAAAAGCTTCGAATGCATCCATAGACAATAAGATGAAGAATGGATGCTTGTATGTGTGAACCGTACCCGAGTCGTCTGATGGAAAGAGAGACTCCATGCCATTGTAGAGTCTTCTTAGATTGTCGCTCACGAGGGTGTCTGTATCCTTAAATCCTATCTGAGGCAGCGATTTAAGCACGAGACTTGCCTCATATATGTCAATGTCGTGGGGGACGCCGTGCTGGTCAGGCGGCATCCACGTACCATTTGGCTGGACAGTATCCTCGAAGAATGATCTGAAATCAAAGGATTTCAATTCTGCAAGGTTGTCATTCGGTGCTTGTAACCAAGGATTTCCAAATAGCGTTTCGACAGCTCTCGCAGTATTTATTGTATGGCGGGTTGTTGAATTTGAACCATAGAAATTGGTAAAACCCAAATGGTTGCCCCTCCAGAATAGTCGGATGGTCTCGCCTGCACAGTCCAAGAATGACCGGAGCTCGCGGAGGATTTGGAGGTTCTTTCTCACATCTGGATCGAGGAATTCTTTCATTTATCTTTTTGCGGATGTAAGACGGAAGAGGATTCACAATTTCTGGACTAGGTAGTCTGGGACCACATGGAACAGTACGAATGGGGAGGCAGAACTCAAGGAAGAATTAATGATAAGGAATATAGCCATGGGAATTGACACTATCAAGGAGTGACCCAAGCGCCTTACGATCATTAATGTCTCGAGTGAGCCACGTTCATCATTCTTTGGAACTCGTTCCAATATACTTGAGCACGAAGCCGCTACAGTAGAATCTTTGGAATTAGTTTAGGATAAGACAAACCTCGATCAGTGCATGACAAACCAGGATGGCTGTCGAGCTCATAGAGACTAAGACAACGTGGTTCTTGCCGCAGACAATTTGGGATGGTCTAGAAAACGGCGTCGAAGTACGCGAAGCCGGGAATAACATCGAGCAAGAAGATCACTTTTCGCGAGGGGAAGCCCCAGAAATGGGCCTTAAAAATAAACAAGAATTTGTAGGGTAGCGAATTCACGAGTTTACAGTAGAATGCTACTTCGGGTCCCCACTACAGTCTTCTACTGTAAACTCCCCTACTGGCTCTGTCGGTAGGAGATTTGCAGTTTATGAAAGTTCCCTCTGAGTTACCCCTAGTTTCAGAAGATTCCCATAGAATTCCGCTAGCCCATCAAGTGCTCACGTGGATCCCCTAAGCTTGAAAGGGACTCCCACATTCTAAATGGGGTTCAGAGCACCGATGCATCACTCCCTCTCGCCTGCTTCTTTCCATTCGCCCGAATCACATCGTGGATGATCCCTCCAGGTGTCAATCACTCCGATCCGAGGGTAATTCCTTTCCCACTACTTGCTTGCCAACCTGTTCGGCCACACCTATCTCTCGGAAGTATCTCAATACATATGTTCAACCTCTGCAGACGAACCGAGTGAGTCAAAGCTCTTAAGCGTTCTGTTTTCTTTGAGCCTTACGTAGGAGGATGACTCTGAGAGGTGCAGGTTTCCGGGAACTACCTATTGACATTGAGTTGTCATTTGCTGTCATTTAGTATCATGGACAAGAGACCAAAAAATCAACCAGTCGAAAAGAAGTGGCTTTCCCTTGAAGAGGCATCGGGCCACTTGGGCATGGGCAAGACTGTCCTTTATTCAATGGCTAGAGATGGTCGAATCCCAGCAAACAAAGTCGGCAAGAAATGGACCTTCGAACGGGAGCAGCTCGACGCATGGGCAAGAGCGAATACCCCAATCGAGTCATTTTTTACCACTTTGGATTTCAACATCGAGGGAAACGATGCCTTGCGTGAGCCGCAGCGTGAGGCTTATATAAGGGTCTTTGATTTTTTCCGGGCGGGGAAGAACAGGGCAATTATCCAAATTCCGGTGGGTTGCGGGAAGTCGGGTCTTGCCGCGATCCTCCCGCTTGGGATAGCAGAGGGAAGGGTGTTAGTAATCGCGCCGAATATCACCATTAAGGACGGGTTATACGAGGCAATGGATATAACAAACCGTCCGAAGTGTTTTTGGCGTAAAGCGAGAGTACTCACAGACAAACAGATGGTTTTTGGTCCGTTGGCATGTACGCTCGAGAGCGGAAATATCACCGTCGCGACGAAATCGCACATCGTCATAACGAATATTCAACAACTTGCGACCAACGTCGATAAATGGTTGCAGCAATTTCCGGATGATTTTTTTGATATGATAGTAATCGACGAAGCGCACCACAGCGCCGCCGAAAGCTGGAAAAAAGTGCTGGAACATTTTCCTGCAGCAAAAATCGTACATATGACCGCGACTCCATTCCGGAGTGATCGCCAAGAGATAGATGGCGAACTTGTTTATCGTTACCCTTTCCGCAGCGCCACACTCAAAGGATATATAAAGCGATTGAAGGCCAGCTATGTTGCTCCGTCCGAGATTGAACTCGGATTTACTGACGAAAGTGGCCGTAAGTACAACCTCGAAGAAATAATGAAGATGAAGGAGGAGGAATGGTTCAGCAGAGGTGTTGCATTAGCAAAGCCCTGCAACGTACATATTGTTGAAGCGAGCCTGCAAAAATTGGAAGAATTGCGGATGACGGGGACAAGACATCAGCTCATTGCCGTCGCATGCACGATCAATCACGCGAAAGATATCCGTTCCATGTATGCCGAACGTGGGTATAGCGCGGAGATTTTACATAGCCAACAGAAACCTGAGGATCAAGAAAAGACCCTCTCGGCGCTCAAGAATGGGACACTTGATTGCATCGTCCAGGTTCAGATGCTCGGGGAAGGCTTTGACCACCAACATCTAAGTGTTGCAGCTATTTTCCGGCCGTTCCGGTCGCTCGCCCCGTACATACAATTTATCGGCCGCATCATGCGAGTGGTGGTGCAAAACGATCCCACCCATCCAGATAATCTAGGTCATATTGTCACTCATTTGGGGATGAACCTGGATGAGCGTTTAAAGGAGTTTAAGCAATTTGAAAAAGACGACGAAGCTTTTTGGGAAAAGGTAATCGGGGGTAAAGACCCAGAAATCCCCTTACAGGTCAGATCCGGCAATACACGGCTTTCTGCGTCGGAGAGCCCGGTGGTAGTGAGTGGAGAGATTGTGGAGAATCTATTCGAGGAGGATTTTACCACTTTAGACGACCAGCATATCGTTCTGGATTTGAAGGAGCGATTAAAGCTATTAGGACTGGACCCCAATCAAGCAGAGGAAATAGTCCGGAAATCTAAGACTAGCGGGTTTGTTAAGAATCCCGCGGCGGACACATTTCCCGTCCAACCACAACGGCAACTCCAGGAAGCGCGAAGGCGGGTCAATGAGCAAGGCCCAAGACTGGCAAAAATCCTCCTCAACCACGTTGAGCTTGGAATTACAGGGACCGAAATCCCCTATAAATATACCTCGCTTGGCATCACCGGCCGCAGTAATCTCATCGCTGCTATAATGATGGTCAATAAAGAGATTAACGATCGCCTCGGCAAGGACCGCGGGCAATGTTCGACCGAGGACTTCAAGACAGTATTGGATTCTCTAGATGATATAGTAAATGTTCTTGCAAGAAAGATAAGAAAGGTCAAGAACGACTATGACAAACAAAACCCCTAAGGGGCCAGTACCGTCTTTGATTGGAAGCACAATGGGAAGACCGAGACGAGTCAGAGTCGAACGCAAGAGCGAGTGTAAACGATGTGGCGTCGGCCTTGAAGCTGGGAAAGAATGTATTGCAATTCCAAAGCTTGGAGGAGCTTTTCAGAATTTGAGACGATATTGCGAAAAGTGTTATCGCGCCATTTTAGAGAAAACTGAGTCGGACCTCGAGACTCTTCGAGTGCTCTAACAAAATGCCTCACAGAAAGGTAGGTGTGATATGTTGAAAGCCATTTTGAGGGGGGCGCCTTTTCAGAACGCATGAGCAAATCACTTGCTTTGGGAGGTTAAGTGCCTCACCGATACTTGCCATTTCGGGTTGGAGGTGGGAGCCTTCCGCATGCTGTGAGAAGCGTTCAGCCAACTGGCAGAACACCCCTTGAGGAGACTTCCGTGGTAGGGCTGCGGAAAAGAGATGTTTGCAAAGAACGTGGCTGGAAGAAGGTATTGAGATGCAGGGCTACTTGCAATAGGCGGGGCTGAGTTGAGAAGCGATTTCCGGCTCATTTTACAGCACTTCCACCCTCGGCGACAGGCTCTTCACGAAAACATCGTGGTCCCCTTGAAGGCCTCCGCTTCCGTCGGTGGAAGACGGCCGTTAAGTATTTCAATCCCAGTTTCTCCTTTTCGATAGACAGCTCACTTCTCCATTGAAACTGTGGTTGCTGATCGGGGCCGCAAGCTTTGTTAACCTTCATTTCAAATTGAGTTCACACACTCTGGAATGATAGCTCTCCATAAATGCGCAATTCATATGAATTTATCTTTGCCAAACACTAATCGTTGTATCCCGTAGTGTATAAATATTTCCACGAGTCACCACGGCCTCATCGAATTCCTCAGGAAGTCTCAATGAGAATCTATAGGTTCCATCGGACGAATTGTAAGCATCTATGACGCCCGTCTTCTCCTTCACAGTGGTTGGACCGGTGAACAAAAACACGTTTTCCCCATCACAACTCAATGAAAAGGTCACTCCAGTGATGTTATGCTGATCTATAAAAACCCCACCGTTGCGAATCGCCAACTTGGGCCAACCCATTTTATCCACTGATTCAGTGTAGAACAAACTCCTGCCGGCCGTGGAAAACGAGGAGAGAAGACCTGCGTATGCCGGGGTGTACACGAAACGGTCACGATTTGTCTTAACAATCCATCCATCTATCGCAATCTTAAACTTAGCCTGCTCCGAAATAAATCTTCCAAAGGAGCGGATCGTCTGACCCGTAGAGTCATGGAGCTCAAAAAGATCTTCTCCTTGATAGACACTCAATACGAACAAACCACTATCAAGAACAACTGCTCTCATTGGAACCATCGGGCAAGGGATGGTTCGCCTCAATGAGCCATCCGGTGCGAACACCGTTAGCGTCAGGGCGCGAGGGTCACAGACCCAGACGCTCCCGTCCTCTGCAACCGTGTAGTCCATCGGGTTTAGGAACCTACCCGGGCCACGTCCCTCTCCTTTGCCAAAGCTCTGCACAAACTCTCCTCGAGGAGAGTATTTCTTGATGAGGAAGTCACCCCAATCCAACACGTACACGTACCCCAGTGCGTCAACTCGAAGGGTCGATGCTCGAAAAAATGGTGGCTGTCCTTTTGAAGGGATTTGTTCAGTCTTCCGTTCGACAAGCTTCCACATTCGCTCGCGAACGGTAGTGGTCGTAGGTTGAAATGACCCCATAGTAACCTGGACGACACCAGACCCGATTTCACTTCCGAAGTTCGCCTCCACAATAGCGCCAACTACCGCACCCGCCACAATCAGAATTAGGAGTACCAACAGGTACTGATTCTGCCGCCTCGTCGACATAGGTGCCACCTATCGAGTATGTGGAATTCCACTATTGCAACTTAGTATCTTAAGGTGCATCCTCCCTCCACTACCATGTGAGAGAAAACGCAATTCAATGCTATAACTCTTTCGGCTTAATTCAGTTCAATAAAACCTCTTTGCTGAAGAACTTGCTAACCCCCCATGTCAGATCTCAGTGCCGTTCTTACCGATTGCACGGATTACCCATATTCAGGAGATTCTCGAGCTGTCAATACATACGGAGATCCGACGAACCAGTAATGTTTTCCGGTTCGTACAAGCCCCAAGCCGTTTTGAAAGACGACCGCCCCGCACAATGTCAAAGGTCTCGAACTACTCTTGATGGAGTAACCTTGGGGAAGAATGCTGTCAATTACCTACCCTCAAGTGCTCAAGCTCATTGGACACGGATATCGGACAAAAGGAAGACATTATTCAGTGTCTAGGACGATCCCGTCCACGAGCGGCGAACACATTTATCCCTTGACGGGAGAAACCACAGAGATGATTCAAATCGAGGTGGGACCCGCGACAACTAACCATTAAGGTACTTGAATACCCTTAACGCGGTCTCGCCAGATTCCAGAAACAATAGCCGCAACACATGTTGTTCCCCGTTGTATAGCATTCAGTGCAGCCAGGGTTACCGATGTTACAAGGCGGCCTTGTATCCGGCCCTATGGCAACGGACTTGCTGGGATAAAATGCAAATATGGCCAAAAGAAGTAAGAGATTCAGAACCAGAGCGACCGCGGGACCAAGAATTACACGTTTCATGTCACTGCCTCTTTCTCTTGTGATGATACGGTGTGCTGAACTGAACTGTAGACATAGAGGAAAATCAACAGCCCGATCAGACATAGATTCTGCACCATATGTCCGACTGTTACCGAACCGGAATAGAATGTAAACCAGCAACCACAACTACTTCCTGGTGATAGGAAATAGTTCCCAAGGATTGCAGCCGTGAAGTTCAATATTAAGAACACTCCGACGAGCGATGCGATCCTCCTCAAGGTTGGAACGAATAGGCCAACTCCTGTCCACACCTCCGCAAGTATCAATGGGACACTAATGTATTGTGCAATGCCAGAAGGGACAAACTTGTACCCCCGAAGAGCTCCAATGAACTCCGAATAGTGAAATAACTTGTCGACTCCCGTTGCTATGAAGAACGCACCTGCAATTACGCTCCCGATGGAAACAATGAGCTTCAAATTCATAGTCAATGCCGAGCCTGCACAGTGTTCGCGCGTGAGCCCTACGAGTCCCAAAAAAAATCTCGACCCGCGTCGCAATCCCATATAACCATCTAGTAAGAAAAAGATAAGGGAATGTCAAGAGCTCTTTGCCGAATTAATCACACGATTCATGAAAGTTTTGCAGTTGAACTGAAATCGAGACGGGAAAGAGACCTTCTAACTTGTTTATCCCCAAGGTGTTACCACACTACATGGTAGCCTTGCAGTATTGATGTCACTAGGAGGCTGTCCAAGCACTATTTTTTTGTTTGCACACGATGTAACGTTCTCATTATGTCGTATATTTGTAAAAGAAATCGGCGTTGTCTCACAATGTGGATGATAGATGAGCAAAGCGAGCGTCCGTTGAATCGTATAGAAAACTTTCGTCCAGCCGTTTAGTGCTCGGGTCGTAGTGATCAGCGAGGTTCAGATCATTGTGGCAACAGATGTTACCAACACCCCCCACGGACGGTTCTCAACTGAACTTCATGACCAGCCAGCTTCCACGGAAACCCAAGGGCTTCACTGCTGACGCAGCATATGCAGGTGAAGAGAACATCGCCTACCACAAGAAAAGGAAGATCGAGGCCTACATCGCCTGCGGTAGAGAAGAGTATACATTTTCTGATGATCCTCCTACAATGGGGCGCATCCTTGATGGCCTCACCATGCAGGGGCAGATGAGGCGGAAGATACGAACCCTGAAAGGCCAGAGACTTTATGCCAAACGCAAGGCGATCGTCGAGTCAGTAACCGGCCAGATCAAGCACGTGATCGGCTTGCGCCAGCTCAATCTTCATAGACACCCAAAAGTGAGCGCCGAGGGTTCCTAATGAGCGCAAGTCATGATCTCACGGAGTTGTTTAGAGCAATCCTCCAAGAACCAGCGAGAAAAGGTCTCGCATTGGCGACCTGAGTAAAACAGAACGAGAATGGTTGTCAATCATCAGATTTGATTTCCTCCTTGATCCGGGGCCACCGTGACTCCTATGAAATGAAACTAGAGCTTACTCGGATACACTCCTAGTTGGGAATCCTTGGCATTTGGCTGAGACTCAAACATGTTAAAATGATTTCGCCTCCGTCATTCCATTCGGACTTTCGCGGCCGTTAACATTTCAAGACAACAGTCTATATTCTAAATGGAGAGGTTAGATGTCCGAAGCCTCGACGATACATAGGTAACTGTCAGGAGGTAATCCGTGCGGATGAAACCGGAAGTAATGAGTTTTTTTCTCCTCCTTTTTCCGATTGTCATGTATTGCGAAGATACGCCCGCAACGATCTCACCTGCGAAACCGAAGATAGGGGACAGGATTACATTGACCTATAACTCCGGATCCAGGACCGCGACCCTCCGCAATGTGATGGAAATAACCGCTGAA
>Ga0182011_10000638_pt1 | contig 30601 bp, 25 predicted proteins | sample 711E1DmetaG_FD_120481 | JGI IMG/M metagenome (GOLD analysis project Ga0182011, IMG submission 120481) | Permafrost microbial communities from Stordalen Mire, Sweden - 711E1D metaG | ecosystem: Environmental > Terrestrial > Soil > Wetlands > Permafrost | place: Sweden: Stordalen | collected...
ATCATCACCGAGTTGACCTTGCACAGAATCCCGCGCGCAGTCAGCATCTCCAACCCCAGCAACTGCCGCTCGCTCAGGATGCGAGAAGCCTCCACGCCTGTGTACCGCTTGTGGTTGTAGAAGATCCACGGATAGATCTTCGCGCCCACCTGCGGGTCGATCATGTTGATCGTAATCGTCACATGGTCGATGTTCATCTCGGCGATCCGGTCGACGTAGTCCGGCAGCATCAGCCCGTTGGTCGAAAGGCACAGCTTGATGTCCGGTGCCGTCCGCTGCACCAGCTCAAATGTCTTGAAGGTCTTCTCAGGATTGGCCAGCGGATCGCCCGGCCCCGCAATTCCTAGCACCGTCATCTGCGGAATCGTCGATGCGACGACTAGCACCTTGCGCGCCGCCTGCTCCGGCTCTAGCCGCTCGCTCACCACGCCCGGGCGCGACTCGTTGCTACAGTCGTACTTCCGGTTGCAGTAGTTGCACTGGATGTTACAGGCCGGAGCCACCGCCACATGCATCCGCGCATAGTGGTGGTGCGCCTCTTCGCTGTAACAGGGATGGTTCTTGACCTTCTCCCAAACCTCGGGCGTCAGGTCGCCCTGCCCGGCCGCCGAGCCACAACTCGATTTACCCGCAGCCGACCTCTCCCCACCTGAAGTCGAGCCACAGCCCCCTAGCGCAGCAGGTTGCATTACCCGCAACAGAGCGTTCGCATTGTGATTGCCAGTTTCCATTGCAACCCCCGTCGTGCTGAAGATGTGGTGCGGGTATTGCAAGATAGACAAGCAACTCAGTCGCCAAATGTAACTCAATGATTTATCTATGATTAGGAGCATATAGCAATGTAGCGGTTGCGACATTTCCGCACCAAATCCGGCGACATTGTCCGAAAGCGTTCACTGTAGCCAGCATAGGAACTGCTGCCCGACAATGCAGCGTAGCCGCAGAAGCACCATCTTCTCAGGGGGATTGAAGGGATAAATCTGACGTTTTGCTCTAGTGTCCTGAGTCTGAAGTTCGTATCAGAATTGAGCTGTCATCTTGAGCGCAGTTTGGCCGGATTTTGGCCAAACGGAGTCGAAGGACCTGCGTTTTCGCCCGTATATTCTTCAACGAACTTCCGACTCAGGACACTAGGGAATCTTTGCCCAAGTCTCCGTTTTGAAAGGGCGGGACTTTAGTCCCGCCGTAAGCCATTTATTATCAACCGGGATTTAGCCCCCGAGGGAATCTTATAGACTTATGCAGACCTTCCTTAGCCCCGAGGCAATGCGGAGGACTTGTTCAGCCCCTCCCTATGTGCGCCGAAGCTAACTGGATAATCGTTTACCAAAGAGACTCCAAGCACTGAATCGGCCAGCTCTCCGCCGCAACTGCGGTTCGTTTGTTGTCAACCCCCTCGAACCTCCAAAATCACCATAACCATCACAAACCAAAGGAGAAAATAAATCTAAAAAGTTGGCATACTAGATATCCTCGGTCTGGTAAAATAGAAGAAGTAGAGATTAATCAAGCGAGCAGCCCGGCGACCATGTCCGGGCTTTTCTGTGCCTGCTTCTAGGAGGGAAGCATGGCCTGCAACATCATTCGCAACCTGTTTACTTGCAACACTTTACCTGTAACTATTTTACAATGAAGACTTTGCGGAAAAGTAGATACAATCCGACAAAAATCGCCGATTTTATAGCAATAAGTCATTGCTAATGAACACTTTGTGGGTAACTTGTTTGTTTGGAATACTTTGCAGGCCAGGCACCCCTGCAATGCGCACATTGAAAAGGACTTCCGTCCAAAGTACCCCCAGAGGGGGAGGGGGGGTAGGGGTATTCTGAAAACAGTATGCGAGTCAACGGTTGCTACGATTGCCCTGCTCAGGATGGCAGCATTTATGATGCGAACTTTAGGTTCAGGACACTAGAAGCGTTTGACTTCAATGCCGTACTTGCGCAGAGCGTAGCCCATTTGGCGCGGTGTCAGGCCCAGCATTCGTGCGGCCTTCGCCTGCACCCAGCCGGAACGCTCCATGCGGTCGATTAGCCGCGCGCGTTCCTCGGCGTCATGATCCGCAGGCTTTGTCTCCTGACTTGTCTGAGGCGGTTCGGAGGTATTTCCATTTGGGTCTGCGGAAGGGTGTGTCCCATTGCGAGAAGCGGCTGGATTCACAATCGGCAACTCGACGTATCCATTTTTCTTCTTGGGCGCGGGCGTGTTGTTCATCGATTTGCCCAGCATCATGGAGAGACAAGTGTCATTGCTACAGGCAAAGTCGTCTTCGGTAATGATCGTGTTCGAAGCCAGCGCCGCAGTCCGCCGAACGCAGCTCTCCAACTCGCGCACGTTGCCCGGAAACTCGCACGACTCAAGCACCTTCAGCGCGCGCTGCGAAAAATCGAGATCGACGCCATGCTCCTTGTTAAAACGGTTCAGAAACTCCTTCGCCAGAAGCTCCACGTCCTCGTGCCGGTCTCGCAGCGGTGGTAGGAAGATCGGCACCACGCTGATGCGATAGTACAGGTCGGATCGAAAGTCGCCCGCCAGTACGGCAGACTCCAGATTGCGATTGGTCGCAGCCACGAGTCGCACGTCCACCTTCAGTGTGCGATTGCCGCCCAGCCGCTCAAACTCGCCCTCCTGAAGGACGCGCAGCAGCTTAGCCTGAAACGCGGGCGAGATCTCCGTAATCTCGTCGAGAAACAGGGTGCCGCCATCCGCCATCTCGAAGCGGCCCTTGCGTAGCCCGATCGCACCAGTAAAGGCTCCTCGCTCATGGCCAAACAGCTCCGACTCCAGCACCGACTCCGACAGAGCCGCGCAGTTCAGTCGAACGTAGGGCTTTTCCTTGCGCAGCGAATATTCATGAATTGCGCGCGCAAACAACTCCTTGCCGGTGCCGGACTCCCCACACAGCAGCACCGGAAGATTACATCGCGCCACCTGTTGAATCTTGCCCACCACCTCGCGGATTGCCGGACTCTCGCCCAGAATCCAACTGATTCCCTCCTGCGGCGAGTCCTCGCGATGGTGTTGCATCTCCTTTTCGATGCGATGGTGTTCCGCCATTAACCGCTCGCGATCCCGCGCCACCAGCGTCTGTACCACAACGGCCTGACCCACAAGATTCGCTACCATCGTCAGGAAGCGCACGTCTTCATCCAGCGAATGCGGTGCAGAGTTGCCCATCCTCCGCTCGATCATGATGGTTCCTATGGCCCGCGTCTCGCCCTTGATCGGCACTCCGACAAAGGCCCACGTCTCGCCATCCAGCTCTCGACCGCTCCAATCGGAAAACAGTGGGCTCTCGGCGATATTGCGAACCACCAGAGGCATGCCGGAGACCACAATCTGCCCTACGGCCTGCTGCGGCAATCGCTCGAAGTACTCCTTCGCTGTGGCCTCGCTCCAGCCTGCACCGACGACGGTCGTCGTCTCATCGTCTTCGTCCAGCAGGGCGATCAGGCCGTTGTTCATCTCCAAAAAACTGGCCAGCAGATTGATGACGCGCGACAGAGCCAACTCCAGCCGAGCCGGTCGCGTCAGAGCCTTCGAGATCTCATACAGCCCAATCAGTGCGGAGTTTGCCCGACTAATCGCCTGTACACCTGATTGCTCGACGGGGACTTCGTAATCTTTTATCATGTCATCCCCCTTTCTCAAGCCGGTTGCGAATAGCCGGAAGCCAAAAGTCGGAATCTAGGAGCCGAAGTTCTGAGAGTTGAAGTTCTGAGGGAACCAAGTGCAGATCAGCTCTGACGAACCGGCTGTATCGTGCTGCAAATACGCAAGAGAGCCGGAGCGTTCGAGAGTCCACAGCCGACGTAAATCCTGCGAAAAGCAAGAATTTAATCTATTTTTGCAGAATTTTCAACGTTGGTCAATTCGTGGCGTACTTCTCGTGGCGTACTTCCACGGCTACTCAAGGACTTGTCCTCAAACTGACTAACGCGAACCAGGGGGAATGTCGATAGCGTGGGGGAAGTTCGCATCCGTAAAAAAGTCGTGATCGAATGAAGATCTTGCGTCTGTGCGTCAATTAAAGTATCTGATACTGTTGTTGCTATGTGCTGCGCCCTGAACGGGAACAGCCAGTGATCGAATATCTGGAGGAAATTTATGAAGATCAGTGCGCGCAATGTCTTTGAAGGCAAAGTGCAGAGTATCACCAAGGGAGCGGTTAATGCCGAAGTGGCTCTAGTCCTAACAGGGGGAGAGCATGTTGTCTCAATCATCACCAACTCCAGCGTTGATTCTTTGAATCTGGCTACCGGCAAGGCCGCTTACGCAATCATCAAGGCCTCTGAAGTAATCATTGGCAAGGGCGTTGACGGATCCAAGTTGAGTGCTCGCAATGTGCTGACGGGCGAGGTGCTGGTGTTGCAGGATGGATCGGTAAACAGCGAGGTTGACATCAAGCTGCCGGGCGGAACCATCGTCGTTGCGTCGATCACCAAGGCGAGCGTAAAGGCGCTCGGCCTACAGAAGGGTGATTCCGTCGTAGCAATTATCAAAGCGTCCAATGTATTGATTGGCGTATAGGCTTTCACGCTTTTGGCGAAGCGTCTGCCGCTCTGTGTATGAGCGGCAGACTGAGGTGGTCCCGGTTGTTCGGACAGTTTTTCCTGATTTCTAAGTGGAAGAACTGTTTTCGGTTTAGGCTGCCATGAATTCTGGCAGGCGATTGAAGTATACCTGATCGGGCGTAAGCGCCCTCAGGCTGGAGTGCGGGCGGGTGGTGTTGTAGAAGTTGATATAGCGGCCGATGGACGCTCTGGCTTGGCTAACCGACTCGTAGGCGTGTAAGTAGACCTCCTCATATTTGATCGACTTCCAGACGCGTTCGACGAATACATTGTCGCGCCAGCGACCACGGCCGTCCATGCTGATTTTGATTCCTTCTTTTTTAGACGCTCGGTGAAGACTTCGCTGGTAAACTCCACCCCACGGACGAAGACCTGTCCATGGGGACCCCGGTCTGGCTGCCCTGATCGGTGTTGAAGATCTCCGGTTTTTCATTCATAGAAAGAGCTTCTTCAAGCGCTTCGATGCAGAACGAAGTATCCATCGTAATCGACAACTTCCAAGCAAGAATGCGGCGGCTGAACCAGTCCACCACCGCGGCCAGATAGACGAATCCACGCGCCATTGGAATGTAGGTGATGTCCATCGCCCACACTTGATTAGGACGCGAGACTACCAGATTCCTCAGTAAATACGGGTAGATTCTGTGACCCGGCGCAGGCTTCGATGTGTTTGGCTTGCGATAGATGGCCTCGATTGCCATCTTTCTCATCAGCGTTTTTATATGTTTACGACCTACCTCGAAGCCTTGTTGCCGAAGCAAGTCGCGCAGAATTCGGCTACCCGCAAACGGATAGTTCAGATGCAACTCGTCGATGTGCCGCATCAGAAACAAGTCTTCCTCCGAGACCGGACGCGGCTGGTAATAAACCGTGCTGCGGCTGATCTCCAGCACTTTGGCTTGCTTCTGGATGGGAAGGTCATGCTCGGGGTCGATCATCGTTTTACGCTCAGCAATCCCGCCTTGGTGAGCGCCCCTTCTAAAAAATAATTCTCCAAGGTCAGTTCGCCGATCTTGGCATGAAGCGTCTTCAGATCGACGGCGGCAGATTCGGCCTTCGCCTCGCCGCCGAAGACGCCAACCGCGCCTTCCAGAAGTAGGCTCTTCCACTGCGTGATCTGGTTGGCATGAACATCAAACTCCTGCGCCAGCTCTATCAGTGTCTTTTCGCCCTTGATTGCCGCCAAGCCGGGGTCCCCGGCGAGCTTGCTCGTTGGGGTGGAAGGCCACCTTCGCCTTGAACACCGCCGTGTGATTCCTGCGTGGACGCCTGCTCATTTGCTCTCCTCTCCCCAGCCATTTTAGGCTGCGGAAGAACAGATCTCCCACTTATCCCCCTGTCCGAATTTCCGGAACCACCTCACTATTGTCTTTGACTCGCGTCGCCGAAGTTGGTAGCTTATAGATTGTACGCCGTGCAATTCAGGATGAAGCTTGTCTCTGGTCGAATTGCTTACACTCCTTACAATCATGCTCGCTTTGCATTGTGAGGAGTGCAGAGTTCCGGTCCCCATCGTTCAATGGTTAGGACATCGCCCTTTCACGGCGGTAATACGGGTTCGAATCCCGTTGGGGACACCAATTATTTCAATCAGTTAGCCGCAGAAAGCCGCGCCGGGCTATTTTCTGGTGACTCTGTGGTGGTGCCATACTGTGTCGTCTTCGCTCCAGCTACGGAACCAGCGTGATGGGAGACTGCCAGAAGGAGCTCTTCTGGCCGGTGGGGTCCAGCACCGTGACCTGGCAGTCGTACTCGCCGGGAGGTAGCTGGCTGAGGCCGATGTTGAAGCGCAGCGGCATGGTCTTCAGACCGTTGTTCATGCCGTTTGCAACCTCCATTGGCTGCGTCTCGAAGACCTTGGTCTTGCCCTGATAGAAGCTGACGAAGGCGACCAGCGGCTCAACCGTCGCGACGTTCTCCTCGTATGCCTGTAGGTAGACGTGCAGATCGCGGCTCTTGCTGAAGACGCGGGTCACACTAGGGATCAGCACCTGATTGTTGAGCACCAGCGGATTGGTCGCGTTGTCCTTGTCGCGATCCTTCTGCTTGGCCGCGTTGTAGATGGCATTGCCTAGGTCCTGACTCTCGCCGCTCAGCACCACCGAGCTGATGGGAACCCGCTTGGTCTCCTTGAGCAGATTGGGAATGACGAACGAGGTTTGGAAGGTTCCGATCCGCCCCGTTTCGTCGTCGCGCGCGAGGAACTTGATGGTGTACTTGCCGGGAAGCACGGTGAATCCGGTGCGGTACTCCACGGGGCTAGTGGCCAACTGAGCCGCCGTCTTGTCGCTCAACTTGATGGTGGTGTTGTCGCGCATGTTTTGTACGGTGGTGCTGCCGTAGTCGTCCTTCACCTCTAGGATGAAGTCGATCAGCGTGTGCTCGGCGCCGCCCTTCTTGGCCAACGCAAGCTCGCGTCCGGGAATCTTCACCATGATGGGAACGAAGTATTCGGCGCGGTCGAACTGGAAGTAGTTGATCTCCATCGCAATGGTGAGCCCGGTGTACGGGTCCTGCTCCATTAGCGCGTCTTCCAGTTGGCGATCCTTGTCGGCGGTGGTGAATTTGACGTACTGTTTGCCAGCGTAATATCCGGCGCGAAAGTCGAGCTTTGCGTCCAGTTCCGGGCCAACCGAGATCTTGATGCGGCGGAACTTTCCGTCCAGCGTGGGATTGGTGGTGTAGTAGCCAAGAATGTAGTAGCTGGTAATGCTCTGCTGCGCCTGAACGACGCCACGCGTCAGGTCGTTGTAGTCCAGCAGCGCCTTGCCGCCGGTGTCGCTAGCCAGCGCGTAGAGCGTGTCCTGCGACTGTTGATGGCGCGAGACCATCGCCATCGCCGCTTGCCCGTTGTACATCGACGCGCCGCCGGAAGAGCCCTGCGAAGCGTCACCCAGCGGTCCCGAGGCTTCCAGACCGCGCGCGTCAATCGGCCAAAACGCAACGCCAGAACGAATCGCGTCGTCGATGGTGGCGTGCAGTTGCGCCTGATTGTCGATGCCGTGCAGGGTCAATCCGCTGGCAAAGTAGATGAGGACTTTGCGTTCGCTGAGGCGACCGAGCAGCTTGGCTGCCGTCTGTAGTGCTGAGAGTTGGCGGTCGGTGTTGAAGAGGTTGAACTCGCTGCTGTCCTGCCCGAAAGCGGCACCGGTGCCGGCGCTGGCCGAGTCGCTGGTGGTGTCCTCAGACTGCTGATTCTCGCCGACGATCAGCGTCTCCAGAATGCTGAGCAGCTTGTTGTGGTCGGCGGTGAAGTCCTGCAACACATCGACCGACGCCCCGTCGTAGCGCATCAGCGAGACCACGTCGGCCGAGGTCATCTGGGTGCGAATGAATTTTTCCGCCGCAGCCAGAGAGCGCACCTTGTCTGCATCCGGCATCGACGTTAGGTCGAAGTACATCGTAATCAGACGGCGATCCTTGTAGCGATTTTCGCCGGGAGTCTCGGGCGCAATCTGAGTGACGGCCAGCCGGTTGTAGACCTTGATGTTCTCCGGCTCTGGCTTGGTAGGTGCGGCGGGCGCGGCGACGGGCAGCTCCTGATACTCGCAGGTGCGTACGGCCTGCTTCACGCCGTCCTCGGTGACAGTGAAGTCCTTGGCCGTCAGCCCCGGAATCGAATTGCCCTTCTTGTCCTTGACGTTGACCGCCTCGATGACCAGCTTGGAGCTGGCCGTGATGGTGAACGGCGCGGCGGCGGTTCCCGGCTTGGCGTTCTGCCCCGTCACCTGCGCGCTGGAGGTCGGCATCAACGCTACAGTAAACAGCCCGGCGGAGAATATCGTCGCGAAGATCGTCATGCGCTGTCGCATTCTTCAGAACCTCATCCTTGTTAGAAGACCATTCATAAGTGAAACCACAAGCGGTTAGAAACGAAAGCGCAGCGAAGCATTGATGTCGCGCATCGAATTAGCCGCCGATGGCAATCCAAACTGCTTGTTGCCTGGCGTGGTCACATTCGTCTGCGAGTCCGTCGTGGGATCCAGCCAATTCGTATACAGACTGGTATACGTCACATGGTTGAGTAGATTGTTGGCGGCAATTCGTATGTCGACGGTGTACTTATCCTTCACCCGAAGGGTTCGTGCCATGGAAGCATTCATGCTGAACTGATTCGGTCCAGTAATCGAATTCCTGCGCGCATTGCCCCAAAATGTTGATGCGGGCGCTGTAAAAGCATTTACGTTCACATACGCGCCCGGCAGCTCGGTCGCCGTTGGCGTGGAGATGCTCGGACGAACGATACCGTATCCCGCCACCGTCGCGCCAGCATAGATGGGAGTCTCCGGCAATCCGCTGCCCACGTTGATCTGCGTCTGTACCGTCCACTCCTTGTAGAGTAGTCCGCGCCATCCGGCCAGCAGCGAACCGCCGCCCATGCCCATGCCCGTGGTGTACTGCACCGTCGTGTTGAGCAGATGCCGCTGGTCGAAGGTCGACAGGCCGCGTTCGCTGCTCAGGTCTTTCCAGTTCTGCGCGACCGAGCCTCCGGTCGCCGCGCCCTGTCCGCCGAACGAGGAGTCGTCGTCGATCGACTTCGAGAAGGTGTACAGCGCCGACGCGGTGAATCCATTGTGCAGGCGTCGTCGCAGTTGGATCTGCCCCGACTCGCGATGCGAGTTTCCGCCAGAGGCGAGGTATTGATATCCCGAGGTGAAGCCCGATGCGGGAGCTCCCGGCGGAGTAGTGTTTGGCAGAAACAACTGTGCACCACGCGTTCCCTTGTTGCCTAGGTAGATGGCCGTCATCTGTAGCGATCCGGGAAGATCGCGCTGCACCCGTAGGTTCCAGGTGTTCACGTAGCCGACGCGGAAGTTGGGGTCGACGCCGAAGGTTCCAGACGAGCTGTTAGAGGTCGTCGGGCATGGATTGACTCCACTAACCGTCGTCGCAAATCCATTGGCCAGCGTCAGCGCGCAGCCCGTCCCGTTGGTGAGTGACAAAACCTTTGAGGTCGGCAACTGCGCTGCCAACTGCTGCGCGATCGACTGGTAGGCCGACGTGTCGTAGCTGATTTGATAGCCCGCTCCGATGACCAGCGACGAGCCCGGAATGGGACGCCACGAGACGCCAACATTTGGTTGGAAGCCAATCCGGTCCGGTCGCACCAGCGAAGTCGGATAACTCTGCTGGGTCTTCGATCCCACCGGATTACTTGCCTGCACCGTCCCCTGATCTGTGAAATTCGGGGTCACATCCAGATTCAGTAGGCGATTCCTCAACTCCGTTACGGGCGCGCCGTAGTCCCAACGCAGGCCCACCTTGAGCGTCAGTTGCGGATTCATTCTCCAGTCGTCCTGCGCGAATCCGTCGAAGACCGATTGGCGCAGATACTTGTCGGGGTTGCCGTAGGAGATCGCGCTGGCGTCGGGAATGCCCAGCAGGAAGTCGGCTAGGTCCGATCCTGCGCCCTTGATGCCGCCGCCCGAAGTCGCCGTCCCGTTAAAGGTGAACGAGCCGCGCGGGTTGGACTGCGAGAGGATGTTGTACTCCTGTCTTCTAAATTCGAAGCCGAACGACGCGTTGTGCTGCCCGTGATTCCAATTCAATCGCGGCGAGACCGCATTGGTCTCATTGCGCGTAAACGAGCTGTTTCCATCCGTTAGCCCCGCAATTCCGCTGGAGAAGTTCAGCGACGGAGGCCCCCAGTAGGTTGGGTCTGCATCGTTGCCAGTGATCGTCGTCTGCAAGGCTGGATCCGAGTGGTTTTGCCAGTACGGCGTCGAGCGATTCGACTGATGGCTGAAGTTGTAGTTAACGTTCAAGCGCAGATGCCAGTTGAAGGTGTGCGACCAAGTGACGCCAGCGTTCATGCCCAATCCGTGCGTCGAGTCCACAAATCCGAAGAGCGATCCATTGCTGCTGCGCGTACTCTGGATGGCAAAGTAGCTGTTGATACTATCCTTATTCTTTGGCCCAATCGATTTGTACACGTTCGTATTGAAGCCATCCGAGTGGGTATCGGAGACTACCGGAATCTGGTAGTTTCCCTGCGTGGTCGCGGGCACATTTGGCTGCGGGTAATGATTCAGCAACGCCTGCGCCGCAGGGCTGATGCAGGCATACGGAATGACTCCTCCCGAAATAATCTTGCCGGGTGTGAGGCTGCACGTCGCCGTCAATCCAGCCGACGGCGCGTAGATCGTCGATGAAACCGTATAATCCGTGTTCGCCACCGGCTGAATCGGCATCGTTCCGTTCTGCGTCGTAGCGGAGCTGTCCTCGACTCGCTGATAGCCCACGTACAGGTTTGGTCCATGCACCAGCAGATGCGGAATCTTGATCGGCCCATTCATGGAGAAGCCGACCGTCATCTGATTTGTATTGGGCTTGGTCGTGTTGGTTCCGGTAAACGAGTACGTCTTGGCGTCCAGCGCCGAGGTGTCCATCCGCAGGTTGATCGCGTACTGATACATCGACTTTCCGCTGGCCGTATTGCCGAATCGCGGCACCATGGAGAACTGCGAGGTTGCCGCGTTGTTCACGCTTCCATTGATGAGTAAGCCTTTATCGCTGGCGCTCTGCGAACTCTCCTCGGCGGGTGCTGCTGCATCGGCAGTCTTATCTTTTTTCGTCACCACCGGCTTGGGAACTTCGGACGTCTTCACCAGTTCGCTGCGTATCTGCACCTGCGTGAAAGGCTGGCTCAACACCGGCTTCAACGCCGCGCGCATCGCGTCCAGCGAGAGCTGCGTCAGCTCCCACTTGCCCAGCACAACGTCGGGCGCAACCGTCACACTCTGCTGAATCGGCTCGAAGCCCGTCATCTCGACCTTGATCGTCGCCGCGCCGTCTACCAGATCCGCAATCGAGTAGAAGCCCTGCGTATCGGTCACGGTGATGAACTTCTTCTCGCTCGCAGCCTTTCCACTTGCGGCTTTTCCGTCCGCAGCCTTCCCATCCACAATCACCGTGACGGTTGCGCCCGGAACCGGCAGCCCGTGATAGGTCACCACTCCGCGAAGCTCAGAAGCCAGCGCAACGCCCGCCAACGCCAGCCACGCCATCGCGCACAGGAGCGAAGTTCGTCCACTTACTCGTCTGCCCAGTCCCTTGCCCAATGCAGGCCAACGCACAATTCGCTCGATCTTCACGCGCACTGTTCTTCTTTCTGAGGTCGTTACCGACAACTACGCACCATGATTGCCGCCAGTTCCATGAAAAATCGCATCAAAAAAAGAATTCACAGATAAGACGTTTTGCAAACCGGAATCGCGCGCAAAGTTTCAAGAATAATTCCATTCCATGCCTTGGGAGGGTCTGAACAAATCCTCAGTATTCCCTCTGGGGCTAAAGCCCTATTGATTTTGCGAGACTTGCGGCGGGACTAAAGTCCCGCCCTTTCAAAACGAGGACTTGTGCAGAGATTTCCTAGCGCGTTTTCAGTAATGGGGTAGACCGCCGTGGAGCAAGAAAAAGCAGATTCCTCCGCTCCGCTACGGAATGACAAACAAATGATGCTACGGAATGACAAACAAATGGAACTACAGCAATTCCTAAACATCTCTGGCTCTCATCCTCGTCTTCCTCTCGCGCTCACTCTTCTTTGTCTTTGATCCGTGCTTCTATCCGTGCCATCCGTGTTAAGTTTTGCGTTTGCGCGACTGCCGACTAATTCGCCGAAGGCTTCTCCACATGATCGATGACGATGACATCGACAGCAGTCTTCTCTGCGGCCAGCTTCAGCCCAAGCTGCTGCTGAATCGCCTCGAAGAGGTTCGGCGCAGATTCCGTCGCGTCGGTACGTTCTGGCAGCTTTGGTGCGTGCCCGCCAAACTCTGAATCGTCCGGCGTAAATGTTACGGTGTAGTCGAATCGTCCCGCAACGCCGGTTCGATCCACCACCGGGCGATCCAGCACCAGCCATTGGAGAAACTCCGTGAAGTCCGCGAGCGTTGCATTTTGCATTAGGAACATCAATCCACCTGCTCCGGGCTGCATGCTCATTCCGGGAAGCGACTCACTTGATGTCGATGGCGTCAGCTTTTTCGCATTGCTGCCCGCCGTCAGCACATAGGCCGAGAGGTCGCGCGACTCGTGATGGAAGGTCAGCTTGAAGCGCTCCGCCAGCAGCTTGCGCAGCATCGTGCGCAACTGATCGGGGCTGGGCTCACCCTCCACATCCGGCACGGCTGCAATGTCGTAGCGATCATCGTCAGACCAACTCGGAACGCCCAAGATCTGCTTCGCTTGCACCTTGTACGCAAAGTTGATCAGATCGTTCAACGAGCCATTGCGAACCGCAAAGTTGCGCCCATTCATTGTCAGTCCCTGTAGATGCTTTCCGCCGGAGGGATTCGGCTTGATCGTTGCCACGTCGAACGATGGGTCGGCATCGGGTGTCATCTTCTTGGTCGGAGCAGGCGGCTCGGGAATCTCCCACGCCGTCTCGCTGGTCGCGCGAATTATGGTCAGCGGATACGACTTGCCACCTTGCGTCCAAGTGCCAGCAATCGAGTTGCCGTCCGCGCTCAACTTGCCCTCGTAGCTGCCGCCGATCACATCCACGGAGAATTTCAATGCCGTACCATCGAACGCGACGGCTGAGGCGTTGATCGCTGAAGAAGACTGGTCGATGCTGTACATCTTCCCGCTCCATCCCTTCTCCGCCTTCGCAATCTTCACGATAAGGCGCAGCGATTTGCCCACATCGATTGTCCCCTGCCACTGTCCTGCAATATCGCCGCGAACGTGCGTCTGCGTCGTGCTGGTTGGCGCAGCGGAGGGCTGCGTCGGAGTCGCCGGAGTCGCCGACGTACTCTGAGCGTAGAGCGCAAACGGAAAAGCCACAGCCAAAGCTCCAGCCACAAGCAGAATCGTTCCTCTGCCAACTTCCAGCGTCCGCGCAGCATAAACAGCTCTCATGAGCACACTCCGTCGCAACCGATTTCGACCAAAGTTTCCGCAGCGCCGATATTACTAGCGTAGTTGGACTTGCGCAAACGCCAGACAAAGAGTTGAAAGCTCGGTCTAGCCTGCAACGAACCTTCGACTCGGTGCCACAGTCAGTTTTTCGATGTCAATTGTCGATACTCGCGGAACATCCACAGCCGCCAGCGCAGAATCATGCCGAAAGCCAATACGAAGAAGAGCGCTGCCGTCTGTTTCACGTCGACGAATTGATCGATGTAGTTGTGCGCCAGAATGCGAACGGTGGCTAGCCCAATCACGACGAGGAAGAAGGCATTCGACCGCTGCATCATGATCGCTTCGCCGCTGCGCACCAGCTTCGATGTGCGCAGCAGCGGATAAGCCAACCCGATTGCGCCCAGCAAAAATGCACACGCCGCCCACAGTAGTGGAATGCGAAAGTCGCGCACCACGAACATCGAGAAGCCCGTCGCCATGCCCAGCGGAGGAATCAGAATCTTGCGCAGTGTCACCGCCGTGCGTCCCTCCTGCACGCGCCACACCAGCACCGCCGATGCCCCCGCCAGCGACGCAACCAACGACATTTCCTTCAAAGGCAACATGGCATCTCTCGCAGTTGTTCCGGCGCAAGTCCGGCAATCCGTTTGAACTTCTCTCGTCCATTACGCAGGCAATACAAACAAAATCCGAGCCGAAATGAGTGCTGCAATCAATCAGTCCTTCGCCTGGAAGATCGCGCCCGGAAGATCGGTTCCATCGGTGCAAATCGGGGTTAAGCCTTCGCCTGAGCCTACCGCTCGCTTTTGCCCCGCCCGACCAGCGACAGAAACTCATTGCGCGTCTGCAACTGGGTTTTGAAGACGCCGCGCATTGCGGAGCTTACCGTGGTCGAGTGCTGCGTTTGGACCCCGCGCATCATCATGCACAGGTGCTCGGCCTCGACGATCACGCCCACGCCCTGCGGCGCAATCGCCGCGGCAATCGCGTCTGCGATCTCGGACGTCATGCGCTCCTGCACCTGTAGGCGCCGCGCAAACATCTCCACCAGCCGGGGAATCTTCGACAGCCCGATCACGCGTCCGCTGGGCACATACGCCACATGCACCCGGCCGAAGAACGGCAGCAGGTGGTGCTCGCACATCGAGTAGAATTCGATGTCTTTGACCATCACCATCTCATCGTACTTTTCTTCAAAGAGCGCGTCGTTCAGCACGGTCGCCACGTCCATCGCGTAGCCTTGGGTCAGAAACGCCATCGACTTCTCCATCCGTCCCGGCGTATCGACGAGTCCCTCGCGCGCGGGGTCTTCGCCAATCCGCCGCAGCAGTTCGCGATAGAGCTCCACCGTTGTCAACGATGCTGCCGTTTTCTCTAAAGTTGTCGCCATGCCTGCTTCCAAAGTCGTCTCTGCACTCATATCGTCTCAGCTTCTCCCCAACTCATCGTTCATCTCGAACGAATTGTTTCCCGTCTCTTCAATCCTCACTCGCACAACCCGCGCACCCGCGAATCCCTTGAAGATTCCATACACCACAGCGGTCAAGTTCTCCGTCGTCGGAACCATTTCACGAAACTCCTCCAGTGTATTCAAGTTCATCTGATCGAATCGCTCAATCAGATGAACTCGCGCAAACTCATCCAGATCTCCCAGGTCGCAGACCATCCCTGTCTCGGCGTTTACCGGTCCGCCCACCGTTACCTCGACCGCGTAGTTATGCCCATGCCCATGCGGGTTATTACATTTGCCGTAGATCGCACGATTCTCCTCTGCGCTGTATGCCTCCGTGTGCAGTCGATGCGACGCGCTCACGCGATACCGCCGAGAGAGATAAGCCCTTGGCTCCGTCCTTGCATTGCCCGCCGTCATCGCTCTCCGTAGTAGTCCGCAAACAGGTCCGCCATCTCATACACCCGTACGCGATGCAGCTTCGCGCCGGAAATCTTTCCCTCCAGCCGCCGCCAGATGGCAATGGCAATATTCTCCGTCGTGGGAATCACACCGGACCCAGCGGCGAACTCCGGCACCTCCAGATTTAGGTGCCGATGGTCGTAGACGCTGACCACCTCGCGCTCCAGAATCTCCTTCAGCTCCTTCAGGTCGACGACGAACCCAGTCATCGCATCGACCTCGCCCGCGACCGTCACCTCCAGCGTATAGTTGTGCCCGTGCCCGTTGCGATTGGCGCACCGTCCAAAGATGCGCCGATTCTCCTCCTCGGGCCACTCATCGTTCCAGTAGTAGTGCGCCGAAGAAAACTCAGCCTTTCGTGTCAGAAAAATCATGATTGCGCCCGTCCAGCCATGTTGCCGTTACTTGTCCGTTTGTTTGTCATTCCGCAGCGAAGCGGAGGAATCTGCTTTTGTCGTTGCCGTTGCTTTTGTCGTTGCCGTTGCTTTTGTCGTTGCCGTTGCTTTTGCCGTTGCCGTTGCTTTTGTCGTTGCCTTTGCTTGTTCTTGCTGTCATCCTGAGCGCAGCGAAGGACCCCGACGAACTCTACCCAACTACAATCGCCCGTACCTTTCTCACAAAAAGCTCCAGCCTTTGCTTTTGCAGTGACTACAGAAACAGCACGACTTCCTCAAGCAATTAGACGCCACACGCACGCGTCGGATTCAACCATTCAAACCCGGTAGCTTCGTCCCTTCCATTCGACGGTTCGCGTCACGCGATGGCGCAGAAAGCTGCGCACCAGCAGCCAGCAAAACAGCGGTACGCCCAAAATCGAGAGCGCCACATCGACTGCGGCAAAGTTCGACCGCGCCACATGCGCATAAAATCTTCCCAATGTGCGCAGCCACAGCAGCCCGATCAGCCCCATTGCCAGCCACAGCCGCGTCGTCGGCACACCGACTGCAACCAACGGCAAACCCAGAGCCAACAGTGGCAGTCCGATGTACAGCATCAGGTCCAGCGCGCGCCAAGCCGCCAGCGCCAGCGGACTGGGAAAGAGCAGCGCAAGATTCTTCGTCCAGCCCTCGACCATCTCCGGCAGCGTGCGGTACATCCGCGTCGCCAGCGCGTCCGGCGCGTAGCGAAAGCGAATTTCGTGCTTCGCTCGCTTGAACTTCCGCGCCAGTGCCACGTCCTCCAGAATCTCCTGGCTCACCGCGCGATGTCCGCCAACGGCAAAGTAGGCCTCGCGCTCGACCATCTGAAACTGCCCATTGGCCGCGGCCACGCGACTGGCCGCATCGCTCACCAGCTTCGGCGGATAGACGCTCGCCAGCTCCGAGTAGACCAGCGGCATCACCGCCCTCTGCCAGAATCCGGTCACAATCTGGCGTGGCGAGTAGCTCAACATCGCCGCGCCATACTTCGCCGCCTCGTGCAACGCGCGCGCCAGATCGCCCGGCTCGTGGATCGTGTCGGCGTCGGTAAACAGCAGCCAAGCCCCACGTGTCCGCTGCACCCCGGCCCAGCAAGCGTTCGTCTTCCCGGTAAAACCTCCGCGCTCGCTCAGGTCCAGCGCAGGAGCCTCGATCACCACCACACCCGCGTCGCCTGAAGCCGTGTTCGCTTCCTGCGCAATCTTCTCGGCGATCTCCCGCGTCCCGTCGGTCGAATCGTCATCGACGACGATCAACTCCCACTCCACGCCCAACGCGAATCCTGCCTCTGACTGTGCCACCAGCGAGCGCAAGCACTCGCCCAGTCCCGCCGCCTCATTGCGTGCCGGCACGATCACCGACAGCCGTAGTCTTACCGCCGTTTCTCCCGCCGCCTCGTTCATTCTCGATCCTTCGCTTCGTTCGCTCACAGCTTCGTATTATAGGATTGCAGTCGTGCAAAAGTTTTCTCAAACAATTCGAGGTGCCGTTGTCCTCTTTGCACTTGTCGCGTTCTCCATCACAGCCTGCGACCGCGACCACCATCCCACGCGTATCGGCTCACCTGCGCCCACGTTCACCCTCGCCGACGGCGCGCAGACCGTCGATCTCTCCCGCCTGCGCGGCCACATCGTCGTCCTCAACTTCTGGGCTACCTGGTGTCTTCCCTGCGTTCAGGAACTACCCAGCCTCATCGCGTTGCAACATCGCCAGCCACAACTCGTCGTCCTCGCCATCAGTCAGGACGAGGATCCCGCGGCCTATCGCCAGTTTCTTCTCGACAACCACGTAGACCTCGTCACCCTGCGCGATCCCACCGTACGCGTCCCACACCTCTACGGCACAGTCAAGATTCCCGAGACCTACATCATTAACCGCGACGGCGTCCTGCGCCGCAAGTTCGTCAACGCGCAAAACTGGACCAGCCCGGAGATCCTCGACTACCTCGCCCGACTCTAGAGAATTTCCCAAATTGCTATAGACCCATTTGTTTGTCATTCCGTAGCAAAGCGAAGGAATCTGCTTTGCTCGCTCCATGACGGTCTACATCATTACCGAAAATGTTCTAACTTCCCGCCTCTGGGACGACCGAGGCAAATCGTAAAATTCGTAAAGGGCCGAAGGCTACATCTCAGCTTCGACCGGAAGGATGGCACAGGATTGGGAATGTCCACGCCGATTTTCCGCTATGGGTGGACGGAGATACCGGCGAAGGTAACGACGACGCGGCCTCGGACCGGGACGCCAAAGGCGCTGGCAGGCTGGAAGATGCTGCTCAGAAGCTGATTGGCAACCTGCGAGCGCACCAGTGCACCGTCCGCGCCGGAGACGATCCTGTAGTCGTAGACACGACCGAGGCTGTCGACTAAGGCCTCTACGATGATGGGAACGTCGCTGGTCGTAACGATGGAGCCCGCCGCAGCGGTTGAGTAGAGAAGATGCGGCGCGGTGAGTGCACCCAGCGGTTCGTCGTTGGCCTGCACCTCCTGCGGTACGGCGACGGCTCCCAGAAGAAGCGCAATGCAGCCGACCATCGCAACTGAGCCGGCAAATCCGGCCGAGACCTGTAGAAGCATAGGGCGCACGGCGCTCTGCCACGACTGCGCAAGGCGGGCGAGAAGGCGCGAGCTGTGCCGCTCGTGTTCGTCTGCAATGGCCTGACGCAGGCGCACGGCTAGATCGGCGGGAGCCTTGACCGTGCCAAGCGCGGAGAGAGTCTCCTGCGTGGCTCGCCAAGCAGCGAGTTCGCTCGCGCAGTCGCTGCATCCGACGACACGCTCACCGTCTGTCTCGCTCTCAAAGCCCTCAATGTGACGCGCAATCTGCTGCATTTGGCGACCGCTGACGGCACCATCCAAATAGGCGGAGAAGGCGGCCCGAACCGTTTTACAAGGTAGATTCTTCATCGCGACACCTCCAGCTCGGAGTCGATAGCTGGGGGTATGGGAAGAGTAGAAAAAGAAGCGGCGCAGGGGATCTCGTGGGCTGGAACCGGGCTGAGGGCGGCGCGAAGGGCCGCGCGACCGCGCATCAGCCGAGACTTGACCGTACCGATGTTGACGTGCAGAATCTCGGCGATCTCCTCATAGGCAAAGCCCTCGATCTCGCGCAGAACGAGGACGGCGCGGAAGGCCTCCGGCACCTCGCGCAGAGCGGCCTCAACGCGCTGTCGAGTCTCCTGCTGGGAGGCGTGATCGAAGGGCGAGTCAGCGCAGTCTGCCAGCGTAGAGGCAAGAGAAGGGGCGTCGCCATCCGAGTCGCAGCGCCCCGGTGCATCAAGGGCGATCTCGGGATACTTGTGGCGCGACCACCAGCGGCGCTGGTTGGAGGACTCGCGTAGCGCAATGCGATAGAGCCAGGTGCGCAGGGAGGACTCGCCGTGGAAGCCGGAGATCGAGCGGAAGACTTTGAGGAAGACCTCCTGCGTAATGTCAGCGGCGTCGGACGGGTCTTGCAGCGAACGCGCAATCAACGAGTAGAGCGGCTGATGGAAGCGATCAATCAGCTCGGCGAACGCACGTTCGGAACCACTCTGAAGCTCGGCCACAAGCGCCGCTTCATCGCTGGGAAGACAGATCGAGATCGCCAGATCGCCCACGGTTATGCCCGCCTGCATCTTCGGGTCCCTCTACAATACGACTTCGGTGAAACAACTGTAAACCGGCAGATCTATGCAAGCAGTGCCGAATGGCCTTGATCCTGATCGCGCCGCTCGATCCATAGGGTTCAGAGCCAGAAAAAGATTCAGAGCCAAAAGGCTCGGAGCTAGCGAGAGAACTGCGCCGGCGGCGGCCGAGTGCTCGCTCACTCTACTGCTTTAGACACCAGAGGTGGGCGGAATAGTTCCCGACCCGATGAAAATCGATCTGCCGCCTGCGTTGAAAGGGCGGGACGTCAGAGAATTTACACTATTGCTATAGAGTAACTAGGTCTCTGACCGCTTGAAGTTGTACCAATTACGGGTGCCCCAGGTGCCTCGCATTTGGGCACCTGGGAGTGAACCGAAAGAACAAAATTATGCGGTCAGAGACCTAGGCACAACCAAAAGCGCCAACGGCGCGCGCTATACCAGCATGGAGCGCAGCCCCATGCTGGCTGGGGAGGCGAAACCCAAGGGCTGAAGGCCCGACCGATAGACCCGCGCACCCGCTCGATATTGGCCCAAGCAGCACCTGTGCCGGAGCTCGAGCGGTTCCCGAATTCATGTAGACCAGTTTTTTGTCATTCGACTACGGCGTACACCATTACGGGAACCGCTCCAACTGTAGAGTCATCAATCCTTTTTGCGCCTGAATCGAATTCTTCGGTCGAATCAAGTTCTTTGCAATGTAATATTTGACCGGAAAGTATAGACAAATTGGTCAAAACGTCGCATTTTCTCAAAACAAGTCGCTTAGAAAGTGATACTTATCCGTAACGAATTTAGAAAGTAATGCTTGCAGCCATGCCCGCCATGCAACTATTTGATTCCAATACCTTTACCAGCAAGCATCCTGTTATGCAATCTTTGCGATTAAAGCCATTAGAATGAAATGGTTGCAGCCAAAGTTCCCCAAAATCGGGGGGGGTATATCAAAAAGATATACGCACCAACGATTCAAGCGTTTGCCCTGCCCCTGTGCCAGCCGTCACCTCACCTAGCCTCTGCGCTCGGATAGGATTATGCTGTTTGCAAAAGGATTAGAGGACAAGCACACCCATGACGATCATCAAGCAGGACGACGTAATCCGCAGCGTAGCCGACGCGCTGCAGTACATCAGCTACTACCATCCGGCAGACTTCATTACCAGCCTTGCACGCGCGTATGAACACGAGAAGTCGCCAGCGGCCAAGGACGCTATCGCGCAGATTCTGATCAACTCGCGCATGTGCGCCGAGGGGCATCGCCCGATCTGCCAGGACACGGGCATCGTGACCGCCTTCGTCAAGGTTGGCATGGACGTGCAGTGGGCGCCTTCGGCCAAGCACGGCATGATGACCTTGCAGGAGATGGTCGATCAGGGCGTGCGCGAGGCTTGGCTGAACCCCGACAACGTGCTGCGCGCCTCGGTGCTGGCCGACCCGGCGTTTACCCGCAAAAATACGCGCGACAACACGCCGGCAATCGTCGTCCCTGAGTTGGTCGCGGGCTCTGGGCTGGACATTACGGTCGCCAGCAAAGGCGGCGGTAGCGAAGCTAAGACCAAGTTCGTCATGCTCAATCCTTCCGACTCGATCGTCGACTGGGTGCTGAAGACTGTGCCGCTGATGGGTGCGGGCTGGTGTCCTCCTGGATTGATTGGCATCGGCATCGGTGGTACGCCGGACAAGGCCATGGCCATCGCCAAAGAGTCGCTGATGGACCCCATCGACATGCACGAGCTGATCCAGCGCGGGCCGAAGAACAAGCTCGAAGAGCTGCGCATTGAGCTGTACACCAAGATCAATCAGCTCGGCATTGGCGCGCAGGGGCTGGGCGGGCTGACGACGGTTCTCGACGTCAAGATTCGCGACTACCCAACGCACGCGGCCAACCTTCCCGTGGCGATGATTCCGAACTGCGCCGCAACGCGCCACCTGCACTTCCACCTCGACGGCTCCGGGCCGGTTGCGGTTGCGCCGCCGTCGCTCGACCTGTGGCCCAAGCTGGAGTACGCGCCAAAGAATGCTCGGCGAGTTGACCTTGGCAAGGTGACGCGCGAGGATGTCAAGACGTGGAAGCCGGGCGAGGTGATTCTGCTCAGCGGCAAGCTGCTGACCGGGCGCGACGCAGCCCACAAACGCCTCACCGACATGCTGAACAAGGGCGAGAAGCTTCCGGTCGACTTCAAGGGTCGCTTCATCTACTATGTTGGGCCGGTCAGCGCCGTGCGCGACGAGGTCGTCGGACCCGCAGGGCCAACCACAGCCACGCGCATGGACAAATTCACGCGCCAGATGTTGGCCGAGACGGGCCTGCTGGGCATGGTCGGCAAGGCTGAGCGCGGCCCGGTCGCCATCGACGCCATCCGCGAGTTTGAGGCCGTCTACCTGATGGCGGTCGGCGGCGCGGCCTACTTGGTCTCGAAGGCCATCAAGGCTTCGAAGGTGCTAGCCTTCGCCGACCTTGGGATGGAGGCCATCTACGAGTTCGACGTGGTCGACATGCCGGTGACGGTCGCAGTCGATTCCAAGGGCACTAGCGTCCACCAAACCGGGCCTGCCGAGTGGAAGGAATGCATTGCGCAATCGCTCCCAGGAACCGCAATCCTACAGTAATCTTCAGCCCCCCCGGGGGGCTGGAGGTTACGAGAGCTCCAAATAAGTCGATGGCTGACACATAAGTCCTTGACTATCCAGAGCCAAAGTAAGATGGCAAGGCTATTATGTCCTGCCAGAATAATGAAGTTCTGCCAATGCTCGTCCCAACTCGACCGTTGGGACGAGCATTGGTTTGACAGGCGGTTTCTCATCCGGCCCCCGACTTTTTGACGCTCTCGTCATCAGGCGCGGAGATTTAGAGCATTTTCGGAATTGGTGCAGACTAAATATAGATTGTCATTCTTACCCTGAGCGTAGCGAATGGGGAAGAATCCCCGCATTTTTCTCGCCGCGCCACGGTCTATACCATTTGCTAAACCGCTCTAGGTGTGAGGTCGCCAGCGGCAGAGAACCGGGGCGAGCCACGACACTGGACCGCGCCCATCATCGACAAGAAGCAGCGGCCAATAGAGGTGCTTGTGCCGATGTTTTCACGCAATGAGGTCCAAGCCCGTTCAGCGACTTCTCCCCACTCGACTGGGGGAATTGTGCTTGCACGTCCGTCAGGTTTGCGGGGACGGCGAGAAAATTACTTCAGCGGAATGGGGTAGTGCAGGCCACCTTGCAATTGCAGGCGGTTGAGTGTGCGGGGGAGCTGTAGCGGAGATTGAGAACCAAGTGTGCGGTCATAGATTTCGCCATAGTTGCCGACGGCGGAGATGACCTGCACGGCCCAGGCGTTGTCCAGTCCGAGGCGGGAGCCGATTTCGCGTGTGCGGCCCGTGAGGACTGCGACGCGCGGGTCGGCAGGAACGGTCGGATCGTTGGCGATGGATTGCTGGGTCAGGCCGTATGCTTCGGCCTGTAGCAGAACCTCGAGGGTCCAGCGAACAATGGCGGCGAAGGCTGGATCGTTGGCGCGTGAGACGGCGGCAAGCGGGTCCTGTGAGATCTGACCGGGAAGCAGAGCGTATTGCGCGGCGCGCGATCCGAAGGCGAGGCGCGTGGCCGCCAGACGCGTTCGGTCACCAGCCAGAGCCGCGCAGTTGCCCGTGACGAAGGCGGCCTCCATCTCGCCCTCCTCCTGAAAGGGAAAGGGAACGAAGTGGAGCTTCTGCTGAGAGTGAGTTTGTTGGGCGGACTGTTGCTGGCCGAACCAAACTCGCAGTGCGACCTCGACCTCGGTTTCAGCCAGAAAGCAGATCTTTTTGCCGCTAAGCTCTTCCGGCTGAGCGACGCCCGCGTCGACCGGGACCAGAAAGCCGACGCCGTCAAAAAGAACCGGCGGGCTGAAGGCGAGGTCGGCGGCAGACGAGTGCGTAAGGTCGAGCGTGAGCGTGGGAATCAGATCGATGCGGCCCGCGCGCAGGGCTTGCATGACGGCGACGTCGTCGGGATAGGTCGTGACGGCGACGCGGACGCTGGGGCCAAGGATGGCGATAGTGACGGCTCGGCAGAAGTCGGCGTCGAAGGCCGAGCGTGGCCCGTGGTCGTCCGAGGTGGAGTACTCAGGCGTCTCCTGATTGATGCCGCAGCGCAGAATTTTGGTCTGCCGGATGCGGGCCAGTGTAGACGAGTGGGCAAGCGTCGTGTGGGCAAGCGTCGCCGCCTGAGCGGGGAGAGCAATTAGGAGGAGACTGAAAAGGCCCATGCAGATGCGCTTCGCCATAACTTCTGTTCTAGCACCTTTCAGTGGCGGACACTTATTTTAGCTACAACGCCTGATATAATCAATTGTCCGGAGGCCAACACGATGCGTGTACTGTTTCTTAATCCCCCCTTTCACCCCCGCTATTCCCGGGAACAACGCAGTCCCGCAGTTACCAAGAGTGGAACTCTCTACTACCCCAAGTGGTTGGCTACAGCGGCTGGGGTCGCGATCAAAAATGGACACACTGTGGATCTTGTCGATGCCCCGGCTGCTGGTTACTCGGTGCAGGCGATCATTGATCGCATCGAAGCCAAGAACATCGAAGCGCTAGTTTGTGATACATCCACGCCCAGCATTATCAACGACGTCAGCGTCGTAGAATCTATGCTTGCTGCGAAGCCCTCCCTACGCGTATTGTTAGTCGGACGTCACGTCTCCTCACTACCCCAGGAGACACTCGCGATGTCAACCTCATTGCAGGCAGTTGCCATGCGGGAGTACGAATACACGGTGCGCGACTGGTTGGAAGCAATAGCATGCGGTGCTGACCTTTCTGCGGTTGACGGGCTGGTATGGCGTCACCCTGAAACGGGAGAAATTATCAGTAACAAGCCGCGCGAGGCCATCAAGAATCTTGATGAACTACCCTTTGTCTCCGAGGTCTATAAGCGTTTTCTACATACGCCTGACTACTATTATGGGCACTCGCTGTGGCCGCTTGTTGTCTTCGACACCAGCCGCGGTTGCCCATATCACTGTTCGTTCTGCGTTTATCCGCAGACCTTCAGCGGGCACACCATGCGCTACCGCTCGGTGGCTAATGTGGCAGACGAGTTCGAGTTCGTCGCTCGCGAAATGCCGGAAATCAAGACCGTCATGCTCGAAGATGACACTTTTATTGTCAGCAAGCCACGCACGCTCGAGTTGGCGAATGAACTGATTCGCCGCGGCAATAAGCTACCTTTCGATGCCAACTGCCGCGCCGATGTCGGCGCAGATACCGAACTGCTTTCAACATTGCACAAGGCCGGAGCTCGCCTATTCTGCGTTGGATTCGAAAGTGGCGATATCGAAGTTATCAATGGCATGCATAAGAATAACGATGACCGCCGCGATGTGAAATATCACGAAGAAGCACATCGCTTTGTCCGCCATTGCCGGGAATCGGGCATCATGGTTCATGGTTGCTTCATGGTTGGCAACCTGAACGAGACGCCAGCTAGTATGGAGAAGACTCTGAGCTTTGCCAAGAAGCTCCGGCCCGACACGGCACAATTTTTCCCCATTATGGTCTATCCGGGCACGGTCGCGTATCAGGATGCCAAGAAGCGTGGCTACATCCAGATCGAGGACTGGGGAGCGTGGTTGACGAAGGAGGGCCTTCACAACAGCGTAGTTACCCTGCCGAACATTACGCATGAGCAGTTGGTTGCCTTCTGTGACCGGGCGCGGCGAAGCTTTTATCTCGCGCCATCCTATTTGATCTACAAAATGAAGCAGTCACTAAAGGACCGGCGCGAATTCCAGCGCAATCTAAAGGGGTTCGTCGCTCTGTCAAAGCATTTACTGCGCGGTAGCAGAATTGTTAAAACGAAGACCACGAGTAAAACACAGGGAGCTACAGCCTAACTATTTTATTCATAAGCTCTCAAGTCTGCGTCTCGGACGCGGTGTCAGAGTTATACATAGATGGTTCGGTAAGATTCTGAGACTGTTTCTACGACTGGAAACGACAAGTGGGGTGTCTCATCGAAGCGACGTTAGTATCGATCATTATTCCGACATTTAACGGTGCCTTACGCATTGGAAACTGTCTGGATGCACTTCTGAACCAGATTACGGAGAGAAATGTCGAGATTCTAGTTGTCAACGACGGTTCAACCGACAAAACTGCGGAGGTCGTTGGACACTATTCTGGTGTTCGTTTTATCTCACAGGCAAATGCCGGTCCTGCAGCGGCTCGCAATCATGGCGCCTTGGAAGCGCGGGGATCGATTATCCTGTTTACGGATGACGACTGTGTGCCCATGCCGGATTGGCTGGATGCTATGCTTGCGCCCTTCATTGATACGGAGGTCGTTGGGGCAAAAGGAATCTATCGCACTTGCCAAAATCGTCTGGCGGCGCGCTTTGTACAGATCGAGTACGAAGACCGCTATCGCTTGATGGCAGGTCTTTCCTCCATCGACTTTATCGATACTTATTCCGCAGCGTTTCGCCGCAACCGCTTTTTAGAGATGACAGGCTACGACACCTCTTTTCCTGTCGCTTGCGCCGAAGACATAGAACTCTCCTACCGGATGTCGGCACGTGGCTGGAAGATGAAGTTTGTCCCGGCAGCAATCGTCTACCACACACATCCCGACAGGTTTTGGAACTACTTAAAGAAGAAGTACAAATTTGCATTCTGGCGCGTACTTGCTGTACGCAAGAACCCAAGCAAGGGCGTGAAGGATAGCCACACGCCACAGATTATGAAGCTCCAGCTTCTGTTTGCACCCGCGTTACTGATTGCTCTGGCGTTCGATCTATCTGTGCGTCCGGCAGTATCATCGTCCGTGCTAGTGCTGGCTGCTTTTTTGCTCAGTTCGCTGCCATTTGCACTTCGCGCGTTCAGGAAGGACCCAATTCTCGGATTACTCTCCCCGGCTCTGCTCGCCGCAAGGGCTTGTGCGCAATTACTAGGCGTGACCGCTGGCCTCTTCTACGCCCGTCGAAAGCCAGCCGAGATCCCGGCCAACACTCCTGTGTGAAGTACCAGACGTCGAGCACGTCCCTATTGGTTCCTGCGTCGGCGAATTGTCCCGATGAATAGCAATCACTTGGAGAAATACGCTCGGATCATACCTCGGCCATGAGCGAATAGCCGTGAAGCTCGGCTACAATCACCACGAAGCAAACTCAGGGTAGCCCTTGCAAAATCGAATATGACGAGCCCGAAAAATAGGTATGGATTTGAATGCTTCGCAAGGACTCGACCGAAGCCACCGCCATAGCTCTCTGCTCGCTTTACATCAACGAATCCATCCCTGCGCGGATGCCCCACATGCAAAACTGAGTAGAATCGTCCACGGATCCCATAATTCATTAAGGTGAGCAGGAAATCGGTATCTTCTCCGCAGCCAAATATCGTTCCGGCTCCAGGTCCAAGTGACTCATCGAAGAGCAGCGGTATCTCGCTCGACGGGCGATGAACAAAATAACAGCAGGTCCCAGATGTGCGGAAAATGTTAATCCATTTAATGTCGCATTCAGCTTGCCCCCAGCGATTTGAACTTACAAGTCCTTGTTCATCTCGGCAGCCTACGCTTAAAATACCATACTCACCGTGCTGCCTGAACCACGTATCAACATTTTGCAGCGTATCGGGATGATACCAACAATCATCGTCTGGAAAGGCAAGAATATCCCCACAACTGTGTAGAAGGCCAAGATTCCTTGCCTTGGAGGCGCCTGGAATAGAATGAAGGAGCTTCACTTGAATAGGGCATCTCGCGTCATTCGACACAGAAACCTTTGAGGACCATTCCTTCAATAAGGAAGACAACCGGTCGTCAGAATTCTGATCGACGACAATCAATTCAAAATCACGCATCTCCTGTTTTTCAAGGCTCTGAAGTAGAACAGAGAATTCATCGGTACGGTCTTTTGTGGCAACGATAAGGCTGAAGCGAGGCATGTCAATAGTTTAACAAATTAGCACATCCTCACTCAAGGAAGATCGACTCGATCCAACGCGAGAGGTAGGGGATTGCTTTGATTCTGAGACTCCGCGTGGACTATATGTGTTTGGACCGATCCTGCGTTCCAACCGGTGGATATTGCCATGCCGAGAATCAGCCAAAAGTTGCCAAAGGGCAAAGGAAACGCGATTAGAATACAAATGGAAAGAAACGCGGTGAACCCAAGGGACCAAACAGCACGGGAGAGGTTCATTGGAGAAACCAGGGGCGCCAATACCAGCCAATTAGCGTGTATCACACAATACATTGCACCGAGAAAGGTGAACGTGCCAATGATGCCGACATTCGACAAAAGCTTAACGATCAGATCATGAGAAGTTGAGCTACCCCAGCCGATACCCAGAAGGGGATATTTCTGAAAATATCCAAAGGACAGCCTAACGGCCCATGCACGGTCCATGCCCGAACCCGCGCTATATTTGTTCAGGAGAGCCGCGCTGAGGATGTCACTGACAAGTGGAATCGAGGAAGCCGCAATCGTAATACCCGCGACCACAGCCGCACCTGCGATAGCGGCAAACCTCAATGCTGTCGCTATCGATATGGTGTGCGTACGCAAGAGGAAAGGAAAAAGCAGTACGGCAAGTATGATTAGGCCGACATAAGCAGTTGAGGAGGTGCAGAGAATCAGCGGGATAATGAATACCACGGCGCAAAAGCGATCAAAGGAAACCGAAAATACGGCCCCCTTCCTCAGCCAGGCGGGGAGAGTAAGCGGTAACAAGGTAACTAGGCCCAACGAGAATATCGAGGGTTCAACGGCGACAGAGGAAATTCTGTTAAAACCGAGGAAGTTTTCTAGATACCCATTCGCAGAACCAGATGCTGAATTGTTGAAAATATAATCTGGATATGCGATTCCGGTTATGTTGCAAAAAAACTGAAAAAGGCCCCAGATTGAGACAAAAAGAGCGGAGAGCAAAATGATACGTTCCGTCTCATATCTGTCCTCATCTTCCAGATTGGAATGAGCGACGGAGATCGCAATTGCTCCTCCAAAAATAAGATAGAGGACCTGTGTCACATTATGCCAGGTAAGAAACAGTGGCGTTTCTGAGTAATCGTTATAATTTGAATTAGTGATCCCCAGCCGCCCATCAATATACAGGGGCATGATGAGCGAAAGAGATGCTGCAAATAAAAATGCAATGAGCCAAATGCATGGACGAAGGATACGTTTGTCTATGGAAAAGGAAAACGTCAATGCGTGATCGATGATTAGACGGAGAAGCCAAAGGGATCCAAAGAACATCCAGATCTGTAAACCTGAAGCATCGTCGCCTGCGCCAAAATTCGCGACAGAGGTCGCGGAAAACAAAGTTGAGAAGACAAAAAATCTGTACAGCCATTTTTTCGATAGCAGTAGACCTGCCAATCCAACAGGCAGCATTATGTATCCGAGAGGTGTCATGTTCCCCTTGTTTTCGAGGACTGCAATGTCAAGCGAAATTATAGATTGAGTCTGGCTGGAGCTCACCGCTTCCAAAGAGCCTGTTCACGATCTTCTGAGTAGGAGGACGAGGAAGGCGAGGTGGACGAACTGCAAGCTGGTATTGAGTTTTCGTTCGCAGTTCTTCCATAGTCTTCGGCACTTTTCCAGCCATCCGAAGGAGCGTTCAACGACCCATCGTTTGGGCAAAACCACAAAAGTATGCAGTTCGTTGCGCTTGACGACTTGAACCGTGGCCTTCAACCGCTCCATGACGCTGTCTGCGAACGGTTGGTCCGTGTACCACCCCACCCAAAGATCGCGAACAGGCTCTAAGGGGAAATGAGCCCAACATAGGTGTCTTGAACGAGCAAGATGCATTGGTCGCGCCCTCGTAGCTTATCTTCCTTCGTTGAGACGTCTTCTAGTCCCGCTTTGTTCTGGCGCTATTCATAGCAACCAGAAAGAAACGACCAGCAAAAATGTGACCCCATCGACCCACTGGTCGAGTTACCGTACCGAGGAACTGCAACAAAGGGTTCGTACGGAGCCGAGACCATGAGTTCATAGCCGAATAAACCATCGAGGACTTCTTTGACGGAACCGTCGAACGTCTCCAGCCCCTAACCGACATGCACCTCAATAAATATGTCGGGATCGCTATATTACGTCTCATATGCTTTGCGAAAACATCGACTTCGTATCCTTCGACGTCGATGTAGATAACGTCAGGAGTGCCGTACCTGCGGGATAATTCGTGATCGTCGCGGCTGGAACAGTACATCGTCCCTCACCGCTTTCCCCGCGGCTAACAGGTCGGATCCAGCAAAGGTTAGCGTTCCCGATCTGGAAGCGCCTGCGGCATATATTAGCTCGACATTTTCGATTCCATTCAGCGAAATGTTCCGTCGCGCAACATCGACACAGTGCGCATTCGCCTCGACGGCGACGACCCGTTGAGCAGCTTTTCCCAGAATCATGGCAACGGTCCCTTGATGAGTCCGATCTCAAAGACCAGAGCCCCTCCTTTCAGTTTGCCGGACGAGAGCAGGTTTAGCTCTTCCATTTCGGGCCAGTCGCGGGAGTACCAACTGGCAGATTCGCTATCATCAAGATGAACTGAGAGTGGAACTCCGCCATAAATGCGATGGATCACATGCTTATTAAAGGCCAATCGGTCATAAACACGTCCGAAATGCCATGCATAGTTACGCATGCTTTGATAAACCTTGGACCCCAGAATATCCAGAACCTGAGCTTTGATCCACTGCTTTGCTGTATCCCGCTGGGTGAGGTGTGAATCATCATGTGCATTTGTTGGATGTAGATTGATCGATTTCACGGTAGTGTCTCCTCAAAGGCTATTTTAGAACAGTTCAGTAATTCACGCGCCCCTTGTGTTTTGGCGAAAAACGCCTCAGTCTTGAAGAGAAAGGCCTTTGAGAGCTGCGGCTTTGGGTATCGCAGTGGAATTGTTAAAGTGCCATGAGTCGTCACAAACAGGTAGCATCAAACCTAGTTCCGATCAGTCCCGGATTGCCAGATGAGTTCCAGATTCAGTTATTGTGTCATGATTCGTCCTAGCGCGTAACGTACAGGAGGCCGGAGCAGACCTTTTGCCTTTTCAATGTACATCTCAAGTGTCGCGAGCATCCTATTTCGTCCGCCAGTAGAAATCTTTGCGCGGGCCTGTTCCAAAAGCATTTTGCTTGTACAACTAATGCCCCCATGCCTCATTCTTACCGTGAGAATAGGCATATATGCCGTATTGAGTTGCTCTTTTGC
>Ga0182011_10000639_pt1 | contig 30574 bp, 26 predicted proteins | sample 711E1DmetaG_FD_120481 | JGI IMG/M metagenome (GOLD analysis project Ga0182011, IMG submission 120481) | Permafrost microbial communities from Stordalen Mire, Sweden - 711E1D metaG | ecosystem: Environmental > Terrestrial > Soil > Wetlands > Permafrost | place: Sweden: Stordalen | collected...
CCATGACCGCCTCGTCGCCGAGCTTGCGGAAGCTCTGCGCGGCGTGGACGCAGCAGTAGTCGAACTCGATCCGCTGGCCGATCCGGTTCGGGCCCGAACCGAGGATTACGACGCTCTGCTTCTCGCGCTCGGGCTCCGGCGGCGCTTCGTCGATCTCGCCCCAGGTCGAGAAGTAGTAGTTAGAAGCCGCCTCGACCTCGCCGGCGCAGGAATCAACGCGACGGAAGCTTGGCTCGACGCCCAGCTCGTGCCTCTTGGCGCGTAGCTCCAGCTCGTCGCAACCGGCCGCGTCGGCGAGCTCGGCATCCGAAAGGCCGAGGCGCTTCAGTCGCAGCAACTCGCCGGCGTCGAGGTGCTCGAGCGTCGGCACGCGCGCCAGCGCTAGGCGGATGTGCTCGATCTCGTTCTTGAACCAGGGATGGACTCCGTCGGGAATATCGTCCAGCTCGAGCCAGGGCGAAATCACGCCGACATCGAGCTCGCGCGACCGCCGCGCCTTGAGGAAGGCCTCGCCGAAGGTGCGCCCGATGCCCATCGCCTCGCCGACCGACTTCATCTGCGTGCCCAGCGTCGAGTCGGCACCGGGGAACTTCTCGAAGGCGAAGCGCGGGAACTTGACCACTACATAGTCGAGCGTAGGCTCGAAGGAAGCCGGCGTCGTCTTGGTCAGGTCGTTGGGGATCTCGTCGAGCGTGTAGCCGATGGCCAGCTTCGCGGCCACCTTGGCGATCGGGTAGCCGGTGGCCTTGGAGGCCAGCGCCGAGGAGCGCGATACGCGCGGGTTCATCTCGATCACGCGCAGTTCGCCCGTCTCGCGCTCGCGCGCGAACTGGATGTTGGAGCCTCCGGTCTCGACCCCGACCGCGCGGATGATCGCGATCGAGGCATCGCGCAGCTCCTGGTAAGCCTCGTCGCTGAGCGTCATCTGCGGCGCCACGGTGACCGAGTCGCCGGTGTGGACGCCCATCGGGTCGAGATTCTCGATCGAGCAGACGATGACCACGTTGTCGATGCGGTCGCGAATCACCTCCAGCTCGAACTCGTCCCAGCCTCGCACCGACTCCTCCACCAGGACTTGGGTGATCGGGCTTTCGGACAGGCCGATCGCAACCTGGCGCTCGAGTTGGGCGCGGGTCGAGACGAAGCCGCCACCGTGCCCGCCCAGGGTGAAGGCGGGACGAACGACCGCCGGCAGGCTCACTCCGACCAGATCAGAAAGCTGAGTGACGATGCGCGACTCGGGCACGCGCAGGCCGACGCCCTGGACGGCATCGCGAAAGAGCAGGCGATCCTCGGCGCGGCGGATGACCTCCACCGGCGCTCCGATCAGCTCGATCCCCAGCTCGTCGAGCACTCCCGCCTCGGACAGCTTGATGGCCAGGTTGAGCGCCGTCTGACCGCCGAGCGTCGGCAGAAGCGCATCGGGCCGCTCGCGCTCCAGCACCGCGGTCACTCCGGCCACATCGAGCGGCTCCAGGTAGGTGCAGTCGGCAAAATCGGGATCGGTCATGATCGTGGCCGGGTTGGAGTTGACGACGATCGTGCGGAAGCCCTCCTCGCGCAGCACCTTCAGCGCCTGGCAGCCGGAGTAGTCGAACTCGCAGGCCTGCCCGATCACGATCGGGCCCGAGCCGATCACGCAGATCGATTTCAGATCCTTACGCCTAGGCACGCTCGGCGCCCTTCCTGCGGCAGAGCTCGGCGATCCAGTCTTCGATCAGCGGCCGCGCATCGTGCGGGCCGGGGCTGGCCTCGGGGTGGAACTGCACCGAGTGTGCGTCGAGCTTGGGGTACGAGAGCCCCTCCACGGTGCCGTCGTAGAGCGAGACGTAAGTCGCTTCCTTGTCGTCGGAGGGGGCGACTGCGAAGCCGTGATTCTGGCTGGTGACGAGCACGCGCCCGCTGGCGTGATGCAGCACCGGATGATTCGCTCCGCGGTGGCCGAAGGGCAGCTTGTAGGTCTGGTGATCGGTCGCCAGGGCAAGGAGCTGGTGACCGAGGCAGATGCCGAAGACGGGGACATTCCCAAGCAGCTCGCGAATCGTCGCGATCTCGGCGACGAGCGGCTCGGGGTCGCCGGGGCCGTTCGAGAGCAGAACGCCGTCGAATCTGGCCAGGGTGTCCGAGTCCGCGTCGTGCGGCATGACCGTCACCTTGGCGCCCGCGCTGACAAGCCGGCGCAGGATCGAGCGCTTGGTGCCGTAGTCGATCACGGCGACCGATACCAGCCCGGCGTCGGAGTAGACGATCGGCTCTGTCGTGGAGACCTCGGCGGCCAGCGCCCGGCCGGCCATTTTTGGCTGCTCGAGCACGGTCTCGAGGGTCTCGTCGTAGGAGCTCGCCCCGGCGGCCACCGCCGCTCGCATCGACCCGCGCTCGCGTAGGTGCAGCACGAGCGAGCGGGTGTCGATTCCCGTCAGCGCGACGATGCCGTTGTCGCTCAGCCAATCCGTCCAGGCCGGTCCGCGCGCCTCGCGCATGATCGCCGCCCTGGCCTGGGGCCGCGCCGACTCCGAGCGGCCGCGGGCGACGCCGTAGTTCCCGACCATCGGCGCGGTGAAGCAGATCAGCTGCTCGGCGTAGCTGGGGTCGGTGAGGATCTCCTGGTAGCCGGTCATCGCCGTGGCGAAGACCGCCTCGCCGAAGGCTGTTCCGTCGGCGCCCACCGACTCACCGCGAAAGGCCGTCCCGTCCTCGAGCAAGACGTAGCCTTCGGTCGCAAGCTCTCTCATGCGGTCACCCTCTCGGATCCGCAGACCACGCGCCCGGCCGCGACGGTGAGGACCACCTCTCCCCGGAGTGCCTCTCCGAGCAGCCAGGAATTGGCGGAAAGCGAGCGGAAGCGCTCCTCCCGCACCAGCCATGTCGCTTCCAAGTCGAGCAGCACCAGGTTGGCCGGCTCGCCCACGCCGATGCGCGGCACCGGCAAGTCGAAGGCTTGAGCCGGGCCGGCCGACATGCGATCGAGCAGCGTCTCGAGCGGAAGTAGCCCGGGCTCGACCAAGTGTGTGTAGAGCGCGGCGAAGGCCGTCTCCAGGCCCGTAACGCCGGACGGCGCCGCCTCGAAGGGAACGTCCTTCTCCTGGCGGGCGTGCGGAGCGTGATCGGTGGCGATACAGGAGATCGCTCCCGACCTGAGCGCCTCGATCAGGGCCAGGCGATCGGTCTCGGAGCCGAGCGGCGGGTTCATCTTCAGATTGGTGTCGAGCGTACGAACGGCCTCATCGGTGAGGCAGAGGTGATGCGGAGTGACCTCGGCGCTCACCTGGACTCCGTCGACGAGTGCGCGGCGAAGCAGCTCAACCGACTCGCTCGTAGAGAGGTGCATGAGGTGGATCGGCTGTCCCTCGTAAGCCGCCAGCGCCAGGTCGCGCCCAACCGCGACGCTCTCGGCCACCGACGGGTATCCAGCCAGGCCGAGCTCGGCCGAGACGGCGCCTTCGTGCATCTGGCCACGGCTCGAGAGTGTTTTCTCCTCGCAGTGCAGCGCCAGCCGGCGCCCGGTCGAGCCCGCGTACTGCAGCGCGCGGCGCATCAACGCGGCCGAGCGCACGGGTTGCCCGTCGTCGCTGAAGGCGGCGGCGCCGGCATCTGCCAGCTCGCCCATCTCGGTCAGTTCTTCGCCCTTGAGCCCGCGCGAGATCGCGGCCATGAAGCCGGTGGGAATCTGCGCCTCCTCCTGCGCTTGCTCGATCAGAGCTCCCAGGACGGCCGCGTTGTCGACCGTCGGCGAGGTGTTGGGCATGGCCAGGATCGCGCAGTAGCCGCCGGCTGCGGCGGCCGCGCTGCCCGACGCGATCGTCTCCTCGTCCTCGCGGCCGGGCGTGCGCAGATGCACGTGCGGATCGACGAAGGCCGGAGCCAGTATCAGTCCCTCGGCCTCGACCGCCTTGCCCGCGCTCTTCTTGCCGCCCGGCTGGGCGAGCTCTGTGATCGTGCCCTTCTCGATCTTCACGTCGAGCAGCGCGTCCACTCCCGCACCGGGGTCGAGCACGCGGGCGCCGCAAATCGTGAGCGAGCCGTGCGCGGCGGCCTTGCTGTGCAGGATCATCAGGCGACCTCGTTCATGTCCACCGTGGGCGCCAGTGAGACGGGGCCTTGCGTCAGTAGGTCATAGAGCACCGCCATGCGCACCACTAGCCCCGAGCGAACCTGCGTTGTGATCAGCGACTCGGGCGAGTCGACGACCCGGGCGTCGATCTCGACGCCGCGGTTGACCGGGCCGGGATGCATCACGACCTGCCCCGGCCGCAGCCGCGCGGGAGTGATGCCCCAGCGGGCCGTGTACTCGCGCAGGCTGGGCACGAAGTTCGCGCCCGCCGCGATCCGCTCTTGCTGCATCCGCAGCACGTAGACCACGTCGGCTGTCTCGATCCCGGAGATATCACTGGAGACCTCGCAGCCGATCTGCTCGAAACCGCGCGGGATCAGCGCCGGCGGCCCGATGCAGATCGAGCGCGCGTCGACCAGGTTGAGCGCCTGCACCAGCGAGCGGGCGACTCGCGAGTGCATGACGTCGCCGACGATCGCCACCTGCAATCCGGAGAGGTGCCCCAACGCCTCCTGCATGGTGTAGAGATCGAGCAGTGCCTGGGTCGGGTGCTGGTGCTTGCCGTCGCCGGCGTTGACGACGTGGGCGCTCGTCGTCTCGGCGATCAGCTTCGGCGCGCCGATCTGGGGATGGCGGACGACGATCACGTCGGGCTGAAAGGCGGTCAGAGTTCGGGTGGTGTCTTTCAGCGACTCGCCCTTCTCGACCGAAGAACCGCTGGCCCGCATCGTCATCACGTCGGCCGAGAGCCGCTTGGCCGCCAACTCGAAGCTGGAGGCTGTCCGAGTCGAGGACTCGTAGAAGACGTTGACGATCGTGCGCCCGCGCAGCGTCGGCAGCTTCTTCATCTCGCGCTCCAGCGAGCGGGAGAAGTTGCGTGCCGTGGCGAGCAGCCGCTCGACGATCTCGCGGTTCAGGTCGTCGATTGAGATCAGGTGCCTCTTCGGTGCCGACGAGACGGTGCTCGTCTCGCCCGCGATCACACGTATCTCAGCCATCTTGCGCTACCTCCGCGAGCGAGGGGATGAGCAGGACGGCGTCCTCGCCGTCGACTTCCGCGAGGCGAACCTGGATGCTCTCTCTGTGCGAGGTGGGCAGGTTCTTGCCCACGTAGTCGGGACGGATGGGAAGTTCGCGGTGGCCGCGGTCGATCAGCACGGCCAGCTGAACGCGCTCGGGCCGCCCGTAGTCGAACAGGGCCTCGATCGCCGCTCGGATCGTGCGACCGGTGTAAAGGACGTCGTCCACCAAAACGCAGGTCTTTCCCTCGAGCGGAAAGTCGAGCGCCGTCGCGCGCACGACCGGCTGCGGATGGAGCGGCGCCTCGCCGCCTCGCACCTGTACGTCGTCGCGGTAGAAGGTGATGTCGATCACGCCCAGCGCGATCGTGTGACCGGTCCGCTCGGCGATCAGGCGTTGCAGGCGCTTGGCAATCGGAACGCCTCGGCAGTGAATGCCCACCAGCGCAAGACGCTCGAGATCGTCGGCTTGCTCGATCAGCTCGTGCGCGATGCGCGTCAGGGTGCGCTCGATCGACTCGGCGTCGAGAACGATCTTCCCGACCACGCCGCCGGCGGAATTCAGGACACGCACCGGGTCGCGGGCCTACATACGGCTGGGTAGATCATCTCTTCTCCTTTCCGGCCTCTCTGGACCGGGTTAAAGGCTGCCTCGGCAAGAGTAGCGCCTGGCAGCGACTGTGGGAAGGCTGAGCAGTTTTTTAGGGTGGCTCGTACTCGGAGAGCGAAGCGAGCGGAGCCGGCGCGAGCCGTCCCAGCCCGCCCGAGAGCGCGATCAATGCGGCCGCGGCGCCGAGGGTCACCGTGAGCGCCAGCCTCAGCGAAGTGACGCTCGCCAGTCCGCCGACGATCGGCGAGACGAGCAGGAAGGCGGGCCAGGCCGTGAACATGACTGCGGCCAGACCCTGCCCCTCGGGCAGCGGTAGTTGGCCGGCGGCCCTGAACAGCGTCGGCGACTGGCAGGAGAGTCCGAGTCCGAACAGAGCGAACCCGAGTAGCGCCGCGAGCGTTGAGTGGACGACCAACGCCAGCGCCAGCCCACAGACCGCGATGGATCCTCCCAAGCGAACGAGCCCGCCCACTCCCATCCTCAGGACGAGCTTGTCGCCCAGCAGACGGCCGACCGTCATGGTCAACGAGTAGGCGCCGAAGGTGAGGGCGGCAATCGCGGCGGAGGCGCCGATCGAGTCCTTCATGTAGACACTGCTCCAGGAGGTTGCCGTCCCCTCGCAGAAGAGCTCGAAGAAGGCGACCACGATGATGATCGCAAGCGGAAGCGAGAGGCGGGCGCGTTGGCGCTGCGCCCGCGGCGTACGCTCGGTCTCGATCAGGAAGAAGCCGATGGCGAACGCAAGCGCCAGCAGGAGGCAGGACATGACCAGGAGGTGGATCCGATAGGGGACGCCGAAGTGCACCACCGCGGCCGCGACCAGGGCGCCCACCATCATTCCGATCGAGAAGGCGCCGTGCATGGTCGAGAGGATCGTGCGCCGGTAGCGAGTCTCGAGCGCCACCGCCTGCGCGTTCATGCTTACCTGCACGAGGCTGTTGCAGGCGCCCATGACGATCAGCGCCAGAACCAGGAGCGAGACCGAGGGCGCCAGTGCGATGAAGGCGTAGGACAAAGACGTCAGCGGCGCCGAGATCTTGAGCAGCAGACGACTACCGATGCGGGCGCTGAGAAAGCCGGCGGACGGCGTTCCCACGATCGAGCCGATGGTCGTGCAGGCGAGCAGTAAGCCGAGGCGGGCCGGCGAGAGGTGGAAAGCGCTCTTGATCGCCGGAATTCGCGCCGACCAGGTACCGATAAAGACGCCCGTCGAGGCGAAGATGGCGGAGAGCGCTGCGCGGGCCTGGCGGTTGGTAGCCATGAAACTGAGGCTACATGGACTCCGCCGACCCTTCTTGCCCAACCTCTCCGGTCCGTCGATCAGCCGCCGGTTACATCGTCTCGGGTGCCTCGACGCCGATCAGGTCGAGGCAGCGGGCGATCACCGCGCGGGTCGCCTGGCAGATACCGAGCCGGAAGGACTGGGCGCGCGAGCCGATTACGCGGCGGTGGTGATAGAAGCGGTGGAAGTCGTCGGCGAGGCGGATCGCGTAGGTGGGAATGGCCTGCGGCGAGCGCCGCTCGGTCGCCTCGCGCACTACGTTCGGGAACTCGACGAGGCGCTTAAGCAGCCCCTTTTCCTCCTCCGACAGCTCCTGCGGCGGCTCCGCGTCGGCCTCGATCGTCCCCCCCGCCTTGGCCAGGATGCTCGAGATCCGGGCGTGTGCGTACTGAACGTAGTAGACGGGGTTTTTCTGCGAGTGCTCGGCCGCCAGTTCGACGTCGAGCTCGATCGTCTGGTCGGGGCCGCGTGAGACGAGGTACCAGCGGGCGGCGTCCAGCCCGACCAACTCGATCAGCTCGTCGAGCAGAACAACGTCGCCGCGGCGCTTGGACATCTTCTTCGTACGGCCGCCTTCGACGATGTGCACCAGCTGATAGAGGATGACCTCGACCTTCCCGGGATCGTCGCCGAGCAGGCGCGCCGCAACACGGAACCACTCGCGCACTCCGTGGTGGTCGGCTCCGAGCACGTAGATCGCCCGCTCGAAACCGCGCTCCAACTTGTCGGCCAAATAAGCGAGGTCGGCCGCCTCGTAGGTCGGGTTGCCGCCGCGCTCGGGCGAGCGCACCAGCACGCGATCCTTCTCGTCGTCGAGCGCGCTCGAGCGGACGAAGAGAGCGCCCTCTGAGGTGTAGGTATCGAGCTTCTCGAGCAGCGCGGGCAGGCGTTTCTCCATCTCGCTCTGGTAGGCCCAGTTGTCGATCTGAACACGGAAATGCTCCAGTGTCTGGCCGATCGATTTGATCATCGACGGCACCGGGTCTCCCTGACTCTTCGCGATCTCGAAGACGTAGTCGCCGAGGTAGCCGCCTTCGGGCGGCTCCTCCCCGTGCCGCCTGGCCTCGACCGAGGCGCGAAAGAGATCGATCTGTGTGCCGTGATCGTTGACGTAGTACTCGCGCTCGACCTCGTTGCCGCCGAAGGTGAGCAGGCGCGCCAGCGAGTCGCCGTAGGCGGCGTTACGCCCCGACCCGACGGTTAGCGGGCCGGTCGGGTTGGCCGAGACGAGCTCTACCTGAATTCGTTCGAGATGTTGCGAGGAGGCAGCGCCGTAACGGCCTTCAGCGGCCAGCATCTCCGCCAGCGCCTCGCCGTACCAGCCGGCATCGAGAAAGAGGTTGAGAAAGCCCGGGCCGGCGACCTCGGCGCGCTCGACCCCGTTGATCTGCTCGGCCGCCTGCCTCAGCTCTTCGGCCAGCTCGCGCGGGCTCGTCCGGCGCTCGGGCGCCAGACGAAGGGCGACGTTGGTAGCGAAGTCACCGTGCTTGGGATCGCTCGGCCGCTCCAGCTCGACCGCAGCGCCGACCACGCCGGCCAACTCGCCGGCCAGACGCTCGAGTGCGAGGCTCATCTGGGCTCCCGCTCTTTAGGGGTGAACAGCTCTTCCAGGGCGCGCAGCTCGGACGCGTTCCCCACTCCGATGATGACGTCGGCCTCTTCCAGCGGCAGCGTCGGTGACGGTGTGGCGTCGAAGGAGCCGTCGGCCTTGCGGACGGCGATGATCCTGGCGCCGGTAGCGTCGCGGACGCGCAGCTCGGCGATCGTCTTGCCGAGGTGGCGGCAACCGGGCGTGACGACTATCTCCTCGAACTGAATCGCGCTTCCACCGACCGTGGAGGCCGCGTCGAGGTAGGCCGCGACCTGCGGCTTCAGCACCAGCTTGGCCATCTCGCGCCCGGCGGTCGAGTAGGGCTGAACGATTCGGTCGGCGCCGGCCATGCGCAGCTTCTTGGCGGCGTCGTCATCAGAAGCCCGGGCAACGATCAGCAGCTCGGGGTGGGTGGCGCGGGCGGACAGCGTTATGTAGAGATTGTCGACGTCGGAGTCGGCGGAGGCCACCAGGCCCTTTGCTCGCTCGATGCCCGCGGCGACCAGATTCACGTCCTCGGTGCCCGAGCCCTCGATCAGCACGTCGCCGTTCTTTCGCGCCGCCTCGAGCGCATCCTCGTGAAAGTCGACGACGACGTACGGCTCGCCCGACTCGCGGATCTCGCGCGCGGCGCGGCGACCGACGCGCCCGTAGCCGCAGATGATGAAGTGGTTGTGCATCGCTCCGATCGTCAAGCGTTTCCTCCGTTCTTGCCACGCTCCCGTCACGAGACCACGCGCGATCGCCTCCGCGATCGCTCCCGCGACGTAGAGGAAGATTGCCACGCCCAGGAGGATCATGCCGATCGTGAAGATCCTCTCGCCGTTCGAGTGGGGAGCCGTGTCGAAGCCGCTCAGCGAGACGGCCACGAGCGAGCGGTAGAAAGACGCGACCCAGCCCTCTCCGAAACCATGAAATCCGAACGTGCCCACGATCAGTACGCAGAAAAGGGCAACGAGGGCAAGCGCAAAGCGCCGCAAGCCGACACTTTTTAGGTTCTTCATGATCTCGGCCTGTATCGTAGAGGTATGGACGGCGAGGGACCAGAGAGGCACCTGAACATCCATCTCGATCCGGAGCGCCTGGCGGGCGTCTACGCGAACTTCGCCAACGTCAGTTTTTCCGACTACGAGTTCACGATCACCTTCGCCCGTATCGATCACGAGGTCGAGGAAGGCGACGTACCGGGCGTAGTCGTTTCGCGCGTGAACCTTTCGCACACCTTCATGCGCGAGCTGCTCGACGCGATGGAGGACAACTGGTCGAAGTGGACGACGACGCAGGGGATCAAGAATCTTCCCGAGACGCCGCCCTCTTCCGAGTTCAGCTAGGAGCGAGCGAAGCGCATGCGCGTCGCCGTCATCTCCGATGTCCACTCCAACCTGCACGCGCTCGAGGCGGTGCGGCGAGAGATCGAGCGTGAGCGGCCGGACGAGGTCTGGAACCTCGGAGACAGCGTCGGCTACGGTGCGAGGCCGAGCGAGTGTTGCGAGATACTCGCGCGCCTGACGACCCACTCTCTTGTCGGCAATCACGATCTGGCTGCGATCGGGCGGCTCTCGCTGGCCGGCTTCTCACCGGTTGCCGCCGCGGCGGCGGCCTGGACGCAGCAGCATCTCAGCGAGAGCGCGACCGCCTACCTGACGGGCCCGGAGCCCTCGAGCAAGCTGGTCGGCTGCGAGCTCTACCACGGTAGTCCGCGGGAGCCGGTCTGGGCCTACGTGCTGAGAGCCGCCGGCGCCGCCGACGCCTTTTCGCTCAGCAGCGAGCCGCTGGTGCTCGTCGGCCATTCTCATTTCGCTCTGGCCGCCTCGCTGATTGACGGGCAGCTGGAGTTTGACTTGGCGCCCGAGGGAACTGTCGTCGACCTTACCGTCGGCCGCCGGCTGCTCAATCCCGGCTCGGTCGGTCAGCCCCGCGACGGCGAACCGAGGGCGGCCTACCTACTGCTCGACCTGGACACGGGCCGGGCCGAGTTCAGACGAGTCGAATACGAGATCGAACGGACGCAGAGCGAGATTCGAGCGGCTGGACTACCGGAGCAGCTTGCCAGGCGGCTCTCGCGCGGTCTTTAGGAAGTCGTCGCGCGCTCAGTTCAGGTCGGCGCTTGTCGTCTCGCTCTCGCCCATGGTCGAGAGCCCGACGCCTTGCTCTTCTAGCGCCTGCTGAACCTCTTCGCGAGCCTTGAAGATGCGCCACTTGACGGTGGCCAGCGTCACGTCCAGCGTGTCGGAAATCTCGTTGTAGGAGAGCCCCGCAATGTCGCGCAGGAGCAGCGCCTCTTTGAGATCGGGACTCAGCTTCTCGACCTCGTCGAGGAGAATCTCGATTGCCTCGTTCTGCTCGATCGGAGCGTCTACGACTTCGAGCTGGGGCGCGTCTTCGATCGCCACGAGGGTTCGCGGCCGGCGCTCCACGGCGCGTATCTCGTCGATCACGCGGTTCTTGGCCACCTGAAAGAGCCAGGTCGTGAAGCGCGCGCGGCGCGAGTAGCCGCGAAGCCCGCGAAAGACGCGCAGGAAGACATCCTGGGTCAGGTCCTCGGCCAGCGTGCGATCGCCGACCATGCGAAGCACGTAGTTGAAGATCGGCGCCTCGTAGGCTTGAACGATCAGGGCAAAGGCGCGCTCGTCGCCGTGTTGCGCTCTGCGGATGATTGCCATATCGGGCTGCTGAATGGCCATGGCAGCCTGAGTATAGTCCCGTATATTCGACTATTGAATGACCGAAACCCCTGTCATAGCTAAGGGTTTCGTAAGATTTAGCAGGGCAATTGCGGTCGGTACGAGGTCCGATAGCTCGCCGCCCAAGCGAAGCGAGGCGCCCTCGATGGTGACCACCAGCGGTACGTCGCTGGTGGTGTGAGCCGTGAAGGGAGAGACGCCGTCATCGTCCAGCATCTTCTCGCTGTTGCCGTGATCGGCGGTGATCAGACAGACACCGCCCTGGGCCTGGACGGCCGCCACTACCTCGCCGAGGCACCTGTCCACCGCCTCCACGGCCTTGATCGTGGCCGAGATGTCTCCGGTGTGACCGACCATGTCGGCGTTGGCGAAGTTGACGACGGCGAAGGCGTACTTGCCGCTGCCGATCGCCTCGCAGAAGCGCCGCGCCACCTCCGGCGCCGACATCTCCGGCTTCTTGTCGTAGCTCGGGACCTCGCGCGGCGAAGGCACCAGGATGCGATCCTCGCCGGGGAACTCCTCCTCGCGCCCGCCGTTGAAGAAGTAGGTGACGTGAGCGTACTTCTCGGTCTCGGCCATGTGCAGCTGCTTGAGCCCGTTCTCGGCGATCACCTCGGCCATCGTGTCGGGAACTTCCTCCTCGCCGTAGGCGACGGGGCAGTCGAGCTCTTCGTCGTAGCGCATCATCGTCGTCAGGTCATAGCCACGCTCGAGCAGCTTGCTCGAGAGCTGGCGCGCCCGGTCGGGGCGGAAGTTGAAGAAAATGAGCGCGTCCTTCTTGCCGATGCGCGGCCGCCCGTCGAGCACGATCGGCTTGATGAATTCGTCGCTGACGCCCTCGTTGTAGCTCTCCTGGATCGCCGCGGCGGGGTCGGAGGCGTGCTTTCCCGTACCGTCGATCAGCGCATCGAGAGCGATCTCGATTCGATCCCAACGCTTGTCGCGGTCCATTGCGTAGTAGCGGCCCATTACGCTGGCGATCCGCTCGGATGGGAGCTCGGCGATGTCTTTTACCGCCGCGTTGGGCGATACGTCGCGCCCGTCGGTGAAGGCGTCGACGAAAGTCTTCTCGTACATCCCCTGCCGCTTGGCCATCTCCAGCAGCGCGCGCAGGTGATTGATGTGAGAGTGGACGCCGCCATAGGAGACCAGACCGAGCAGGTGGACGTTTCCGCCCCGCTCCTGCGCCCGCCGAAAAGCGGCCAGGAGCACCTTGTTCTCGAGCAGCTCTCCGCTTTCGACGTCGTCGTTAAGGCGCTGCAGGCTCTGCTTGAGGATGCGACCCGAGCCGATCGTCAGGTGGCCGACCTCGGAGTTGCCCATCTGTCCCTCGGGCAGGCCGACCGCGGCGCCGGAGCACTTGATGGTCTCGTGCGGATAGGTGGCCAAGAGCTTGTCGTAGACAGGCGTGTCGGCCAGCGAGACGGCATTGCCCGGGCCGGAAGGCGCCGCGCCCCAGCCGTCCAGGATGATCAGTGCGACCAGCGGCACCGGCCCGGGCGACGCGGGAGCTTTCGGTCCCCCGTCGCCCGTAGCAGGCGCGGATTTGTTCATGCGACGACCGAAGCGGCCGCGCAGAGCGAGGCGAAGGTGTCGGCGTCCAGCGAAGCGCCGCCGACGAGAGCGCCGTTGACGTTGGGCTGGCTCATCAGCTCGCCCGCGTTGTCGGGCTTGACCGAGCCGCCGTAGAGAAGCGGCACGTCGATGATGCCGCGGATGAAGGCGTGCGCCTCCTCGGCCTGAGCTGGTGAGGCCGTCTTGCCGGTGCCGATGGCCCAGACGGGCTCGTAGGCGATGACCAGCCGCTCGTGCACGCCGACCTGCTGCACGATCGGGGCCAGCTGGCGCGCCAGCACGGCCTCGGTCTCGTTTGCGTCACGCTCGCTCTCCAGTTCGCCGACGCAGGCAATCACCTTGAGGCCGGCGTCGATCGTGGCCTTGGCTCTTTTCGCCACCGTGTCGTCGGTCTCGCCGAAGTACTGGCGCCGCTCGGAGTGGCCGACGATCGAGCCGGCGGCAGCGAGCTCGGTCAGCATCCCGGTCGAGATCTCGCCGGTGAAGGCGCCGTTCTCGGCCCAATGGACGTTCTGAGCGTAGACGTCGATACCGCTCCCGGCGAGCTCCTCGATCGCGTTAGCAAGCGAGACGTAGGGCGGGCAGACGGCGATGTCGATGCCTTCGACGTCGCCGATCGACTCGCGGAGTGAGCGGCAGAAGGTCTTCGCCTCCGACGGGGTCTTGAACATCTTCCAGTTACCGGCGATCAGCATTCGTCTCTCCTCACGCTTCTGGGATTGCTAGGACGCCGGGAAGTTCCTTGCCCTCGAGCAGCTCGAGCGAAGCGCCGCCGCCGGTCGAGACCCAGGAGATTCTGTCGGCGACTCCGGCCTCTTCGATGGCGCGGACTACGTCCCCGCCGCCGACGACCGAGTGTGCACCGGAGTCCGCGACTGCCTCGGCGATCGCGCGGGTGCCCTCGGCGAACTTCGGGAACTCGAACACGCCCATCGGGCCGTTCCAGAAGATCGTCTTGGCCTTGGCGATGATCGAGCAGAAACGCTCGCGGGTGCGGGGGCCGATGTCGAGCCGCTGCCAGCCCTCGGGAACGTCGAAGTAGTCGACGACCCTGGTGTTGGCGTCGGGCGAGAAGTCATCGGCGATTACCGTGTCGTCCGGCAGTTCGACGTCGCGGCCGACCGGGTTGTCGGCGTGCACCTGCTCGGCCATCTTGCCACCGATCAGGAGCTCGTCGGCCCGCTCGCCCAGCTTGCGCAGGACGCCGATCTTGTCCTCGACCTTGAGCCCGCCGACGATCACGACGAAGGGCCGATCGACCTCGCCGAGCAGCTTGCCGAGCTCGTCCAGCTCTTTCTCGAGCAGCAGGCCGGCGTAGGCCGGCAGCAGGTGGGCGACTCCTTCGGTGGAGGAGTGCGCCCGGTGCGCGGAACCGAAGGCGTCGTTGACGTAGACGTCGGCCAGCGAAGCGAGTTGCTTCGCGTACTCGGGGTCGTTCTTGGTCTCGCCCGCTACGTAGCGGGTGTTCTCCAGCACGCAGATCGGCGCACTCGGGTCGTCGAAGGCGACCTCGCGCCCGAGCAGCTCGGCGAGCCGGGCTGCAACGGGCTTGAGTGAGAACTTCGGATCTGCGACGCCTTTCGGCCGCCCGAGGTGCGAGCAGCAGATGACGTTAGAAGCACCTTTCTCGAACAGGAGCCGGAGCGTCGGCAGCGCCGCGCGAATGCGCGTGTCGTCGGCGACCTTGCCCTCCTCGAGGGGAACGTTGAAATCGACGCGAACGAGGACGCGCTTGCCGGCGACGTCAGCGTCACGTACGGAACGTGGCTTGTGCACGGTTTTCGACCTCCCGGCCTAGATCAGTTTGCCGACGAGATCGACGAGGCGGCAGCTGTAGCCCCACTCGTTGTCGTACCAACCGAACACCTTGGCCATCTTGCCGCTGGCCATGGTCAGCCCGCTGTCGAAAATGCAGGAGTAGGGCGAGTTGACGATGTCCGTGGAGACGATCGGATCCTCGGTGTACTCCAGGTAGCCCTTGAGCGAGCCGGCGGAGGCGGCCTGCTTGAAGGCGGCGTTGATCTCCTCGGCGGTCACTTCCTTGCTCAGCCGCACGACGAAGTCGGTGATCGAGCCGGTCGGAACCGGAACGCGCATCGAGATGCCGTCAACTTTTCCCTTCAGGTCGGGCAGAACGAGACCGATCGCGCGGGCGGCTCCGGTCGAGGTCGGGATCTGGTTGATCGCGGCCGAGCGGGCACGGCGCAGGTCCTTGTGCGGGAAGTCGAGGATGCGCTGATCGTTGGTGTAGGCGTGGATCGTCGTCATGAAGCCCTGCTCGATGCCCCAGTTCTCGTGCAGCACCTTCGCCATCGGCGCGATGCAGTTGGTCGTGCACGAGGCGTTGGAGATGATGTGGTGCTTTTCGGCGTCGTAGAGCTCGTCGTTGACGCCCAGCACGATCGTGATGTCGGGATCGGTCGCGGGCGCCGAAATGACGACCTTCTTCGCTCCGGCATCGAAGTGCGGCTGAACCTGCTCGCGGCTGCGGAAAACACCCGTCGATTCGAGCACCACGTCGGCGCCCAGCTTCTTCCAGGGCAGATCCGCCGGATTCTTCTCGGCGAAGACGGGGAAGGACTCGCCGCCGGCATGGATGCGGTCGCCTTCGACCTTGACCTCGCCCGGGAACCTTCCCTCGACCGAGTCGTACTTAAGTAGGTGAGCCATCGTCTTGAGGTCGCCGAGGTCGTTCACGGCGACGACTTCGATGTCGGCACCCATCTGTGCCTGGGCGCGGAAGAAAGCACGCCCGATACGTCCAAAACCGTTGATTCCTACGCGAGTCGCCATTCGAATTCCCTTTCGTCTTTTTTCTGTCTTTAAGCTCGTTGTCGAGTGTAGCGGCGGTCGACTGATATCTGTTGATCAGAGCGGTTCCGAGGCCGCTTAAAGGCCGTTAGTGGCTCTTTGTCGCAAGCTCTTGCAACCGGCGGAGACGGCCGTGCAGCGTCGGCTTGGGTATCTGGGCTCGTTGTGCGAGCTCCGCAACCGAGCGCTGCGGGTTGTTTAACCGTAGCTGGGCCGCCTCGCGCAGTGGCGGAGAGAGGCGCTCCAGCTCTCCCCTGCGCTGGAGGCGGCGTACTGCGCGAAGTTGAGCGAGAGCCGCCTGACTGGCGCGGGCGATGTTGGCCTGGTCGGCATTGGCGAGCCTGTTGGCGCCTGCGCGCGCCTCACCGATGACTGAGCGCTCGGCCAGGTAAAGCGCAGCCTCGGAGGCGCCGGTCAGCGCGAGCAGGCCGGTGACGGCATCGCCGCCCTTGGCGTAGGCGACGGCGTGTCGATCACGCTCGGCGACCTGCAGCTCGATTCCCTCTCGGGCCGCGATCTCGGTCAGAAAGATCGCTCCCTCGACGCTGGTCGTGCGAATCTCGAGATGGAGTGAAGGCGGCGCGCTGAGCGAGCCCGAGCCGAGCAATGCCCCACGCAGATAGGCGGCGCGGCAACAGGCGCGGGCGATCACCCGAGCGGGCGGAGTCTCGATCGGCGCCAGGCCCGCGTCGAGCACGCCCGCCTCGTTCAGGAGCTGAAGCGCCCGCGGCGAGCCGGGAACGTGCAGCTGGTAGCGGTTGTCGCGGTTGAAGGCGCGCTGACGGTAGGTGCGTATCTCCGAGGAGACGCCGAAGGCACGCAGCGCGGAGAAGGCTCGTCGGGCCACCGCTCCGCCTCCCAGATCGAGATGGACGGAGATCTTCCCCTTGCCCTCGAGATGCGCTCTGCCGGCGCTGTGAAAGAGAGCGGAGAGCTCGGCCAGGCGATCGCAGTCGCGCTTCAGGGCGACGTGGGCAAGCTCCTCGTGCAATTGATCTGAAAGCGGCAACCAGCGAAGCGTAAGGGCCGGGAGTGGTGAGCGGAAGAGCTGGCATGCGTTACCAGTCGATTGATCCGAGCTCTTGGGGCCGTAGAATCACTAACCATGTCCAATCACGCCAGCTTCCACGTTCCCTCGCCGCTCAACGAGCCCATCCTCTCCTACGCGCCCGGGACGCCCGAGCGCCGCGAGATTCGCGCCTGTATCGACGAGATCTCGACCCAGGTAATCGACGTTCCCTGCATCATCGGCGGTAAAGAAATCCGCGGCTCCAACCCCTATCCGGCCGTGATGCCGCACAGGCACGCCCATGTGCTGGCGAATGTTCAGCGCGGCGGTGGCAGCGAAGTGAACAAGGCGATCGCCGCGGCCGCAGCGGCCTGGCCCGCCTGGTCGCGCACCTCGTTCACCGAGCGGGCCGCGATCTTTCTTCGCGCCGCCGAGCTGCTCGCCGGACCCTGGCGCCAGCGTCTGAACGCGGCGACGATGCTCAACCAGTCGAAGACGGCGCACCAGGCTGAGATCGACTCGACCTGCGAGTTGGCGGATTTCTGGCGCTTCAACGTCCACTTCCTGGAGCGCATCTACGACGACCAGCCCGCATCGGCGCCCGGATTCTGGAACCGGATGGAATACCGGCCGCTGGAGGGCTTCGTGCTCGCCGTCACGCCTTTCAACTTCACCTCGATCGCCGGCAACCTCCCGACCAGCCCGGCGCTGGCGGGAAACACCGTGGTCTGGAAGCCGGCCTCGAGCGCCGCTTTCTCGGCCTACCAGGTCATGCTGCTACTGAAAGAAGCCGGACTCCCGGACGGCGTGATCAACCTGGTCTTCGCCGACGGCGCCTCAGTCTCCGAGACGGCGCTTACCAGCCCCGATCTTGCCGGGGTGCACTTCACGGGCTCGACCGCCGTGTTCCAGGCCATGTGGCGAACGATCGGCGGCCAGATCGAGCGCTACAAGAGCTACCCGCGCATCGTCGGCGAGACGGGTGGGAAGGACTTCATCCTCGCCCATCCCTCGGCCGATCCGGATGCTCTCTTCACGCAGGCCGTGCGCGGATCGTTCGAGTATCAGGGGCAGAAGTGCTCGGCCTCGTCGCGGCTCTATGTCCCCTCGAACCTCTGGCCCGCTCTGCGCGAGCGCTTCGCCGCGGAGGTTCCGAAGATCAAGATGGGCGATGTAGCCGAGCTGGAGAACTTCATGGGCGCCGTGATCGATCAGGCCGCCTTCGACTCGCTCTCGGGCGCGATCGAGGAGGCGAAAGCGGCCAAGGAGATGGGGATCGTGGCCGGCGGTGGCTATGACGAGAGTGTCGGCTGGTTCATCGAACCGACGGTGATCGAGACGAGCGACCCCAACTGCAGGCACATTCGCGAGGAGCTGTTCGGCCCGATCCTTACCGTCTATCCCTACGACGAGCGGCGCTGGGCTGAAACGCTCGAGCTGGTGGACAGCACCTCGCCGTATGCCCTGACCGGCTCGGTCTTCGCGACCGATCGCGCGGCCGCCGCCGAGGCCGAGCAGGCGCTGCGGCACGCTGCGGGCAACTTCTACATCAACGACAAGCCGACCGGCGCGATCGTGGGGCAGCAGCCCTTCGGCGGCGCCCGTGCCTCGGGCACCAACGACAAGGCCGGCTCGATCTGGAACCTGATCCGCTGGCTCAGCCCGCGCGCGGTCAAGGAGACCTTCGTCTCGCCCAGCGATTACCGCTATCCGTTCATGGACGCCGGCGACTAGGTCGGACGGAGCACCAGGAAGCCGCCGTGCTTCTTCCGCTCGCCTTTTCGATCCACGCGATTGTTCGCGGCGGTCGGATGTTCTTCAATCACCTGGCTGACGTCGACTGGAGGTATCTGGCCATCGTTGCCGGTCTGCAAGTGGTCAAGATCGGTTGCGCCGCGAAGGCCTGGGAGAACTCGATCGTCGCCGCCTACCCGGGCAAGCGCGTCCACTTCCCGACGATCTTCGGAGCCTTCAGCGCGGGCGTGGCGGTGGGTACGGTGGTGCCGGCGCACGGCGGCGACGCGGTTCGAATAGTGATGGTCAAGCGCCGCGTCCCGAGCAGCACCTACACGACGATCACCTCGACGCTGCTCGTACGCGCCCCCTTCGACATGCTGATGGCAGTCGTCTTCTTCGTCTTCCTCCTGCAGCAGGGCGTGCTGCCCGGCCGCTCGCTTCTCCCCCACCGCCCGGCCTTCGACTTCAGCTGGTTCTTCGGCCACCCGATGGAGGCGATCATCATTCTCTCCACGATCGTCCTGATCCTGACGGCTCTGTTCCTCTGGGCCTGGGTGAGGATTAGCGAGTTCAAGCAGCGCGTGCGCCAGGGCATAAACGGCCTGCTGGACTGGCGCTTCTACCTGCGCCGCATCTTCCCCTGGCAGCTGTCCGACTGGGTGCTGCGGATCGTGATCGTCTTCTTCGCCCTGCGCGCCTTCAACATGCCCGCGACGGTGCACAACTCCCTGCTCGCGCAGGCCACATCGAATCTCTCCACCCTTCTGCCGATCAGCCCTTCGGGGATCGGCACCGAGCAGGCGCTGCTGGTGACCGTGCTGCACGGGGTTGCTCCGGGCACGCTGATCGTGGCCTACAGCGTCGGCACGAGGCTGATCACCAGCCTGATCAACGTCGTGCTCGGCTTCGGCGCGATTCTGATTTTCTTCCACACCCTCCGCTTCCGCCGCTACGTCGACGCGGAACGGAACGGCACCGGGTCGACTTCAACAGGTAAACACTCCCGTTCCCGCTCGCCCTGAGGCGCTCGGCACGGTTTAGGCTCCGCCCGTCTTGTGCAGCTGCGCGTAGACCTGGCGCGCCGTCTTCTCGGGCAGTCCGGGCACCGCGGCCAGCTCGTCGGCGCCCGCGGCGAGGAAGCGCTCGGGCGAGCCGAAGTGATTGAGGATCGCGCGACGCCGCGCCGGTCCCACGCCGCGCAACTCGTCGAAAAGCGAGCTGAAAGATTCGTTCGAGCGGCGCTGCCGGTGGTAGCCGATAGCGAAGCGGTGAGCCTCGTCGCGCAGGCGTTGTAAAAGCTGGAGCCCGGCCGAGTGCCGATCGAGCCGGACGGGCTTGGAGCGACCCGGGACGAATACTTCTTCCTCGCGCTTGGCCAGCGAGACGACGGCGATGCGCTCCGTCTCGGGCAGCTTGCCGAGCGCTTCGAGGGCCGCGCCCAGCTGGGGCTTGCCGCCGTCCACGAGAACCAGGTTCGGCAGCGCCGTGAAGCTCTCGTCGATGTCGATGTCGCCTTCGCCGGGTGAGCCGAGGCGGGCGAAACGGCGGCCGAGCGCTTCCTCCATACCGGCGACGTCGCTCTGACCGGCCAGCGTGCGCAGCGAGAACTTGCGGTAGTGAGCCTTGAGCGGCATCCCGTCGCGGAAGACGACCATTGAGGCCACCGGCGAGGCCTCCTGTAGGTTGGAGATGTCGAAGCACTCGATCCTGAGTGGCAGGCTCTCCAGGTTGAGGGCCTCGCGCAGCTCCTCGAGGGCCTCGATTCGGCGCAGGCGCCCCGTCTCGCGGGCGCGAGCCTCGGAGTCCAGCGCCAGCCTGGCGTTCTCGCTCGCCAGCTCCTGCAGGCGCCGCTTCTCACCCCGCGCCGGCGCTCGCAACTCGACTCTCGAGCCGCGTAAGTCGCTCAGGAAATCGGCCACGCCTTGCAGCCCGCCGGCCTGCGGCGGAACGACGATCAGCGGTGGAATCACCGGCGTCGATCCGTAGTACTCGAGGCAGAAGGCCTCCATGATCGCCGCCTCGTCCTGCCCGGCAACGCTCTCCAGATGAAATCCGTAGCGATCGACCATGCGGCCGCCGCGAAGCGGGAAGACCTGAACCGCGGCACGCTCGCCCTCGATCGCGAGCCCCAGTACGTCCACACTCCCCTCGCCGGGAAGGTCGGCTGCCTGCCGCTCGAGCAGGTGCTGCACCGCCGAGAGCCTGTTTCGATACCTGGCCGCCTCCTCGAACTGCTGCTCGTCGGCCGCCTGCTGCATCGAGCGCTCCAGGCTGCGCTGAATCGGATCGGTGTGGCCGGAAAGGAACTCGACCACCGAGTCGATCAGGACACGGTAGTCGGCGGGCGAGATCAGCCTGACGCAGGGCGCATAGCAGCGATCGATGTGGTAATCGAGGCACGGAATGCCCGAGCGCCGGCCTGGCTTCGGCCCTTCGCAGGGACGGAAACGGAAGACCCTGTTCAGCACGTCGAGCGTGCTGCGCACCTTCTTGGCGTTCGCGTACGGACCGAAGTAGAGGACGCCGCGGCGGTGGCGCTCACGGGTGAACATGACGCGCGGAAACTCGTCCTCGACGGTCACAGCCACGTACGGAAAGGACTTGTCGTCGCGCAGGCGGATGTTGAAGGGCGGGCGCCAGCGCTTGATCAGGTTCTGCTCGAGGTGCAGCGCCTCGACCTCGTTGCGGGTCGCGATCGTCTCGATCTCGGCCACCCGCTCGACCAGCTGGGGAATGCCGGCGCGCCCGTCGCCGCCGGGGCGGAAGTAGCTGCGCACGCGCGAGCGCAGCGATTTCGCCTTGCCGACGTAGAGAACGCTCCCCTTCTCGTCGTGGAAGAGGTAGACGCCGGATGCGGTCGGAAGCGACCGCAGCTGCTCGCTGAGCGGTCTGGTCATGCTGCTGCCAGCGTAGTCGCGCCTCAGTAGTACGTGTGCTGGTCGCGCCAGGTGCGCCAGACGGCGAAGCCGCAGAGCGGAAAGACGAGCAGCCAGGCTACGCCCGTCAAGCCGTTGATCTTGAGCGGGTGAGCAGCGAACAGGCGCGCCCCGAAGTAGAGGCCAAGGTTTGTGAGGATGACGAGCGACCCGCCGTAAAAGGTCCACTGAGCCCGCGCGGGCCAGAGTGCGATCTCACCTCGCCGCTCGCGCCAGAAGAGAAAGAGAGCGAACGCGATCGCGAGGAAGAAGGCGATCTGGACCAAGGCGGAGACGACCACCAGTGTCGCGTAGAGCTGAAAGATCATCACCACGCAGACGATCGCGATGATGATCGCGAAGGCGCGAAGGGTGCGGTGCTCGTCTCCGCGACGCAATCTCATGCCCGTCCCACCTGCGCGTGAGCGCGCGGCGCTACGGCTCGAGTTCTCTTCTGAGCGGGGGCGGGTAGAAGGCTCATGAAGAAAAAGCTACCTGCCATGAGGAGGCCATGCGAGATGATTGCCGAGGGAGAGACAGCACCAGACTTCGAGCTCGAGACCGACAGCGGAGAGAGCGTCCGGCTCTCGGATTTCAGAGGCCGGCCGGTAGTCCTCTACTTCTACCCCAAGGACAACACGCCCGGCTGCACGAAAGAGGCCTGCGGTATCCGCGACGCCTGGAGCGAGTTCGAGCGCCGTGGCGCGGCCGTGCTCGGAGTCAGCGCCGACAGCGTCGCCTCGCACGAGCGCTTCAAGGCCAAGTACCACCTCCCCTTCACCCTCCTCGCCGACAGTGAGCACAGGGTCGCCGAGCTGTACGGCACCTGGCAGCCGAAGCACTTCGCCGGAAAGAGCTTCCTCGGCATGGTTCGCGCGACCTTCCTGATCGACACCGAGGGCAAGGTGGCCAGGGTCTGGCCCAAGGTCGATCCGTCCAAGCACGCCGACTGGGTACTGGCGGAACTGCCGGAGTAGCGCGCCCGAATTGCGGTTGTCTTGAATCGGCGCCGGCAAGCCTTCAGTATCCCGCCGGACGTCGCAGTCGTACCTAGCCGGGAGGGGAAACAATGCTCAGGGAGTTCAGGGATTTCCTTCTAAAAGGAAATCTCATCGCGCTGGCCGTCGCATTCGTGATTGGCGCGGCGATCGTCGCACTCGTCAATGCACTGGTCGGCGATCTCATCATGCCGATCGTCGCCGCGATCGTCGGGAAGACGGACTTCAGCTCGCTCACCTTCACAATTCACAAATCCGTCTTCAAGTACGGTGATTTCATATCTGCTCTGATCGCGTTCGTCTCGATCGCCGCAGCAGTCTTCTTCTTCGTCGTCAAGCCGGTTGACGCGGTTAAAGCGCGTTTCGCCAAGCCCGGCGAGGAAGAGCTGAGCGACGAGGAGCGCCGACACCGAGAGCTCCTGAGCGCGCTGCAGGGCCTCAAGTAACGAAGAGCGCTCGCCCAAAGAAGTTTTCGCGCGTCGTGGCGGTGCTGACAGAACAGTCCAGCGGCGTTCCGGCGCGCCGGTAGTGCGGATGAGAGGACTTGAACCTCCACGAGCTTTCGCCCACACGGACCTGAACCGTGCGCGTCTACCAATTCCGCCACATCCGCGCGGCAAGACATTCTAGCCAGCGCGTCGAAACGATCGTGAGCCGCCACCTCGATCGCGCATTGAACGTAGGATTCGCAGGCTTGAAGGTTTCGCTTGTCGCTCTGTTCTGCCTGCTCGCACTGGCAACGGCGGGCAGCTCGGCGACGGTTCCCAGCGCGGCGCCGGAGGCCGAAGTCGTCGTGACTCTCACCTCTCCGTCGCTCGCGGCTGCTTTCCACAGTGGCCAACTTGGCATGCTCGGGGCCAAGCGGCTCGACCTTCACGCCCGCGCCAGCCGCGGCTATCTCGCCCGCCTCGCCCTGAGTCAGGCCGATCTCTCGCGCCTGATCGAGAGGACCGTCCGGGGCGCGAACGTGCGCCGGCACTACCGCATCGTCGCCAACGGACTGGCGGTCACGCTCCCGAGCGACGAGCTGCCGCTCCTCAGCGCCCTGCCGGGCATCGCGCACGTCTATCCCTCCTATCGCTATCGGGCGTTGGAGACCAGCGCAAGCGGCAACGTCTCGGCGGTCGACGCCCCTGCGCTGTGGAAATCAGACCTGTCGAACGCAGGCCAGGGAATCAAGATCGGCATCATCGACGACGGCATCGACCAGACTCATCCCTTCTTCAACCCGACGGGATACACCTACCCGAGCGGCTACCCGAAGGGAAACAGCTCGTATACGACGGCCAAGGTGATCGTCGCTCGCGCCTTCGCCGCATCCGGTCTCGACTACGCATACGCCTCTCTACCCGTCGATCCCAAGTACACCTCGCACGGCACCTATGTCGCCGGAATCGCGGCTGGAAACGTCAATACGGTCGCGACCGTCTCCGATCTGACGCGGACTATCTCGGGAGTGGCGCCGCGCGCCTATCTGGGCAACTACAGGGCTTTGACGATCCCGACCGAAAACTTCGGGCTGAACGGGAACTCGCCCGAGATCGTCGCCGCGATCGAGGCCGCAGTCTCCGACGGAATGAACGTGATCAACCTCTCGCTGGGCGAGCCGGAGATCTCTCCTCGCAACGACATCGTCGCCCGGGCGGTCGACGCTGCGAGCGCCGCGGGCGTGGTCGTGGCTGTGGCGGGAGGGAACGAGTACGGCGAGAATGGAAAGGGCTCGATCGGATCGCCCGGAAGCGCGGCCAGCGCCATCACGGTCGGCGCCTCCTCGAGCGCTAGCACGGCCTCGGGGAAAGTCAGGATCGCCGGCTTCTCCTCTGCGGGCCCAACGCCGTACGGTCTCCTACTCAAGCCGAACGTAACCGCCCCCGGAATCGACATCCTGTCTTCGACCGCCAAGAGCGAGGGCTACTGGGATTACGAGAGCGGCACCAGCGCGGCCACGCCGCAGGTCGCTGGCGGCGCCGCCCTACTACGCCAGCTCCACCCCACCTGGACGGTCTCGCAGATCAAGTCGGCGCTCGTCCTCACCGCCACGCCCGTGAAGAGCACGAACGGGCGTGAGCTTTCGCCGCTGCGCGAAGGCGGCGGCCGGATCGACCTTGGAGTTGCAAGCCAGCCGCTCGTTTTCGCCACTCCATCGTCTGTGGGCTTCGGGCTGGTCAAGCGCGGCCGCCGCGTTACGCGAATGGTCAAGCTCGTCGATGCCGGCGCGGCTGTCGGATCGTGCGCGGTGCGAGTGCGCCGTTCCGAGTCGGTCACGGGCGCCTCGTTACGCGCTCCTTCATCGTTGACCGTCCCAGGCACCTTGTCGCTCGAGCTGAGAGCGACGAGCAAGGCCAAACAGGGCGACCTCGACGGCTGGATCGAGCTGACCTGCGCCGGGCAGACGCGGCACATTCCCTTCTGGGGCCACGTCTTCGCCTCGCACCTGAGCCAGAAGAGAAAGACCAAGCTCACTCACGCGGGCGTCTACCAGGGCGACACGAAGGGTCAGACAGCGCTCGTCGACAGCTACCTGTATCCCGAGCGCGCTCCCGGAGTGCGCCGCCTCTTGAAAGGCCCCGAACAGGTATTTCGTCTCTCGCTCGCGCGCGCGCACCAGAACTTTGGTGTAGTCGTAACCTCGCACGCCGCTGGCGTCTCGGTCTCTCCGCGGATCGTTCGCGGCGACAACGAGAGCAAGCTCGCAGGGCTCGCCGCCTTGCCGATCAACGTCAACCCGTACGTCGACAACTACGACATGCCCGAGCCGGTCGCCGGTGTCCTGCGCCCGGCGGCGGGCGTCTACTACGTCGTTTTCGACACGGCCTCCAAGGCGCACTCCGGCCGCTACCGCTTCCGTTTCTGGGTTGACGATCTCAAGCCGCCGCGCATACAGGTGCTTTCGCGCCGGTCAGGCCTGTTGACCCTCTGCATCAGCGACCTCGGCTCGGGCGTTGACGCGAGCTCGATCTCTGCAAGCGCCGGAACACGCCGACTTCCCGTCACCTTCGACCCGTACACGGGCAGGACGGTCATCGACGCGAAATCGCTCACGGCCGGGACACACGAGCTGGTGGTAAGCGCATCCGACTACCAGGAGTCGAAGAACGACGAGAACGCGCGCCGCTACCTCGGCAACACCAGCGAGAAGAAGATCTCGATCGCTAAATAAGAGCTGACGACGCGGTCTCAGTCGCGGTCGTCGATCGTGGGCAGCCGGTCGAGGTCTCTCGCCACGCTCTCGGCGAAGGCCTCGCGGTCCTCATCGGAATCGTCGTCCTCGTCTGTGACCAGCGACAGATGCGAGTGCTCGTGCCTGCGACGCCGCTTCCGCGCCGAATAACGATCGCCGAACGGAGACCTCGAGAGGCGCCCAAGCAGGCGCGGCCACTCGGAAGCCACCAGCACAGCTACAGCAGTAGCGAAAAGGCCGAATACGAGCCAGCTCACGAATACGATTGTACCGCCCTCAGGTTCTCTGCAAACAACCTAAAATGCTGCGGTTTTTCTTACTCCGCCTTCACCTTACTTTTACCTTCGGGGGCTAATCTCGTTCTAGGAGCGTCCGATAGAAAAACTATGAACAGTTGGTTGCCATTCCTTCCGTACCTCGTCTTCTGGGCCGTTTCCATGCAGGCGATCCTCATTCGGGCGAGAGTCGTGCCGCCTCTATGCGCGCACTGCGGACGGCCGTTCAAGCAGCGCTACAGCGGCCAACCCACCTGCAATTGCTCCCATCACTGACCTAGAGGCGGCCCCCACCCTCGGCGCCCGTTCGACTCTCCTCCACGCCAGAACCCCGTCTACATCGACGGAAGCCCGCCTCGCTCACTAGGAGAAGAAGCCGATCTCGCGCCGAGGGCGCGGCTCGGCTTTCTTAATAAAAACAGGCGGGAAATCGTTAGATTTCCCGCCTTAATACTCCCCGGGTAGGACTCGAACCTACAACCCGCCGGTTAACAGGGCGCCCAACCCAGGTCTGCTCGAGCCAGAACCGCGTGGTTGAGCGCTCTTCGGTCAGCTGGGATCAGCTCAGGTTAGCTTGGGCAGGCAAAGACTCGGCAAAACGCACAGGCTCTGACCTGCCCAGCGCGGCCCGGCGCGGCTAATTCAGCTACTGCGGCCCGTCAACTCGGACATGCTCGCCGTTATTCGCCGCGCGCCGGCGACCAGCAGCCAGGCGAGCGCCGGCGCGACGATTGGTGTGACGCTCAGCATGTAGCGCGGTTCTCCGTGTACGAGCGTCACGTGAAAAACAATCCAGAAGCCGACCAGGAGCGCGGCGAGGCCGGCGCCCGGAAGGCGCCTTCGTGCGGTGAGCACCAGAGCGAGCCCGCCGAGGACCCAGTACGAGTAGTGCCAGAGCTCGAACAGCCATAGGTGGTGAAGTGAGCCGTTGACTAGAGTGGCCTCGGCGCCGTGGAGTTGTCGTCCGTATATGCCGACCCTGGGGTCGATGCCGTGTTGCCTATCGCGCGCGTCCTGAAGCGGCCCCGGCTGCCAGGTCATCAGGTGCTCGAACTTCGCTGGAATCAGCCCGAGCCAGTCGAGCGGATTGTGTACTACGTAGTGGATCGACTCGCGAAGTAGGACGGAGTTCTGGCGCGTCTCAGTGGCGACACTCTCGATCTTCCAGGTCTTACCGCCGCTATCAAAACCTCCACTCGCGCCCGGATGGGCTCCGATCCAGATCGTGTAGCCGCCGTTGGTGGAGAGCCCATATGTGTGCATTACGACGGCGTTCCGTGCCATCCAAGGAGTTAGTACGAGCACCGAGACCACGGACATCGTTACCGCCGCGCGCCACGACTCGCGGGCCGGACGGCGTAGAAGTAACCAGAGAGGAATTACGAGCGGAAGCAGGATCCCTGTCGAGCGAACGAGGATGGCCAAGCCAAGGAATAAGCCGGCGAGAGTGGCCCGGCGCACCGATGGCGTTTTCCCATCCGTTGTCACGACGAGCAGGCAGACGGTAAGCAGGAGCGGAATGAACAAATGCTCGGACGAAGCGCGCATGGCGTAGACGGTCAAGGCCGGGGCGACAGCAACGAGTGCTCCTGCAACGAGTCCGACGCTCCGACCTCCGAGGCGCCGTCCGAGCAGGTAGACGAGGGCTGTCGTGAGCATCCAGAGCACCAGGACGGCGACCTTGACGGCGATGAACGAAGGGCCGGTAATTAGGAAGACGCCGGCGAGGAAGGCAGGCCAGCCGACAGGGAAGAACGCCGTCGGGTGGTGGAGGATTTCGTAGCCGTGCCCGGCCGCTATCGATTTTGCGCCTAGGTAGTAGAAGAGCGAGTCGCTGGATGGACCGGTGTGAACAATCAGCGCCCAGGGCAGCCTGGCGGCCAGTGCGAGCACCGCGACGATGGCAATATCGAGCGTATAGGTGCGACGGATAAGCCTTTTCTTATCAAGAAAGTAGTAGCGGGCGCCGTAGTCTTCGTTCGTTCTGGATCTCGTTATCTAGCTCTTGGCTATGAGCTCACGCGTCGCAACTCGCGCCGATTCTCAAAGCCAAGCGCCTCGCAGAAGGCGACTAAGCGCTCGGGATCGCCGCTACGGTCGCCGGTGCAAGCGATCTCCAACGACAACCTCTCCTTCACGTGTCGCAGGTAGTTCGTGGATAGTGTTCTCTACTAGCTGTCTTGGTGTTCGATATCAGAGGGGCCATCGGCTTGTCCCGATCAAGCAAGATCATCGTGCTCGCGCTTATCGCGCTGGCCGCGGCGACACAGCTCCCGGAGGCTCGTTGTTGGAATGCGCCCGCCCACTACGCGCTTGTGCAGTCACTCGCCGACGGCTCACCGAGCATCGACCGTCATCTCAACCAGAGCGGCGATATCGCCTACGTAGACGGCCATTACTACGCGGCCAAATCGCCAGGATTGGCGACTTTCAGCCTACCGCTCTACCTCGCCTATCGATTCGCCGGAGTTGTGCCCAAGGAACCGGCGACGAAGTACGGTCCACCGGGAGCGCACCTGGCTACGCGGCGAGCGATATGGATGGTCAACCTGGTTTCGGTCGCGGCTTTCTTCGCGCTCCTTCTACTCATGCGCTCGGTTGCCGACTCGCGTTTCCCCGGGACGGGAACGCCTGTCGCCGTGATGCTCGGCCTGGGCACGATGTTGTTGCCCTTCGCAACCCAGTACTTCTCACATATCCTCTCGACCACCTTCGCCTTCGCGGCCTTCGTGTTGTTGAGCAAGCGCCGGAAGTCGTCGCGCCTCGCGCCGCTGGTGGCGGGGGCGTTGGCCGGCCTCGCCGTTTTCACCGAGATGCCGTTGTTCATCGTCGGGGTCGGTCTAGGCGTATATGCGATCATCGATCGCCCTCGTCTAGGCCGTGCTCTCAGCTACGGCGGCGGGTTCTTAGCCGGGCTGGTTCCTCTGGCTCTCTACAACACATGGGCATTTCATTCGCCGCTCAATAGCGGTTACTCATACACGGTCAAGAAACTCGGGGCGTCGGGGCATGAAGTGGTCGGCACTAACGGCCAGGGCTTCTTCGGGTTCACCTATCCACACCTGGGAACGGCATTCGACCTGCTCTTCTCGCACCGAGGCCTCTTCGTTCTCGCTCCTCTCACACTCATAGGGCTGCTTGCACTGCCCTCGCTAGCTCGCCGTGGTTACCGGCGCGAGGCACTTCTTGTCGGCGGCCTCGCGCTGGCACTTCTGGCTTACGATTCAGCCTATTTCTTGCCATTCGGCGGCGACTCCCCGGGGCCGCGTTTCCTCATCCCGTTACTACCGTTCCTCTCGTTGCCAATCGCTGCCTTTCTCCGCGGCGGGATGATCGCAAAGCTGGTGACTATCGCGGCCGCTATCATCTCGGCCTTCTGGATGACCGCCGCCACTGTTGCGCAGCCGCTTATTGCCCCGAGGATAAGTCCCGACGTATGGATTGACCGTATCTCGAGCGGACGTCAGCTCAGCCCATCTATCCTCGGCGTTGGGCTAACGGCGGAACTTGCCTTCTTCTTACCGATCCTGGCCGCACTCTCCATCATGGCGAGCTCCGCTTGGTGGCGATTCGCTTCCGGGCGAAGCTCGCGGCAGCGGACCAACGCTGGGACGGACTAGGCAGCTCTCGCTTCGAACTCGTCTCCGAGAGAGACCCGGTATCGATCTGAAGTTCGAGTTCGTCGACCAAGAAATCCGCGCGCCGGACGGGTGCGGACGCGGGCAGCTGCCGCCTGGCGCCGTAGGGGCGACAATGGGGCAACCAGACCCACCGAGATCCGCCGAGATCGAGCGCGCGAAATCGGTGTGAAATCGCTCGTTTTCCAGCTAGACCGAGACCGGCCGAGGTCCCAGCGGCTTCCTTTTAATCCCAAGGTCGCAGGTTCGATTCCTGCACGGCCCATCTCGCGGCCACGTTGGTAGCCAAGAGCCAAACAGGCGCCCTCCCGACGTAGAGAAGGCGCCCGTTGCACAATTAGCGATCAGTTCGTGACCTGCACCCAGCCGTTCACATAATCGGCGTAGGTGATCGCGTTGGCGTTCCCGTTCCGGACGCAGAACCCGACCTTCCAGGTTCCCGCACCGGGCACCACGGACGCCGCCGCCGCGAACGTCCGTCGATCTGGAAACACGGCTGAGGTCGAGTACGTCAAGGTGCCCGCGAAATTGATGACTGCGCCTCCGCCGCTCGCCTGATAGCAGAGGCCGTAGTCGAAGGCCTGCCCGCTTGTGCTTGCCGCGGACTCAAGCGGCACCTCGGCGGCACCGGTGAGCCGCTGGCTCGCCGTGGTGGTGACGGTGGCGGTGGCGTCGACGAAGACATAGACCAAGCTACCCCCGGGAATGTTAGTAGTACCGCCGCCGCTAAAGGCCCCGGTCGTGACGACACCGCTGGGGCCCTGTGCGCCCGCGGCGCCGGCAGCTCCTGCGGCTCCCGCGTCTCCCTTAGCTCCTGTCGCTCCTGCGGCTCCTGCGTCTCCCTTAGCTCCTGTCGCTCCTGCGGCTCCGGTGTTGCCCTTCGCTCCCTTAGCGCCCTTGAGCTTATGGAGCACGCTTGGCTTGATCTGCTTGGTCGAGGTGATCAGGTAGTGGTTCGCGGCAATGCCCGTTCCCGTCGAGGCCACGAACAGCGCCAGGCAGGCTACGACCATCGCTGGTGATGGCCGCCGGAACTTCGGTTTCATGAGTTTCTCGCTTTCTCGGAGGGCCGCCGGATAGGTCGCGGCGTTGAGAGCTACAGATGCTCAGCCGAACCTAACGCCCTCACGGAAAGTCGTCAACGTCAGGTTCGAGCCCGGGCAGAACCTTGGACTTCCGTCACTGGAAGAGGCTCGAA
>Ga0182011_10000640_pt1 | contig 30571 bp, 27 predicted proteins | sample 711E1DmetaG_FD_120481 | JGI IMG/M metagenome (GOLD analysis project Ga0182011, IMG submission 120481) | Permafrost microbial communities from Stordalen Mire, Sweden - 711E1D metaG | ecosystem: Environmental > Terrestrial > Soil > Wetlands > Permafrost | place: Sweden: Stordalen | collected...
AAGGAGCGCATCCTGGAATTTCTCGCCGTCCGCCAGTTGGTGAAAAATCCCAAGGGCTCGATTTTGTGCTTCGTCGGACCTCCGGGCGTGGGCAAAACTTCGTTGGGGATGTCGATCGCCAAAGCGACCGGCCGCAAGTTCGTGCGCATGTCGCTCGGCGGCGTGCGCGATGAAGCGGAAATCCGCGGCCATCGCCGCACCTATATCGGCGCCCTGCCCGGCCAGATCATCCAGATGATGAAAAAAGCCGGAACCAAGAACCCGGTGTTCATGCTGGATGAAGTCGATAAGATGTCCATGGACTTCCGCGGCGATCCTTCGGCGGCGCTGCTCGAAGTTCTCGATCCCGAACAGAATTTCATGTTCGTCGATCATTACCTGGACGTCGAGTACGACCTCTCGCAGGTCTTCTTCATCGCCACCGCGAACGTGATGCATACCGTTCCGCCTGCCCTGCAGGACCGCATGGAAGTGCTGCGCCTGCACGGCTACACGGAGCCGGAAAAGGTGGAGATCGCGAAACAGTTCCTGGTGAAAAAACAGATGTCGCAGGCGGGGTTGACGGAGAAGAACGTGCAATTCCCCGACGAAGCGATCCGGCAGATCATTCGCGGTTTTACCCGGGAAGCCGGGGTGCGAAACCTGGAGCGGGAGATTGGCAACATCTGCCGCAAAGTTGCGCGCAAGGTGGTGAAAGAAGGCGCCGACTTCTCGGCCGCGATCCAGGGAGAAAAGATTGGCGACTACCTCGGCGTGCTGAAGTTCCGCGACACTCTCGCCCACGAAAAGAGCGAAGTCGGCCTGGTAACGGGCCTGGCTTGGACCGAGGTGGGAGGGTCGATCCTCAGCACTGAAGCCATGGTGGTGGACGGCAAAGGCAAGCTCACTTTAACCGGCAAGCTCGGCGATGTGATGCAGGAATCGGCGCAGGCTGCCATGTCCTACATTCGCTCGCGGGCGGCGCGGCTTGGCCTGCCTCGCGACTTCTACCGCAGCCTCGATATTCATGTGCACGTACCCGAAGGAGCGATTCCGAAAGATGGCCCCTCCGCCGGCATCACCATCGCCACCGCTCTGGCCAGCGCGCTGAGCCGGATTCCGGTGCGCCGCGATATCGCCATGACCGGAGAGATCACGCTGCGCGGCAAAGTACTGCCCATCGGCGGATTGAAGGAGAAGCTGCTGGCGGCCCACCGCGCCGGACTATTCGAGGTGATTCTGCCGCTGGAAAACGAAAAGGATGTTGCCGAGGTTCCGGAGAACCTGCGACGAGAAATGAAATTGCACTTCGTGGACAACATGGACCAGGTGCTGGCCATCGCGCTCGAAGGCCCGCTGCCGCAGATGCCATCGGAGGCCGAGACCATGGCTCCCATCGTGACCCCGCCCGCCGGTGAGATCCCCACGGCGAGACAGTAGACTGGGAGAAGTACTACCCGCCAGACTCCGCTATCTACGGCGCAACAGCGTCATGTTATCTACGTAGAACGGTTGTTCCCCTTTATAAGACAATGTGATGTCGTTCTCGCCTGCTTGCAGGGTAATGGGCACATCAACCCAGTTCCAGGAGCGCATAAGAGCCAGTGCCTTCGTCTTCACGCCATTGACATCAATCCCGATCTCCTCGTCGGCGATCCCGTTGCGCACGTATTGCACCCGCAGCGTATAAAGTCCCGCCATCGGCACAACGATATTAGAGATATGCAGTGAGCCTGGCCTGTTCTTATCGGCAAGTCCTACTGCGTAACCACGCGAGCACTCGCCGCATCCAAACAGCGCAGCGACGCCGGCGCGCTCGATGCCCGGCCATTCTGCTTCATAGACGACGCCATGTTCCCAAGAGCGCGTTCCGCTCACACGTAGCAACACCGCGCCGTGGGCAGGGACAACAGCCTGATAACTGTCTGAAGCCGTGGAAACATCTTTGTGCGACCACAGGTCCCGCACTCTTGCATCAGGTAGCAGGTCAAGATCGGTCCAGTGCACCTCCATCCGGTTGGGTTGCTCCATCGAATTCAGCAACAGAACCGCATACTCTCCGCTGGTTCGCGATCCGAGCACCTTGGCCCACACTTCCAGGCCCGGACCAGCAGAGGCAATCCGCTCCGCACCTGCGCCCAGGGCATCCTGGTTTACCGCCAGCACTTCCCGGTTCAAATAAATCTCGACGGCGCGCGAGTTCATGTGAGTCAGGTCTGCACCAGCCAGCAGCGGCGGGGCGAGATCGCCCACATCGACATCTGGGCTTGGGCTTCCGTATCGTTCAGCCCCGGATTACCAATCTCCAGCATGTCGGCGTCATTCCAGCTCTCTGGCCCACTGAACACGGAGTGTGCGGAACCGGACTCGAAGTTGCGCACCACGCGATCCCATTCGACATGGTTCTTCTCGAACGAAATGTCGAGATCCGTACGCCACATCTGCGCCTTGCCTTGCGCCCATTCCCAAGGCTGCTCATTCCCCCACGAACATAGGGAGAAGATCATGGGACGTCCGGTCTTTTTGATCGCCTCCGCCATACGCTCGTACACCCACCTGCCGCTGTGCGTTTCTACCCGGTTGCAGTAGTCCATCTCGACCAGGTCAATTCCCCACGCCGCAAAAGTGTCTGCGTCTTGTTGCTCATGTCCGTAACTTCCCTGGAACTTCGGATCCGGGTAGCAGGTGTTGCGGCCAATATCCGTGTAGATACCAGCCTTAAGTCCAAGCTTGTGAATATAAGCAGCGAGTTCGCGGATGCCGCTCGGAAAACGTGCGCTATCGACCACGAGATTTCCTTTTGTATCCCGCCTGGGCGCGATGCACTCTTGAATGATGAGGTATTTGTAGCCCGCATCGCGCATTCCGGTAGAAACCAGTGCGTCTGCCTGTTCACGAATCGTCTTTTCGTCGTAATCGCAAAAGTAGTGGTTCCAACTCGCCCAGCCCATGGGAGGGGCCGGTGCGAGCCGACTCATGGCAGCAGACTTCTGTGGGCTGCTCTGCGCTAAGCCGTACTGCGACAGCCATGGGAGAGCCAAGGTGCCCAACAAGAAGAAGAACGATACAAGACGAGTGCGCGAGCAAAACATTATTGATTTCCTCACGAGATCTTGAATGTAAATGAAACGGTACGAACACGGGCACGTATCGGGTCGAGAATGTCGGTCAATTTCGGTCCCGAGCGTCCGCCCGTCTGGCAGTTCAAATAAAAGGCGAGCTCTTTTGCATCGTAAGCGGGCGCGTGGCCAGTTTAACCAAGAACTATAACGCGGGGTTTGTCCTTTAGCATTGAAGGGAAATAGGAGGGATTCCACGGCTGTTTCGCGCATTTCTTTTCATCACATTTCGTCTGTACGGCCATCACAGACTCCGAATCGCAATCGGTGCGAAGATTCTACGAGAGTGCAGCATCGAGAAGTGTCGCCGTCTCCAGAGACGGTCCAACAAGTGCCCTAACCACTTTCGCGATCTTTGAAAACCTGAGGGTCAACGGGCGCGAGCAGCGCGGACCATTCGAAAAAGTGCTCAAACCGTCACTTTTTGCACTTAAGTCCTGCCTTTTGAATTCTTTACCTATAAGTGCTTTATCTCGAATACTTTACAGCCTCTCCCCGCCAACCCAAAGATTCCAATAGGCTTAAGAGGGGTGTGGGGGGGTAGGGGGGGTACCCCCTGCTAGGCGGGTGGCATGCCCGATCCTGTCTTTACCGGAGCTGCGGTTGTGGCGCTAAAATACGATCATGAAGCCGGAATCTGGCAGCTGGGTTCGATTCAGCCTCAGGGGATCGGCAGGTCTCATCGTCGCAGTCGTTGTCGTAGCGATTCTGCTGATCGCGCTACCGGCCTATCGCTTGTTCTTTCTGATCAGCGTCCTCATTGGACTGGTCATCGCTGGCGGGCTCACGTTGTGGCACAGACTGCGCCCGATCGAGGAAGAGGACGTGGAACCCAAACGGCCGCTGGGACTTTAGTATTTCCTTCGTGTGCCTTCGTGGCCTTGGTGGTTAACGGTTTCGCAAACTAGCCAGTACCCCTGGCGGGACTTGATTTGCCCGGCGCTGGACACTGTTTCGCGAACTTTTTTTCTCCTGCACTTGCCATGCGCGATTCAAACCCTTAAAACTGTCTGCATGCGGATTCTGGCGCGCTTCATGCTGTCGGCGAGCGACTTGTCGCATTTCCCTTCCCCTACCTTGCCGGAGATCGCCTTTCTGGGACGGTCCAACGTGGGGAAATCGAGCGTGATCAATTCGCTGGTGGGCACGAAGCTGGCCCGCACCAGCAATACTCCCGGACGCACGCGCAGCATTAACTTTTATGAAGTCCGCAGGGCCGGACAACCCAGGCCAGAATTGCGGTTCGCCGACCTGCCAGGATACGGTTACGCCAGGGTCTCGCGCGAAATCTCCGATGACTGGGCGCGGTTCGTGGATCCGTATCTCCACCAACGTCCGAGCCTGGCACTGTGTCTCGCGCTGGTGGATTCTAACATTCCTCCCCAGGAAAGCGATGGCCAGTTGCTGGAATTCCTGGCGTCCAAAGGACGGCCCCATGCGATTGTGGCCACCAAGTGCGACCGGCTGTCGGGCAACCAGTTGCGGCAGGCAATGCACACGCTCGGCCAAGCCTACGGCGGTGTGCCCATAGTGGCCTTTTCGGCCAAGACCGGTGCCGGCAAAGAGGAACTGTGGCAACAGATTCGCTCTGCCTTGTCGCAGTTTCCGGCAGTCTAAAGTTTTTTCGGAAATCTCCGATTCCACTAGGAGCAGCACACTGTCGGAGGCGCTCGTGGACCCGCGTGTCTATCCCGGACAATCCGGCTTGCCGCAAGACTCCTCGAACGGCGAGGAGAGCGTGAACTATCTTCGCCGGCTCAAGGGAGGAGTGGCGGAAGGCGCTCCCGCCAATGCATCGGCAAGCAAAGGCAGGGATCCCGCAGATCCAAACCGTGTCGACTGGACACTTCGGCGGCAGAGCCCTCGGCTGCGTTGTTCAGGCAGCGTGGAATTTCGAGCCCAGGACAGCAACGTGCGCATGTGGGGAACCCTCACCGACGTTAGCCTGCACGGCTGCTACGTGGAAATGAACGCCACGTCTCCCGCCGGGGCGAAAGTGGACCTGGTGCTCAAATCGTTCGGCATACGGATTGAAGTTTCGGGCACGGTTCGCACCTCATACCCCTTTCTTGGCATGGGCATTTGCTTCGATGAAATCGCACCCGCGCAACTGCTGCAACTGAAGCAACTCCTCAACACATTGACCGGGCGCAGCGCCCTCTCCGTTGGAATGTCGGCTCGGGAGAATAGCATGAAGGACACCCCACCGGCCGATCCGGGCGTCTTGCTCGATGAGATTGCGGAGTTTTTTCAGAGAAAACAGCACCTTTCGCGCGACGAGTTCCACCAGATCGCCCAACGGGTTCGCCGGTCCCGAATCCCTCCTCCACGAACTTAGGTTTGGCGAGCCGTTGGGCGGGCTCCGGAACGGAAAGTTGCGCTGGTAAAAGCAGTTCCGGTGCCTGTCGGGCAACCCATCCGTTATGATTAGGAAGCTATGGCCAAATACCTCGTGACCGGTGCTGCCGGCTTCATCGGGTCCTCGCTGGTGCGCGCTTTGTTGGAACGCGGCAACGAGGTCCGTGGCATTGATAACTTTTCCACTGGCAGACGCGACAACCTCACCGAAGTGCTGAGCCGGATCGACTTTCGCGAAGCCGACATTCTCGATATGGATGCCATGCACGAAGCATGCGCAGGCGTCGATTACGTGCTGCACGAGGCAGCTATTCCGTCGGTCCCGAAATCGGTGCTGGACCCTCTGGGCAGCAACCGCGCCAATGTCGATGGCACGGTCAATGTGCTGGTCGCGGCGCGCGACGCGAAGGTGAAGCGGGTGGTGTATGCCGCCTCATCCTCGGCGTATGGAGATACCCCGACCCTTCCGAAGCATGAATCCATGATCCCCAGCCCGATCTCGCCGTACGCAGTGGCCAAGCTGGCCAGCGAGCTTTATATGGTGTCGTTCTACCGTTGCTATGGCCTCGAAACCGTCTGCCTGCGCTACTTCAATATTTTCGGACCGCGGCAGGATCCCTCTTCGGCATACTCCGGCGTGCTCGCCAAATTCAGCATGCAGATGCTGCTTGGGGAACAGCCCACGATTTTTGGCGACGGCGAAACCAGCCGTGATTTCACCTACATTGACAACGCGGTCTCGGCCAATCTGCTGGCCTGCTCAGCCCCGGCGGCGGAGTGTGCCGGGCGGGTATTTAACTGCGCCACTGGCCAACGGACTACGCTGAATGAAACTTTTCGCGCTTTGAAGGAACTGACGGGCTACAAGGGCAGCGTCAAGTATGGTCCGGAGCGTGGTGGAGACATCAAGCATTCGCTGGCCGACATCACGCTGGGACAAAGGCATTTGGGATACAAGGTTCTGGTGAATTTTGAGAATGGGCTGCGCCGCACGGTGGAATGGTACAAGAGCCAGAGTCAGCCGGCGGGAGCCTGAACGGCGCAACCGGATCCGACTGAGAGCACTGGAGTTGTCTGCACGTGGACTGATCAATGGGAACTGCGGGCTGCGGACTTTTGCCACGCGATGAGTTCGTCCAGGTCATAGCGGAACGGGCCATACGCGCTGAAAGTTTTCTCGTCGAACAACCGCATGGCGCCGCAGTTCAAACAAACCTGGTAGGAATATCCCTGCACCCCAATCGGCCAGGTCATCTTGCTGTGCCAGCAGCCTCGGAACGCGGCGACGGCCGCCCCCGCAAGGCTAGTTGCAACGACTCCGGGCCACCACCAACTGGGTTTCTTGAGTTTTTCCGATTCTTGGTCGATTGGGTCGCTCATCACATCTCCGGGGCTGCGTTTTGGGGCTGCCTCTTAACCATAGGACGAATTGCGGCGGAGGGCAAAATCTGAAGGGTCGTAGCACAGACCGCCGGACACCGGCGGCCTCGGCCTGCGCATCCCAGGCCCCAGTCGGACGTGTACCACCGGACATTGCGGTACCCCCCTAAAGACTATTAGGCTGGAAGTTGGAGTTGTGGCGGTCGTTCCCGGGTAAGAATCGCCGGCGACGGGGCTCGCCGATTGAACCAAGAGCGGCAATGAGCCTTCCCGCGAGACCCGGATACGATGAAGCCACGTTTTTCTTGATCCTGACCGCACCAGCATGAGTGCCAATCCAACTCGAGTTGACTGGGAATCGCCGACACCGACGGACCCCGGCTCCCCGCTGCAGGAGGGCAATCGCGTCCTCGAATCGATTGCGCGCCAGGAAGCCCTGCGCGCGCTGCTCGCCTTTTCGGACCTCCACGAGCAGATAGAAAGCCGGCGCCTGGCCACGGGACGCGCTTCCGATCGCGACTTGTTCGAGACGGAGCGCTTCATTCTTGACGAAGTACTGCAACTGATCTGCGACCGCGCCCAAGCCATCACGCAGGCCGACGGCATCGTGGTCGCACTGGCGGAAGGGCCCGCGATGGTGTGCCGCGCGGCGGCCGGACCACTCGCCGTCGACCGTGGCGTTCACCTGATCGGCGAATCTGAGTTTCTGCAGGACGGCATGGAATCGGGCCGCGTTCTTCGTTGCGACGATTGTGAAATCGACGCTCGCGTCGAACTGGACTTCGCGCGCGCGCTAGGAGCTCGCTCGACCGTGCTGGTTCCGCTGCGTGGCCGGAGTGAGCAACTGGGCGTACTGCAAGGGTTTTCAACCACCGCCTGGGCTTTCACGGATCATGACATTCGCTGTTTCGATCTGTTCGCCGAGTTGGTTCTTTCCGCGCTCAGACCCGAGGATCAGGACCGGCGGATCAACTGGCTGTCGGATGTGGCCAACGAAGTTCTGCAAGCGAGGCCAGCTGCGGCATTTCCGGTCGTTGCCAACGCAGCGGCGAGTGAAACCCCCGAAATCGAACCTAGTAGAAGCAGCGTGGAAACGAGGCTCAGCCCGTCTCCCATAGCAGCGCCGCTGCCAATTCCACCTGCCGCGCTTCCAGATCTAGAACCGCGAGTGCTGGCACAGCCGGTTGTCATTCCCGCAGCCACGGTCGAGTCACCAGAGCCCGTGTTCGAACTGCCTCAGCCTGGCGTCGCGGATGAACCATTTGAGTTCGAAGAACTGACGACTTCGCAGCCTCAGTCGTTGCCATTGCCATTTTTCTCTCTTGTAAAGACCCGCCTCTCACTGCCCGGCAGGTCGCGCCCGGGATTGAGTGTCGTGCTGGCCTTGGTGGCTGTGGCCGCGTTATTTTCAGCCGGGGCGTGGTGGGGCATGCAGGTTCATGGGAAGACGGCGATCGCCAAGGTCGAAGCCACGAACACGGCGATCTCACGACAATCGGTAACAGCGCCGCCCGCGCCCCCGGCGGATGTTCTATCTCCCGCGGTTTCGGACAATCTGATGAATCCGGCGAAGCTCGATTCCGATGCAGCGCCCCTCGCCGCCGTAGCGGAAGGCAAGTTGGCGGCGCTGCCGAAAATCACGGGTGTGCGTCACTGGTCTTCATCCATGGGGAGCACGGTGGTGATCGACATGGAGGACCAGGTTCCCTACGAAGTACATCGTTTGATGTCGCCCGAGCGAATCTACTTCGATCTGCACGACACGGTTCTGTCGCCCGAATTGGATGGAAAGACAATGGACGTTGGCGATGTTTCACTGACTCGTGTGCGGATCGCTCAGCCCGTCGCCGGCGTAACGCGTGTCGTGCTCGACACCAAAGACGGATCGAACTTCTCCGTCAGCATGGAGTCGAGCCCCTATCGCCTCGTGGTTGAGCTGCGCGCCACTGAGAAAACCTTAACGGCAAGGCAATTTGCTCCGAAAAGCGCAGCCACGAAATTGACGACGGCCTCCGTGGACGCGGCCCCGGTCGCAGTGAATGCGGTTCCTGCGCCGGCATTGGCGGCGAAGGCGTCCGGCCCGCTGGCGCTAACGAAGACCGGGAGATTTCGAATCGTGCTCGACGCCGGGCACGGCGGCTGGGACCTGGGCACGGTTGGACGGCAGGGATTGCTGGAAAAGGACCTGGTGCTCGACGTGACTCAGCGCCTGGGCAAGTTGCTGCAAGCGCGACTGGGGTCGGAAGTAATGTTCACGCGGTCGGGCGACACCTACCTGCCGCTCGATCAGCGCGCTGACATCGCCAACCAGGCACAGGCCGATCTGTTCGTTTCCGTTCACGCCAACTACAGCAGTTCGGCGGCGGCGCGGGGGGTTGAGACCTACTATACGAATCTGTTTTCCGCTCCGGGGTCTCGGGAAGTCGAAACGCATGACGATGGAACCTTCGCCAAAGTAACGCCGGTATCGTTATCGGCTGGAGGATTGCACGAAAAAATCCAGGAGTCGCAACGCCTGGCGGCAAGTGTGCAGCGTTCTCTTTACGCCACCCTGGCGGCGCACAGCCCGGACATTCGCGACCGGGGCATCAAGGACTCCGCTTTTGCCGTGCTGACGGGCACAACCATGCCCGCCATTCTTACCGAGATTTCTTTTGTGAGCAGTCCCGCGGACGAGCACAACCTGCAGAGCGCGGCTTACCGGCAGCAAATTGCGGAAGCTCTTTACCAAGGCATCGCCCGCTATCAGCAATCTTCTCCGCACGCGAAAGTTGCCCAACTGCAAACGGCCACCGCACGGCGATAAGAGCCTGAAGTAATGGAGCGCCGGGCGTCCTCGCCCGGCTGGACTGGCGAGACGCCCGTCCCTCCATCGTACGGGTAATACTAGTTCGCGCCCGTTACGCCGCCATACTTCGCCAGCCACTTCAATTCTTCACGTACCTTGATCTTGCCGTGCCATGGATTCTTCGCGAGCTCGTGGCCTTCGCCGGGAAAGATCAGCAAGTCGCTGGGAACATTCAGCTCGTGCAGAGCGCGATCGAGCAGGTAATCCTCGAGCACGGCGACGCGGATGTCGTCCGCCCCGGCGACCATGTGAGTCGGCGTGCGGACCTTGTTCATCTGGTAAATCGCGCCTTCGCTGCGATAGCGATCGGGGGTTTCCCAGGGCAGTCCGCCGAGGTAGTATGCGTCGTCGAAGACCGTGTCATCGTTGCCCCAGTTAGCGACATGCTCCACCGCGCCGGCGCCGGTGACGGCGGCCTTGAAGCGAGTGGTCTGCGTGATCAGCCAGTTCGTCATGTAACCGCCGTAGCTGTAGCCGCCGACGGCCAATTGGTTGGGATCGGCAATCCCGTCTTTCACAAGCGCATCGGCGCCGGTCAATATATCTTTACCGCGGCGGGAAACAATTTCAGGAACAATCTGCAGCGCGAACTTGTCTCCGTAGCCGGTCGACCCGCGATAGTTGGGCTCGAACACCAGCCAGCCCGCGGTAGCGGCCAGTCGATCCCACTGATACCAATCCGCCTCGAAATGGTTGCCGTCGGCATCCTGCGGCCCACCGTGAATGAACACAAACAGCGGCAGGTTCTTCGCTTCAAACTTTCCCGGCGGATACATCAGCATGCCTTCGACGAGCGTGCCGTCGTCGGAGGTCCAGCGATAAGGCTTGGCCTTGGGCAGATCGCGCTCGGTGAACAGCTTGTTGAACGACGTGATGGGGCGTGCCTGCGCCAGTTTGTCGAGACCGTCGGCGAGGTAAACCTCCGTGGGCCGCTCGGTTGCCGAGTAGGCAAAAGCTATGCGCGGACCTTGAGATTGCGATTGCAACGCGGCTGAGGGAGTTTCATAGGTTCCAGCCCATCCCTCGCGCTTCACGATAGCGGCTTTCGGATTCGCTTGCGATACCAGGTGCACCTCGGTTCCGATGCGGCAGGCACAGACCACGGAACCGTCGGGAAGCGGCGTGTAGCGCACGACTTCGCCCGGATAATCGGCGAACCAGCGCTGGACTTCCCTCTTGTCTGACGTGTTGCCAGATGTGTCGCCGGTGTCGATCCAATAGAGGCGCGGTTGTGGATCTTCATACTTTCGTTCCAGCGATCCCAGGTTGATCTGAAAGAACAAATGGCGATTATCCGGAGCCCACTCCAAGTTCAGTTCGACGGCTTCGTTGTGGGTCAAGCGGATGGGCGCAGCCTCAGCTGCGCCCTCCTTTGATTTGTCGTCGGCTAAGTTGACAAGGTAGAGTTCGATTTCTTCGACTTTCTCCTGACGCTCGGACACCGGTCCAGTCACGAAAGCCAACCGCTGGCCGTCGCGCGAGATAGCGATTTGATCCACGCGCAGAGGAGTGTGGGAAACGGCGATTGCGCCAGGTGTGGCACCGGAATCTTTTTCCGCGTCGGGGATTTCTTTGGAGCCGAGGGCGACGTGGCGCGACAGGGCTTCCTCGATATTGAGGCGGAAAATCACGTCGCCGCGCTCATCGCCGCGGTAACGGACCACGTCCTTCCAATCTTTCTTGTGATCGTCGTTCTGCTGCTTGGTCCAGGGTTGGCGGGTAGCGAAAACGATCGCCTTCGAGTCGCGGGACCAGGCAAAGGTGTGGACTTCTTCCTCGCCGGAGGTGATGGCAAAGGCCTCGCCGCCGCCGGGCGAAATCAGAAATAGCTGGGCAACGTCCTTATCTTTGTCATTGCCGTCTCTTTCTTTGCCGTCTCCCGCGTCTGCCTCTTTGGCATCGCCGGCTTTGCGTTCCGAGAGGAACGCGATCCACTGGCCGTCGGGCGACCACTGCGGCGAACTGTCGTGCCCGGATTGAGTCAACTGCGTCAGGCTGCCGGCGGCGGTCCGGTAGAGCCAGAGTTCTTTGCGGAAGATCTGCTGCTCCCAGTCGGCCTTTTCCGTTGCGATGACGACGGAGTTCCCATCCGGCGAAACTTTCACCGCGTCGAAGCTGACCGAGTTGAAGAATTCATCGAGCGTGAGTTTGGGCTTGGCGGGTTGGTTCTGGGCAAAGATTGAATGAGTAAAGACTGAAGCGGAAATCAAGGACAGGAGTGAGATACACAGGATTGATCGTCGCATAAAATGTTCGCTAACAATTTTCGAGAACTATGAGGTATACACCGCGCGCGCTACCCATGGCAAACGTTCGCCGGAATCTCCATCCTGAGAAGCATCTGCCTTTCTCAAATTGCCGACAAGTTCGTGTTGCGACGCAGCGGTCGCCCTCAGCGGCTGACGCCGGATTCAAACAACGGACTTACCGCAGCGGTGAACCTCTGCGCTACCCAAAATCAAGTACAAGATCGAGTTCTTCCGCAGCCTGTGAAGCCGTGCCTTTCCCAAGAACCTTCGCGAACCGAATATCTTCAGAAGCGGGCTTGGCTTGGTTAGGGTGCGGCGGGTTGCGCGTTGCGCAGCGCCTCATCCAGAGGCTGGCTGGTCGGCAGGGCTTGGTCAACGACGCGCCATCCATCGTCATAGCCGCGAAATCCGACGGTCGAGCGGTAGCGCACTCCGCTGTCGTAAAGCGCCGCGCCCACCTGATTGATCGATACCCAACGCCAGGTAAATTCGACGTCGGCGAAATTGCCGGCCTTGCTGATTCCGTCAACACTCAGCAGTTCGCGGCGCGCGACCTGGATCCCGATCGGGCCATTGTCAGGAAGCGCAGTCGAAATCAGCGGACGAATCGTATCCACTCCGAGCGGCGTGAGCAACACGTCCCAGCAGGGCGGAGGATCGACTTCGGCGGGACACTTCTGCTCGGTGCCGATGATCCATCCGCGGCGCTGTAACACCATGGAGTCGGGAGAACTGAAATCCTTGTTGGAAACGATGCCGGTCCTGAGCCAGAACAATTGCGGCGGTTTGAATGCTCCGGAAGCCGAGATCAAGTCGGCGGCGAGGCGGCGCGTCAGAAAATCGCGCGGAGAGCAGCCGAGGCTGAGGCAGAATATGGCCGCCAGCAGCGATGTTTTTGCGATTCGCATGAATGACGATTATGGTTGCGAGAGGATTTTAACAGCCCGTGAGGAAATTCCAATCTCGATCACAGCGCCTGAAGGCGCTTTCGTAAGCAGCGCTTATGGCATCGCTAAAGCGATGCCCTGATACGAATCTCATTTGTTCCGCGGCTCCTTCACCAATTGCGTATGCCTGCGGGGCAGAAAAGGCGAGGCCGCAATCTGGCCGTCAAATTTCTTCGACCAGCGGCCGGGGATTGACGTGTGGCAGGCCGGGCAATCGCCTTCTGAAGTTAGCTTGTATTCTTCGATCGAATAGCCACAGCGCTGGATCAGCATTTCGCCACACTGATGGCAACGAGTATCTTCGAGGCCCTCCACTTGTCCGGGAAGATTGCCGGCGTAGACGTAGCGCAGTCCAGCTTCGCGGCCGATGGCGGCGGCGCGCAGCAGATCTTCTGGACGCGTATCGGGGGGCGACGTCATCTTGTAGTCTTCGTGGAAGGCGGTAACGTGCCAGGGGATATCGGGCGAAACGCCGGCCACAAATGCGGTCAGTTCCCGCAGTTCGTCTTCGCTGTCGTTGAAGCCGGGAATCAGCAGGGTGACGATCTCCAGCCACACGCCCATTTTATGCAAACTGCGTATGGTGTCGAGGATCGGCTGCAGGCGTCCGCCGAGTTGGCGATAGTGGCGATCATTGAAGCTCTTGAGGTCCACTTTGTAGAGATCGATCCAGGGATGGAGATACTCGAGCACCTGCGGAGTCCCGTTGCCATTGGAAACGAACGCCGTCAGCAAGCCTGCCTGGCGGGCTTGGCGAAAGACTGCGACCGCCCACTCGCTGGTGATGAGCGGCTCGTTATAAGTGCTGACCACGACTTTTGCGCCCTGCGACTGCGCGTCTTTGACCAGCAGGGCCGGGTCGGCCTGGAGCGGTGGTGAGAGGGCATTCGGGTCTCGCAGCGCCTGCGAGGTGACCCAGTTCTGACAGTAGGCACAGTGCAGATCGCAGCCCAGCATTCCGAAACTGTAGGCGAGGGCTCCCGGGTAAGCGTGGAAGAACGGCTTCTTCTCGATCGGGTCACACTGCACTCCGGCGACATACCCCCAGGGAACGTAGAGCGTGCCTCCGTGGTTGAAGCGAACCTTGCAGACACCGGGTTGTCCCTCGGGAATTGGGCAACAGTGGCCGCAGGCATAGCAGCGCACTCGATCGCGATCCAGCTTTTCCCAAAGAGCGGGGTCGCCTTCGCGGACGCGCTCGTCAGCAGTCAGGATGTCGCGCAAAGTCGCCACACACATATTCTACGGCTGTGGGATTGGGTCTGTCGTCTCGATTGGCGTCTGCTGGCGGTTGGCTGGATTGCAGATCGTCCGGCGGAAAAAACGGATTAGGGAACCCTGATTAAGCTCTCGCTGGCGAGACGGGATGCACTGAAAGCGCAACCCTCAGCGGCTAAAGCCGCTTGTGGAGCGGGTTCTAACGGCATGGCTGAATCCATGCCCTTTCAAGGCTTTCCGTTAAACGACTCAACCAGAGGTTCCTTAGTTCGCCTCGGACTTAGCTCGTTGACGGTGGGAGCGTATCCAGACTTCAGCCTGCTGGCGGGCGGTGGAGACCTGCGCCTGGGTCATTTGCGAAGCCAGCCCTTCGAGTCGAGACTTGCTGTTCTCGTCACCCCCGGCGAGCGCGATCTCGGACCAGAAATAGGATTTGGACAAATCTTCCGGAACTCCACGCCCCGCCCAATAGTAGGCGCCAAGCGCAGACTGCGCGGTCACATGCCCTTGTTCGGCGGCGCGCAGGTAAAACTGCATGGCCTGCGCGTCATCATGCGGAACATCTTCGCCGTTGTGGTAGCGTAAGCCCATCTGATATTGTGCGTCCGCGTCCCCCTGATCCGCGAGCCTTCGCAATTCGACCACGGACTTCGCTTGCGCGCTGCGATCAGTCGCCCTCTGCCCTGAAACCGTGGAGGCCGTCTCGGTTAGCGGCCGCCGCGCCGCTGGCGGCGAGTCGGCCCAACGCTTCTCGATCATGGGACCGGCTAGATATCCGACGACCATCGCTACCACTGCAATGACCGACCCGAGTAATGCACGATAAAGCAAGCGAGACGGAGCCGTGGGCGCGGGTTCACGGACCGGCTCGGGCGCCTGCTCCGCAGCTTTCACTGGGACGATCGGCTCGGGGACCTGCTGAAGGTCTTGCGCGTGGACTTCAACATTCCGTTCCCACAAGGCCTCGCGAAGCGCCCGGATCGAATCGAACTCAATCGAACCCAAATCCGGAACGGGAGGCAGCGCGACGCCCGATACGCCCTCTGGCCTGATTGGCGTTTCCGGCTGGGTCTTTTCAGGCTGCATTATTTCGCAATGGATTTTGGGGACCATTTCGACGAGCCGGTCCAAAATCGTCTCGTGGGCCTTCGTGAACCCGCGAGGAAGAGGGGAGAAAACCTCCAGCAAGCCAACCACCTTAAAATCGGACACGATGGGAGCAGCCATCAGCGAGCCTACGCCCAGGGCGCGACCGACTTCCGGATCGATGCGCGGATCGTTTTCCGCATCCTCGCAGGAGACGAGAAGACCGCTGCGAACGCATTCTCCAGACAACCCCTGGTTCACGTCCACTGGGGCTCCGAGCGGCGGTGCTGGTTCACCGGTCCGCGCCCGGCAGATCATCTTGTCATCCGTGAGCAGCGCCAAGGCAGCGCCAGTGGCTCCCGTTAGATTCAAGGCACGCCCGGTGATGAGCTGCAAAACCGCATCGACGTCGTCACCGATCTCGCGGAGCTCGCGGCGGACTGCTTCCACGGGAGAGGGGGATCCGCTTCCGTCAGAGATGGGGACGACATTAGGAGATCGAATGACCGGCACTGACTCGCGTAATCTCTCTTCCTCGCGCTGCGCGAGTTGCTCGGTTCGGGCTGCGTGGTTGGAGCAGGCGATCAGCAGGTTGGCAAAGAGCCATTCTTTCAGTATTTGCCGGGAACTCTCCGGAAGTGCGGAAAACCGGATTCCTCCGCGGCCCGCCTCATCGCTCCACATCACCTGGCCGCTGCCATGAATGTAGCTTTTTGTTTCCGGCAGCTCAAGGCAAAGAGTTACGGCCCGGTTGACTTCCAGGGGTTCACTGGTCTGCACGGCGAAGCCCTCTTCGTGCAGGTCAAGCAATTCGCTCAGGTCCACCACCATTCCGGTCTCCGGGCCATTGAAACTGGCGTAAACCGGAGTGTGGAGTTTCTGACGAACGCAGCGGCGCCGCTCTCCGTTGGGAGCCCCTGCAATCGGATCCGGCACTCTGAGAACGCTCCCATCCATAGTTGCCTCAATACTAACTCAGGGATCGAAAGGAAGGGAGCAAGAATAACAGGGCAGGCACCTTCAAAAGGCCGTCAGAGGTTGGCGGCCTGGAACCGGGAGTCGCCCTGCACCGCGGGCACGAGAACCTCGGGCGTGCTCAGCACTCGATCGAGCGCATCCGCAAGGGTAGCGGGAAATTCGGAAATCAGCAGGTTGACATCCAATTGGAGATCCCGGTGGCTGTAGATGCGGTACACCACGAGTGAGCCGCGGCGCTGGTTTGAAGTCGTCACCAAGTCGAGCGTCAGCTTCCATGAGGGCTGGCTGGAAATGGCCGCCATGTGAGGAAACTTGCTCCAGTGAAAGTGCCGGTCGGCTTCGCCGGACGCCGCTTGATCGCCGGGAAGCGGCTTGAGTTGCAATTCGAACGCATCGAAATCGTTGCTATCGAAGGCGGCAATCAAAACGCTGCGCAATTGATCGAAATCGCCGGCCATTTTGAGTTCCTGGACCGCGCGGCGCACGGCAAGATCGTTGATGACGATGAAGCGTTGGTCGATGGTCCTCTGCGCCACCCGCCGCAGTTCGCCAAATTCCAGGTAATTCAGATGCTGGACGCCCAGCCAGATTCCGGTCCCCACGACCGCCAGCACCAGTCCCAGGGTGCTGCCTGTCGGCCAAAGCAGGAACAGGCTGAGCATGGCAAACAAGGCGGAGACGGCGTAGAGAACGATCACTACCTGGCGATGCGAAAATCCCATCTGCAGCAACTTGTGGTGGATGTGTTCCCGATCGGCGGTGAAAATCGGCCGCCCGCTGATCAGCCGTCGCAGGATGGATAGCAGCGTTTCCAGAATCGGCAATCCGAACGAGACCACCGGGATGGCCACGGCCACCAACGTCGGAGCTTTCTGCGCTCCTGCCAGAGCCAGCGCGCTGAGCATGAAACCGATGAACAGGCTGCCCGAGTCACCCAGGAAAATCGTGGCTGGATTGAAGTTGAAGCGCAGGAATCCCAGGATAGCGCCGGCGAGTGCCACGCTCATCAGGGAGCCCAGCCAGGAATGATTGACCAGCGCGACGACAAAAAACACCATCGTCGAAAACAAGGCCGATCCGGCGGCCAAACCATCCAGACCATCGATCAGGTTAAACGCATTGGTGATCGCCACCACCCAGAGCACGGTGAGGGGCAAACTGATGAACCAGGGGAGTGTGTACTGGCCGAACAGCACCGGTAGATAGAAAACGCGCATTCCGCCGGCGAACAGCATCGCAGCGGCGATGGCCTGCACGGCAAACTTCAAATATGGACCTGCACCGTGGAGATCATCGTAGATGCCGAGACAAAAAATCAGGCACGCTGGAACATAGATACGGAGAAGCGTGGCGGAAACGAGTCCATCGACCCGATGGGGAAATATGAGGGAGAGCCCGAGACACACGCCCAAGCTGACCGAGAAAGCCAGGAAAATCGCTACGCCACCCAGCCGGGGAAGAGGAGATCCATGGACATGGCGGCCATCCCGCGGGAGGGAAACCCATCCTCGGCGCGTGGCCACGTCGCGCACTTGGCGCGTCGCCACAAACGACACAGCCAACGAGAACGCAAATATACTAAAGAACAGAAGCGTCAAACCCCAACTTCCCTTCCGGCTGAAACATCCGGCATTTCAAGCCAAGCTCCGCAGAACGGATTTTCCGTCTCTTGCAGACGAAGTTTTCTTACCAAGCGCAGGAAATTCGTAATTTTTGGTTGCAGGAACTATACATCCCCCGGCTTGCGTTGGGCAAGGTTCTAGCAGCGGCGGCAAAGACACTAACTCCTTTGCACCAAGCAAACTGCCTCGGTACAAGTCCAACTGCACAACTGTTACAGCTCAAGAATCTTCGCGAAGTGGTATGCATCGGGACAAGAACTGTAAACAACTCACAATCCAGAGTTGCAATATTCTTTTTCGATACCCTGTGAAGAAATGTCAATGGGTGATTCAAAAGACAACTCGCGCGGTCCGAGCAGCAGCGTGTCCGTTGGCATCTCAGTTCCTCTTAGAGAGAACTGAAGAAGTCCGTTGTGTCCCCCAAGTCAAGGAAAAGTTTGGCCGTCAGCAGCTCCGGGCTGGTGACGGCCTTTGGTGGTGACTGAGGTTCAAACTGTGGTTAAAACCCTCCATCACCATCAAGCTATTGTTGAATGAACCTTAAACGCCAAACCTTCGGCGTGTCAACGGTACGCGGGGGAATACTTCTTCGGGCAAAGACGCCGCGTCACGTAGCACCACAATCGCCGCGGCGTGGGCGCTTTCATCGGCGGCGTTTTTGTCTTTGCTTTCTTGCCACTAGGAGTTCGGCGTTGGCCGCGAGAACCCCGCGCACGGCATCTTGATAATGGCGACCGGCCTCGACGCGCTGGCGGACGACTTGCACCACTGCGTCGGGAATATGTCGCTTCCGTTTTTTCCCGTCCGCCATAAAGCTGAAGGACCAAGCGGGATGACCGTCGCCGGCAGCAGGGGGAAAGGTTGGTTTGCCGCAGCGGATCTACACCTGAGACAGAGAGCCGGGCAAACAAGAAAAATGAAGCGCCTAACCTCGGGTTGTGCGTCTGCATCGCGCGGCTTAGAATCAAGTAGAGTTATGCAGCGCACTTCGAATTTCCTCTCGCACGTCTTAAAGCCAGTGGTTGTGCTTGGCATCGTTGGGTTGCTCCAACTGGCCGTGGCACAAAACAGCGGCCCTGTGCAAGACGCTACCCATCCAGGCAACGTAACCACGGAACCATCGGGAACTGCCACTCCGCCTCTAGCTGGATCCCCAGAACAAAAGACCACTCCGCCGGCCAATTTTTCCGCACTCGTCATCGGTCCCGGAGATGAGGTCGAGATCACAGTGTACGGCGCGCCTGATCTTTCCGGGCACACTCGCGTGAGCGCCGACGGAAACATCTCGATGCCGCTCATCGGTTATGTTCGAGTGGCCGGCCTCAGTAGCAGTGAAGCGCAAGCGGCCATCGAAACTCAGTTGCAGCAGAATAACGTTGTTAACGACCCGCAAGTCTCCGTGTATGTCAAGGAATACAACAGCAGCGGAATTTCTGTGGCCGGCGAGGTCGCCAAGCCCGGGTTCTATTCCGTTCTTGGCCCGCACCGATTGTTTGATGTGCTGCAGGCCGCCGGCGGACCTACCGATAAAGCTGCCAGTAAGGTCGTGATCAGCCACCGCGACCAAAAAGACGCGACGACCCTTTCCATCTCGAAAGACCCCGCCGAAATGGCCGCCAGCAATGTCGACCTCCAGCCGGGCGATACCGTTGTAGTTCCGAGAGCCGGTATCGTCTACGTACTAGGAGAGGTAACTCGGCCGGGTGGATACGTGCTAAATTCCACGGGAGGAATCACGGTCTTGCAGATCGTAGCTGTCGCCGGGGGGCCGACTCACGTTGCCTCTGCCGGAAAAACGAGGCTGCTTCGTCGTACTGAGAATGGGTTTCAAGAGCAACAGTTAGATGTGAAGAAACTGCTACGTGGCAAGGCTCACGATGTTTCCGTCCGGGACCAGGACATACTCTTCATTCCCAGTAGTGCGATCAAGGAAGCGATGAATGCTAGTGCGCTGGTTGGCGTTGCTGCGAGTGCCGCGATATACCGTGTTCCCTTCTAGTCGTTCACGGTGCCTAGGTGTGCGGACGGTTCGCAGCTGCGTTGGATAGTTGGTCCAGTAGCGACCTGCCTCCTTTCACGACGAGGCAGCACTCTTCAGCTTCGACGTCAATCTTGAGACGGAGAGTGGCTGGTCTGTTTCATCAATGTAGTTTGCCGCTCGGGAGGGCCGGGCGCGTTGTCATAGTGCTGCACCTCGGGCACAAGGTTCTCCATTCCGTCTACGGGCTTGGATTCGTTGATCGAGCGGGGCGCGTACCGTGAACCTCGGCTTGGTCGTCGACTACTGGAGCATAGATGTTCATCCACCGGCACTAGCAATTGGGCGGTGTGCGATGTGTCAAATCCGTCCAGGATCGAAAACTTCAACGACAACCTGAAACCGTGAGAGTACTGGGAAGGGATAGGTGTTGCGGAGCGTCCCAAGAGCACGCCTTCCAAGGGCTGTCCTGGCTTCACCATCCCATGTTCACCTATACGGTGGTTGAGCACCACGTCACGAGGGTACTCTGGGCCCCGGTGAAACCTGTAGAAATTCGATCCCTCATTCACCCACCAGTCCACGTTGCACGGTCTCTCCGGCAGTTCGAGGTCGCCGAAATCCTGAATGTGTACAGCCCGATCCGAGGTTATCCGCAGCGCGAGGGTGACGCCCATCCCGCCGCAGAAATTGAAGGCGAAGCTGTGAAAGGGATCATTCTCAATCTTCAGCTTTGGAAGATTGAGGTTGGGAGTGTTATCGACCTCGCAAAGATACCCAGCGTCTTGGATCCGGCGAATGATCTCGATCTTTTTCCTGTTTGGCATCAGCGGCCCCTTTCCAGCCCTAATTTATGCGCGCATGTGCATGACGTACACAACGTTCATATGTGCACTCGCGGTGCGTTTGGCGATAGCTTTTTGCAAATGTCGCATTTCTTGATCTGTCCTCGAAAGAATGGAACGTCCAGAGAGCGAGCAAGCTCGTGAATTCTCTGCTTACACTCGGTCGAGAGCAAGAATCCATAGCCTCTGCTGTCCCGACGCTGTCCAAGTGAAAAAGAGCTTAGGATATTGCCGACCTTGCGAGCCTCGAGATGGTAACCGTCGCCGCGAAGATCCAGAATTCCGTTCGCGAGTTCCGCGATTTCTCCAACGTGCATGCTTGCTCGTCCTTCGTGGCACGCGATCAAAAGCGCCTCCAGAACGACCGCCGATTCACACCGGGCATGATCGAGGCGGCGTTCCTCGTCCTGCGGCTCCAGCAGTTTCACGACGCGATTCTGCAGTTCCACGCTGTTCGGAAAACAAGATCCAAGAACAGATGCCAGAGCCCGAGTGCCCCCACGGAAACGGTCGGCATCGAACGTCGCACCGGCGACCCGTGAACGGTTTTTCAAGCGATATGCCAGCAGTTGCGGCTGGAAATCTCTCGCGATTTTCTGCAACGCTTTGGCGTCAACGAGGGACGGACGGGTCTGCGGTGTCGCATTTATGCGCAGGAACGTAGCCGGAATCCTATCGTCCAGTTCGTGGCCACTTGTTAGAACCACTGCGGAAAACGGCCGGGTTACGACCCGTCCAGCTTGCGTCACGGCAAATCCAGAATGTTGCGTTGCATCCAAGAATTTGAGCAGAGCGCTGGACGGCCTTGGATCGCAAATGAGAAAAGTCGGTGAACAACCAGCCGGCAGATTCCAACAGTCAGCAGGTTCGAACCGCGTTGTCCGGATGGCATGACGACAGAAAGGGGCTAACAGTTCGAGGAACTGCAGGGCTTCCCAGGCGTCGATCCAATTCACAATCGCGCGGGGTGCGGGATCCCGGAACTCCGCGAAGTGGGTGGCGAAGGCGAAGCAAGTTGCCCGTTCGGCGTTGTTGCGCTCCAACCCGCACGTTGACTGGAAAACAAGACCGATGCTCTTGAAGAGATCCTCGGGAGACTTGTAATCGGAAATGCCGGTTGCAAGTATGATTTCGCTCGGGAGAATTTCACCGATTGTCGCCGGAGTAAATCGTCGCCCGCCAGACTCGAACTCCCGGCACTTGACGGCGCGACCGTCATGCCAGCGCAAGAGGCAGGTGGTTTTCTCGCCGCCGCCGATCAACTCAAGTTGATCCCCATCCGGTAGGACCGCACTCGCAATTGAGAGTGGAATAACAGCAGCCATCAGCGTTTTCTCCCCGGCACCAGCCGCCCTAAACGCGGGTAGTCTGCACCATTCCGGCGCAATGCCGCTGATTTTCAGAATATGGGAATACGTTCCAGCCGAGGGAAATACGTTCGAGACTATCGAGATGCGTGCGTGAAATTGCTTGATCCAGTGTCCCGGGTGTCGGGTACTCGGGATAATCAGCCTACGATCATGGCTGACAGAGTAAGTTTAATCTCGCCGCGGCAGAGAGTCAACGGTAACGATCGATTCCGAGAACGGGCGTCGCTTCTCGCCGTCGCTCCTTCCGCCAGCGCATTACGCGTCTCGATTGCACGGGCAAGAAATCAGGCTTCCCGGCCTAAAGCCCTTTCCCCTCAAGCTTCAGAAACAACTCGATCGCTCGTTGCAGATCCCGGTTGGCGTCTGCAAGAGATCGCTCCGAAAACTCCGAGAGCGCGTGTGGAGCTTTTCCGGTGTCCTGCCGCCTAATTCGAATCAGGGCCTCCAGATGCTCGATTTCGACGTCAATCAGCTTCAGATACATTTGCTTTGGCAAACCTGGATCCGGAGCCACTTGGGGGAGTTTGAAGTCTTCGAGGCCTCCCGAGCCTGGGTCCATCGGAGGGGGCTTCAAATTAAATATCACCCTACTGGCGGGTGAATGGTCGGGGCCGCCTGGAGAGCCGTCAACAACAGGGGGCTTCAGCCCAGTTGTGTCGCTCATCGCTGCCTGGTGCTCAGGGTTTCCACGGAGTAAGCCGACCGGAGGTTTCATCTTGAATGTCGTGAGCATTATCTCCATATGCTGCGCTAAACCAATCGCGCTGGGGCTCATGAATTTCCATTTCGTAAGACGGTCGTAGAAGTTTTGCCCAAAACCCTTGATGACCGATTGCTTCAGGGGACCGTCTTCCTCGAGGTGAAGGAGTCCGTGTTGGGCCACGTCTGCGCCGAGTTCCCTGAGGAAACGCAAAGCACCCTGGAGAGATCGGTAGTCGACCCCGTACCATTTTTCAATCGGGACGGTGTCTCCGCCTGCTGCCTCCATCGTCTGTTCGTGTGGGGTCTCCTGCAAACCTACACTGCGAGTCTTCTTTCGGAGCTCTAACTTATACAACCAAGTACACGAAACTATGAGGTCGCGCACGATCTGCCGCAAGTACGTGGGTGCCACGTACTTCTGCGCCAGACGATCGCGCAGAGCCTCGAACTTCGGTCGATCTGCTTCACTGATCTGCAGCTCTGAGGTGAACCAGTCGAGCTCGGTAGAGTTCACGGCTGCGTGGCCTTTGTGGGCGCCGGTTTTCGGCCCCGTGGGCTTGCTGGTGGTTGCCTTGTTTGCTTCGATCGTCTTCTCTGTCACAGTCTTCCTGTTTTTCATCTGAATTCTCCGGAATTTAGGATAGGTTCCTGGCAACCGGCTAGTCGCGCTGTACAGACTGCGAAACACGCAACGGCAGGAATAGCCCAGAACGTTGGCGCCGTTTTCAGATGTGATGGGAACTATTCGTCTAGAGCGATGGGACTAATTCAGAGGATGATCGAGCCAAAAAACTCCGCGCCAATTTTGCAGCACGAACTGGCCTATTCTTGCGCGCTCGGCGAGAAAAGTCAACCGCTCTTCGCAAAAGGTCCTCGCCCAACGAACCCGGTAGGGTCACCAAGCACGAGCGATTCCTGTGCCCAGATCATGAGTCTTTGACCCCGGCCTTCTGCTTGACGACCAGGCGCTGCATAAACTTGGGCCCCTCCTTCTTGTAGGCCTCGACGCCCTCGCGTAGCAGCATCTCGCAGATCTGCGTGATAGTCCTCTGTTCGTCGTCAGCGATTCGCTGAACGTCTCGCCTCAACGCCGAAATCCTGAAAGGTTTGTCTCCACGATCACATCGAGGCGACTGGCATCAGCGCCGCAGGAAATAGATTCTATTAGTCCAGTCCCAATTCCCAGTTTCTCTTGCCAGTCTGGTCAAGGCCCAGACCAAACCGCCGATATCCGCGGGCGAAATTGTTTTTTCGTCCACAAAAACCACCCCGCCGTGCGTTCGCTCTTCTTCCGCCCAGGTTTTGAGCAGGGGAGGAATCGTCCTCCGGTCATAAGTAACAAGCGTTAGTCCCTGGGTGGCGGCTTCTCGCAAATAAGCGGAATCCTCCTGTCCCAGGAAGTACCCATCTTCCCATTCCACCATGTAGCGAATTTCTATCGCGCGATTGCGGCGACGCAGACCATTCGCCACGTCCGGTGAGATATGCTCATCGAGAAGAAGCTTGAGCATTTCAGTTTTTCACCGCTTTCTTGGGAACGAATTCGATGGCCTGAGGCAACATGCGCTTCAGCGTTTCAAAATTCGTCGCCTCATTCTCCGCCATTGCCGCATTGATTTCCTCGGGAAACGCCCCCGCATAGTTGACAGCTGCCTGGACCTTCACTTCTGGCCACTTGAGATGTCCCGCTACGGCCGATACGCTTTTCTTGTAGCTGTGGACGAGCAGCATGACCTCCCATACGGCGAGCGTGCTCCCTTGCAGGCAGGCTTGCCGGCCCGCAGGCGAATCTCGAAAGTCGATGAATCCAAATTCCGACCGGCGCAAGCCCTCCTCCACCAGGCGCGCACTGGCGTCGCTGGGGGTCCAACCATGCCGATTCGCCATGCGTTTGAGACGCTTTCCGCTCTCCGCCGGGAGGCGCATGCTGATGACCATCGAACGGGTTGATCTCATGGCAATCTCCCAAATTGTAACTCTTGTAAGCATTGTAGCATGCGGGACTCAGCGCAATCTCCCGTCTGGCAGCGACGTAGCCTTTCTCCAGGAGTTGCTCAACTTAAAATGGGCCGTCCCGGCCCGCTTGGGATTCGGTTGGCCGTCACTGTGCAACCGGGTTGCACAAACTTGGGGCTCGGTACCCTGCTCCACTCAAAAACCAATGCCAACGATGATGGCCGCATTGGTGGCAGCCGCGCTCGGGCAAAGGCTGAATACAAACCGTTCTCAACGGCATCCCCGATCGAGAACGGCCAGCGTTTGCGCACACACTTATTCTAGGCGAACATAAGACGAACGTCAATAGCCTTTGTACGCTGCGATTTTTTGCGATACTTCAGTCGATCCTGCGGATCAGGTCCGGATCCCGAGCAGAGTGTCGCTCGTGGGCAGCGCGGCACTGGCCACCCGCTCTCGAGAACAGGAAGTACTGGAGAGAGGGACTACTGTCGGCTGCCGCCCGGTCCCGATGTTAGGACGGCAAATGATTCATGCGACCATCACTGGGTTGGAAAAGGATGAGCCGGCCGACGAAAAGCAATGAGCCCGGATGGGAGAAGCGCGATTGGAGATGCAGCGACGACTTTTGAATCAATCAGTTGGGGGCCACATTTCCAGACAAGCCTAGGTCAGTCAACGAGGGGCGACGTCTTTCCCGCCCAGGTCAAGAGTCTTTGACCTGGCCTTCTGCTTGGCGACCAGGCGCTGCATGAACTTGGGCCCTTCCTTCTTGGAGCCCTCAACACCTTCGTACAGGAACATTTCGCAAACCTGAGACAGAGCCCTCTGCTCGTCGTCCGCTATGCGCTGTAGTTCGCGCTTGAGTTCCGGAGCAACCCGAAAAGCTATGAATTCGGTCTTGGCCACACCCGAAATATAGCTGTTGGCGTGATCGTCGAGCAACACCATTTGACAAAGTTAACAGTGTGCTATATGTTATCTACTGATAACACAAGAGGCTAAATGAACCCCCCCATACGTAAATCGGACACCAGACTGGTTACAAACTTTAAGAGGTTACTTCGGGAAAATGTTCGGCTTGCCAGGGGCACGGCGCCCTTCTCATCCCGTGCCATTGATCTTCTCGCCTCCATCACGAGAGACTTCCAGTTTTCCTTTAAGGCGGGCGAACTTCAGATCATTAACGGCAACTGGTACGTAACCCACACGGGACTGCTGCGGCTGGCGCGTCGCAAGAGGTGCAACGGCATCCATGTCGAAGCCGTGGATTCGCTGTGCGATTCGGCGGCGAATCGGTTCGTCCTCAAGGCGACAGTCTTCCCTTCCAAGGGCTCCTCCGGCTTTGTCGGCTACGGCGATGCCGATCCATCCAATGTTTCCGCGCTCGTCCGCGGGGCAGAGATGCGCGTCGCCGAAACGCGTGCGGTCAATCGCGCTCTACGCAAGGCGTACGGAATCGGCATCTGCTCGGTCGAGGAGATCGGGACAGTTCCGAATCCGGGTGAGAAGCTTCCTCCACAGAGTTCGAATGGCAATGGGAACGGCGGTGGCCCCAAGGTCCGCGACCGTCTCTGCCAGATCATCCGCCAACACAAGCTCGACCCCGAACTGGTTAAGGCCTACGCCGTCGACTTCTGCGGCACGAAGACGCTCCGAGAAGCCACCCGCGAACAGGTTGAGAACTTCGTCCAGCAACTGGCCGACTGGGCCGAGAAGGACCGCAACGCCCTGCTCTGCCAGCTCAACAGCTACCCGCATCCGAAGCAGGAGGTGGTGGCATGAAACGCCAAGTCCCCGGCCTTGCCGAAACTGCCTGCGATTCTCGTCCGGAGATTCCCGACGGCGTCTTCCTCGTCCGCGTCGATGGTGCCCAGTTCCGCTGGCATGCCCACAAACCGTTCTACATCCTCCGGCTCTCCATCCTTGAACCCAGTTCCTCCGCCGGTCAGTCCATCGTGGGTCGTCTCTACTGCACCCAAAAGGCAATCTGGAAGCTGGGCTGGTTCCTGCGGGATTTTCTCTATGACCCGGAGCTTCTCGCCCACGAACAGGTCGATGAGAAGGCTTTGCCCGGGCTCCGCGGCGTGGTCAAGATCAGCCACACCGTGATCAACGGCATCTCGCTCATCAACCTTGACGGCTTCGCCCCGGCCAGCCAGTGGGAAGAACTGTCCGCAGCTCCGGTATCGAGTGCTTCTCGCTCCAATACCGAGGAGGCATCCCGATGACCTACTCCTACACCCAGATCAGCCAATACCTTAGCTGCCCGCGCCGTTACCGGCACCGCTACCTCGACGGTTGGCAAGAGAAAGACACACGCGCGCCCATGCTCTTTGGCCGAGCGTTCGAACAGGCCGTCGCCGCTCTTTTTCGCCTTGAAGACCCGGCGGCTGTGCTGTTCGAGCAGTGGAGTGTATGCAAGGACATGGGCCTGACCTACTCCGGCAACGACACCTGGGACCGCATGTTGCAACAAGGCATCCAGTTGCTCGAGCGCTTCGCTCAGGACGGCCGCGTTCGTATTCGGAGGCCTCGTTCAACCCAGCAGATTCAGTTCAATCGGACACTCGTTTCCGGCAACAATTTCGTGTCCTACGTCGACGCCATTGGCGAGCTGGACGGCACACCCTGTCTGCTGGAATGGAAGACCACCTCTGCACGATATCCGGAAGAGCCGTCGGGCATCTCGGCACTTGATCCACAACTCGTCTGCTATTCCTGGATGACCGGAATCGACGAAGTTGCCCAGATTGTCTTCGTCCGCAAGCGCCTGGTCGAAGTTCAGTACCTCTGGGCCACCATTTCTGACGAGCAGCGGCAGGAGTTTAACACTCTGGTCGATGACACAGTTCGACGGATCGAGTCCGGACTGTTTTTGCCGCATAGCGGCATCCGCTTTCCACAGAATCCGTGCACAACCTGCCCCTTCCTCGGGCTCTGCCTCGACAAGCCCGACCTGGTTGAGGCCGGTCTCGTGCGCAAGCCAGGAGTCGATCTTGGTCTGTTTGACGAACTTTCGTTTTAGGCCGATGCCGATGCCGCCGAAGCTCAATCGCAAGCGTGCCCTCTTTGTTCTGACCAAGATCGACGAGATCTTGGCTTGGGAAAAACAGAAAGAGGCAGAGCGAGACACACACTTTGTCGAGCTTGGCAGGTATCTGTGCGAGGTACGGGCGGGACAGTACTGGAGGCTGGAGAACCTGACGTCGTTTGATGAGTTCCTGGCGAGACGGTTCCCGGAATCGAGACGGAAGGCGTACTACCTGATGTCCATCCACGAGCACCTGCCGCCGCAGGTCAGGAAGGATCTCAAGGACATCGGTTGGACGAAAGGAAGGGAGTTGGCGAAGCTGGCGCGGGCGGAGGGTCAGCGCTTCGATTGTGCACCCTGGGTGCACAAAGCCCGCTCCATGCCGAGGGAAGAGTTCAGGCGGGCAGTGGAGAGGGAACTGACGGGAAGGGAAGAGGAACCGTCGGAGCTGATGTACTTCAAGGTCTACAAGAGCCAGATTCCGGTGATCGAGCAGGCGATCGAGACAGCAGCCCTGATGCTGGGCACCGACAAATCACGCGGGTACTGTCTGGAGATGATCTGTGCGGACTTTCTGGCGGGAGCGAATCTGGACAATGGGAATCCTGAAATATTGCTGCATTCGATCCGGCAGTTCTTCAAGTTCCTGCCCGGCGAACAGCGGCAGGCATTCCTCGCGCAAGCACATCAGAAGGCGTCATGAGTCAAATTCGACCGAAGCAACCACGCCTGCGAATGGATCCCGAATTGTACGAGCAGCTTTGTCGAGAAGTCCTGCAAAGGGATGGATGGAGATGTCAGTCCTGCGGGAGCCTGAAGAACCTCCAAGTTCATCACAAGGAACTTCGCAGTCAATCCGGGGATGATTCCGAGCAGAACCTGATCACGCTATGTAGCGACTGCCACTTGACCTTGCATGGCAGTCACCTCTAGCGGTCTGCAGCGGGAGGTGAGGGCGGCTGCTCAGGTGCTAGAGAACCACAATAAGCTATTATTAATTATATTCAAATACCTGCGCGCCCCTGGACCGCCAGGATACGAAAACTGTAAACTGCGCCATTCATCCAGGTGTTCGAGCCCTTCGGGGAGCTGAGGTGCCCTTTGCGACATGCTCTGATCACGGGAATCACCGGACAGGACGGTTCCTATCTTGCTGAACTGCTTTTATCAAAAGGCTATGAAGTGCACGGAGTCATTCGTCGTGCCAGCACATTCAACACCGGCCGCATAGACCATATTTATGTGGACCCGCACAACCCCAACGCCCGTCTGTTCTTGCATTACGGCGATCTCTCGACCAGCAGCCGCTTGATCGATCTCATCTACAGCATCCGTCCGGACGAGGTATACCACTTAGGCGCCCAAAGTCATGTCATGGTTAGCTTTGAAAATCCGGAATACACGGGCGACATCACGGCTTTGGGGACAACCCGACTTCTTGACGCCATCCGCCGGAGTGGCGTGACCACCCGTTTTTACCAAGCGAGTTCCTCGGAGATGTTCGGCGCGGCGCCGCCGCCCCAGAACGAACAAACGCCGTTCCATCCCCGCAGCCCATATGGTGCAGCGAAGGTTTACGCGTATTGGGTGGCCATCAATTACCGTGAGGCGTACGGGATGTTCTGCAGCAATGGAGTGTTATTCAATCACGAAAGCCCAAGACGGGGACCGACATTCGTCACCAGAAAAATTACGCGCGCGGTTGCGCATATTCTGGCAGGCAAGCAGGACAAACTGTATTTAGGAAATCTGGAGGCGAAACGCGACTGGGGTTACGCTCCAGAATATGTGGAGAGTATGTGGCAAATGCTGCAAAAGGAACGTCCCGACGACTATGCTCTTGGTACGGGTGAGTCGCACACCATCCGCGAGTTTGTGACTGAAGCCTTTGAATATGCCGGCCTGGACTGGCAAAAACATGTTTCCATTGATGATCGCTACAAGCGGCCTGCCGAAGTCGACTTTTTGCGCGCCGACCCGAAGAAGGCGGAGCGTGAACTAGGTTGGAAACCTAGAATTAATTTTCGCGAGTTGGTGCGCATCATGGTGGATGGAGACATGGAGTCTCTGGGACTTACCTCGCCTGGTGAAGGTGCACGACTTTTGCGCGAGAAGTTCGGCGCATGGCATCAGTGGAGTAACAGCGTCTCCGATAACCTGAAGGCCGCTGCGGGAGCCGTGCTTGGGTAACGAAATTGGTTTTTGGGCAGACAAGACGGTTCTGGTGACCGGAGGGGGTGGGTTTCTCGGGCAGCATGTTCTCGCGAAGCTGCGGGCCGCTGGCTGCGAAAAAGTTATCGCGCCGAGAAAGCGCGAGTACGACCTACGGGAGCGGGAACAAATTGTCCGCCTCCTCAAGCGTGCGGAGCCAGATTTAGTTATTCACTTGGCGGCAGTCGTGGGCGGTATCGGAGCTAACCGGTTGCATCCCGGTGAGTTCTTTTACGACAACGCCATTATGGGGATTGAACTCATCGAATATGCGAGACGCCTGAATGTTCGCAAGTTTGTGTGTTTGGGAACAATTTGTGCTTACCCAAAGTTTACTCCAGTGCCGTTTCACGAAGAAGATCTGTGGAATGGTTACCCGGAAGAGACCAACGCACCCTACGGACTGGCGAAGAAGATGTTACTGGTCCAGGCACAGGCGTACCGACAGGAATACGGGTTCAATTGTATTTATCTCTTGCCCGTAAACCTCTATGGCCCCAAAGACAACTTCGATCCGCAAACGTCGCATGTAATTCCGGGGCTGATAAGGAAGTTGCTGGAGGCGAGAGCACGTGGCGAACATACGGTCACGTGCTGGGGAACAGGGTCGGCTCCGCGCGAATTCTTGTATGTGGAAGACGCGCCAGAGGCTATTTTGCTGGCCGCGGAACGTTACAATAAGCCGGACCCG
>Ga0182011_10000642_pt1 | contig 30515 bp, 32 predicted proteins | sample 711E1DmetaG_FD_120481 | JGI IMG/M metagenome (GOLD analysis project Ga0182011, IMG submission 120481) | Permafrost microbial communities from Stordalen Mire, Sweden - 711E1D metaG | ecosystem: Environmental > Terrestrial > Soil > Wetlands > Permafrost | place: Sweden: Stordalen | collected...
ACGTCATGTTAATGCAATAAAAACTTTTTTTAAAAAATTTCATCAAAAAAAATGAGGTTTTATCGAAAAATTAAGTGGAACGAATAAAAATGAGTGTTCTTGTAACGGTTGCCCGGAATTTCATAGTAGTAACTTTTAAACTCTTAATTTTACTCTTTTTATTCTCAATCTTCCTCAGATTAATCGGTTTAGTAATCTTAAACTTTAACATAATCAATTTATTAATTTTATGGCTATTTGGAAATTTAATAGTTATATACTATTTATGCATGTTTAATTCAGAAAGGAGGTTAATTAAATGGTAGATCCAAATGATTTAAGCAATTCGATGAATAAGATTAACGGAACAGACTTCGAACTTATGATTCAGGCTGTGGATAACTGGGATAATTCCCAAGGAACTTTGAAATGGGTTTATATTCGGGAGAATGGGGTTAAAACAGCTAAGTTCATAAGTAAAACAAAATTTGATCAGATGAAAATCCGATGGGGTGCAATGTAAAAAGTCAGAGTATCAGAATAAATGTCGGAAATCCCATTATACCAGCTAATCCAGTGGTTACTCCTGCTATTGAAGGAATGGATGCTTATTGGGTTAGGAGTGATATAACTGATCTAGTGAATCAGGATCCTAATCATTACAAATCCCAAGGTATAACTGATTTGATGGTTTCCATTGACAGATCCAATTACAAGACTTTCTTAGAGAATGTTATAAACCATTTCAAAAACACTGGAATTGGTATCCACGCATGGATGACAGTTTTCAAAGATGTTAATGGAAATTTCATATCACCTGCAAATTGGCAGAACACAGTTATAACCAATAATATGACCTTAATTGATATTGTAAAAGATTTATCCAATATTGCAGGATTTAAAGGTATCCACTTCGATTATATACGATATCCAGGAACTGCCAATGGAGATACTACAAGTATAAATAATTTCCTAGCAGCTGCCAAAAATGCATCTCCTAATGTTTTAAGAAGTGCTGCTGTGATGCCCGAAACAGATGATGCTCAGGTTTATGGACAGGATCCTAAATCTATGATTCAATATTTAGATTTCTTATGTCCTATGATTTACCGATGCACATATACAGGAACTGACCGTAATTGGATGTCTCAGATGACAACCTGGTTTAACTCTCAAGCACCAGGCAAAATAGTAGCAGGAGTATGTAGTTATCTATCAGATTCAGTCCCTACACCTTATGATACTGCTACTTTACTAGGAGATATTCAAGCAGTTTTAGCAGCTGGTGCCGTGGGATTTATCATATTCCGTGAAGGATTAAGCAACTTCCTGGGAGTAACATCAGAACCAACTAATAATCCCACAGTTTGGAAACCTTATAATATCCGACTAGAACAGATACAAACGGATAGTAATGGATGTTTCAATGGTACTAATATTATTGAAGTTCATCAGGATGAAACCGGATCCGGGACATGCGGTCCTAGTAGTAGTGCTGAAACCAGTCCTAAGATATTTGGTGTACCTATTGATAAATACGTTTTTGGAGCCGCTGAAAAAACAGATACAGGAACAGCACCAGCTAACCTCATTAGTGGCTATATAAATGTAGCTGCCCAGCATGGAGTTAAATTAGAAGGGGTGATTAAGAACTTCAGCGATGTAGGGTGGACGGGGCTCGGTCAGCTTGTAGCTCACCCAGATTATATTGTTATAGTTGAAGGAATGACTGCAGGGTTAAGGCAGGATATTAATGGGAATAGCATATATACAGGTGATGATGAACACTATGTTGCTCCTAAAACGGTTTGTATAAACGGACAGAAAATAGAGATAGCGGATCCTGATCGGGATCTTATCTGGTATTCTTTCGATACCTTTGCTCAGTTCATGAGTTTAGAATCCAATCCCAGTTTACTTATATTGCAGAGAGTAGGATAAAAAATAATTATATTTAAATTTGTATTTGCCCCTGCGATTGCCCGCTTGGTGCCCTTAGTTGCTATAATTCTCATTTTCAGACTCAACTATATTAATTATCGCTATGCCCGTTAATATGTGCAAATGTTTATATGGGTTGAGTTATAGATTATAGAGTATGAAGGGGGAAGATTTAGCTGCTAAATTGTATGTGCCTTGCCTAAAATGAAAGAAGAAGTACATAAAATTGATATTAATTAAAAATTTTTGATGGAGATGGTTATATGGTTAGTGTTGGTGCTGTGGTTACTGGGTTTGTTTTAGCAATTATATTTACGATCGTTTTATCTATTCTGGGTGTTGGATCAGTTCTGGGATTGCCGGTTGCCCTAGTTGGTTTTTTAGTGGCAGGTATTATTGTTGGTTACATCTCATATGGTGACATTGTTGATGGGACGATTAATGGAGCACTTATGGGTGTTGCAGGTGCAATAATCTTGTGGATACTAAGCTTATTTAAAGGTCAAATTGCTGCATTTTCTGCACAGTTATCTACTTATCTACCATTGAACTCACTGCAAGAAATAATACTTGTAATAGTGGTGGGCGCCATAGGTGGTGCAGTAGGCGCTCTAATACTAAGATTAAATCAAAGAAACCGAAGAAACTATGGTAACCGAAGGGAAGGAGATAGAAGAGATGATGATCGAAGGGATGATAGAGATAGAAGAAATGATGATCGAAGGGATGATAGAGATAGAAGAGATGATAGAGATAGAAGAGATTAATCATTATTATGGTTAAATAGTGAAAAGATGAAATTTAGAAGGAGTGATAGAATATGAACAGCATATTATATTTCATAATTGTCATAATCATTATTATAGTTGTTTTAAGATTTTTAGGGATTTTTTAGGGAGAACGAAAGTTATCCCTGTGTTTAATGCCATAAACATAGAGAAAATTTCAAATATTGATGAAAAAAAAATCTAATAAATTCAAATAGGACTCTTGATTGAATGACCAAAAAAAGGTAAAAAATGAATAAAAATATTGATATACTGCTTATAAATCCCTATGATGAGAATGCATTGAAGAATGCTCTTGGTTTCATAACTCCTCCTTTAAATCTCATGTACTTGGCTTCATCACTTGAGAAAGAATCTTACTCCGTTAAAATTGTAGATGATGATCTACTCCAGATGGGATACGAAAAGGTTTCTGAGCTGGCAGGAAAGCTCAATCCACAATTAGTAGGTGTGACCGCAACCACATCAACTATAAAAAGTGCATTGAAATATATAGAATTAATCAAAAACATTCTACCTAATTCGCTAACTGTAATGGGCGGACCCCACACTACTTTCATGCCATCTAAAACCTTAAAGAGTTCTGAAAACCTGGATGTAGTGGTTATCGGTGAGGGTGAGGAAACAATAGTGGATTTAGCCAACCATTCCACCGAAAATAGCCACGGTCTAGATGAAGTTAAAGGAATTGTTTACCGGGATTTAAAGAGTGAAAATTTAAAAGCAACACAAAAACGTCCTTTGATAAAGGATCTTGATACATTACCTTTCCCTGCAAGACATCTTGTTCCTTTTGATTCATATGGTGCTTCTAAAGAACAGACTGGCGGTATAATAACCAGTAGGGGTTGTGTGTACAACTGCAACTACTGTTCATCATCACTTATCATGGGTAAAAAGTTCCGATCACGCAGCCCAGACAACGTAGTGGACGAAATAGAGGAATTAATAAATAATTACCAAATAAGAGATATAGGATTCATGGACGACACATTCATGCTCAACAAAAGAAGAGCTAATGATATTGCCAATGAAATCAAAGCCAGAGATCTAGATATAAGCTTCGTCGCATCATCCCGGGTTGACAGTGTAGACCAAAATTTACTACAAAACCTGAAAAATTCTGGATTGAAAACCATATATTACGGTGTAGAATCAGGATCACAACGTATATTAAACCTAATGAAAAAAGGCATAACTCTCAAACAAGCAGAAGATGCCGTTAAAAGTGCAAAAAATGTGAATCTAGAAGTTTTAACCTCATTCATTCTAGGATATCCTGGAGAAACCGAAGAAGATATGAACAAGAGCATAAAATTCTCCACAAAACTAGATTCAGACTACTGTCAATATTCAATTCTAACACCATTTCCAGGAACACCCATCTACAATGAACTCAAAGAAAAGAATTTAATAGACAATGATGACTGGGATGAATACACCGTACTCAAACCGGTTTTGAAATATGATGAAATGGGTTTAAACAAAAAGATGGTTGAAAAAAAACTGGCCATAGCCTATCTGAAATACTATGCAAGACCTAAATATCTCCTGAACCATCGCCACATGCTTAAGGTCATGTTTAAAACAGTTGTTCGGAGTTTTATCCTCCCCAAACTCATAGGAGGCACTGGTAAAGGCTGGTACCAGAACCTAGACAACAAAACATCATCAAAATAGACAATAATAAATACAATATATTATGAATTAAGAAAAAAAATATAATATTACAGGAGGAATTTTAAATGGGTGAGAAAACAGGTGAAATAAAAGGAAAGATCAAGGAAAAAGAAGGCGAACTAAAAGGAAAAGCAAAAGAGATGAAAGGAGAAATAAAAGGAAAAACTAAAGAGATGAAAGGAGAAATAAAAGGGAAAGCTAAAGAAGCCAAAGGTAAAAAATAAAAGATAAAAATTAGAAAATTTATAGATATTTATTAAAAAATTATTATTATATTATTTTTTTTTCATAATAATAAATTATGGAGAGTGTGAAGATGGTTTATGTAAGATGGAATACCGTTATAATTGGTGTAGTAATAGCAATAATTCTTGGTTTTGTACTAGGGTTGATATCACCATCGGGAGCAATCATCGGATTCTTAATAGCTACTATATACGTTGGTTACATGGTGGGCGGAGACTACGTGAATGGAGCTATCCATGGGGCACTTGTAGGTATCGTTGCAGCAATAATACTATATATACTTGCTTTAATAGGATTTGGAGTAGCAGCAGGGTTAACTAACATAATCATTCTTGCAATTATCGGTGCCATAGGCGGAGTAATAGGAGTTTTAATAGGAGGTAGAGGTAGAGGTAGGGGCAGATTCTAAAACTAAATTTAATCCACTAAAACTTTTTTTTAAATGATAGAAATCATACTGTTTTTTAGCTAAAATATTGACTAAAATCAAATGAAATTAAAGATAGTTTAAATATTAAATAAAATAATTTAACATAAAAAATAATAAAATTTTTTCTTTTAAGAAAATAGAAGTTTAGAATGAAAATATTTAATTTTTTGAATTATTTTTTTTTCCTGCCTTTAATCGAGGCAAATATTCCTATGAAACATAGTATTGAAAATATAGCAAAGGCTATCTGTATACTTTGAAGTAGTGCGGGGTATTGTTGGGGCATTATTTCTACTCTGCCTATGAAGAGAGCGAATATTAGGAGAGCGATTCCCATGCTTAAGGTTTGCCCGATTAATCGCATGGTGCTTACGGTTGCTGATGCTACACCGTAGAACCGTCTTTCCACGGAGCCCATGATAGAGTTGGTGTTGGGGGAGGAGAATAAGCCAAAGCCTAATCCTAAGATTAGTAAGCTGATTATTATATATTCTAATGATGTTGTGTTAGTTAAGAATACGAATCCGAAGATTCCTATGGTTACAATTGCCAGGCTAATATTAATATTAGAACTTTTATAGCGCTTAGTGAGAAATTTAAAGGTGAATAAAACTCCTAAGGTTTAATCTTTCGTAAATATTCTCAAATCATTTGTTTTTCCATAATTTATCTCTCGGTAACCTGACAGTGCATGTGGTGCTGAATCACCCCATATAAAATAGTAATCAATGTTATATTTCGCTAACTGAGTTTGTAACTCATTATCACCGATATTTTTCTGGGCCTGCCCATAAGATGTGGTATTAAGATAAAATGATATATATTGAGTATCTATTAACCTATCATTTGTTGCTACGTTGCCATGCACATTATACTGGCTTTCCAAAGTATTGCTCAAGGTGTATATGTCCTTCCCAGTGTTTAAATTAGAAATAAGAAAATTAAAAGGCATTATAATGAATGAAAAAGCAAAAATCAGTAGTATTACTCCTTTTGTCACGTTTTCAATCCTTAATTTACCAAAATAATTCGATTCCCCAAATAACTCTGTTTTAAAGAAAAGATTAATAAGATACCCTCCCATCAACAGTAGCAGGATATAAACCGGCCATATATACCTTTCCTCTACCAAAATAGGCATGTAAAGTCCAATATATATTATTAATGTTACGAGGGGATATAACAGATTTTCCTGCAAATTCTTTTGCTTATATAAATTTATCCTATTTAATAAGCCAATAAAGAGTAGTAAATAAACTATGAGTATTGTAATGGATAAATACGAATAATATTGTAATATTGATAGAACATGTTGAATATTAGCCCATATTAATTTTAACTGATAATTAAAATTACTCCATGACGTGAATGGACTCCAATGTTTCACTGCCTGATTCTGGTTTTTAACTTCCCCCGGTGCCGAAAGTCCCTGATATAATTGAGGATACCCATTAGATTGAGGGCCAACCAGATCATGATTATATTCTCCTGCAGTTCCGAAGGTGAATTCTCCATCTTTAGCACTAATTAGACCTACCCAAACTCCACTTATAACTAAAAATGTTAAAAACCCTAAAATCAAATTCCGGGATACATTCTTTCTTTGTTTAGTTTCCACGTATTTGTAATAATGGAATATGTTCATTATTAAAAAATGAGCTATGAAGAAGGTAAATATAAAACTTTTACCAAGATATGCCACCGCACCAAGTGCACCGCATAATAATCCATTTGACAACTTATTCGAATAATTAGGATTAAATATAATGGCAAAATAGTAAACCAGGATACATAGTATCAGTAAATCAGGAGTTATAACACTTAAAGAAAAATAAAGTATAATAGGAACTACCGTTAATAATATGGCCGATCTGATAATCTCCATCATTTCAAATCGATAGGAGAGCTGTCTTACACCGATTATCGTGAAAAATCCCACTATTAAAGAAAGTAATTTAGTGGAATATAAGGCAGATGTGGGTGATTGGTTAAAATACAGGAAAGGCATTAATAGCCAGGATAGGAGAGGCCCCCAATAAGCATTGACCGAACCATAAAAATTACCGCCCATATATTCTTCTGCAATATGGATATAACCCACTCCATCGGGGTTTATCTGATACTGATAGTAAACTAGGAGGAAAAGTCCTATAGTAACATATATAATCAAGATTAAAATTAGTCTCCAATCTAACTTTATTATACATGATTTTAATTCGGATTTTATTTCCATTCATCAATCATCCGTGAAGCATGTTATTTAAAACTTAATTATTTTTTTTTAATTATTATACCGCTCTTATGATTTAAGCTTCATGATAATCTTCTTCAGCATTAACCAGCCAAATATTATCCTTTCGAGTATCCTCATTGATTATGTTCTCCACTGCCCGCATTGCACTAAGCATAGAATGATCCATGTTATTATAGCGATGCATTCCGTTTCTTCCAATTAAAAATAGATTTTCAAATTTATCGACAAAATTACGTATCACATCAAATCTATCATAAGTTCCAAAATAGGCTGGATAAGTTTTAGGCATTCTAACCAAGAAACTATCCATCAAGTCTCTCTCATCAATAATATTAATACGGGAAAGTTCATGGATGGCAAAGTTAATAAACTCATCATCAGACATTTTCCACAGCTCATCACCTTCATTAACGAAGTATTCAAGCCCAATCAAAATATTTTCTGGATCTTTAACCATGTAAGGGCTCCAATTGTTGAATATCTGAATTCTGCCAAGTTTAACATCTCTCTCCTGCACATAAATCCAGTTATCAGGAATTAAATCATTCCAAGTTTTTATTTTAGACTCATTTTTAATCTTCAATTTTTTCAAAAGCAATCCTACCGTCATAAAATCACGATAAACCAAACCTTCTGCCACTTCTTTAACTCTATGTGATATATCATCTTTAAAAGATTCAATTAAATCTTTCACAGGCATAGTTGAAATGAAATAATCAGCACTATGGATTTTCAACTCTCCCGTTGCCTCATCTTTTACTTTCACCTCAACTATCCTATCAGCATCACTTATAATTTCCACTACTCGCTGCCTCCGGTGTATTTCACCACCATTATCCTCTACTATTCCGGCCACTTCCTCCCACATTTGACCAGGACCATATTTAGGATACATGAACTGTCCAATAAGACTAGTTTCCACATTCTTCTGAGAAATAGTCGAATCTCTTACAGTAAAACTTTTTAATCCATGTAAAATTGCCCTAGTTATGGAAAGCCCTTTAATTCTTTGAGATCCCCAATCAGAATTGATTTCATGGCATGGAACTCCCCACACTTTTTCTGTGTAATCTTTAAAGAAGGTAAGATAAAGTTCCTTACCAAATCTGTTTATAAAAAAATCTTCCAATGTTTTCTCTTCATTTATGGGTTTAACGGATGATTTAAGATAACTTAACCCTATTTTAATGGTTCTCTCGACTCCCAGATTTGAAAAAGTATTAAAGTTTAAGGATACTGGATAATCAAAGAATTTCCGCAAAAAAAATATCCGGGAAATTCGACTGCGTTTTAACATGACTTTATCTGTTTCTTCTGGATCTGGAGCTTCTATCATCTCATATTTTTGTGATCCAATATCTCTTTTCACACTTTTGGAGAGTTGAACTTTCCTTGCAAGCTTTAGGTCGTCCCCAGCTGGTGCTCCTTGTAACGGCAGGATATTCTGCCACCATTCCATGACTCGGTCAGATTTAGAGAAGAACCTATGTCCTCCTATATCCATATAGTTACCATGATGATTAACTGTTTTAGAAATACCTCCAATATCATTAGTTGCTTCAAAGATAACTGGTTTTATACCAGTTTTATCCAGTAACTCATAGGCAGCTGTTAATCCAGCGGGGCCTGCACCAATAATAATTGCTCGCTTCTGGGTCATTAAAATTTGCTCCGGCTTAAATAATAAATTCATCTGGGAGTTGATTAAAATAATTTATTAAATTAGATACTGTTTAAATTATTTATTGAACAGAATATATTTTCTGGCGAAGAAATTCCAGAACAGTATTAAAGTTGCGGCGAAAATCTTTGATATCAAATAATAAAAAGTCAATTCTGCGGTAAAAAACCATATGAATAACTCGTTTAATCCCAAACCCACAATTCCTATAATGCAAAAAATTCCAAATTCAAAAGTCAGGTTATCCATGGTACGTTTGTTGAAAACCCAATTTATACTTAAAAAATAATTCGCAATTAAACCTAAGATGAAGGCTATTGCCGCAGAAATCAGATAATATAATCCAAAAAATTCTGTGAAAATGTATAACGATCCAAAATCTACTAAAAAAGCCATTCCACCCACAAAAATGTAGCGGAAGAATTGTATTGACGTTTTATCAGTCTGATGTTTAAGTAACCTTTCCAGAAAATTTTTTGATATAATTTTCATTAATTCACCAAAAAAATGATAATTAAATTTGCACAAATAAAATATTAAGATTTTAATATAAACCTCTGATTTTTAGAAGTTCATTCCAATTTGTTGGTATACCAATCTCATTTTTGCCATCAAATCATAAATTTTAAGTAATATTTATCATACTAGTTTAGAGTAAAATTTTCAATAAAAAAGCCAATGATTTGAGGAATAATTAATATTTAATGTCTTACTATTTAATTTTTAATAATTATAGAGAATTTCTATAAACCTTTTTGAATTTTTTATTTAAATCCTTTTGGGATTTATTTTTATTTGCTTATGTCTATTTAAATGGTAAATGGAATAGATTTTTATAGTATCAATGATATATAGGTTGTATGAAGTCTTTTAATGATTATTTCATGAATAAAGAGTATGCTCGTGTTGAACGACTTGGTGATAAGTTAGCTGAGATTAATCCTCTCATTGATTGGGAAATTTTCAGACCAATAATTCGTAATATGTACGATAATCGTACAGAACGTGGTGGTAGGCCTAATAATGATGAGATAGTTATGGTTAAGATGTTGGTTTTACAATCGTGGTATGGTTTGTCGGATCCTGAGCTTGAAAGACAAGCTACCGACCGTATATAGTTTAGAAAGTTTCTGGGGTTCCCTGAAACTATTTCAGACCGTGCAACGGTCTGGGCTTTCAGAGAACTTTAATCGATACCAGTAAAGACGAAAGAATATGGGAAGAACTGCAACGACAGATAGATGCCAAAGGATTAAAGGTTAAAGAAGGAGTTATACAAGATGCCACATTTATAACAGCTGATCCAGGCATCTAAGGATCGATGAACCACGCGGACCCGAAGCCAAAACCAGACGAAATAAAGATGGCGAATGGGCTAAAAAAGGTGGAAATCCCATTATGGCTACAAATTACACAATAAAATGGATATTGATCATGGTTTAATAAGAGAAATAGAAACCACTCCTGCTTCGGTTCATGATAGTCAAATTGACCTTACCAAACCAGGAGAAATGACCTATCGGGACCGTGCATACTTCGAAGCACCCTGTAAAGGTTATAACGCCACCATGAACCGTGCAACTCGTAACCATCCCCTAAGTATAAGAGAAAAATTACGAAATAAACGCATAACACGTAAAAGATCGCCAGGTGAACGGCCATATGCTGTAATAAAGAATAGTTCAAATCTGGCCATGTGAAGTCACCACCACGCTCAGAAGCACACCAAAAACATCTTCACCTGTTTCTGTTACAACCTCCTGCAACTAAACACTCTCAATCAAAAAATAACACAACCTAACGAACGCTAACATCAAAAAAACCGAAAACACAAATAAAATAAAAAAAAAGTAAAAAAAACAGGAATAAAATAAGCAAAAATAAAAAAAAACATTAAAATAAAATAAAACTAAAAAAAAGCATAGTTAATAGAAAATCTCTATATTATTACATTTGGGAAATATTGAAAACTGTTGAATTATTATTATTTTTTTAGGAGGAAATGCAAATGAATAGGAAAATATTAGTACCTATGGATGGATCTGAAAATGCAGAAAAGGCTGGTGAACATGCAATATCCCTTGCAGATGAAATTGGTGCAGATATCATTGTATTATACGTGATCGATACAGATTACCTAAAGTCTATCCCCCAACATCAACTTAGGGAACAAACCGATGAAGATCTGAGAGAAGAAGGAAAAAATGCTGTTAAGAAATTTGAAGGAAGGATAGAAGAGGAAAAATGTGAAGGTAAATGTAAATTAGTTAATATTACAAGTATGATGAAAGAAGGTAAACCTGCAGATGTTATACTCAAAACCATAAAAGAAGAAGGGATAGACCAAGTGGTGATGGGAAAATCAGTTAAACATGGAATAGAAAAATTTGTAACCGAAAACATCACAGAAAAAGTTGTCAAAGAAGCAAAAGTTCCGGTTAACGTGATATCCTAGATTATCAAAAATTATTAAATCTTAGATTTTTTTTTAACCTCAGAGCAAAGTAATTTTTTTTCCGACGTAGATTTATTATGCTTTTTATTAAAATTCAATAATTATTTAGGAATTAAAATCCATAATAATAGATTGAGTAAAAAAAAGCCAAATTTAAGAGAGTTATTATAATGGGAAATTCAGACGGAGAAGATGGTTCAGTGGAGTAGTTATCGTTTCAAAAATATCATTTGGATGAACTAATAGATTGTTTAACTTCATTATTTTATCTCTCTTCTATAATTAAAGACTAAATTGTGAAAATTATTTACGAGGTGATTTAAAATGGAAAACGAAAAATCAATGGATGATTTGATAATACCAGAAGAAGGTCTACTAAAAAAGGAGTTACAGGACGAAATCGAAGCTCGCATATATGCTACTGTAGAAAACCTCTACACTTTAGATGTTGAACTTGAAACATTCGTACAACTTGTTAAAGAGAGTGTTGAAGATAATAAAAACTCTCCCGAAAATCTTCAAACCCTCTTTAACTATCTAGATGAAATGTGGGGCGTGGTGATTACCAACGAACTTCGAGATGTACTAATAGATTCTCTATGTGTAGTTCAAGAAAGTAAAGACGAATTAGAGGATGTTCTAGATGAATTGGAGGATTCTTTAAATAAATAAATGAAACACTATAATTTATAATAAATATGTAATAGGAGGGTTTATAATGCCCGGAATTTTAAGACGAGACAGAAGAAGGGGTAGAAGAAGAGGTAAAAGAAGAGGTAGTGATGAGATAGATCCAGAAAATATGGATCAGTCAGAACAAGATGATAAATCTAGTTTAAGCGATGATAACGTGAAACAATTAGAAAAACTTGCTGAATTGAGAGATAAAGGACTTTTAACTGATAAAGACTATGATAAGAAAAAGAAACTAATTTTAGGTATTTAATATACCTAAAAGTAACCTTTCTTTAAATTTTTTTTTGATAAAATTATTTAAATATTTTATAAAATTTGATTCTATATTTACAACTCCCACATTTATCAGCATAAGAACTTTAATCCAAACCCGTTGATTTCAGGCGTAATTAATAGAGTTCTGGGCTTCTCTGAGATCAAGAGAGGGATAAAAATTTAAGAAACCAGTATCAAATCACGGGAAAACAATAATCTGCTGCACACTAGCATCCGCAAGGGATATTTCATAATTCTCCGGCTTTTACTGCTAATCCATAAGTATCAATATTTAATGTGCATTTAAATTAAATAATAATTATTTTTTTTTCAAGTTTTTGACATTCCCAAAAAAAATTAATGAATAATGATAACTTATTTAAGGAGTAACGATGTTGAACCACACATTAAACGTGTCCATTAAGGCCAACAGTTCGCCCAACACTTCCATTTTGCCTTCGATCTTAACGGCACCAGATTTGATCTCCTGGTCCATAGTAGATTCACCCAAGATCCATTTATTCAACTCCGCCCGGGTCGTGATTATGGAGGCGTCTGCGTCTTCAACCTGGGTTTGAGGCCTATGATTTAAAACACCATTCCTCAAACTCAGGACATACTTTTCCTTTGTGTCCGTAAAGTCAAAATTCAAGGTAATATTCTTGTCTGCTGCCTTGGGACCATTCAAACGCACACCCAGATAGTCGAAAAACATGTCTAGGGTCATGGCCCTAATGGAATCTGGAGTGGTAGTAATGGGAATCTGAAAGGGATTAACTCCTTCTCGCAGCTCCTTTGCACCTGTAAGATAAAAGTTACGCCAGGTTCCATTCTCAGCTTGGTATCCTAACTGTTCCAGCACGTCAGCCTGAAGCTCCCGGGCATCTTCATTTTTAGGGTCAGCAAAAACCACACGGTTCACCACCTCAGCCACCCAACGATATTCACCTTTATCAAAAGCAGCTCGGGCCTTCTTGAGAGTCGCGTCGGCGCCGCCCATGAACTCCACATACTTCTTGCTGGCCTCCACCGGAGGCAAAACATTCAGATTGGCAGGATTTGCGTCGAACCAACCCAGATACTTAACATAAGTAGCTTTAGCATTGTGGCTCATACTACCGTAATATGGCCGGATAGACCAGTGCTGAGCCAATCCAGTGGGAAGTTCGATCATCTCGCCAATTTCCAACATGGTGTAGCCGTGGTTAGCCAATCGTAAAGTCTGATCGTTTATATAGCGGTAACCGTCCCGAGCCGTTTTGAGCATCTCGAGAACGCGTTTCTTGCCCCAAACCGGCCAGTGGTGAAACCCATACATAACCTCTGCCTTTTCACCCCAAATAGCCATGGTTTCGTCCAAGTATTTAGACCAGGCCAATGGATCTCTGATCTTGGCTCCCCTAAGCGTATAGGTGTTGTGCATGGTGTGGACGCAGTTTTCCGCCGCGGTAACAGCTTTTAACTGCTCGATATACCAATGCATCTCTGCAGGGGCCTCAGTGTCAGGCGCCAACAGGAACTCGAAATCCAGGCCGGCAATGTTCTCTTTCTGCCCAGTCTTGGTTATGAAGTTGGTAGGGGGGATTAGGGTGATGTTACCAGACGATGCAGTCATTCCCAGGCCTGCACCCACCTGTCCATTGGGGCTGGCAGGCAGTAGGCTGCCGTACATGTATTGAGCACGGCGATTCATAGCAGTGCCGGCCAGGATGTTTTCCGAGATCGCAGCTTCCAGGAAGCCTTCTGGTGCATAGATCTTGACCTTGCCGGCCTTGAAATCATCTTCTGAGACTACGCCCCTCACGCCACCCCAATGGTCAACATGACTGTGGGAGTAGATAACCGCGACCACCGGCTTCTTAGGACGGTGTTGATAATAAAGATCCAATGCTGCACTCGCCACTTCCTTTGAAACAAGAGGATCTGCGATGATGATTCCGTTTTTGCCTTCAATGATGACCATGTTTGATATGTCAGCGTTGCGGACCTGGTAAAGTCCGTCAACCACCTTATAGAGGCCACCCAGCATGAGAAGTTGGGATTGGCGCCAAAGGCTGGGATTCACCGTGTTTGGTACTGGAGCGTCCTGCTTGATAAAAGAGAACCTGTTCATATCCCAGACAGTTTCGCCCTTGGAATTCTTGATGACACCTGTATTGGGTAAAGGTGCGATAAAACCGCACTTGGCATCCTCAAAATCCTGTTCATCAGCAAATGGAAGTTCCTTAATTACTTGGGTATTGGTTTTTGCAGTTATTTCAGTTGCATCCTTAGAATTTTTTGTATTCATAGTTTTAATCTCCTTTATATGTCTTATCCGTTATTTAAATCATTTATTTCATAAAATTTGAACTAATTTTGGTTCTTCGCTAATTCCCGGATATTATAATCACCATTATCCAGCCAATTAAAGAAACTACTAGTAGTCAAGACCCAGACAAAGTACCGAAATCCTCAATAATCTATTATTAATTTCTACTGCTCTTTTAACCATAGCTTCGTCAAGACTGAAACAATACAGCTATAGCAGCTAATTCCTGATGTTCTATCATTTTAGAAAAATCTCATTCCAGTCGTTTTTCATACTTACAATGGTATAATTTTTTTCTTTAGCAATTGTTAATATTTTCTCTGCTCCATTTTCATAATAGTATTCGCGTTCATCGTCATCGTGGTTTATTAATAATCTGAATTTGGCAGATTCCAACATTTCTACATCGATATCACTATTACCCCCTGCAAAAACAGGTAATCGTCCAGTTTGAGAGAAGATATGTTCAACTTTTCCAGGACCTAAAGCAAGTCCTCCAAGAATTGTATCAAGCCTTTTTAGAGTGCCATTATTGTATTCATAATTTGGAGCTGAGCCTATTACGTTCTCTTTGAAGATTCCCCAGGTTTCCTTAGAGATTATACGCATGAAATCACGACCACCGCCTGAGCATACAAATACCCGGTATTCATAAGTCTTCAACAAGTCAAAAAGTTCCAGCATAGGTTTGTAAACTAGTTCTGTGAAGTTTTTTGCGAATTTCTCCGGTTTTACTTTCGCAAAAAACTCTTTCACTTCAGCCTCAAATTCATCGGGAGTTTTTCCAGACCACTCCCTTGCCATAGCATCTTCCAAGGCCATAATAGCTTCGGGGTTTTGTTCTATTGCCATTTTGAAAAAAGTCTCATCCCTTTTTAGAATAGCTTTGTAAGGCTGCTTATCCAGTAAAGAGGGATTATTTTGCACTGTTTTGGCAAAAACTCTGAACACGAAATTAAGTTGAACAGGCATAGGCTTCTCTACCCAAAGAGTACCATCATTATCGAACGTTGCTATCCGATCTTCAGGTTTAACATAATCACGACCTTTTTCAATAGACGAATTTAAAAAATCAAGAATTGACTGTTTAATGAACCCATCATTCCAACTTTTAAGTTTATCTGCATTCGAAATGAGTACCATACCTCCCCTATTTTCAATTTTAAACATTTTTATTTCAATTAATAGATTTGATTTTTATTAATTTTATATTGTTTTTTGTTATTTACTTAATTATTGGAATAAAAATAACAGGAAAATCTTAACTCATATTAGATTTTCACTCTTCTAAAAATGAGTTGAGAACATATTTCCTATTGAATTTATTAATAAAATTTTATTATCTATTTTTGAATTCATCTGCCCGCGTTTTAAGTTTTAAGGCTAATAAGAACATTATAAATGCAACTACAGCTAAAAAGGCATAAGAGATGTTATATCCACTTATATTTGAACCTTGAGATGTTATAATGGCACCGAGTAATGCTGCCCCTATGATTTGCCCGAAACTAGTGTTAATTGATAATAAACCTTGGGCTGCAGCCCTATCCTTTAAAGGTGATTCATTTAAAACAATATACCGTAAAGGTGCTCCTAAAATACCTGCTAAACCAAAACCAATTAGTAAACCACTAAACAGGAACATTATTAAATATATTATCTATTTGTTTTTTTTATAAACGGTTCTTACCGTCTGTCCATTAAACGTTTAGTTCTGCCTTTGATTTTATAGAATTCAAGATCTTCTGGACCAGTAAATTTAAATGTGATGTTGAATTCTTCATCTTCAAATGCTTCATATAGTTGTGGCTTATAACTTAAAAAGGACTTCAAAAAATTCTCCTGTATAATCTCTCTTTCACATTTTTGGATATCTTTGCATTCCATACTCACCTGAAGGGTTGTTTCATCAATGTCCCCATAAAGGAAGGCTTCGTATTCTCCCGTTAGATACTCCATATTTTCGGTTTGGAAAACTCCTCTTTCTACGTCAACTCTATTGAATGGTGATCCCTTAACCCAAACTGTTTCTGCTTCGCGTTGAGGATTTAAGATTCTTAAATGAGTCCTTCCACAGGCACATTTCTCCCGGCTTACCAATGTACTAGTGTCTTCAGTGTCATAATTTAAAAGTAAAGTACCTGTTTTTGTTTTCATAGGTAAAAGGGTTGTTAATACTATTCTACCGCATTCCCCTTCTTCTACGAAGTTCTCCATTTGGGGGTCGTAGAGATCTAGATGCACGAGATCTTCTGGTACATGTAAACCAGTTTTTATGTGGCATTCACCGCACATGGTTCCTTCAGTGCTTCCATAAGTGTTATAAACTGGAACATCCCATAATTTTTCAAGATAATTGCGGGATTCCTCTGCAAAGCTTTCACCTCCAGCCACTAGTTTTTGGATGCTGGATTCTTTGGGATTGATCCCTTCGGCTTCCATTCTACGGGCTAGGCGGATGAGTTTGAATATGCTTCCCACAATTCCTGTGGGCTGGTAATTCTTTATTATACGAACAGGAAAGGTGCATTTACCTTCAGGTATTATGGCCATACCTATTTTCTGAGCAGCCAATGTCATGGTATTGGCACCTATATTCATGCCATAGGATGCGCAGACCACTACCCGATCTCCGGGTCCGAAGTTCTGGGATACAAATGCTCGCGCGTACTTTTCAGCGTAGCGATTCCAATCATCCCAGGTTAAAAAAAAAGATTTAGGATTTCCACTGGTTCCGCTGGTTTCATGAATAGTGAATATTTTATCCCAATTAGAGCATTTAAATTCGAATTCATCAGTCTCTGGCGGCTGTCTTTCACGCATGATCTTACTGGATATGATAGGCAGTTCCCTCAAATCTTCATGTGAGCGAATTTGGGAGGCGTTTATGTGATTATCAGCAAACCACTTACGATAAAATGGTGAATTATCTTGTACATACTTTACTGTATAACGTATACGTTCATCTACTAAGCCATCGAGCTCGTCTCTCGGCATGGTTTCGATTTCCTCATTGAAATAAGCCATATTTTCACCTTTAATATTATATTTTTATATTTTTGACGAGGATAAATTATTTTACTGATTAAGTTGTTCTATGTTATGGCTATGGTTAAATAAACGAATATCCACCAGAGCACGATTAAAATGGTCATGCTTATTAATGGTAATTTTCCATATTCTAGTTTATTTAACTTATTTCCGAAATACCAGCTTAGAACTATTAGGATAACTAACAATATGCTGTTAACGATTCCCACAATATTTGAGGGATCTTTGAACATTACATAGAACCATACTATGGCGGTTATAATTATTCCCAACCAAGTCATAGGTTTTGTAGCCACGCTTATTTTAGCGGTTAACTCGGTAAATTCTTTCGAACTTCTTGATTTCAGGAGCATTAGGTAAAGGACCATTAATGATCCAAGTGCCATAATTATTCCTAAAAATTCTAAAAATAGAGTAGTTACGGGTTTTCCGAAGAATTGTTCCTTAAGTAAAGGTATGGTAATTAATGCTTTTAGTGATTCATCAATAGGGAATGATTCTATTTCTCCAACTGCAATGTTGTATTTACCTTGATTATTATTGTTGAAAACTTTAATGTAGTATGTTCCGGCGCTTAAATTATCCCTGGTTTCAGGTCCCTTTAAATAGTTATCTCCACCAAACTCCTCGAAGTAAGGTTCCCATGTGGAGTTGGTTCCATTAATTAGCATTAAAGTTTTTCCTGAGGAATCTAAAAGTTCTGCTGAGATGAAGTCTGGGGGTATACCTGGACTGGCCGGTACTAATAGATTTATATAGAATTTAAATGGCTTGTCAGAGGTTATTTTGTAGTAATTTGGTTGACCTTTCAGTTCTCCATAGAATGCTTGTGATATTTCAGGATTCATTATTACAATAGGATTTTCAATTGAAGCATTAGCTCCAATAACCAATCTAGGCTGGTGCGCTGCAACTATGGAAATAGTTGTCATTAAAAAAACAAAAAGAACTATCATTAATCCAGTTTTTTTGAATTTTTTATCTATCATAAGTATATTTATATAATTTAAAATACTTTAATTTAAGGGGTATTAAAAATCATGAAATTTATAAAATCTAAAAAGAAGCTAATTCTTTTAATAGTTTTAATTATATTCCTAGTATCAGGAGCTGCTTTTACTTATTACGTTTCTGACTATTATCATGCCGACAATAGAGCTTTAGCAGCTCTTAAATCAACCGATTCTTATACTGTAATCGATAACAATGATTTTATTACATTTACTCCTACCCATAACCAGAGCAGTACTGGGATAATCTTCTATCCAGGTGCTAAAGTTCAGGCGGAATCTTATTCTGTTATAGCTTCTGAACTTGCTAGTAATGGTTATACTACTGTAATTGTGAAAATGCCATTTAATTTAGCAATCTTTGATGTTAATAAAGCTGATGATGTCATAGGTCAACATAAAGAAATAGATAATTGGGTAATTGCCGGTCATTCATTGGGCGGTGTTTTTGCATCGGATTATGCATTAAATCATCAAAATAAAATTAAAGGTGTTATATATTTAGGTGCTTATCCCAATTCAAATGCTTCAAATGCTAGTTTTAAAGCATTATCAATAAGAGGCTCCCGAGATGGATTAACCACCAGTAAGGATATTTCACAAAATCTTAATAAATTTCCAGCTAATACAACTTTTATTACCATACCCGGAGGCAACCACTACAACTTCGGAGACTATGGTGCACAAGCGGGAGATAACAACAGCACCATCACCAGAGAAGAACAACAGAATATAACAGTCAATAATATACTAATATTTCTCAGAAACCTCTAAAAAAAATAGCTAAAATTAAATATTATAACAAAAAATGATAAAGTAAGAATTCGATATCTTCCCTCAATTCTGATTAAAGAAAAACTGGTGGTGATTTGAAGTGGATGTAGATATTAAATTATCCGTAAATGAAGATGGACATAAGGTTTGCACAGTTGAAGATGAGAATGTATCGGTCCGGATAGTTCTTAAAAAAGATTATTCTAACGTTGAATCAAAACTACGGGATATGCATATTCTTAAGGATATAGAGGATGCATTGAATGCTGTACCCAGAACTGATGAGTTTAAAGAACTTGTAGATGGTTACGGTTTATTATATGCTGATAAAAGCGATTTGGATTAAAAAAAATAACAAAATATATTTTTTGTTAAGAAAATCTTAAAATTTTTTAAATTCTATTTTATGAATTCCTTAACTTCCCCATATTCTTCCTGGTAAATTTAATCAGTCTATTCTATGGGTATTTTTCTTTTGATATTTTGATATAAAATCTGGAATTTCACCGGTTAACTCATAATTCCGTAAAATCAAACTCTTCAGCTCTCCCACCATATAATTCCTAATAACTATTTCATCCTCGGATAAATCATCGATTGAAATAGCATCAGCAATAAGAAACCTGATTTCATCTAATTGTTCAAGAGAAAGCGCATTACCTTCAATAATAGATTTAAAATAATCAATCAAAGCATTACTAGATTTTTTCTTAAAATATTCCCAGTCCACATCACCACAAAAATACATATTCACCATTTTAACACCGCTTTTTCAAATCTTTATTATGACATTAAAAAATTCAAAAAAAATTAAACCTCCACTAATTTTTTTTTATTTGTAAAGATAGTAAGTGAATATTTTTTAATCTATATGTTCAATTAGCTCGATTTCCACCCCATCCGGTCCATCCAAGAAGGCAATCCTGGGACCCCCTGGTGCACCGAAAGGTCCCCGAGTTAATACTACTCCATTAGTCTTTAAATTAGCTAATTCAGCGTCCATATCTTCTACTTCCATACCAACCATAAATAATCCTTTTTTACCATTTTCTTCACCTTCAATGAGTTCGATTGTAGCTTCTCCTTCTCCCTGGAAGAATGCAATTGTCAAACCCGGCCGGGGGCTGAATCGTCTTGTCTCATCCATTCCCAGAATTTCAATGTAAAAACTGGCAGATTTATCCAAGTCATCTACAGCTATAACAGCGTTTTTAACCTTCATTGATAATTACCTCCACTATACATTCCCTTTAATTCCATTCCTAATTCTCTAAATTCATTTCATTAAATATGATCCACTTCTTACTTATGTTTTTCATTCTTCTTTAAATTTTCTTACCAAGAAATCACAGATCTCACCTAAGAAACAAAGCTTAATCATGCCTGGTCTGACGACTAAATGGATACCGCTATCAGGGCATTGGCGGATAGTTGATATTATGACGGCCGTGTTTTTGGTGGGATTAATCCATCACTTCACTTTAGCCAAACAAATGAATTTAATTGATGCAGTGGATGAATTTATTACTTTATAGTAAATTAAGAGATACAATTTGGGTGTAAATTTGGTAAAAATATTTTATACTAAATGATGCATAACTAATTCTACTTATATCTAAAATACAAAAAATAAATAAAAAAAATCCAAACGAAAAAAAGAATTTATAAAAAGAAAATTTAGGTGATAAATTAATGAATAAAATAGCTATAATATGCATATTCGCAGTGTTACTTGGCTCAACAACGCCTATTTATGCAGCTGATTCAAATACATCGAATTCCGCTCAACAACAAGTTCAAGCGACTAACCCGCAGTTATTTCAGGATTTAAATGATTTATATAATCAGATAACACAGAATCCGGGTCAAATAACTAACCTGCTACAGAATGTTGATGTTCAAAATCAGATACATCAAGCACTGCAGAATCCAACTGTACAAAATGATTTTAACATTTTACTACAAAATAAAGATATCAAAAATGATTTGAATAAAATAATGAATAATAGCTAAAAAAAAGTTTATTTTTGAATTAGGGAGAAAAAAATCTTCCCATAATGCTATTTTTTTCATTATCTTTTTTTTATATATTATTTATGAGAATCTGGATATAATTTTTGATAACCAACTTTCCTCTAAATATACGGCTTTCTCCGGGCACATCTCCATACAGCACAGGCAATTAATGCATTCACTGTAATCAAAATCCGGGATAAGTACATCATTGGTGATAGCGTTAACTGGGCAGCTTTCAATGCATTTACCACATTTAATGCAATATTCTGAATTAATCTCTGGTCTGGACCACATGAGATTTAATAATCCTCTCATAATAGGTTCTGGAATCCTATCTATGGTGCCTGCAATGTTAGGGGGCCACTTGAAATCCTCTATAATTGGAATATCCCCCAAAATATTAAATTCATCTATATTTACATAGCCTAAACCTTGATTATATGCTATTTTATTTATCGGTACTTTCAATGGATTTTTGCCTAGAATATGGCATATGAAACTATCCATGGCTAAACCATCAACGGACGCAAGAATTAAATTCAAATCTCGAAGATTACCACCGGAAGGTCCAGGTCCTTCCATAGCCACCACACCATCCACAATATTCAATTGAGGCTTAGTTAAAGCATAAATATCAACTACGAGTTCAGCGAAATCCGTGGTTTTAGGTGCTAATTTATGATATTCAGTTTTCCTGAGCCCTGGAATTGTACCATACATGTTTTTAATTGCACAGGTGAATACTGTGAGGCTATGAGTTTTAATTTTAGGTAAATTAATTAAACAATCACAATCTAAAACGGGTTTAGCTATATAATATTTCCGATCATTCCTCTCCTTAATATATACACCTGATTTCTCAAAGTTAACAAGCTCCACATCCAAGCGATTACAAACATCACTATAACCAGTGGTATCCCAGTAATGTTTTAAACCTTCAGCCGGTCCTCCATGACTATCACCTACTAATGCTATACCCCCGGCATCTTGGACAATATTAATTACTGCTTCTAACACTTGGGGATGGGTGGTTATTGCTTCCTCTGGAGTTTTAGCTTGAAGCATGTTTGGCTTAATTAAAACAGTATCTCCTTTCTTTATAAAGGAAGATACTCCACCTAAATCATCTACAACGGATTGAACAGCTTTCTGCACCGATTCGGGATGATATGAATCACATTTTCCAATGGAAATTACTGGTTTTTTCATAAAGAATCAAATCCTTCTAAATCCAAACCTAAAAAAAAATTTATAAGATTTCATTTTAATTTTCAAGTTCATTTACAATCCTTTTGCGGGCTTCACCTATTGTAAGCGGATAAGGTTTAGTGAAGGGTAATTCATCCTTCTTATCCAGTATTTCCATGAGATGAGCGATTCGTGGAAGTCTTAAATTAGCTTCACGTATGGTTTTAACATCTCCAAATACTTCCCGGGGATTTCCTTCTTTAATGATTTTACCTTCACTTATTATGTACACGTTTGAGGCGTATAATGGTACCATGTCCACATCATGGGTGGATATTATAATGGTCATTCCTTCTCGGTTTAGTTCATAGAGTATTCCCATTATTTGAGATGCACCTTTAGGATCAAGGCCGGAGGTGGGTTCATCTAACACCATGATTTTAGGCTTCATGGCGAGTATGCCTGCGATGGCTACTTTCTTCTTTTCACCGCCGCTTAAATGATGAGGTGGTTTATTTTCAACTCCATCCATATTTACTCTATTTAAAGCTTCTTTAACTCTCTCTTCAACTTTTTCAAGTGATAATCCCATATTCATAGGTCCAAAAGCCACATCCTCCATTACGGTGGGTGCAAATAATTGATCATCAGGATTCTGGAATACTATGCCTACTTTTTGCCTAATTCTAAGAAGGTCTTTTTTATCGTAGGCTACATTAACTCCATCAATAGTTATTGTTCCGGAGTTGGGTTTTAAAATCCCATTAAAATGTAGAAAAAGAGTTGATTTACCCGCGCCATTTGGACCTAAAAGGGCTACTATTTTACCTTCTTCAGCTTTAAAATTAACATTTTTTAAGGCTTCAGTGCCATCAGGATAATTATATGAAATGTTTTTAGTTTCTACTACATTCATGTGAATTTCACCCTTTGATAAAAATAAATTCTTTTTAATAATCATATTCATGTTTAATTTATTATAAATGCTTTCAAACTTATCATTTTTGACTCACTAAAGGATTATAATGAATTTGTTACTACTTATCATATTCTAAGATTTTTCATTTGAGCATAGATTTTTTAGAATATTCTAAAGCTTCCCGTTAAAATAGTTCCAATGGCAAGTGCTATTTCAAAAAATACTAATAAAACCAGGTTACGGGTTCCGATGCTCTTATTATTATTTTTTTCTTTCAAAGTTTTAATCGTACCATCATAGCATCTTGATTCCATTGCAATAAATGTCTGCTCCCCTCTAATCCATGTTCTTATAAAAAGGTTGCTGCCAAGAATACCCATGGATTTAAAGGTATTTTTAAGAGTAGAATAACCTAGGCGAGTTTGTTGGGAATGGTACATGTTAATGGCTTCATCTAAAAACACGAATATATACCGATACATAAGCATTGCAATTTCCAAGACAATTTTAGGGATTTTAAAACGTTCTAATACACTAAAAAGTTCATTCATAGGAGTTGTAAGAGCTAGGAAAGCCAAACATGAAAAACCGCCTAACATCCTTGCAAATACAAGTAATCCGAGGTTGAAACCATCTTTAGTTACTGCAATATTGAATACTCCTATATCCAGGATATGTGAACCAACACCGAAGAATAATGCCATGAAAATAAAGGTTAAAAATCCAAAGAAAAATGGTATAGAGAGAAATTTCAAATAAAATTTCCATGATATTTTAGCTTCGAAGATGATTATAATTGACATGGATAATGTTATAATTAGAGGTACGATGGGTGATGTAGATATTAAACTCACTAGCATAGTTATAATCCCTAATAAAACCTTAAAATATGTGTTAGCATCTTTAAGGCCGTTAGATTGAGCATAACCGTCTAATGTGTTTTCAAACATTATTTTTTTTATTCCCATGTTTAAATTATTTTCAAATTTATTTTTCTTTGGGTTTCACTTCTTCTTGTCTTCTGGCTTTAGCCTGGCCTCGGTAATATCCTAAAACGTAACCAATTATAAGGGCTCCAATAGCTGCTTGTATTACCCATAACAAGCTCTCTATTTCACTACTCGGAGTCCATAATGAATGAAACCATGGTTGATAACCAGTTGAAGAAGTTATATAGGCAGGCCCCTGATCATCAGTGCCTTGAAAACCCTGCGCCGAACCTTTGCTATTATATAATGCTAGAGGGAAGATTACTATAACAGCAACCAAAGCCAATAAAATGATGGCTCTTTTATTAATCATATTTTTAAGCAGCCTCCGTTACAGGTTCAACATTTACTTTCGGTTCTTCCGGCCCGATGACTTTTAAAGTTCTTAATATATCAGGTCTGAGTTTCATTATGTACTCAAATATCACGACGGTTAAAAATCCCTCGGCTATTGCAAGGGGTATTTGAGTAACTGCATATATTGTCATAAACTTTAAAAATGCAGATCCCAATGTGGGAATGGGAAATGCGAGTGAAAGTTGCACTGATGTTGTCACGTAAGTTAGCCAATCTGCTGCAACTGCTGCTAAAAATATTCCTATGGAAGTTGACCAACCTATTTTCCTTACACCTTTCCATACGAGCCAAGCAGCTAATGGACCTACAATACCCATCGAAAAGTCATTAGCACCCAAAGTGGTTATTCCACCATGAGCCAGAAGTAATGCTTGGAATACAAGTACAATAGCCCCTAAAACACTGACAGCGGCTGGTCCAAATAATACCGCTCCTAATCCGTTACCGGTAGGATGGGATGAACTTCCTGTAACCGAGGGTAAATGTAAAGAAGATAAAATAAAAATGAACGCCCCAGAAACAGCTAACAAAGGTTTTGATTCTGGATGTTCTTCAGTTACTTTTTTTATATGGATTACACCATAAGCAATGACCGGTAAGGCGAGGGCATACCAGAAAAGACACCAGTACCAGGGTAAATATCCTTCAGCTATATGCATAATCTAATCTCCTTAAGTACCTTTTCATTCTCCTACACCCTCTATTCAAGAATAAATATGATTATAAATAGAATCGTGGAATTAATTTTTTTTAATAAATTAATAATGCTTATTTCCGTGATTCCAGTCTTTAATAGACTTACAAATTGAAATTTAGAATTAGGTGTATATAAATATTTCCATTATAATTGATAAAAATTAAAGCAAACTTGAATATTCTTAAATTTAATAAAATAAAAACGCTGCCCAAAAATTCTTTTCAAGCTCTTTAAAAACAAAATTTTTTTAATAAATTAAATTTTCAATAAAATTAATAAACCAGATACTTCCATTAATATAGTATATTTTTTAATCTCTGAGTAAACACTTGTGAGAGTGGAATTTTTCTATGGTAAAATCAAATCACATAGTCGAAGAAGATTCAGAACTTCTAGAAAACGAAGACAAATTGCAGAAGATTAGGAAACGAGAAAAACAACTTGCTGATTTATTAGAATATTCTTCTCAACCATTCGGTGTAGGTTATCCTGACGGACGTTTGGGATTAATTAACCGTGCATTCGAAGAGCTAACCGGTTACAGACAGGGAGAGCTACAAAAAACTGACTGGTCCAATACCCTCACTCCACCCGAATTCCGGGATATGGAAAAGAAGAAACTGGAAAAACTTCAAAAAACAGGCCAACCCATAAGATACGAAAAAGAATACATCCGTAAAGACGGAACACGAGTACCCATCGAACTATTAGTACACTTGATTAGAAATGAGGATGGCACACCGCAGTATTATTATTCATTCATCACCGATATAACCGAACGCAAGAAAGCTGAAGAGGCACTTAGTGCTAGTGAAGAGAATTACAGACATCTTGTTCAATACGCACCCACAGCCATCTATGAGATAGATTATAAAGGGCCGCGGTTCAAGAGCGTAAATGATGGCATGATTCAATTGTCAGGCTATTCAAGGGATGAACTACTTTCCATGAACCCTATTGACCTTTTAGATTCTGAAAGCAGGCAAAGTTTCAAAGAGAGAATAAATAAAGTGACAGCTGGAGAGGAAATAGATGAAAACGTTGAATTTAAAGTATTTCACAAAGACGGACATAAACTATGGGTTATTCTAAACGTAAAGCCAACTTATACCGATAACAAACTAAATGGTGCTCTTGTTGTAGGATACGACATAACGAAACGCAAAAAACTGGAAGAAAAAAGACAAGAACTGTTGGAACAAGTACAACTATTTAATGAGGAATTAGAGGTTTCTAATCAAGAGTTACAGTCCACAACTGAGGAGTTACGAGTAGCGAATGAAGAGCTTCATCAACAGAGAGATGAACTGACACAAGTCAACAAAGCCTTAAAGGTGAGTGAAGAAAGTTACAGGAGTATTATTGAAAATCTTCAGGATGCGTATATCCAAGCAGATAAAGAAGGAATTATAATCATGGCAAGTCCTTCTGCAGCACGTATGTACAGATTCGATTCACCCCAAGAAATGATAGGAATTTCTGCACAATCACTATACAAAAACCCAGAAGATAGAAATCATCTACTGGAACAATTACTTAAACAAGGTAAAGTGGAAGATCATGAAAGTGAAGCTTTAAGAATGGATGGTTCCTCCTTTCTGGTGTCTCTGAATTCACAGTTCAATTATGATAATCACGGTCAAATTCTGGGCACAGAGGCCTTTGTTAGAGATATCACACAACGCAAAGAAAGAGAAGTGCTTAATGATGCTTTAAATACGGTAAATACTTACATTAATTCTACGCTTGATTATGATGAGATTATGCAATTGATTGTGGAGGAAGGAAGTAAAGCTATAGGATCTGAATCAGCGGTCATCAATATTCGAGAAAATGATAATTGGGTTGTGAAATTTGTTTATAACTTTCCCGACAATATTATCGGGCAGATAAAGTCAGATCTAGAATCGCCAACATCTGTATATGTGGCGAATGAGAAGCAAGCAGTGGCTTTCAATGATGCACCGAACGATTCTCGAGTAAATAGGAATGGAATGAAATTACATGGAGTCACTTCACTCCTAGTGGCTCCCATTATATTGAAAGATAAAGTAATAGGCGTAATTGCTTTCTATCATCATCAAAAATCAGTGATATTCAGTGAAGCACAAATTGACTTCACTAACAAACTAGCATCATCTTTATCTCAAGCCATAGAAAATGCACAATTATTTGAAGAAATAAAAAAAAGTGAAGAAAAATATCATTCACTGTATTCATCTATGAATGAAGGCGTGGCACTACATGAAATTATTTATAATTCTCACCAAGAGGCTGTTGATTATGTAATCATGGATATAAATCCTGCTTATGAGGAGATCACTGGTTTAAAGATAAGTGAAGTTGTAGGAATGAAAGCTTCAGAACTTTATGGAACAGGAACACCCCCTTATATGGATTTTTATGCTCCGGTAGCAGAAAATAGTGAATCAACCGAATTTGAAACTTATTTCGAACCGATGGATAAAAATTTCCATATTTCAGTTATTTCACCGGGAAAAGGCAAATTCGCCACCATATTTGAAGATATCACAGAACGTAAACAAGCGGAAGCGGAATTAACTAAGTATCAAGAGCAGTTGGAGAACTTAGTAGAGGCTCGTACAACAGAACTTAAAGATGCTTATGAATCTTTAAAAGAAAGTGAAGCTCAGTATTTAACTTTATTTAATTCTATTGATGAAGGTTTTTGCACTATCGAAGTAATTTTTGATGAAGATAATAAGCCTATAGATTATCGCTTTTTGGAGATTAATCCTGCTTTTGAAAAGCAAACTGGATTGAAAGGTGCGGAGGGTAAACTGATGCGTGATCTCGCTCCGAATCATGAGGAACATTGGTTTGAAATTTATGGCAAAATAGCTTTAACTGGTAAACCTATGCGTTTTGAAAACCCTGCAAAAGAGTTGAACAGGTGGTATGATGTTTATGCATTTAAGATTGGTGATCCTGAAAGTCGAGAAGTTGCTATTCTTTTCAATGACATCACTAAACGTAAAAAAGTTGAAAATGAATTAAAGGAATATCAGGATACTCTTGAAGAAAAAGTTGAAAAACGTACAGAACAGCTTGAAAAGTCTAACGCTGAACTGGAACAGTTTGCTTATGTGTCTTCTCATGACCTGCAGGAACCTATCAGAATGGTTACTAGTTTCACTCAGTTATTACAGAGACGTTATGAAGGTCAACTTGATGCTGATGCTGATGATTATATTGGATTTATTGTTGAAGGTGCTCTTCGTATGAAATATTTAATTGATGATTTATTAGAATTTTCACGTGTTTCAAGTAGGGTTAGAGAATTTGGGAATGTAGACCTTGAAAAAGTGTTAGATGTTGTTCTTTATAATTTATCCGTATCAATCAAAGAAAATGATGCTGTTATAACTCATGATTCACTCCCCAATGTGATTACTGATGAGTCTCAAATGAGGCAGGTTTTCCAGAATTTGATCGCTAATGCCATTAAATTCCACGGATCAAAACAGCCTAAAATTCATATAACTGCTCAGAAGGACAATAAGGAATGGAGATTTGCAGTGATTGATAATGGTATAGGAATTGACCCGGTGTATCAAAAACAAATCTTTGAGGTATTTAAAAGATTACATACTCGTGCAGAATACCCCGGGTCGGGCATAGGACTTTCCGTAGCTCAAAAAATCGTAAGAAGACATGAAGGAAATATTTGGGTTGAATCAAAACTGGGGAAAGGCTCAACCTTCTATTTTACCATTCCGAATAAATTAAATTAATTTTCTGGTGGTTTTTCTTTAAATTACTGATAAGGAAAGATTGAAAACTTAAAAAAGATTATTTAGAAATTTAATATGTTAATTGTATTAAATAAAAAAAAATAGAGGAATTCTAGAAATTAAATAAAATTTTAGTAAAAAAAAATTAAATATTTTTATCTAAATTCAAGAAACTTTGTAAAAAGAAATTTTATTAGATGAATTTTAGCTTAATCTACTACTTCAGCAAAAGCAAAATTTCTTCTAGTAGAAGTTATTCTAATTTTAACTTCATCGCCCACTTTGGCACCTGAAACAAAAACAACGAACCCTTCTATACGAGTGATTCCATCCCCATCTCTACCAGTATCTTCAATTTTAACATCGTATTCTTCTCCTTCATTAATAGGAGCAGAATTTCCTTTATTATTATCGTAGCTATTACTACTTCCGTAACTATTTTTAAACAAATTTATCACTTCCAATTTAAACCATATTAATTATATGGCAAGTTTAAGTTTGTTTTAATAGTATATAAAGTTATGGTTGAAAACTCCAAAAATCATTTAAAACAATTCAACCTAACTTTAATCTATGCAAATAAGAAATAAAATCATCCTAGCCCTGGATCTCACTACACTCAAAGAAGCACTCCAGGTTGCAAAGAATGTTTCAGATTACATTAATACTATAAAGATTGGATATCCACTAGTTTTAGCTGAAGGATTAGAATGTATAAATATCATCAAAGAAGAAGTTAAATGCAAGGTTATAGCAGATTTTAAAGTAGCAGATATCCCCGAAACTAATCGGAAGATAACTGATCTAACCTTCCAAGCAGGCGCGGATGCTATTATAGTACAGGGTTTTATAGGTAAGGATAGTGTACAAGCCACTCTAGAGTCAGCAGAATATTATGATGGAGACGTTTTCTTAGTAACGGAAATGTCTCATCCCGGTGCAGAACGGTTTATGCAGAATGTCTCCGAGGATATAGCCCGTATGGGAATGGATTTAGGTATAAATAATTACGTAGCACCCTCCACTAAACTGGATAGATTAAA
>Ga0182011_10000643_pt1 | contig 30472 bp, 31 predicted proteins | sample 711E1DmetaG_FD_120481 | JGI IMG/M metagenome (GOLD analysis project Ga0182011, IMG submission 120481) | Permafrost microbial communities from Stordalen Mire, Sweden - 711E1D metaG | ecosystem: Environmental > Terrestrial > Soil > Wetlands > Permafrost | place: Sweden: Stordalen | collected...
AGCCGGGCGAGTTCTGCCGCGTCCTTCCAAAGATTCATCTTCGGCAATTGGTCGCCGCCGATGATCCAGAACAGTTGATCGTCTGGGAACAGCACGCGAAATTGACGCACCGAGTCGATGGTGTAACTCACACCACTACGTTGCAATTCCAACTCGGATATCTCAAATCGCCGGTCTCCGCCGATGGCTGCGTGCAGCATCGTGATGCGGTCCGCGGCGCTCGACTGCATTTCTTGCGGCTTGAGCGGCGCTTGCGCCGCCGGCACGAAAATCAGCCGGTCAAGCTGGTACTGCTCGTAGGCGTCCTGCGCCGCCAGCAGGTGTCCGAAATGAACCGGGTCAAAACTGCCGCCTAGAAATCCGATCTTCAAGCCAGTCACCCGTCGAGCGGGTCAGGGGTTAATGCCATTGCGGCGGTGACAGATCATGCGATAGGACAATGCTTCACTCTTACGAGATATTCGATTTGGGGCAAGGTGAAATACACCCAGGAATTCGTGGTTATTGGTGTGCATTCGTGGGCGCCAATTCGTTCGGAGGATTACACTGATTTCACTGCTACCTATTGCTCCCTTTCCCCTCCGTTCCATCTGTGAAATCCGTGGTCAAAAACGATCCGTGTTCCCTATCGGTTGCGGCGGAGCCGCGCTAGGAGATCCGTGGTGACAATTGCAGCATCTAGATTGAATAGTCATGGCTCAGCTATCCTCCCACCCAGGCCATTCCCCAGGACAGCCACCACGGGATCACCAGGACGCCGAGAAGGGTCGTGCCAACGATGATCTGCGCCGCGATCAGCGGCCGGCCGCCGTAATGGCGTGCGAGCACCAGCGGCATCATGCCCGACGGCATCGCGGCCTGGACGACCAGCACGCGTTTCAGCTCGATCGACACGGGCGCAAATCTCGCCAGCAGCAGAAATGCCGCCGGTAGCGCCGCGAGCCGGATCAGGCAGGCGATTGGCGTCGTGCGGACGTCGAACAGCTGCCGCGGATGCTCCACGTAGGTGTCAAGGGTCACGCCGCACAGCAGGAGTCCGAAGGGGACAGCGCATGCGCCGACCAAGTCGACCACCCGCATGATCACTGCCGGCAACGCCAACCCGCACAGGTTGATTATCACGGCTCCAACGAGCGTGCAGATCGGTGGATTCAACACGCGGCGCCAGCCTTCGCGGCCGGACAATCCCGTCAGCACCAGCAGGCCCACACTCCAGACCGCGAGTTCGCATCCCATGTTCTGCACCAGCAGCACGCCCAACGGCCCGCGGCCGTAGAGCGACTCCATGAGCGGGATCGGAATGAACCCGTAGTTGTAGATTCCCACGGCAAAGGCGAACGTCCGCAGCCCCGCGCCACGATGCAGGCCGAGCGCGCGACCCACGAAGTAGCCGACCGCAAAGCCGAGCACGATGGTGACAAAGCCGGCCACGGGCGGCCAGAGAAGGTTGGCGGGGTCGCGCAGCGCCGCGTTTCCGAGCACGCTCTTGAGAATGAGCGCCGGGTAGAAGAGATTTACATAGATCCGCAGCATCGCCGCCTCGGATTCGGCGGTCAGGCGGCAGGTCCTTCGCAAGAGCGCGCCGAGCGCGAATAGCACGAACACCGGCGCGACCAGCGCCAAAAGTTGCCAATAGCTGGGCATGGGCGGAATGCGATGTCAGAGGCAGAAATCCGGCATCGACGCAATCCTAGTCAGGCGTCCCAGCCGTATCCATGCAATCGAGTGTAGGGCCGTCGCTTGTCGACGGGCCGCCTGCCGAGCGCAAACGGTCCGGCCACAAGAGCCGACCCTACATTCACTGAATGGGTGCTGACGTTTTCCTGCCGATTCATGGTCCAACTGCGTGAATCAGCATCACCTGCCCTCGGCCATTGCGCGTCCGGCCAGCCAGCCCGTCGTCCAGGCTGATTGGAAGTTGAAGCCTCCGGTCAACCCGTCGATGTCGAGGACTTCGCCGGCGAAATAGAGGCCGGAGCGCCGCCGGCTTTCCATCGTTTTGAAGTCGACTTCATCGAGTCGCACACCCCCGCAGGTGACGAATTCCTCTTTGAACAAGCTCTTGCCGGTCACGGAGAATCTGCCGGCTCCGAGCTCGCGGGCCAACGCTTGCAGGACCTCGTTCGACACGGAGGTCCAGGGCCGCGCCGCCGCCACGCCCGCGGCCAACGCCAACCGCTCCCAGAGTCGTTGCGGCAAACCGAATGGGTTTCCACCCGTCACCTGTCGCCGGGGGTGGTCCATGCGCACGCGAACGAGTTCCGCCAGCGTCTGATCGATTCCGCGCGGCGCCACCCAATTCACTGTCAGGTCAAACCGGTAATCGCGATCGTGCAGCAGCCGCGCGCCCCAGGCGGAAAGCTTGAGGATGGCCGGCCCGCTCATTCCCCAATGCGTGACCAGCAACGGCCCGCGTTCCCGCAGTTCCGTCCCCGGCACCCGGACTTCCACGTGCTCCGCCGCCACGCCCGCCAGGCCAGCCAACCGGGGATCCGCCAGCTGAAAGGTGAACAGCGACGGCACCGGAGTGACAATGGTGTGTCCGAGCTGCCGCGCCAGCTCCAGGCCACTCCCGGCCTTTCCGCCACCCGTCGCGATCAACAGCCGGTCGCAGGCCACGGTCTCTTCCGTGGTGAGCTCCACCGCAAAACCCGGGCGCACCGCCTGCACGCCGCACCGGGTCCGCACCACCACCCTCGCGGCCACGGCGGCGCGTTGCAGGCAGGCCACGACCGTACCCGCATCATCGGTCACCGGAAACATGCGACCATCGGTCTCCGCCTTGAGCTCCACGCCATGCGCCGCAAACCAGGCAGCGGTTTCGGTCGGGCCCCAGCGATGAAACGGCCCCAGCAGCTCGCGGCCGCCACGCGGATAGTTCCGCACTAATTCCGCCGGATCCGTGGTGGCGGTGGTGACGTTGCAACGGCCGCCACCGGAGATGCGCACCTTGGCCAGCAGATTCCCGGTCAGCTCGCAGATCGTGACCCGCGCATCAGGATTTCGCTCCGCGCAGGCGATGGCCGCGAAGAATCCCGCGGCCCCGCCGCCGATGATCATGACCCGCTCGGGTGGCATTCGGTCATCAGGGTGCCCCCTGCGGCATCGATTGTCGAAAAATTAACCCGCCGCGGACCGAAAGGCGCCGCGGCGGGTTGCAGAACTGAGGGGAGTACGCTCCCCGGGAAGATGATTCGTGATCAGGTGCCGCCGGCCGCGGGAGGACTGGCCGGAGCGGGAGTGTCGCTGGGAGGAGGCGGTGGCGGTGGAGCATCGCCAGCAGGAGGAGGAGGCGGTGGGTTTTTGTGTCCCGGACCGCCGTTTCTTCCGTTCCATCCCGGACGAGGCATCGCATCGAATTTCTTTTGCTGCTCGGGAGTGAGCAACGCGCGGATCTTGGCCTGGGAGCCGTTCATGATCTCGCGCGATTTGGCTCGTATATCATTCCGCGACAGCGAGTCATCGTTCGTGATTGCCTGGCGTTGCGCCCCTGCGTCCTTGAAGATCGCCAGGACCTGGTCGAATTGTCCCTGGGTCAGGTCGAGCGCCTGCTTCAGGTGCTGCGCCTGCTCCGTCGGGTCGCGCTGCCAATGATGTGGGCGGCCTTCCGGGCCATTGTCTCCGCCGCCTGCGGCGGGTGGAGGCGGGGGCTGGGCGGGAGTGGATTCATCGGCCGCGCGGAGGGCGGGCCAGGCGGCCACGGCGAAGCCGGCCGCGATCACTGCGATCTTAAACGTTGGTTTCATGCAATCTTTCTTTGACCGTCAGGTTGAGGGTTCGTCGCTGGACTCGGTTAACGGGCAAGACGCCCCCCATCTCCCGCGGTTACAGTTTCGTCCGTCCGGACGAAACTGACCGTTGCGGAATTTACTTCACCCGCAGAATCCCCCACTGTCGCGCCGCATGATTGAAGTCAGCAGCCTCACGAAATGCTATGGCGAGTTCACCGCCGTGCGGGATCTATCGTTCGCCGTGCAGGCCGGCGAGGTGATGGGTCTGGTCGGCCCCAACGGCGCGGGCAAGACCACCACGCTACGCTGCTGCACCGGCGTCATCCCGCCCACGCGCGGCACGGTGCGGATCGCCGGGATCGATCTCGCGACCGATCCCGTCGAGGCCAAGCGCCAGCTCGCCTTTTTCCCCGACGAACCCCGCCTCTTTGAATACCTCACCGTCTGGCAGCACCTCGTATTCGTGGCCCGTCTCTACCGAGTGACGGATTTCCCGGCTCGCGCCCAAACGCTCCTCGCTGAGCTGGAAATCTCGGATCAGCGGGATCTGCTGCCCGGGGCGCTGTCGCGCGGCATGAAGCAGAAACTCGCCATTGCCTGCGGCCTGCTCCACGCCCCGCGGGTCATTTTTTTCGACGAACCGCTCACCGGCCTCGACCCCGCCGGCATCCGCCGCATGAAGGATACGATGCGGCGCCTCGCGCGCGAAGGCTCGGCCCTCATTCTCAGCTCGCATCTGTTGAGCCTCCTCGAGGAAGTGTGCTCCCATGTCCTGATCCTCAAACAAGGCGAAAAGATCGCCGACGGCTCGCTGGCCGAGGTCCGCGCGCGCTACGCCCGGCAAACGGACGCCAGCCTGGAGGACGTGTTCTTTACGGCCACGGGCGATGATCGGATCCCGCCGGTGCTGGGCCAACCATGACCTTAGCCCTGGTTTATCTGCAAGCCATGGTGATTCGGAACGCGGTCGCGCAGCGCGTCCGGCGCCTGCGTCAACCTCGCTACCTGATCGCGACGCTGCTCGGGCTCGCCTACTTCTATTTCCTCTTTTTCCGCCAGCTGTCGCCCCGTGATGCCGGTCCCGGCGCGCCGCCGGGGCCCGCCAACATCGGCCTGCTGGTGGGTCTATCCGTCGCCGCCGTGATCATGACGGGGCGGATTGTCTATTCGTGGATCTTCTCGGCGAATCGCGCGGCCCTCAGCTTCACCGAGGCGGAGGTCGCCTTTCTGTTTCAGGCGCCGGTCCCGCGCCGCGTGCTGGTGCATTACAAACTGCTGAAATCCCAGATCCGGATTCTGTTCTCCGCGTTGCTGTTTGCACTCGTCTCCCACCGGGTCGGCTTCCTCGGAGGGAACGTCTGGACGCATGCCGCCGGCTGGTGGATTCTTCTCTCCACGCTCGAACTGCACAGCATCGCGGCCTCGTTCACCCGGGAGCGCCTGCTCGAGGTCGGATTGAACCCGGTGCGTCGGCGCGCACTAGTTGGCGGCGGCCTTCTGCTGATTGGGGTTGGGCTCGGGTGGTGGCTGCGTCGCACGGTTCCGGCACCGAGCGCTGCCAACCTGGCCGAGCCGATGGCCATCGTCCATTATCTCCAAGGCGTGCTCGCCACGCCGCCCGTGTCGTGGCTGCTCGCGCCCTGCCTCTGGATCCTGCGCCCGTTCTTTGCCCCGAACCTGGCCGCATTTTTTCGGGCGCTTGGGCCTGCACTCCTGATCCTCGCCGCGCACTATCTGTGGGTGATTCGCTCCGAGGTGGCTTTCGAAGAAGCCTCCCTCGAACTCGCCCGCCGCCGGGCGGAGCGGAGTGAGGCACGCCGGGCCGGCCATTGGAGCGAGCGAAACCGGCCGGCCAGAAAGCGGCGCGAGCCTTTCGACCTGCCACCGCACGGACTGGCAGCGACCGCATTCCTGTGGCGGGCCTTGATCTCGGCCGGGCCCTGGTTCTATCCCCGCAACTGGTTGTTCATCTCGGCGGCGGTCGTCAGCACGATGCTCTGGCTCGCGTCCCATCCGGCGTATCGGACGGTCATGGTGGTCGTGCAGGCAGCGACGCTGCCAGTGGGTTTCTGGGTTTTGATCGCAGGTCCGATGCTCATGCGCCGGGAGGTCCGCTTGATGATGCAACGCCTGGATGTGGTTAAGACCTATCCCCTGCGGGGCTGGCAGGTCGTCCTCGGGGAGATGCTCGCGCCGATCGCGCTCATCACGGCAATCGAGTGGCTGCTGTTGGCCGTGCTGGCGGTGGCTGCCGCCACGCTGACCGGGGAATACGGTTCCACCGTGCTGTTCAGCGGCCTCGGAGTAGTCGGTGTCGCCTTGCTGGTTCCACCGGTGGTGGGGCTGATGACCGGGATTCCGTTCGCGGCCACCCTGTATTTTCCCTCGTGGATGTCGGCCGTGGGCCAGGGCGGGGGCGGCCTCGATGTCATGGGGCAGCGGATGATCTTCGCCGGAGGCTACCTGGTGGTGCTGGCAGCCGCGTTGTTGCCGGCTGCGCTCGTCGCGGCCGTACTCTATTTTATCGTCTTGTGGCTGGCCGGTTCGCAGGCGGCCGCCCTGAGCGCGGGCGCGGGCGCAGCCAGTCTGGTCCTGATCGGCGAACTCGCCACGGTTGTCTGGTGGTTGGGCGGACGTTACGAACAATTCGATCTCTCCGCGGAGCTCCCGCCATCATGACCATCCTTCATCTCGCCAAAATCGCCGGGGAAGTGGTCGCCGCCACGCAGCGCCGCCTGCCGGCCCAGGTGCGCGAGCCGGCCATGCGGGTCCCGGTGTGTTTTGAACCCCACCCCAACGACGAGATCCTCGCCGAAGGTTGGGAACCCGACATTCTCGGGCTTTTTGTCGGCTCGCCCCATGGCGCCGATCCCGGGGACCCGGCGCCCCTCCCCGCCCAGATTCTGCTCTTTCTCGAGAATATCTGGGACTATGCTGAGGATGACGAAACGACCTACCGCGATGAAGTGCGCGTCACTTACCTCCACGAACTCGGCCATTATTTCGGCTGGGATGAGTCCGACCTTGAAGCGCGAGGCCTGGAGTGAGATGGGTGGGACTTGGTCAAGTTCTCAGGCAGCGATTTTCCGGCCGCGCGATGGGGCCTTTTCGTGGATCGACCCGCCCGCGCAGTGGATGCGACATTGAGGCGTTCGGCCCACTTGAACGTTGGTCGACCACCGATCCTGTTTGCTCTCTGGTGCTCGATGGTCTGAAGCTGCGCCTCGCTGGCCTATTCATATTTGCTGTCTTGCAGAAGTTTACTCTGGTCTTTTATTTCTTCGTCATCCGTGGCATAGGTGTTTACTAAATCTGACCAATCTCCGGAAACTTCCAGACCGCCGCCCTCCATTCTTCCATGAAAAGACTCCTGCTTCTCGTCGTCGCGCTCGCGTCCGCCTGCGCCGCCGGCGCCGCCCAAATCGATCGCGCCGACTTAGTCGCCCGCCTCCAGACCTGCGAAGCGATCCTGCAAGACATCATGCTCTACCCAAACCGCGCCATCCCGGCGGCAATCCTCCACCGGGCCAAAGGCATCGTCATTCTCAACCAGGTCCAGGTGAGTCTGGTCCTCGGCGTGAAAGACGGTTGGGGTGCCGCCATGATCAAGAAAGCCAACGGCCAATGGAGCCTGCCGGTTTTCATCAAGGCGAGCGAACTCAGCTTTGGGGTGCAGGCCGGGGGCAAGGCGATCGAGACCGTCTACGTGCTGATGGATGATTACTCCACCCGCCTGCTGTTCAAGCCACGGTTCAATTTCGGCCTCGACGCCAAAGCGGTCGCAGGTCCGGCCGCGGCCGAAGCTGAACGCTCGACGGAGACCTTGGGCGCGCAGGTGTTCGTCTATTCGAACGTGAAGGGCTTCTACGCTGGAGCGACAGTCAAGACCGGTGCCATGTCGCCTTCCGTCGACGCCACCCAGCAATTTTACGGTACCCACTATGGAATTCCGGAGATTCTCTTCAGCGACTGGATCAAGCCGCAGCCCGAGGCCCAGCCGCTCATGACCTATCTCCAGCGGCTGACTAACTAGAAGCTGTCCGAAAAGTCGGTTGAACCCGATTCTGCGGCGCATCTGTAGGGGCGCGAACTTGTCGCGCCCTCCTAGAATGGGCGCAGCAAGCCTGCGCCCCTACGGTTCTTTCCCGACTTTTCGGACAACCTCTAGGCTTCGTCCATCGCTTCATCCAACGCCGCGAATTTCCCGGAGGTGGCTGATCAAGGCCGCCAGCACCGCGTCGGTCGCCACTTTCTGCATCTCCACCCGCGCCGCCTGACCGCCATCGATGCGGCCCTGGCGCAAAACGAAAACGTTGTCGGCGCGGCGGTGCGCTAGCGCCCAGAAAGTCACGGGTTGTGTCACGCCGCGCGCCGGCGCCGGTTCGGCATAGCCAGTTGTGGCGACCGCAATATCGCTGCCGAAAAAGGCGCACGCCCCCCGCGCCATCTGTTCGGCGATTCCCGGCGAAACCGCGTCGACCTGCTCCGCCTGCGCGCGGTCCACGCCAAGGTGTCGCACTTTCGTCGTAATCGTGTAGGCGGTGAGTCCGCCGAGAAAGAACTGCGACGCCCCGGAGATCGCGCCGATGCGCGCCTGCAGACGCCCGCACGTCACGCTCTCGGCCACCGCAAGGGTGAGCCGGGGCGGCCCCAGCATGAGATCCTTCAATTCGGTCCCGAAATCCATGGAGTGTCCCGGAAGCCTGTCCTGTTTCTTTCCCGGAGAAAAGCCTGCTCTCGACCGCTCCGCCCGCCCGATTGCGGCCCCATGGTGTTTTGTTTTGAGGAGCCGTCGCGGCATTGCTGTTTGTGTCCTCGATCTTTGCGATCGACGCCCACGCGACCGTCCTCCGGGTCGTCACCATTCAGACCGACAAGGTTGATGCCTATTTACAGGAATTAGGTCGCGGCCAGGCGTGGCTCAAAGACCTCGCCAAGCTCCGCAAGGTTCTTTCGGACAGCCTGTATGACGAATTGAAACCGTAGGCTGGGAATCGGCCTATTCGATTTCGATGCCCACCGGGCAGTGGTCGCTGCCGGTGATGTCGGGCGAGATCCAGGCGCGCTTGAGCCGCGGGCGCAGCGCGGACGAGATCACGAAGTAGTCGACGCGCCAGCCGATGTTCCGCGCGCGGCAGTTCATCATCTGGCTCCACCAGGAATAGTGTCCGGGCCCTTTTTCAAATTCGCGGAAGGTGTCGAGGTGCCCGGCCGCCAACAGCGCAGTGAAATTGTTCCGTTCCTCGTCGGTGAATCCGGCATTGCGGCGATTGGTCTTGGGATTGGTCAGGTCGATCTCGGCATGGGCCACATTGAGATCGCCGCAGAACACCACGGGTTTCTTCTGCTCGAGTTTCTTGAGATATTTCAGGAAGGCTCCATCCCAGGACGTCACGCGATAATCCAACCGCGTCAGGCCGCGCTGCGAGTTTGGGGTGTAGACGTTGACCAGCCACCAGTCGGGAAACTCCGCCGTGATGACGCGCCCTTCGGTGTCGTGCTCCGTCACGCCGATGCCCAACCCCACGTTGAGCGGCTTGGTGCGGAAAAGCATCGCCGTCCCAGCGTAACCTTTTTTCTGGGCCGGGTTCCACACGGCCTCGTAACCCTTGGGCCACGCTACATGCTGGACGTCGCCGTCATGGCATTTGATTTCCTGCAGGCAAAGTACATCGGCTTTGGCCGCGGTCATAAATTCGAGCAGGCCCTTCTTCAGAGCTGAGCGGACGCCGTTGACGTTCCAGGAGATGAGTTTCATGCAGGAATCTCGCGAGGATCGCGGGATTCCTATGGGCAATCCGGTCAGGTCTGCAATGCCGGATTGCACGGAAGCATGATGTGTCTACTTTATGCGTCCTTTGGATTCCCGATTCGCAGGAACCAACTCCCATCGAAATCACGTTCTTCGCCCATGGCCTTCACGCTGCGAGACAGACCAGTTCTCTTCCCTAACGTCCGCGAAGCGGATGCCTTGGCGGGGCGCCTTTGGCGGATTTCAGCCGAAGCCTCAGGCGTTGAGATCATCCGGACCACGCTGGCAGCCTAGCTCGGCGTCCCGCCAGCCATGTCTGCTTTCCCTCCTCTCCCGCTCGGTCGCCGCATTCCGGACTGCCTGCACGCTGTCTCCGTCAGTCTGCCCACGATGCGGGACATGATCGGTTACGAAGAGAAGGACCCGGCGGTCGTCCAGCACATTGCCTCGGGGTACCCGCGGTTTGTGCTGCACCCCTGTCTGCGCCAGCTCACCGACCATCTGGCACGCCGGCACGGCCTGGCCGGCCGGACCCTTTGGCTCACCGCCTCCGCCCGCAGCGGCGCCGAACTCGCGGGCCACTTGGCAGGGGTTCCCGCGGGTCGGGGAGCGCAGATTCTGCCGTTTGCGGACCAGGGGCTGCACGGCATCACCCACCTCGAAAGCTCCGCTCTGTACGGTGAAGCAAAAACGCTGCTCCAGCACACCGGGATGTTCCTCAGCTCGCGCGAAGCCGAGGACGCATTGGTGCGGCTCGGGGTTTTGCCCGCCGTGGCCACCGAGTCGTTGTTCGCGGGGGATGCCGTCGCCGAAATCAAGCGCGTGCTGCGTCAGGCTTTGCCGACGACGAGCGACGTCGATCTGTTTCCCGCCTGCAGCGGAATGAATGCCATCTACGCCGCGTTTCGGGCCGTGAGCGAACTGCAGGCTGCCCGGGGTCGCACCATCTGGGTCCAGCTCGGGTGGCTCTACCGCGACACTATCGCCCTCCTCAAACGGTTCACGCCCGAACCGGCGCGGGATTATGTCTACCTGCCCGACGTCACCGACCTCGCCGCGCTCGAACGGCTCTTCGCGGAGAAAGGCCGCCAGATCGCCGGCGTCTTTGCCGAGACTCCGACCAATCCTTTGATCCAGACTCCTGATGTGCCGGCGCTCGCCGCGCTGGTCCGACGTCATAGAGCGAAACTGATCCTTGATCCCAGCATCGCTTCGCTCTTCTGCGTCGACGTGCTGACCCACGCCGATCTAATGGTGAACAGCCTGACGAAATTTGCCGCCAGCGAAGGCGACATCCTCGCGGGTCTGGTCGCGGTGAACCCAGCCGGCCCCGATGCCGGTGCGCTCCGCCGGCACGTCGCCCAGCGCCTGGAGCCGGTGTATTCACGCGATCTCGCCCGGCTGGCCGCCGAGATTGGCGATTATGAACGATTCATGGCGCAGCTGAACGCGGCCACGCCGCGAGTGGTCTCCTGGCTGGAATCGCATCCGCAGGTCAAACGGGTATACTGGCCATTGGCACCTGACTCGCGATCAAATTACCTGAAGATCGCCCATGCTGCCGGAGCCGTCGGCGGAATGCTGAGTTTCACGCTGAACACGCCGCTCGCGCCGTTCTACGACGCGGTGCGTCTGCCAAAAGGGCCGAGCTTTGGCATGAAAAACTCGCTCCTCTCTCCCTTCATCTACATCGCCCACTACGATCTCGTGAAGACCGCCGCCGGCCGAGCGGAGCTCGCCGCCAGCGGCATCGATCCGGAACTCCTGCGTCTTTCGATCGGGAACGAACCGGTGGAGGACATCATCGCCGCGCTCGCGGAAGCGCTAAGTTTTGACGGCGTCAAAACTTGAGCCATGGGCATGAGAGTACCCAAGCCGTGAACTCATTTCACTCTGATCCAGTATCTGCTCCACGACGCTCTTTGGCAGGACCCGGATCGCATCTCAATTGTCGTTCTGTCCGCGGAGCGGACATTAGGCGAGGCACCGACGCTGGACTGGACCAGCGTGTACTCCTTTGACCGATCCAAGATCTCAGCCCAGTCAAGGGCGGGGCCTCGCCTGCACCCTCGAGCTCAAGGTCATCCCGAACGCGCCACGAGACGAGGTATCCGGCTGGCTGGGCGGAGCACTCAAGGTCAAGGTCCACGCGCCCGCACTCGACGGTCGCGCGAACGCCGCGCTCACCGAGTTTCTCGCCGGCCAGCTCGGTTTGCCGCGGCGGGCGGTGATCCTGGTGCGCGGCGACAAGTCGCGGCAAAAAGTCGTGCGCATTGACGGAGTGAGTTTGGCGGAGGTCAGGGATCGCCTGGGTGTCTGATGTCGCCCCGCCGCGACGGGGCTCGGCCGTCCCAAACGCGCCCAGAGCGCCTTGGGGACAAGCCGCGGCCTTCGGCTGTCACTTCACGATGCAGATCTCAGCAGAACCGGCCGCCAGCCAAACAAATCCCAAGCGCGGATTCTCGCTCTTTTCCGCTCACGACAGCGTCAGCCGGCAGGGTGCATTGGCCTTCTTTCCCCCATCGAGACACTCGCGGACGACCTGCAAGAGCTGAGATGGATCGTAGGGTTTGGGGAGGAAATTGCGGCCCTCGAGAAGCTTCAGATCCCGGCCGGCCATTCCGGGGCTGTAGCCGCTCGAATAGACCACTTTGAGCGTTGGATCTTTCACCAGCAGGCGTTCTGCCAGTTCGCGGCCCATCACGCCGCCGGGCATTACCAGGTCGGTCAGCAGGAGGTCGACTCTGGGCTTGATCTGCGGCCATAGCGCGAGGGCCTCCACGCCGGATTGGGCAGCATACACCGTGTAGCCGTGGGACTTGAGGACTTTGGCGACAAAAGTGCAGACCGCTTCCTCGTCTTCAACCAATAGAACGTTCTCGCGTCCTCCAGGCAGGACTGGGGTGACCGAGGTCGGGGAAAGAACGAAGGGAGCCTCATCATTGCTGGGAATAAAGATCTGGAACGTTGTGCCACGGCCAACCTCGCTCTGCACCTCGACCCAGCCCGAGTGCTGTTTGGCAATTCCATAAACGGTTGCCAATCCCAAGCCGGTGCCCTTGCCGATCGGCTTGGTGGTGAAGAACGGGTCGAAGATCCGTGCCATCGTTTCCCGGGTCATGCCGCAGCCGGTATCGGCCACGCTCAGGCAGAGGTAGCTGCCGGGACGGGCTTCCGGATTGCCGGGCACCGCCGGCGGGTTCAGCTTAACGGCCTTGGCAGCGATGACCAGCCGGCCACCGTTTGGCATCGCGTCGCGGGAGTTGACCGCCAAGTTGATCAACACCTGTTCGATCATCCCGGAGTCCGCCTTGACCAGGGGCAGGGCCGGAGCCGCGACGATCTTGACCTCGATGTGTTCCCCCAGCATCTGCGGGAACATCTGGGAAATGGCTGCCAGGGTATCGCGGATGTCCATGGTCCGCAATTGCAGGACCTGCCGGCGGCTGAAGGCGAGCAACTGCCGGATCAGACGGGCGGCACGGGCGGCCGCTGCCGATACCGTCTGCAACGACTCGTAGTCGCTGGATCCAGGCGCCTTCTCGGACAGCAGCAGCGAGGTGTAACCCTGCACCACCGTCAGGATGTTGTTGAAGTCATGGGCAATCCCCGCCGCCAACTGCCCGACCGCCTCCATTTTCTGCGCCTGCCTCAGCTGGGCCTCCAGGATCAGCTGTTTGGTGATGTCGCGAACAATGATCAGAATGCAAGGCTCGCTCTCGAGTTCCAGAAACTCCGCGGACAGCAGGGTGTCGCACAGCTGTTTGCCCTTGGTCCGCAACGGGCAGGGCAGATCGCGGAATGCCGCCTTTTCGCTTAGTTTCTCCAGGATAACATCCGCCCCGGTGGTATCGCTCCAGATGTTCAGCTCCGTCGGCGTATGCCCAAGGAGTTCCTCCCGGGTGAAGCCGGTGATCGCCTCAAAACCGTGATTAACGTCGACATATTCTCCCTCGGCCGCCGACTGGATGGCCAGGGGAATGGGGCTGGCCCGGAAGGTTTTCGCAAACCGCTCCTCGAAGAGGCGGAGAGCGTGCTCGATGTGACCGCGCTCCGCGATCTCCTGCTTGAGCCTTTCGTTCGTGGAGAGCAGTTCCGCGGTACGCTCACGGACCAGTTGATCGAGGTTGTTCAGGCGGCCTTGCAACTGATGGCGCAGTTCCCATTTTCGACTGAGCGCATGGGCGAGTTGCAGCACTTCGATGTTGTCGAATGGCTTCTTGAGGATGACCAGATTGTCAGTTTCGCCGAGCTGCCGGGTCATCTGGTTCCACGAATAATCGGAATGGGCGGTGCAGATAACGGTCTGCAGGTCGGGGTCGCTTTTCCAGATTCGGGCGACGGTTTCCACGCCATCCCAGCCCGGGGGCATGCGGATATCGACAAAGGCGAGGGCATAGGCGCGGCCCGCGGCGAGCGCCTGCTGGACTTTCTGGAGCCCCTCTTCGCCTTGAAAGGCCGAATCGACCTCAAACGTGGTCCGCTCCGGCTCGGGAGTGTCCGCGCCAAACAATAACGCCTTGGTGTCGGCGTAGCCGGGATGCCGGGTCTCGCGCCGGCAAAGAACCTTCCGGAAGTCTTCGTGGATCGACGGGTTGTCGTCGATGATCAGAATTCGGTTGTTTGGGACCGCGCTTGTCTGGCTCATGGTATCGGCCTTTCCGCGTAAACCGGCAGTTCCAGCGTAAAGGCGGCATCCCGGATTCGCTGCCGCGCGATGGCGGCTCCGAGCATAGCCATGGCCAAAGGAGGGAAAAAGGACATCGCTCCCGCGACGCCTCATGTCATCGACAAGGCGCTAACAACGGTCGTTCCTCTCATCTGGTTCCCCATGCTATCGGTCCGATACCGACCTACTTGAGGCGAATCATGACCCCGATCCCAGCAAACTTGCTGCATCGGAGGTCGCTGTATCAAAACGACCTGCGTCCATGGTATCGCTGATCTTCCTGGTCAGGCGGAAGATTGGCAATGCTGCGGCCTGGTATCCCAATGAATTTCAGCGAAGGCCGCTCGCCCTGTGATCAACCACCAGCCTGGATTTCGTGTTTGTTCCTTCCCGCGGATGATCCAATCTCGCGGAATGCGCAGCGCCTACATACTCATCGCTCTGATCGTCGTCATGGGATCCATCGCGTTCGTTGCGCGATCCGGTATTCTGAGCCGGGAAAAGCCCGGCGAGCCTGCAAACAAGTACATGCGCGAAGCAATGGACACGCCCCAGTCGCCCCAGCTCAGCACAGCAGAGAGCACGGTCATCGCCGAGAAATACAACACCGCCACGAGCCGGGCATCGGGTTTGCGCTTTCTGATTCGCGCGCCCGGCGGTGGGAACGCGTCGCCGCGGTCCGGCCAGGAGGTGACGGTCAACTACGAGGGCCGCCTCCTGCTCGACGGGAAGAAGTTCGACAGCAGTTACGACCGGCACGAGCCGTTCGCCTTCATGACCGGCGTCGGCCGCGTGATCCCCGGATGGGACTTGATGATCCAGGAGATGAAGCTCGGCGAGAAGCGCACCGTCATCATCCCCTGGTGGCTGGCGTACGGCGCCGCGGGCCGCCCCCCGGTGATTCCGCCGAAGGCGTCGCTCGTGTTCGAAATCGAGCTGCTCGATTTCCACTAGAACGGTTTCAGAAAAAGTGTAGCCGCGAGCGCCAGCGAGTGGACGAACCATCCGCTCGCTGGCGCTCGCAGCTACGTTCGCGTTCTCGGCCACAGTTCAATTTAAGCCGCTCTAGCGCTGCGCTGCCCCTGACCTTACCGATGTTTTGTGAGGCTCGGGAGATCGGCGTCGGACAGAGGCTGCAGCCGGCGCCTCGCTCACCGTCCGCTCCACGAACAGGATCGGGCGGAAGGAGACGGACTCGACTGCCGCGAGATCGCTGAGGTCACTGGCAGGTCCGAAAATCAGGTGGCCCTCGGCCTGACGCGGGCGCGTAGAGGGCGGGGTCAGGCGACTCCGCCCTACAACATCGCAAGAGACAATTCGCAAAACCGCGGGCGATGATTGCCCGATTGCAAGCGCCCGACCGCTCAGTTGACGGTAATCTGGCGCGGTTTGACCGCTGCGGATTTCGGCAGCGAGACGCGCAGCACGCCATCCTTGAGTTCGGCGTGGATCTTTTCCACGTCGATCGTTTGGTCGTGCCGTAACACCAGCTCATAAGGAGCATCGGCCGATTCACGATAGAGGGCGGTCCAACCGTCCGGGGATTTCCAATCACGGCGACCCCGAATGACGATCTGGCCATCCTCCGCAGTGAATTCGAGCCCGTCTTTGGCAACCCCCGGGAGATAGACCTGCAGGCCCCAAGCTTCATCAGTCTCACTCACTTCATGCCGCGGCCTCACGGTCGGCTCAGCGTTGGGAGTGCAGTCGCATTCACAGCGAGCCGGCGACCCGGCCAACGTGGGATCAAGATTCTGTAGCAATGACATGGTTAAACTTTCTGTTTTGCGGTTGGGCTTTTCTTTCGGCGTTCACGTCGGTGTCTGGCGTATCTATTTGACCGCGACCGTTATCTTCTTCGGCTTGGTCTCCTCCTGTTTCGGCAGGGTCACCGTGAGCACGCCATTCTCATACGCCGCGCCGACCTTTTCCGATTGCACGTTCTCGGGCACGCTGACCGAACGGCAGAACGAGAAGGATTCCTCCCCCTTGCCCTCGGCCACCTGACTCTTGCGGCTGGCGTTGATGGTCAGAAAGCCATCGACCATCTCAACCTTGATGTCATCCCGATTGACGCCCGGGAGTTCGGCACGGACGTAGGTGTTGTCCTTGTCCTCGTAGACATCGACCGGGAAGTGATTGTCGCAAGCCGGAGCGGCCAGCCCGGCCAAAGCGGTTTCGAACCAGCGGCCAAAGTCACCCTCAAGACGGACGATGGGACTACGGTCCGCGAAGCCGAACGCAGGCAGCAGCCTGCTGCCGAGATTGGTGTAATGGATCATACTACGCATGGTGGATTCCCTTTTTTAAATGTGCGGTGGTGATTGAGTGTTGCACGGCCACTCGTTGAGCTGGCGCGGTGCCACAACCGTCGGTCCGGCAAGTTGCGCTGGCTGTTGCGGTTAATTCCCGGGGTTAAAGCCGGGACGGGCCATTCTGCCTGTTGTGTGCCGCCCGATCGGGAAAATCCGTCGCGCCGTGTCTCGGATTGCGGCGCGGGTCCGCTTCCGGTTATGATTCCACCCTATCGCATGACCTACGACTTTGACACGCCCGTCGACCGACGCGGAACAGATTCTCAAAAATGGCAAAAATACGCGGACCGGGACATTCTCCCGCTCTGGGTGGCCGACATGGACTTTCGCGCGCCCCCCGAGGTCATTGCCGCGCTCCATGCCCGCGTGGAGCATGGGGTCTTTGGCTACGCCCGACCAACGGACTCGACGATCGAGGCGGTGCTCGCGGCGATGCAGATCCGTTATGGCTGGGCCATTGCACCGTCATGGCTGGTGTGGCTGCCCGGACTGGTCGTTGGACTCAATGTCACCGCCCGCGCTTTTGCCCGGCCAGGCGAAGCCGTGTTGTGCAACACGCCAGTATATCCACCGTTCATGAGCGCGCCGAGCCAGCAAGACCGGGCCGTCATCACTGTGCCGCTGGCCCTGCGCTCAGCGCCGGTGCCCGCGTCCACTTCCACGGCAACCGGGCGCTGGGAGATCGACTGGGAGGCGATGGAGCGCGCCGTCACGCCGCAAACCAGGCTGTTCTTTCTCTGCAATCCGCACAACCCGGTCGCGCGCGTCTTTGGTCGCGATGAACTCGCGCGACTTGCTGAATTCTGCCTGCGCCACGACCTGATTCTCTGCTCCGACGAGATTCACTGCGACCTCATCCTCGACAGGCAGCCACACGTGCCCACCGGCACACTGGGCGGCGACATCGCACGGCGCACGGTCACCTTGATGGCACCGAGCAAGTCCTACAACGTCCCGGGCTTCGGCACCTCTCTCGCCATCATTCCCGACGCCTCCCTCCGCGCCCAATTCGTCCAGGCTACCACGGGCATCGTCGCCGAGGTCAATTGCCTCGGATATACGGCCTGCGAGGCCGCCTACCGCCAGGGCGAGCCGTGGCGCCAGGCGCTGCTGGCCTATTTGCGTGGCAATCGCGATTTTCTCCTGGACTATGCCGCCCGCGAACTGCCGGGCGTGCGGGTCGAGGCTCCAATCGAAGCAACCTACCTCGCCTGGCTTAACGTCAAAACCCTCGGACTGAAAGATCCCGTGGCCCACTTCGAGCGTCATGGCGTGGGACTGTCCGACGGCCGTTATTTCGGCGCCGAGCCCGGCAGCTATCTCCGCCTCAACTTCGGCTGCCCCCGGGCCATGCTCGCCGACGCGCTCGCGCGCATGAAGCACGCGGTCGCGGATGACCGCGCACCTCGCAGCTGATTTCGCGCCCGACGTGGAGAGCGAGGCTCCCGCCGACCCGCCTCTGCGAGTGTTTCGATGTCGTCTATTAAATGACAAAGGCCGCCGCGGAATTAATGGTTTGTCATTTAATAGATGACAAAGCTGAAAGGTCAGAGGCGGCTCGGCGGGAGCCTCGTCCTCCACAAGGCACAGCCAGTTCGCCGTGACTCATTCCAGGCTTGCGATGCCCGCGGGCGAGCCAACAGCGTCACCTTCCTGCCCACCGCATGCGCCTCGGCCAATACGAACTCTCGTCCAACCTGTTTCTCTCACCCCTGGCGGGCTACACCAACCTGCCCATGCGGCTGACCTTGCGCGAACTCGGCGGACTCGATTGGGCGACGACCGATCTGGTCAACGCCCGGTCGTTGCTGGAGGAAAACCCCCGCGCGCTTCAGCTCATCCAGACCAGCCCGGCCGACCGGCCGCTGGCCGTGCAGCTCTTCGGAAGTGTCCCGGCCGAGATGCGCGCGGCCGCGATCCAGCTCGAGGCACGCGGTCTGGCTTCGATCGATGTCAATATGGGTTGCCCCGTGCGCAAGGTCACCAAGATCGGCGGCGGATCGGCGATGATGACCGAACTTATCAAGACCGCTGATCTGGTCCGCGGAATGGTCGAGGCGGTGAAGATCCCCGTCACGGCAAAGATGCGGCTGGGCTGGGACAGCGAAAACATCACGGCTCCGGATCTCGCACGGGCACTGGAAGACGCCGGAGTGGCCGCGATCTTCGTTCACGGACGCACGCGCGCCCAGGGCTTTGCCGGCCCCGTCAGTCTCGCGGGCATCCGCGCCGTGGTGGAAGCCGTGCGGCACATCCCGGTGATCGGCAACGGCGACGTCACGACGCCCGACGCAGCCAAGAAGATGCTGGACGAAACGGGCTGCGCCGGCGTGAGCATCGGCCGTGGAGCTTTCTATAATCCGTGGATCTTCAGGCAGACCCAGCATTACCTGCGGACCGGGGAGCTGCTGCTCGAACCCACCTTCGATGAGCGGATGGGGGTGATGGGCCGGCATTTCGACCTGATGATCGAGGTCTTCGGGGAGGAACTCGGCTGCCGCATGTTCCGCAAGATCGCCGCCTGGTATGCCCGGCGCTTTGGCCCGGCAGTGGATTTTCGCCGCCGCGTGGTTGCCATCCGCTCGCGCGCCGATTTCTCGATGGCCGTGGCCGGATACCGGGCCTGGCGGGCGCAGTTCTGCGATGAGCAAGGCGAACTGCGGCCGAAATTTCAGCCGCCGAAACTCGTCGCGTCGTTCCTGCGCACCGATCCGAACCAGCCCGCCGGCATCATTCCCGTGCCGCGGGGTCCGATTGAGCGCTGGTAAAGGCGGACCCGCGGCTGCTCTTCACCATTGAGCTCCGGCACCATCCGCCGCAGATTATCACTCTGGATCCATGAACACGCCCCATTTCTGGCAGCTTATTCTCGGCACCGTTGTCGCCTTGTTGCCGGTCATCAACCCGGTTGCGTCCGCGCCCGTCGTGTTGACCATCACCGAAGGCGACACCGAGGCCCGACGGATCCAGCAGGTGAAGATGGGCTGCTGCTACATGGTGGTCATCCTGGTGAGCTGTCTTTTCTGCGGTGGCTTCATCATTCGTTTTTTCGGCATCTCCATTCCGGGCATCCGCATCGCGGGCGGCGTGCTCGTCTCGGGAATTGCCTTGTCCATGCTGGCCCCGCCGCGCGAGGAGGCCGGCGAGAGGCGGCGGCGCGAAGAGGCTCGGGCCAAGCGCGACATTTCCCTGACGCCGCTGGCGATGCCCATGTTGAGCGGACCGGGCTCGATCGCGCTGACCATCGGCTTTACGTCCCTCGCCGAGCACTGGCTCGACTACGCCGCGATCATTCTTGGAATCGTGATCGTGGCCGTGATCAGCTACGTCACGCTCCGACTTTCCGGCCGGATGGTCAGGCTCGTTGGCGCCAACGGGATGAACGCCCTGACGAAGTTCATGGGCTTCCTGCTGCTTTGCATTGGCGTCCAGTTCATCGTCAACGGCGTGATCAACATCGCCACCGATCCCACCGTGCTGCAGTCGATCCGTTCCAGCCTGACCCGGTGACCGCGGCCGGTTAGAAACGGCGGCGGACCACGGCACCAGTGGCGTCCTTGAAGATGATCTCGCTCGTGGCGACATCGACGCCAACGAAAACCAGGCCCAGCGCACGATCCACGATGTCACCCGGATGATAGGCAACCCCATCGACAAACAGGCGGGCCGGCGGACCGGTGCGGACGCCGCTGATCTTGAGCCGATCGACGAAAGTGCGAAACAGCAGAGTTGGGACGGGAGGCGGCGGATTGGCCGAGGTCAGCGCTGGCGGAGAAGCCGGGACAAGAGCGCCCGGTGTTTCCGCCGGGACGCCGGCCGCTGGGTTCGCTGATGATTCACCAACTGCCGCCGGATGTTCCGTCGCAGCCGCCGCTTGGCCGTGCGGCACGGTCTTGCCGGCCGAAGGTGGTCGCGGCCGGGCCTCCACCGATGGCGAATTGGCAGCCGCGACCGGCTTTGGCGCACGGACCGAGAACCGGAGATAGCCCACGACACACAAGACCAACAGCCCGATGAGAACACCCAGCAACGCGCCGCGTTTCGGCTGGGAGGGTGCGGGAATCTCCTTGAGCCGCGGCTTCGGCACGAGCGTCGGCATGGGCTTGGCGGCCGGGACTCCCGCAGGCAACGGACTTGCCGCCGCCGGTTTCGGCGCAGTCCCGTGCAACATCGGTTTCAGTCTGAACTTGCCGCTCGCTTCCGCTTTCTCCCCGCCCGCGGGCCTGCCCGGAGGAATGGCCCCAGCCGGCAAACCCTCGTCCAGCGCTCTGGTCAGGGGCCCAAGATCTATTTTCACTTTTTCCCCTGCCGATCCAAGGGGGGCAGGCGCATTCGAACTGATAGGCGGCGGGACCAGCGGCAATTCGGGGACCACAATTGATTCACCCGCCCGCTCCGGTTCCGAGGGCTTGATCGAGATGCGGGGTTTGAGCTTGATCGAAGGCAGAGCTGCCTTGCTGGGTGCGGCAGCAATGGGTTCGCTCGGACCAGGGAACATCAGTGATGCAGGCGTCACGGGGCTGGCGGGCAGCTGGTCCTCGGACGCCGTGGGTTCATCCGAAGCAGGCGGCGTCCCGTCAGCGGCCCTGTCCGAACGCAGTCGCAATTTCAAACGCGGCCCTGGAGGATTTTGGGGTTCGTCGCCCATACAGCTGATGGTTTAACAAATATGTGTCGCAACGAAAACAAAAAGATGCGCTCGCGGTCTGAGCGCAGATCCTTCAACACTATTTCAGCCACCGACTCCATGAAATACTCTGTTCCTGCGCTCCTGCTCGCACTAACCCTCGCCAGCGGCTGCAGCCTGCTCCAGGTTAAATCAAAGAAATCTGCTCCGGTGGAGCTGCCGCCTGCTGCCGCAGTCGAGGCCGAATTCCACGACCGTTGGGTGGCGCAGCGGGCCCATGAGTTGCTGGGTGCCGGCACTGCCAAAACTGAGGACGAGGCCAAAGCGATGGCGGCGGCTGAGTTCGCCAAGCAGTATCCCTTCATTCGACTGCGAGCCGCAAAAAGCAACAGCTGATTCGGATCGCCACTACTCCTTGCGAATTCCGAGGATTTCGATTTCGAAGACCAGCGTGGCGCGACGCGGAATACGCGGTGGATCTCCCCGGGTGCCATAGCCGAGTTCATAGGGCACGACAATCAACCGCTTCTCGCCCACCCTCATCTGCTTGAGTGCTTCCTCCCACGCGGCGATCAGCTCGTCACGGCCGACACGAATCTTGAATGGCTTGGCCCGGTCTAGACTCTCACCAAACACGTTCCCGTTGAGCAACCGGCCTTGATAGAGGACTGACACGAGATCCCCTGCCTCGGGCCGGGCGTCTCCCGTGCCCTCCTTGAGTACAAGGTAGCGCAGCCCGGTGGAACTCTTGATCGCATTGGGCCACGCTTTTTCGACGGCAACCCGGTCGTCCCACGACAGCTTCTCGCGCTGCGCTCTTGCTGGCTGGGCACAGACCATGGCGAGAGTCAAAACGGCCCAGAAAACGTTGCGCATGCCGTAATTCTTAGTGAGAAAACGCGAAAGTAAAGAACACAGATACGAGCTAGGTGCGTCCTGCCGGGCGCACCCAAAGAAAAAGGCGAAGCCCTCGGTGGGCTTCGCCTGAAAAGCGCGATGACTGGAAAGCGCGATGACTTAGTAACGGCGATTGCCGCCGCCACCACCGCCGCCGAAGGAGCGACCGCCGCCGCCGCCGCCGAAGGACCGGCCGCCACCACCACCACCGCCGCCGCCGCCGAAGGAGCGCCCGCCACCCTCTTCTTTCGGACGGGCTTCGTTGACCGTGAGGTCACGACCGCCGACATTCTTTCCATTGACGCCAGTGATGGCCGCCTTGGCTTCCGCATCCGAACCCATCGTCACAAAGGCGAATCCGCGGGAACGACCGCTGAATTTATCCATCGCGATGAACACTTCGGCTACGGTACCATGCTGCGCGAAGAGATCGCGCAATTCGCTCTCAGTCGTGCTGAAAGCCAGATTACCCACATACAGTTTAGAACCCATGATGATTATCCCTTGATCTACCGGTAGTTCACGGACTGTTCCCGATCGCCGGGTTTCAAATCATCACCGGGCGCCAAGCCCGCCTGATAATTCACCATATCTCGTAACCTAACACAGAGTCTATCCAGGAAACGGCGTGTAGGAGAATCATGCTGGTGGGAAAACGCAAGCTATTCCTTCACAGGTTGTTTCCTGCCGACTTCACGGCCGGATGATCCGCCAAGAGCGTCAGCGCCTTCTGTAGCAATGTCTTGCCTGGTTCCATCCGGTGCCACGGTGAAGCCCCGGAAGGATGAGGCAGCGGCACGACGTCAATCGCCTGCCCATAACAAACTGCCTCGAACGACCGCCCAACCGTTTCCACGAGCGGTCGCTCGCCGAGCAATTGCGTAATAGCGAGCTTGCCAACCGGGAGAACCAAACGGGGCTGCAAGAGAGCAAACTCTCGCTCCAGCCAGCGCGCGCAGTTGGCAATCTCCGCTTCATCCGGTACCCGATCGCCTCCCTGAGGTTTCTTGCCGGGAAAGCAGCGGCAAACCGCAGCAAAGTAGACGCGATCACGCGTCTTATCTTCCGACCAGCCAAGCACCGCCTCAAACCACTTGAATAGTGTCTTGCCGGCCGTCCAGGCGAACGGGCGGCCAAACTTCGGCTCTTTGTCGCCCGGCGCCTGCCCGATGAGGATGATCCGGCTTGCCGCCGGGCGGCCGACCACAACAGGACCCTGCATACGCGGGCACAAGGCGCACCGGCGAAGCGCGTCGAGATGGTGCTGAATTTCGGTATCGATTTTTGGGGGAAGAGTCATCGGGAAGAGAACCGTCGAGCGCTTCAACCAAGCAACTGGTCGAGCAATCGTCGATCCCGCTTGGTTGGACGCCCCGCTCCTTTCGCGCGAGCGAGGAATTGCTGGACGGGCTGACGCCGCACTTTCTCGAACTCTTCCGGCGGCGTCCGGTCGTCGCAATACCCGGCAACAATCTTCGCGCTGACCCGGGTTCGGGGCACCCCGAGCACCGCGAGCGTCCGGTGGATCAAGCCCTGTCGAACCACGACCATCTCGCCCGCCCGCACCTCGCGAGAGGCTTTCGCCGGCTGCCCGTTCACGGCCACGCTGCCCGCCCGGCAGGCGTCCGTGGCGAGGCTGCGCGTCCTGAAGAGGCGGACGGTCCACAGCCATTTATCCACACGTTCCGTTTCGGAGGCAGGAATCACCAGCGCCACCGTAGCAACTCCCATGCACAGGCCAAGAACTTTGCCCGGCCCGCGCACCGGAATCACGATATTCAATGAGCCGCCGCGGCCTTGGATTTGATGTCAGTCCTCAGCCAGTCATCCAGAATATCCTTTTCGTAGCACAGCGGGTCGTCGTGGAACGGCACCAATCGCTGAAGGTAGAACGGGTCCCGCAGCTGGCGCTTGCCCTTGCTCAACACTTTTCCGTCCGCGCCCGTGACCTTGAACTCAAGGTCGAATCGCGGCGGGTAGATTTCCTTCATGATCCGGACATCCATGAACTGAGGCCCGCGCTGGGGTTCGAAATCGCCCGCCAGATCTATCTCGGTGAACTTCACTTCCAGACTCTGCCCGGCACCCAAATAGGATGCCGCCTTGGTTTCGACGAACTGCCTGATCTGGTCCAGGATGGCGTCACGCCCTTTGTCCGTAGGCATATAGGCGTCCTTCACGTCCGCAAATTTCTCGGGATGATCGAAGGTGACTGTTGCTTTGGCTGTCTTGGACTTGTCCGCGTCAGCCGCGAAGATTGTGCCTGCCCCGAGCAGGCTGAGGATGGCGATCACACTGTAAGTTTTTCGGTTCATGACAGTCGTTAGACGCCATTATGCCCGGAAATGTTTCAAAGGCGACCCGCCCCTGCCGATAGAAGCCCCCTTGCTGGAGGCAGGCGGCGTCGGGCTCTTTTCGCCGGGTCGAAACCAAGAGCTTCGCCGCCCGTTCTCCAACGGAGCGGCGATCGCGGAAATCCGCAGTGGGACGCGGCGAAGAACCGCCCGCCGCAGGCCGGCTCAGGGCTTGGCGGACGTGAAGCCGATCGTCACCTTAACCTTGCCGCCAGACTGCGTTTCCGCGTTGAGCGTGACGGTGCCCAGGCTATCCGCCGTCGTGGCGACCAATGTCGCCGTGGCGCCATTGTCGTTCGAGCCGCTGTTGTTGGCGCCGATCGTGAGGCCCGCCGCGGTGAATTTCTTCTCGTAATAGCTGGACACGGCGTCCGTGCCATCGGAGGTCAGAAACTCGTAGCTGCCGATCGTCGCGGGGCCGAAGCTCTGCATGGTCGCCTCGGTGGTCTGGCCACTCGGATAAGCGCTGACATAGGCGGGGAACCGTTTGGCGGTGGCAGCCATCGCGGCTGCTTTTCCGACCGAGATCTTTGGCGCCGCCGGCTGTTCGGGTTCGGCGGCCGGTGCCTCCTCAGCGGGCTGGGCGGCCGGAGTCATCCGTGACTTGACGGCTCGAGCGACCGCCGGCTCGGCGGGCTCCTCCGTCGATTCGCCCGACTCCACGACCGGCTTCATGCCCTTGGATAACTGCTCAAAAGCTTTGCCGATGTTTTCCGGGGTGAAGTCGTTTGTGTTGATCGTCACCACCTCGCCCGTCTTCTTGTTGCGCAGCGTCATCTTGCCGGTGTTGGGGTCTTTGGAAACGACCTGGATATTTGGACTCACCGAGGCGGCGAGGGAAAGCGCGGCATACGTCGGATTCTTCTGCGCATCCTGACTATATTCCATGGCCTTCTTCCTCACCACGAACGCGCACGTGGTCACACAACCGCCAATGATGAGGAGGATCGCGCCGACGACGCACAGAACGATGATGAGCGTCTTGTTGTTTTTCTGCGCCGCAGCCGGCGGAGGAGGAGGCGGAGCTGGTGGTGGTGGCGGAGGAGGGGGAGGAGGCGTGTCCATGGATCGAAGCCGGCTGAGGTTACTTGACGAGGGTGAAACGCTCACCGATCACCGGCAGCGGTTTGCAGACGCCGTTTACCGCGTTGATGATGCCCATCACGACGAGCACGATGATGCCGGCGAAAACCGCCAGATTCAGAAGGGTTATCATTAAGAATCCAATGACCGGAATGTGCCAAAGGATCTGGTCCAGGATCATGTTCGCGATCGACGCGGCGATCGCCGCCAGCGTCAGCACCAGGCCCTGGTTGCAGTGGTACATCGCAAACTTCGACTGCCGGGCCGCCAGCAACGGGACGAGAAAGAGCAGCGGCGGGAGGTAGGAGAGCACCGCGAAAACCTTATTCTGCTCCACGTCGGCCGAGCCAGCCGGAGCTGGGGGTGGCGGCGGAGCGGCTGGCGCCGCCACACCCGCGAAATCAGCCTGCGTGCTGACAGCGGCCCACGACGCGAGGCCTTCGCGCCACACCAGGGTGTCGGCCTTGATTGCGCCAGACGCGATTAGGTTTTTGATCTCGTCCGTCGAAGCGGGTCCGGTCTGGACACCGTCTCTCATGTAATGCCATGCGATGCTCATAGGAATGATGGGTTGGGGGGAAGAACGCGACCGTCTGGGCTGAAGCCGCCTGCCTGAATCCTCAGGCAGCACGGAGCTGCAAATTCTCAAAAAAGGGTAACTGGGTTTGCAGCTTCTAGGGGAAGCTTGTTACTGGTTTTTATTAGGCGAAAGGCGCCGCGCTGTCAATTGCGCGATTTTAGATTCCGAGCGAAAGCTGGGCGGAATCGTCTTCTTCGCCTGCGGTTGGCACTGGTTCGAGACACGCGGGGTTGTCAAAGCGGGTGTTGTTCACTCGGGTGGTCACCGGAATGGCGATCATCGCTTCAGCAGCAAACAGATGGAGCAAGGGATCGAGCTCACCCGGCTCTGTCAGGCGGGGATCCAGCCAGCGCTCGATCTCTTCCGGCGCCAGGATCGCCGGCATTCGATCGTGAATCGGGCGGACCAGATCGTTCGGTGGCGTAGTGACGATCGCGCAGGTCTCTACCGCTGGGGCGCCCTCCAGCCCACGCCACGATTCCCACAAGCCGGCAAAACACAGCGGCGCCCCGTCGCGCAGACGAAACAAGTACGGCTGCCGGCGCCTGTTCTGGCCGCGCCATTCGTAAAATCCGCTGGCCGGAACCAAGCAGCGCCGGCGGCGGAACGCCTCGCGAAACATCGGCCGGCTGGCCAGACCCTCGGCCCGGGCATTCGCCGGGGCGGTGGCAGTCGCCACCTCCTTCGTCCAGGCGGGCAGAAGTCCCCAACGCAGCTTCACCATCTCGAATAACCGGCCATCGGCGCCGGCCGGCCGGACCACCGGAACACTCTCGCCCGGCGCCAGGTTGAAGCGGGAGCTCCAATCAACCGCCTTGGGCAGGGCCAATCGCGTCGCCAAAGCCTCAAGCGCTTCCCGTTGCAACACGTAGCGATAACACATGGGACAGACGCTACCCGCTTTTCGGCCCGGTGAAACTCCGAAAAGCCACCAACCCCGTCCTTGACACACCGGAGCGGCTCCGGTCACCTTGACCCTCTTTTTTCGACACAATCATGCAACCTACATTCCGCCCCCACCGCAAAAAACGCGCCCGCAAGATCGGTTTTCGCGCTCGCAAGTCTACCACCGGCGGTCGCAAGGTGCTCGCCGCCCGACGCCGCAAAGGCCGCAAGCGTCTAACCGTTGTCTGAGATAAAGCTGAAAGACCAAATGTCTGAAAGGCTGCCGGAGTGATGGGCCAAGGGACCAATTCGTCCGCGCCCGCTTCCGCCGGTCGGGGTTCAGTCTTTCAGCTTTCCGTCCTTTAGTTCTTCAGCCTTACAGCCCTTCAGCGTTTCCTCCGTGCACTTTCGCCCCGAGCAGCATCTGCGACGCCAGGACGATTTCCGCAGCGTGCGCACGCAAGGCCGCCGGATCGACCGTGGGGCATTCACCCTGTGGTGGCGCCGACGAGAAGACGCGACGGCAAGTCCGCCAACGGTGGTCCGGGTCGGCGTCGTGGCATCGACCGCGGCGGTGGGTCCGGCGGTGCGCCGCAACGCCGCGAAACGCCGACTGCGCGAGATTTTTCGCCGTCACCAGGAACTGGTCCCGCCCGGCATCGATCTTCTGCTGGTGGCCCGCGCGTCAGTGAACCAGCTTGGGTTCGCCGAAGTTGAGGCAAAGTTCGTCGAAACGTGCCAACGCATCACGGTAGATAAATCATGAGCGCGACGTCGCTAAACCGTGCCAATGCAGCCCGGTGGAGGGCGGGGTCGCCGTACCCCGCCTCGTCCGGTGAATGGGCGGGATCCGGCCTGCGCTCCGAAGCCTTGGCGAAGCAGTGCGACTCCGCCCTACCCCGCCGCACCGCGCAGTCCCCGGAACTTCCCGCGAAATTCAACCCGGTCTCGTGCGGTCTGCTCGGTGTGATCTGGCTTTACCGGCATTCTCTCTCGCCCGTTCTGCCCATCGTGTGCGGTCCGGGATGCGGCTGCCGTTTTCAACCGACGTGCGCGGGATACGCGGCAGATGCCGTGCGCACCTACGGCGCCCTGCGCGGATCCTGGCTGGCGATGCGCCGGCTGCTCAAGTGCCATCCGTGGCACGCGGGCGGGTTTGATCCGGTTCCGTCTCTGCCAAGACGCATTCCAACCTGCAGGGCGGTAGACCAAGGGTCCCTGCCCAACAGCTCAGCCGGGACTTTGTCATGAATCTGCCCTTTCGCAGCCGCGAGAAACCTCACCGATGATCGTTGCAGGAGCCCGCTTGCAGGCGATTCCGGCCTCGGCCTCGCGAGCAAGCTCGCTCCTACAATTTGCCTAGCTGCAGCCAGCGCCGCTTTCACCCTCACTCGCTACTCTCACCTTCACCTTTCCCACCTGGATGGACAAAAAGAACACGATCATCGGCGCCGCCCTTCTCATCGCGGCCTTCATCAGTCTTTACCTCGGACAACGCTTTGCGCCACCACCGCCCCCGAGGGCATTGGTCGTCAGCCAGCCCGTCGCTCCTGCGACGTCTTCGCCGGCGCCCGCGAATTTGGCGACGCCAGGCGCGGAGATCCCGTCGGACGCCGCTTTCGCTGCGCTCGCCAAGGACAGCAAAGAAGCAACGATTACCACGCTAGCCAATGACGTCCTCGAAGTGCGGCTGACGGATTTTGGCGGGGCCATCCGCGACATCGCCTTCAAGAAATACCCCGCCGAGATCGGCGAGCCAGGGCCCTTCGTCTTCAACCAACTCCACGCCGATCCTCTCCTGGCGTTCACGGAAGAATCGTTCCCTGATCTCAGCCGCACGACCCGCTACCAGCTCATCTCCTCCACCCCGACTGAAGTTGTTTTTCGTGCGGTGGTGGGCAACCGGCTCGAAGTCACGCGGCGCTTTTCGGTGCGCGCGCCGGGCGACCCCCGCGGCGATCCCTACGTTATCCGGCATGAGACCACCTTTCGCAATTTGACGAATGAAGCCGCCGCCCTGCCGCACGCCGCGCTCAGCCTCGGCACGGCTTCGCTCGTCAGCCTTAATGACTACGGCCGGTACCTGAATGTCGCGAGCTACGACGGCGACGGCAACCAGTTCATCAGTCGCAGCGACCTGGAAGGCGCCGGCGTCGTCGGTCGCATGCTCGGCAAGGACACCACGCCAAAGGCCTTCCTGGAAAAGGACGGCCCCGTCATCTGGGCGTCGGTAACCAACCAGTTTTTTGCCAGCATTTTTGTCGCCGACAAGGCCGGGGACGCCGTGATCGCCCGGAGAATCGACCTGCCCCCCTTCCCCGGCTCGCCGCGGGCAAACATCGGCTTGACCGGTGCGGAGCGATTCAACCTCCCGCCGCTGGCGGCGGGCGGGAGTGCGCAGCTCGCCGGCGATTTCTACGTCGGCCCGAAGGAATACCAGCGTCTGGCAAAGCTCGCGCAGAACGAGGACCGCGTCATGCAGTACGGCACAGCGCTCTACAGTCGGATCTTCCTCTGCGGTTATGTGGCGCCGTTCATGAACACGCTCATGCACTGGACGCACCGCTGGGTCTTCAACTGGGGTCTGGCCATCGTGCTGATGACCCTGATCATCAAGACTGTCAGTCTGCCCTTTACGCTCGCGGCCTCGCGCTCCGCCAAGCGCATGCAAAAATTCCAGCCGCAGATCGCGGCGCTCAAGGAGAAATACAAGGACAATCCGCAGAAGCTCAATCAGGCAACCCTCGAGCTGTTCAAGGAGCATAAGATCAATCCAATGGGCGGCTGCCTGCCGATGCTGATCACGATGCCGCTTTTCTTCGGCTTCTTTACGATGCTGCAGAGCTCGGCCGAGCTGCGCTTCCAAAGCTTCCTTTGGGCTTCCGATCTTTCGGCGCCCGACACCGTTGGGCACATCCCCGGCCTCGACTTTCCGATCAACATCATGCCGCTCCTGATGGCCGCCACCATGCTGTACCAGATGCGCCTCACCCCGCAGCCCACCGTCGACAATGCGCAGGTGAAAATGATGAAGTTCATGCCGGTCATTTTCGCGTTCATCTGCTACAGCTACTCCTGTGCGCTGTCGATTTACATGACCATCAACGGGCTGTTTACCATCGGCCAACAACTGGTGATCAACCGCATCAAAGACGATGAGCCGGCACCGGCCCCCGGCAAACCGGGCATGAAAAACGTGACGCCAACCAAAAAGAAGCTTAGGAAATAGATTGTCTCTGGTTTCTGGGTTTCCGCTTTTCCCCTTCCGCCTTCGCGATTTTCCGATTTCGCTTTCCCCGGTTTCCTCCTTTTCCATCTTCACCCTCTCCGGTCTCCGGTATCCGGTTTCCGCTCTCCGGTTCCCCCTCACCCTCACCTTCATCTTCACTTCCTGCCATGTCTGGTCATAGCAAGTGGGCAAAACTCAAACACTTTAAAGGCGCCATCGACGCCAAGAGGGGCAAGGTCTTCAGCCGCCTCGGAAAGGAAATCACCATCGCCGCGAGAGCGGGCGGCGGCAACCCCGACATGAACCCCCGGCTGCGCACCATCGTGATGAAGGCGCGCGAGGCCAACATG
>Ga0182011_10000644_pt1 | contig 30458 bp, 31 predicted proteins | sample 711E1DmetaG_FD_120481 | JGI IMG/M metagenome (GOLD analysis project Ga0182011, IMG submission 120481) | Permafrost microbial communities from Stordalen Mire, Sweden - 711E1D metaG | ecosystem: Environmental > Terrestrial > Soil > Wetlands > Permafrost | place: Sweden: Stordalen | collected...
GAAGCGGATGAATACGACCGCATGTTCCTTGGTCTCAATCCTGACGTGATCCTTCTGACCCATGTGGAATATGACCACCCCGATATTTACCCTACTCCGGAAGATTATTTGCAGGCATTTGCTGATTTCATGAAAAATTTAAAACCAAACGGTCTGGTGATCGCCTGTGCAGATTTCCCCAATACCGCTCGTTTACTGTCTGCCCGGCCGGCTTCCACGCACGCCATCACTTACGGGCTCTCCGATGATGCCGATTACCGCATCAGCCATATGCAGCCGAACCTTTTGGGTGGTTTTGATTACTCGGTTTCGTTCCATGATGACCTGATTTGTAAGGTGGCCTTGCAAGTGCCCGGAGAACACAACGTGCGTAATTCGCTGGCCGTTTTGGCTGCAATTCATACCCTGGGGCTGCCGGTAATCGATGCGGCTTCTTATCTGGCCAAATTCTCTGGTACAGGCCGCCGTTTTGATGTCCTGGGTGATGCCGATGGCATCACGGTTGTTGATGACTACGCGCATCATCCGTCCAAGATTCAGGCCACTCTCAGCGCAGCCCGTATCCGTTATCCGGGCCGCCGTTTGGTAGCTGTCTGGCAGCCGCACACATACACTCGCACCAAAGCTCTTGCAGCAGATTTTATCCATGCGCTGTCTGCCGCCGATGTCACGGTAGTCACCGAAGTTTATCCGGCTCGAGAACCGGTTGAAGCTTATTCTTCAGAGATTTTAGTAAAGAAAATGTCCATTAAAGAATCATATTTCTGTAAAACGTTGGATGAGACGGTAACTTTCCTCGAGAAAAAATTGCTCCCCGGTGATGTACTGCTCGTGCTTTCTGCCGGTGATGCCGACCAGGTTGCCAAACGCATCCTCCATTTATTGCAAGAAAGGAAGAGTTGAGATGGATGAAGTGATTACCAACCCTACCCAGTTTATCAAAGTCGCTGTCAGGTACGATTTCGTCGTCAATGAATTTCCTCGTATCCAGGTCCCGGCAGCCAAAAAAGCCGGGCCGGAGGATTTTCGCGACATGAGCAAGATCCAGCGGCAACTGATCGTAAAACGCTTGATTGATCATATCGATGAGATTTAAGGACCGCATTGCATGACTGAGAACCGCTCTATTGAACTGCAAGATCATTTTGGCGCTCGCCTCCAGACGAATGTCAATATGGCATGCTACACCACCGCCCGTGTGGGTGGTGCTGTGCGCTGGTTTGCAGCTTCCCCGAGTGCTTCTCAATTGGCAGCCGATGCCCGTTTCCTTTGGGATCATAAAATCCCCTTCCGTGTATTGGGGAATGGCTCGAATGTGCTCATCAGTGACCGCGGATGGGACGGCTTGATGCTCTATAACCAAGCCAAAGCGATCACCGTTGATCGAGACTCGTCTCATCCCACACTGAAAGCCGAATCCGGGGCCGCGTTGAGCACTGTAATTAGAACCACCATGGAAGAGGGATTGAGCGGTTTCGAATGGGTCGCCGGGATTCCGGGCACGATTGGTGGAGCAGTATATGGTAACGCCGGTGCGCATGGCCTTGATATCGAACAGATTTTATCTTTGGCAGAAATCTTGCACCGTGAAAAGGGTCAATTATTGCTGACCGCTGCGCAAATGGGATATCAGTATCGTTCCAGTGACCTCAAACGCGACTCAGGTCGAGCGGTCATATTAACGGCTTCGTTTGGGTTGTCTCTTTCGACGCCTGATCTTGTCAAAAAGAAGGTGGAGGAATTCAATGTCAAGCGCCGCAATTCACAACCGGCAGGCGCTAGTATGGGCTCCACTTTCAAGAACCCGCAGGGTGACTTTGCCGGCCGTTTGATCGAAGCCGCAGGCTTGAAAGGATTGAAGATTGGTGGCGTAGAAATTAGCCCGGTTCATGCAAACTTTTTGGTCAACGATGGCAGTGCTTCCGCTGAAGACTACCACCAGTTGATTTCTTTCGTTCAGAAAACAGTGAAAGACAAATTTTCAGTCGAACTGGAACTGGAAATTGAACTTCTTGGAGAATGGCAGGATTAACGGTATGACAATGAAGATCAACATCGGCGTGATTTTTGGTGGGCGTTCCGGCGAGCACGAGGTTTCTTTAATGAGTGCGCGTTCCGTTCTTTCCGTATTGGACCCCGCCAAATACAACATCTTCGAAATCGGCATTACCCATGAAGGGGCCTGGTTTACCGGCAAAGAGGTTCTGGCCGCCTTCGAAAAGAACACGACCAAAAACCTGATTCCGGTTGTCTTGCTTCCGGAACCGCAGCAAAAGGGGACTCTGTATGCTCTGGAAACCACTTCATCCGGTCAAATCCTGCAACCCATCACCTCCCTGGATGTGATCTTCCCGGTCCTGCACGGGACTTTCGGCGAAGACGGTACCCTTCAGGGCATGTTGGAGTTGGCGGACGTAGCTTACATCGGCGCCGGCGTCCTGGGCTCGTCCGTTGGTATGGACAAGATCCTTTTCAAAGACGTGATGATCACCAACCACATCCCCGTGGTTGCATCCGTCACCGCAACTCGCAGTGAGATCAATTCCGCCATGGATACGGTGATCGCCCGCATCGAAAAGAAACTGGCCTACCCGATTTTCGTGAAACCCGCCAATCTGGGTTCGTCCGTAGGCGTGACCAAATGCCGCACTCGCTCGGATTTGTGCGAAGGCCTCCTCGAAGCCGCCCTATACGATCGCCGTGTCCTCATTGAACACGGGGTCAACGGCCGTGAGATCGAGGTCAGCGTTCTGGGTAACGAATCCCCGCGCGCTTCTGTCGCCGGAGAGATTGTCCCCTGCGATGATTTCTACAGTTACGATGCCAAATACATCGATGAAGGCTCCCAACTGCTCATCCCCGCCCCCATCGATGCCGGGATGATGAAGAAAGTCCAGGAATACGCTGTACGCGCCTACATTGCCACGGATTGCGCTGGCATGGCGCGCGTCGATTTCCTTCTGGATCGTGATACCAATGAGCTCTTTTTGAACGAGCTGAACACGATCCCCGGTTTCACCAAGATTAGCATGTATCCCAAGCTCTGGTCTGCGAGCGGACTCGCCTATCCGGAGCTTGTGCAAGAGTTGATCGACCTCGCCGTCAGCCGCAAAGCGGAACGAGATGCGACCGTGCGGACCTATAGGAGTGGTAAATGACGTCTGAAAGCAATCGCTCAGGGACTTCCAGAGCCGATTCGATTCGCCAGAAACGCCAGCAGTCCAACAAGCAGCGCGTGAGTACCGTACGCCAACAGGTCACCCGACCCGCCACTGTCCAGGCTCACGTCACCACGACTGTCCGGCGTACCTCTCCATACGCGACCCCCAACCTGACCGGTACCCGCGTTGCACCTGCTCGAAAAATGCACTACGCCCGCGGCGCCAATGGTGTGGAAGTGCGCATGCCTGCCCTGCCTTCGATTCAATTCAACTGGCAGACAGCCTCAGCCTTCTTGGCCTTTTGCCTGCTGATCTTGGTGATTTTGTTGAACAGCCTCGATACTTTTCGTATTTCGAGTGTGCAAGTGAGCGGCAACAAACGCATCGCCGCCGCCGATGTCACTCCCGTGGTCGTGGGTGTCACCCGTTCCATTTTCACGGTGGATCGCTCGAAGACCATAGATGCGGTTCAGGATGCCTTCCCCGAGTTTTCGGATATCCGCCTGAAGGTCAGCTTCCCGAATACGGTGGTTTTGTCGGTCAAAGAACGCCAACCCATCCTGGCTTGGACAGCGAATGGACAGACCCAGTGGATTGCTTCGGATGGCGTGGTGATGCCCACTCGCGGAGATGGCGGCACGTTGATGACCATCGATTCGAGTGTTGCCGTACCTGCCGCTAGTCTTGCTTTAGCCGATTCTGCTGCCGGCACTTCTTCAACGGATACCGGTACAGTCGCCGCAGCCACAGATACCACAACTCAAACGCCTGCTGCACCGGCTGCCCTTCAATATATTGATCCGCAGATTTTGCAGGCGGCCATTAGTTTGACCGCACAATTGCCCTCTGGCGCCACCCTCGTGTACGATCCCGTCTCGGGGATGGGCTGGAACGATCCCCAGGGTTGGCAGGTTTATTTTGGTCTGGACTTGAGCAATGTCGCCTTCAAGCAAAGCGAGTATCAGGCCATTCTTCAGCGTTTACAGGCACTGGGTATCAAACCCATCTTGATCAGTGTTGCCCATGTCGATGCACCGTATTATCGGACGGAGTAGTTTTATGGATGAACCTATTGTCGTAGGAATTGATATCGGAACCACCAAAGTATGCACCCTGGTCGCTCGTCTCGAAGGCGAGACCGGCATGCGCATTCTCGGCGTCGGCATCGAGCCTTCGCAGGGGATTCGCAAAGGCAACGTTGTGGACGTGGTGGCGGCTTCGCAATCCATCGCCCGCTCTGTTGAAAAAGCCCAGCGCACCTCGGGCCTGGAGATCACATCCGCTCTGGTCAGCCTGGCCGGTTCTCACGTTGCCTCGGTCAACTCCCGCGGCGTCGTCGGGATCAGCGGCGGCGTGGTTGAAGAAGATGATATCTATCGCGCCATCGATCAGGCGCGCGCTGTCGCCATCCCGCATAACCGCGAGATTATTCATGTCATTCAGCGGGGTTTCAACCTCGATGGTCAGGAAGGCATCCGCACTCCTGTCGGCATGTACGGCTATCGCCTCGAAGTCGAGACCCACATCATCACCGCCGCCGAAGCCACCGTCGAAAATCTGCGCCAGTGCGTGCAGGCGTCCAACGTCGAAGTCAGCCAGTTCGTCCTCAATCCACTGGCTTCAGCCGAGGTCGTCCTGGATAAGACCGAACGCGAGATGGGCGTCGTGGTTTGCGACATTGGTGGCGGCACTACCGATATGGCCATCTACATCAATGGGGATGTCTGGCACACCATGGTTCTGGCAGTCGGTGGCAATCACCTCACCCAGGATATCTCCGTGGGCTTGCGTGTCAGCCCTGAAACTGCCGAACAGATCAAGAAGCAATACGGGCATGCCATCCGCAATGAGGTTCCTGAAGACGAGTTCTTCACCACCCGTGCCTACGGTGAAGATGCCCCCATTCAGGTGAGCCGCCGTGATCTCGCTCATATCATCGAAGCTCGCGTCGAAGAGACCTTTCAGCTCCTGCTGCAGGAGATCAAGCGCTCCGGTTATGATGGCCTGCTCCCAGCGGGGATGGTTCTCACCGGCGGCACTAGCCAGTTGCCCGGCATTCGCTCTTTGGCCACCCAGGTGCTCGGTATGCCCGTTCGTCTGGCTCGCCCCGAAAACCTGGTCGGTCTTGTCGATCAATTGCAATCGCCCTCGTATTCCACCAGTGTCGGTTTGCTCAAGTGGGCCGAATTGATGGAAGACAACCTGGGCCCAGGCCCGACCCGTTCGCCGCGCCGTGGTTCGAAGAACGCGCTGCCGACGGTCAATTGGAAAGAAATAAAAACGTGGTTAACACGGCTTTTGCCGTATGAGGACTGACCCAGACAGTAGACTGCTGTCTGGAGACTTAGAAGCTAACAGATTATGGAGGATTATACGATGGAGACCAACAATAAAGCTCAACAGAATGAAGCATTTGCCCGTATCAAAGTCATAGGTGTAGGCGGCGGCGGTTGTAACGCTGTCAATCGCATGGTGGATGAAGGCTTGCATGGCATCGAGTTCATTGCAGTAAATACCGATGCTCAGGCCCTCGTCATGTCCAAAGCCCAGGTTAAAGTCCGCATTGGCGACAAAACCACCCGTGGACTCGGGGCTGGCGGGAACCCGGAGGTCGGTAAGAAATCAGCCGAAGAATCCTCTGAGGAATTATACGAAGCCCTAAAAGGCGCGGATATGGTCTTTGTCACTGCCGGACTCGGCGGCGGCACAGGCACAGGCGCAGCCGCTATCGTGGCCCAGATCGCCAAGGAAATTGGCGCGCTGACCATCGGTGTCGTCACTCGCCCCTTCACCTTTGAAGGTGCCAAACGCCTGCAAAATGCCGAACAGGGCATTGCGCGTCTGAAGGAACATGCCGATACGCTCATCGTCATCCCCAATGATCGCCTGCTGCAGATTGTCGACCGCAAGTCCTCGCTGCAGGATTCCTTCCGCACCGCGGATGATGTCTTGCGCCAGGGTATCCAGGGTATTTCCGAGCTGATCACCATCCCCGGCTTGATCAACCTCGACTTCGCCGATGTTCGCACCATTATGTCCGAAGGCGGTGCTGCCCTGATGGCTGTCGGCCGTGCCAGCGGCGAAGATCGCGCGCAGAAAGCTGCCGAGGCGGCTATTTCCAGCCAGCTCCTCGACATAACCATTGACGGCGCCCACGGCATCCTCTTCAATATCACCGGTGGGCCGAACCTGTCCCTCTTCGAGGTCAATCAGGCCGCCGCGATCATCAAAGAGACCGCACACCCCGATGTCAACCTCATCTTCGGTGCTGTCATCGACCCGAACATGGGCGACGAGTTGCGCATTACCGTGATTGCTACCGGTTTTGATCGTACTGTCATGCACACCAGCCCGGTGAACCGCACGGTTCCTCGTCTGGAGGAGACCCGCAACGTGCAAAAACCGCACCTTAACGAGGACGTCGAAGTCAACGCTTTTGCATCCACGGCGGGAGAATTTACCCCGAAGATCGTGGATACCAAGAACATCGACCTGCCCTCCTTCATGCGCGATTGGCCTCAGAACAACCATTAAAGGTCATTCGGTTCGATGAAGAAAGCTTTTTCTGGTCCTCCATAGTACACTAGGAGCATCGCCTGCCATTGATCAGTGCCTGCCTCTGAGTTTTCCTGCCTTTCCGGCCTTTCCGGCCTTTCCGGCTGGCGGCTAGTCCCCGCCAGCTTTTTAATTTAACCCATACCTTTCCCTTTTTTAATGGTTAAATAAGAACCTTTTTAGTTTATTTCGAGCGTATATTTCAGTCGCTGCTCCCTTCTGTCTCCATCCCTTTTTTAAGGTTTCACAGATTCTTTTGGTCATCACCCCTTCTTCTTCACGGGACAGGCTGTATTTGGGGGGATTTTGCCAGTGAAAGAATCCATCCTTGCCCTTTTTTCCAATAATTCTCCATTTGAATTTTAAGGTTAAAATTCCTGGCTAATTCTTGAATCACTTGTCTATTTGTGCTATGATTATTTACGTACATATACGGTAACTATACCCATGACCCCTATATATGGGGGTCATCTTTTCTGAGCCAGCCGTCGTAGCCTTTGGGTGGAGATGTCGGTCGCCCAAGAAAGCATCATTTCAAGGAGTTCTACATTGCGTTGTCCTTACTGTCAACACGATCAATCTCGTGTCATTGATACGACTCACGATTCACGGGGCGGAGTGCGCCGCCGCCGTGAATGTGAATCCTGTGGGCAGCGCTTCTCTACTTATGAGCGGCCCATCCTCGCCACCCCGCTGATCATTAAGCGCAACGGCACCCGCGAGGAGTTCAACCGCGACAAACTGCTCGAGGGCATCCGCATCTCCTGCACCAAGCGCCCCATTTCGGCAGCGGTCATCGATCATCTCGTCTCTGAAATCGAGAGCAACCTGCAAAAAATGGGCCGTGAAGAAGTCTCTTCGCGCATCATCGGCGACATGGCCATGAACGGCCTCAAAGAGCTGGACCAGATTGCTTACGTTCGTTTTGCTATCGTTTATTTACACCTCGGAGATTTGAAATCCATCCGGGAAGAAATCGACCAATTATTGGAATCGTCATAAGGAGCATAACCCATGGCTGCGCAGTCACACTCGACTCAATCTTCTCTACTCGATGTATCGCTCATTCCCTCGAATCTGCCCAAAGTGGATCTGACCGAGAACGCCCGTCAGGTGCTTCTCAAACGATACGTCCGCCACGGCGCCGACGGCCAACCCGTTGAAACCGTGGAAGAGATGTTCTGGCGCGTGGCCTCGACGGTAGCCAGGGAAGAAGCCAGCCGTGGCACCAACGTGGATGTGCTTTCCCAGCAGTATTACACCCTGTTGACCTCCAAGCGCTTCTTCCCCAATTCCCCCACCTTCACCGGCGCCGGCACCCCGCTTGGACAGTTGGCCGCCTGCTTCGTCCTGCCCATCGTGGACGATATGGGCCGCGATCCCGCTGGCATCTTCCAGACCCTGCGCGACGCCGCCCTCATCCAGCAGACCGGCGGCGGCAATGGCTTCTCCTTCTCGCGCATTCGCCCCAAGGGCAGCCTGGTCAAGACTTCAGCCGGGCAGGCCACCGGCCCCATCGGCTTCTTGCGCGTCTATGATAACGCCTTCGGCGAGGTCGCCCAGGGCGGCACCCGCCGCGGAGCCAACATGGCCGTCTTGCGCGTCGATCATCCCGACGTCGAAGAATTCATCTCCAGCAAGACCAACGAGAACCAGATCACCAACTTCAATATTTCCGTCGGCATCACCGATGCCTTCATGCAGGCCGTCCGCGACGATACCGATTGGAGCCTGCGCTTCCCCGATCTTTCCGATCCCCGCGCCAAAGGCTTCAAGGGCACCTTCGAACAGGCCGAAGCCATTGGTATCCCCTTCAAGAAATACAAGACTATCCGTGCCCGCGACCTCTTCGAGAAGATCGTCAAACAGGCCCATCATAACGGTGAGCCCGGCGTCCTCTTCCTCGACGCCGCCAACCGCTCCAACCCTGTCCCCCACCTGTATCCCCTCGAAGCCACCAATCCCTGCGGGGAGCAGTGGCTTGGCCCTTACGAGAACTGCTGCCTCGGTTCGGTGAACCTGGCCCAGCACCTCGGACCCGACCATGCCGTGGATTGGGTCGGCCTGCATGATTCGGTGCAACTGGCCACCCGCTTCCTGGATGATGTCGTGGATGCCAATGCCTACGTTCCGGCCGTGCCGCAACTCCGCGAAGCCGCTCTGCGCGCCCGGCGCATCGGATTGGGCATCATGGGGCTCGCTGACCTGATGTACCACGTCGGGGTGCGTTATGGCTCCCCCGCCGGGGAAGATTTCGCCGGCCAGGTGATGGAGTACGTGCGCTACACCTCCATGCAGACAAGCGTCGACCTCGCTCGCGAGCGCGGCGCCTTCCCTGCCATCACCGGCAGCATCTATGACCCCCACAACCTGGTCTGGGCTCCGCCGGTTTCCCTCATCGAAAACCAGCAGGATTGGGGCCGCCCCACCGTGGACTGGGCTTCCGTTACCGCTGGCATCAAGCAGTTCGGCATCCGTAACGCTGCCCAGACCACCGTCGCCCCCACCGGGACCATTGCCACCGTCGCCGGTTGTGAAGGCTACGGCTGCGAACCCGTCTTCGCCCTGGCCTACATCCGCCACGTCAACGACAAGGGCACTGATCTGCAGCTAACCTACGCCAGCCCCGCTTTCGAGCAAGCTCTGATCGAAGCCGGCGTCGATGACAGTACTCGCCAGGACATCTTCGCCCAGGTCATGCGTGAAGGCACCTGCCAGAAGTCCGACGCCGTCCCCGTACCCGTCAAGAACGTCTTCGTCGTCAGCCAGGATATCAACGCCGAGGAACACGTGCGCATGCAGGCCGTGTTGCAGGCCTTCGTCGATAACAGCCTTTCCAAGACCGTCAATTTCCCCGAGACCGCCACCGTGGACGATGTCGCCAGTGTCTACATGTCCGCCTGGGAGTTGGGTTGCAAGGGTATCACCGTTTACGTCACCGGCTCGCGCGAGAAGGTCGTCCTCGAGACGCACGCCACCGCGAATAAGAAGACTTCCAACGAAACGTTGCCCAGCTCGGACGAGACCGGCCAGTTCAAGTTCTGGACCGAGTCGCGCAAGCCGCGCCCGCGCGCCCTGGTTGGACGCACCTTTGAGGTTACCACCCCGCTCGGCAAGGCCTTCGTCACCATCAACGAAAATGACGGCGCCCAGCCCTTCGAGGTTTTCATCAACACCGCCAAGGCTGGCTCCGATACCGCTGCCGTCAGTGAAGCCATCGGACGCCTCATCAGCTACGTTCTGCGCCTCGCCTCTCCCATCGAACCCTCGCAGCGCCTCACCGATCTCGCCCGCCAGTTGGCCGGCATCGGCGGCGGACGCTCCCTCGGCTTCGGCCCCACCCGCGTGCGTTCTCTCCCGGATGGCGTCGCCCAGGTCCTCGAAGAATATCTCAACGATCGCGCCGGCCGCCTCTCCGAGCAGGAGAAAGCCGAGACTTCCGCTCACTCTCCCACGCCCCTCCTGGACGTCCTCAACCAGGCCGCCGCGGACTTGAGCAGCGCCACTGCCACCCCCATCGTCATTCATCCCGTCACCGAGGCCCCCGTCGCCCCCCAGGACGCCCTCACCAAAATTGGCGACCTCTGCCCCGAGTGCGGCCAGGCCACCCTGGTCAACGAAGAGGGCTGCCGCAAGTGCTACTCCTGCGGTTATAGCGAATGCTAGAATAATCCAACGCAAAGAAACGAGGATTGCTCAAGTTAGCAATCCTCGTTATATTTTGAGTAACAAACTATGGGAGGGAAAATGAATAAATCTGACATCGAAGCAATCATGAAACAGCTTGCAATCGAAAGAGGAATTTTTCATTCCCGACGTTAGCGGCGAATCATTCGTGGGCACAATAAATATTACCAATATTATCCGAATAAAGGTAAAATGATTAACATGACAATCAACACGAACTCTCAACTCGATCAGACCGTCCTTGCCGGCGGCTGCTTCTGGTGCCTCGAAGCCGTCTTCGACCAAGTCATAGGAGTCACCGACGTCGTATCCGGCTACTCTGGCGGCCATCACCCCATTCCTTCTTACGAACAAGTCTGCACCGGCCTCACCGGTCACGCCGAATCCGTCCAGATCACCTTCGACCCCGCCCTCATCTCCTTCGCCGATCTCCTCCACATCTTCTTCACCATCCACGATCCCACCACCCTCAACCGTCAGGGCGCCGACGTCGGCACCCAGTACCGCTCCGCCATCTTCTACGCCTCCCCGGCCCAGCAGGCGACTGCCGCCGCCGTCATCCAGGAGCTCACAGCCGAAAAGCTATGGTCTGCTCCCTTCGTCACCCAGGTCCTTCCCCTCGACGTTTTCTACCCCGCCGAGGACTACCATCAAGAGTACTTCGCCCATCACCCCGATCAGGGCTACTGCACGATTGTGATAGCGCCAAAGGTAGCTAAGTTCCGTCAGAAGTATGAAAAATACCTTAGCGCATAAAGAAGACCAATAACAAAGCGTACCCCGTATGGATTTCCGGGGTTGCACCAAAAGTAGCCAAGTTCCGAAAGAAGTACGAGCAATACCTTAGGGCTTAGCAATTTTCTCTAATGACTTTTTTCCTTCAATTTAGTGTAATTAGTGTATTTTATTCATGTAATTCGTGGACACAATTCGTGGACACGCAGTCCTTGACCTTTTCCGAAAGATTGCTAAAATAAACTTTATAAACTGATTCTGTTTATGGAGTTTCCATTTGCTTACCCCTGAACAGCTTTTTTCTGAGACCATGGCCCTCTATTTTGAGAAAGGCGCACGCTTCACCATGGATGAAGTCGCCGCGCGCCTAGTCATCAGCAAGAAGACCCTCTATGAGGTCGTCCGCTCCAAGGACGATCTCGCCGTCCAGATGGTCGAGTACTATTTCGCTCAGGTCGCTGCCCTCCAGGATCGCATCCACGCCGACCCTTCGCTTTCCCCCGTCAATAAGCTGAAAAAGCTCCTCTGCGCCACCCCTGATCTGCCCATGCGCCGCTATCACCTCGAGGAACTCAAGCGCAACTTCCCGGCTGCCTACCGCATGCTCGATGACCGCCTGCGCCGGGGTTGGGAACGCACCCTCGCGGTGCTGGATCAGGCCAGGGCGGAAGGTGACGTCAAGGACATCGATACCGCCCTTTTTAGCCGCCTCTACGCCGCTGCCATCGAAGAGATTCTCAATGAAAATGACATCCTCTCCGATCTAACCTTCAAACAGAAACAGGAGCAGATTGTCGAGATCCTCCTGTTCGGCATCTGCCAATGATCGCTCTACCCATCTCATCGTTGAACGAAAGGGAGAAACCCGCATGACCAAACCTCACAACCCCAAAACCAATTCCGCTGAAACTCGCCGTCCCCGCAAAGGACGGGTGTTCGGCTGGGTCCTTCTCGGATTGCTGGCCTGCGCTGCAGTCGCTGCCGTCGTGCTCTTTGTCCCATTCGGAAGGTATGATTTCTCTCCTGCCCCCACTACGCCCCTCTCGGCCGCTGGCAAATTCACCTACGCTACCCCGCTCGACCCCGCCAGCCCGTGGCCCAAGTTCCGCGCCGATGAGCTGCAAAACGGACGTTCACCCGTCAAGCCGGTGGCGAACGCACTCTCTCCCTGGTCCTACCGCACCGGCAAGGGTATCTTCTCCACGCCGGTGGTGGATGGAGCGGGCAACATCTACATCGGCTCGGCGGATACCTATTTCTATAAATTCGCCCCGGACGGCACGGTGAAGTGGAAGATCAAGACGGGCGGCATCATCGATTCATCCGCCCTCCTCGATGACAGGGGCCACGTCTATTTTGGCTCTGGCGACAGCAATGTCTACTGCCTCGACCGCGATACCGGCGCCGTCATCTGGAAGTTCCCCGCTGATTCTGTACAGGAAGTACAGGCCCTTTACGGCATCAAGACCTACAATGTGAATTGGTTCGAAGGCAATATCGGCCTGCTCTCCGATGGCACCTTGCTGGCGCCGAATGACAATTACCTCGTCTATTCGCTCGATCGCGCTACCGGCCGGAAGGGCACGGTCTATCTCTCCGACGAGATGGTCTGGTCATTGCCCTCGTTGAACCTCAACACGGGCCGGCTCTTCTTTGCATCGGATAACCAGATTTTGCAGAACGTGTATGCCTATGACCTCTCCGGCAAGCGCCAGTGGCTGTCGGGTAGTTTTGGTTCGGTGGCAGCCACCTCCATGCTGACCAGCACATCTCCCAAAGGCGCTATTCTCGTCGGTGGCTTCGACGGTTTCCTGCGTGCCTTTGCCCAGGATTCAGGCAAGCTGCTCTGGAAATTCGGCACCAAAGATCACATCTATGGCAGCCCGGCTCAGCTCTCGGATGGGACGATCATCCAGCCCAGCACGGATGGTACCCTCTACGCACTCGATCCCGCTACCGGTAAGGTGAAATGGGAGTTCGACACTCTTGAGCCGATCCGCTCCTCTCCTGCCGTGGATGGCGCTGACAACATCTATTTCGGCGGCGGTGACGGCAAACTCTACTGCATTAACCCCGATGGCACGCTGCGTTGGAGTTATCAGTTGATCACCGAAGACCGCAATGACCTCAACGGCTCACCCGCCCTCGGCTTCGACGGCATTTACATCGCCGGTGAAAGTGGCGAGGTCTTCTTCGTCCCCTATGACTATCCCCTGACAGCCGCTGGCGAAGCCGACCCGCGTTCCTATGCCGGCGGGGAGGATATGCCCTCTGACGGCGTTCATCTTATTTACACCAATTCCTTTGGGGCGATGAAACTTACTCCCGATAAAGCCATCGATGCCAATGCTCCGCTGACCTTCACCTTGCTTGATAGAAAAGATGGTAACACTGTTCTGGCCGCCCTTGACCGGGATTCGGTGAAAGTGGCCATCCCCGGCAACTCCGGCTACCGGGTGGAGGTCGGTGCCACCAACCACTTTATCAACATCACCCCGGTCGAGACCTGGGTCCCCGATGCGAATGGGAACATCACCGTCAGGGTGACCGCTGCCTACAAGACGGATCTCTTGCGCTTTGGCCTGAAATTCTTCGGCGGATTCAAAGCCGGCACCCTGGATGAGACTTTCACCTTCAATATCAACCAACCCTCCAAGGTTGCCAATCCCTTCGTCTCGGCTGTCGAAGATGGCAAACAGAGCGTGCTTGAGTTTTCCCGCCTGTCCGCCCCGATCCCTTCTATCCTCCCCTCCTACAACCAGATCGGCTTCGACTCATTGCATTACATCGGCGGAGCCGTGGCCAAGAACGCTGCTGGCCAGCTCGTGATGTGGGTGATCGGCGGACGTCAGAACGCGGACAATCAAACTGAAGTGGATCCCACCGCGATCACCCGCTACCCGCTGACGTTGGATTACTCCAATGGTCTGGTGACCATCGCCAATTACGCTGGCTTCAAGACCAAGTTCATCGGTTCCTGGGATATGCCTTTTGCCTCATACCGGATCAGTGATTCGCTTGATGCGAGTGGCCAATTCACCCAGGATGCCACCCTCATTGCGGTGGCGAACTGTGATGAGATTGAATTCTACGGCATCGGCCTCAAGCTGATCGGCCAGAGTGACTTCAAGACCGGTAAGATGTACGTCCGCGGTGCCACCAAACTCACCTTTTGGCCTGATGCCTCTGCCCCATCCGGTATTGGCAGCGTCACGACCTCGCTCGAGACTGACAAAGTCACCGCGGTCTTTTCCGGCTCCTCGCTCAAGGCCGCGGACCATGTCTACAGCCTCATGCTCACCGACAAAATGGGCAATCCTTTGCCGCTTTACTACACGAAGAACACATCCGTCCAGACCAATGCCGACGGCACGATCAAGTCGGTCATGCTGACCTTCGACAAGGGTGAAGCCCTCTCCGCCGCCGCCAACATCTATGTCCTGGTGGATACTTATCCGGTGTTTGTCGGTAAGTAAAACAATAAGGCAGCAATTTTCTATATCACAAAAAGGATTGTTGCAAACACAACATTTGCGGATAAACAATTCGTGTAATTAGTGGACGCTGGTGGATAAGCCTTTTCTCCCCTCCCCGTGCTAAAATGGAAGCATCAGGGGGCTGTGATTTTTCTTATTGGTATTGGATACGGGAGATTATCATGCAGCGTCTGTTCATTTACATCTTACTCATTGGGCTGCTCATCGCCGGTTGCGCACCGGTCGTCGCGCCGTCCTACCCCACCTCGACCCCGACCGCAGTTCCACAGCCTGTCGACCTCTCCACGCCTGCTCCCACTCCCACCTCATCTGCTGATCAGCTCGCCGCCATGGACGTCATCGATGCTAAACTGGCCTCCAGCGTCGGCCACGTCGAGGGCGTCACCCGGGTGAACTCGATAGAACTCAGCGGTCAAACTCTCGAGATCGAACTGCAATCCAGTTACCGCACCGCCTCTGCTCAATCCTTGCTCTCTTACGGGGTCATCCGCCGCATCTCCTGGCTTTGTACTCCCTCCATGGAGCAGCAGTTCTACGCCGCCGCCTCGGGTAATGCCTCCTCCATTCGCATCATCGTCGAACCCCCCGATGACCAGACCGTTTCCTTCTCGACGACCAACTTCCAGCAGTGTAAAAACGTTGCCTCTGGCATCCTCGGCTTCAAGGATTGGATCGTCCAGTCGCAATTTGCCCAGGCGTACTAACTTTCCTCTATTAAAAAATTGTTCAACTCTGAAAACTTGGTGTATAAATATCGACGGTGTTTAAATACACCCATTCCGGTTCCAAATCTGTTATGGGCACATGAAGATCTCGTCATGGATCGATAAATCGAGGTTGTGGCTGACCAACCTGACCGTTGGTGGCGCCTGGGGTCGTACCCTCAAACCACAGACCCAGCAGAATCTACGCTGGTTCTGGTTCGACGGTCTTTTTGCCTCTGCCAGCGATAACATCTCCATCAATTTCATCAGTCTCTTCATCCTCTCGCTCGGTGCCTCCGAAGCCCAGATCGGCTTGATGAGTGCCTTCTCCAGTGTTGCCTGCGCTATCCTGCTTCTCCCCGGCGCGTTGCTCGCCGAAAGCACCACTCGCAAGAAAATGCTCGCCTGGCTTTGCGGGATCGGTGCAAGGTTGGCATTACTGATGCTCGTCTTTGTGCCGATCTTGTTCAAAGGGCCATACGTCGTCTGGATCGCTATTGCGATTTCAGTCACCCGCGATTCCTTTAACAACCTGGGGTTCCCTGCCTGGATGTCGGTCACGAATGAGACTGTCCCCATTGACGGCCGTGGTCGCTATTTTGGCTCACGCAATTTCGTCATGGGTATTACCGGTATGATAACGACCCTCCTCGCCGGTAAATTGATCACCATGTTCGTTGCCCCTCTCGGCTACCAGATCGCCCTTGGGTTGGCCTTTGTCATCGCCTTGTTTTCTGTATTTAGCTACGTGCATATACAAGAACAACCCAGCCGGATACTCTTCCCTGTCACCCCTGGTTTTTCACTCCGTAGTCTGGCCAAGATGCTGAAAGGTCGCCCGCAGTTTATTGCCCTCATGCTCACTGCCGCACTTTGGAATTTTGGCATCAATATTTCCGGTCCATTTTTCAGTCCACATATGGTCGAAAACCTTAACTTTTCTGCGGCTTCGGTGGGTTTTCTGGCCGTGGTCACCAGTTTCAGCACTCTGGCTACCCAGAACCAGATCGGTGCTCTTGCTGACCGTCTGGGATCCCGTCGCCTGCAGTTGGCCAGCATGTGTCTCATTCCCCTGCTGCCCATCGCCTGGATTTTTTCCACCCAGGTCTGGCAGATCGCAATCATCAACACTTTCAGCGGAGTCTTTTGGGGAACCTTCAATCTGGTATCTTTTAACCTTCTGCTTTCTTACATTCCCTCTGACCAGGTTCCTCGCTTTTCCGCGGTATACCAGATCGTGGTTATGCTTTCGCTGGCTTTGGGGGCTCTCGTAGGCAGTGCCCTCATTTCCCGCTGGGGGTTCGTCAGTGTCATGGTGGCTTCAGCAATTCTCAGATTCTCAGCCACAGGGCTGTTCGCCAGATTGGTACACGACCCACAGAAAGCCACACCGATGGCAGTGGAATGATCCAATACCCTTCCCCAGGACGGTATAGCGCTTCCACCGATTCTATTCCGGTTTTACCAAGCCGCCGTCAGAAATTAAGCACTTCCATATGATCATAAGGAATCGACCGTCAATATGACAACTGCTCAAACCTCATCTCAAGAACCCGGTGATCTCATCGGTGCCGGCCGTACCGCGGATGTCTACACCTGGGGCATTGATCAGGTACTGAAATTATACAAAAGTTGGATGCCAGCATCGGTGGTGGAACGTGAGTTCGAGGTCACCCGCGCTGCCCACCAGGCCGGTCTGCCGGTTCCAGAGACCTTCCAGATGGTAGAACGCGATGAGTGTCACGGCATCGTTTTTGAGCGTGTTCGTGGAGCTTCACTGATGCAGGAATTGCAGCATCATCCCTGGCGTCTGTTTGCCATCGCTGGCCAATTAGCTGAATTGCACGTGCTCATCAATCGTTGTCAGGCACCGGGGAGTCTGCCCTCACAAAAAGAAGCGATTCTCTCGAGCATCGAGCGTGTCGAGGGTCTATCCCCTGGAATCAAGGGAGCTGCCCTGAACGCGCTGGCTGCGTTGCCCGCCGGGAGCAGCCTTTGCCATGGCGATTTTCACCCAGATAACATTCTGCTTACCGAACATGGACCGGTGATTGTCGATTGGATGACGGGTACCCGTGGCAGCCCTGCTGCGGATTTGATGCGTACGGTGATGATTTTACAGACCTCCGCACTTCCCCCCAATATTCCTGCCTTAAGTCGGCGCTTGCTCGATGTTTTCCGAAGGCTCCTCGTTGCCGTGTATCGCAGACGATACCTTCGTCGCATTCCCTTGACCACGAGCGAAATGTCGGTCTGGCAACTTCCCCTTCTCACCGCCCGTCTGAGTGAATTGTCGAGCTATCCGGCCGAGAAAGCGGTCATCCTGAAGCGGATTCAACCTCTCATTGGATTTGAGCGGCGATAAGGGAGACGATAAAATAACCTTCTATCTGGTCTCATTTAATCAAATAGATGACCGCACTCGCCACCGACCAGATTCCAAAACCCACCAGGGCAACTCCGGCCAGTCGGTTGACCCATGACAGAACCGTGCCGTTGAGCCGCTTGCCCAGCCAGTGGGTTAACATCGCCAACGTGATCCACCATGCCATGGAACCTGAGAAGATGCCCAACACCAAAAAGAACGCCGAACTGCCATTGCTGACCCCCGCTCCGGCAAACATCCCCAGAAATGCAAAAATCGTTACCGGGTTGGAGAGGGTTAACAAGAACGTGGTCAAATAAACCTTGCCAGATCCTGCTTTCGCAGGCTCACTTCCATTTTCTTTCACGGCAGTCTTTGATATGGCAAAACGGGTACCCAGGTAAATGATAAATCCCCCGCCCAGGACCTGCATCCATGTATGGAACCATGTGTAGTGTTCTAGCAAGGTTGCCAGCCCAAACGCCGCCAGACTCCCGTAAATGGCATCCGCGCTGGCTGCGCCTAACCCGCTTAATATTCCCCGCCAGCGCCCGCCTTCCAGCGTGCGTTTGATGCACAGCAATCCGATCGGCCCCAGCGGCGCTGCAATCGAAAAGCCTAGAATGAGTCCTTTCCACCATGTCACTGCCACTGCAATTTTCCCCTTAAGGAGGATTAATGACTAACCCAGGAATCAGTTTCCATATTTAGCGCACAATCATATCAGAATTTAGGTATTTTATACCAGTGATTTTTCATCGTGGGTATAATATTGAGCAACGATGAGTTTTATAGAATAGGAGATACGATCATGACCAATTCGCTCACCCTTCCCTGGGGGAAAGAAAGTATTTCCTATGATCTCCCCAAAAGCTGGGAGGTCATAGGCTCTTATGAACCGGTCTCTTTGCATCCGGTGACTGATCCTGCCAAAGAAACGCTCCGCAGTCTTGAAAATCCCATTGGGAGTCTTCGCCTTAAGGATCGCTTGCAAGCGGGAATGAAGGTAGCCCTCGTGATTGATGATGCCAGCCGCCCAACTCCGGTGAGTTTGATATATCCAAAAGTCCTGGACGAATTGCACCGTGGTGGGATCAAAGATTCGGAGATCACTATCGTCCCCGCAATTGGCCTGCACCGTTGCATACCCGAAGCTGAAATTCGCCAACGTCTGGGAATTTCGTTGAAAGACTCGCTTCAGTTCGTTAATCCCGAATGCGACGACCTTTCCACCATGCTGAATTTGGGTACGACCAGCCGGGGTACACCGGTTTGGATCAACCGCCAGGTAGCAGGTGCAGATTTCGTGATTTCCATCGGCTGTATCGAACCGCATATCATCGCCAGTTTTGGCGGTGGTTACAAGAATATCATTCCGGGGGTCGCCGGCAGAGCCACCACTGCCCATAATCACACCCTCAACTGTGCCTCTGCTACCTTCAATATGGTGGGCCAACCCGTCGAAAATAATCCCATGCGCCTCGACCTTGAAGAAGGTTGCCGGATGTTGAAGCCGCCCGTTTTCATTGTCAACGCCATTCTCAATAACCTCCAGCAGGTGGTACAGATCGTTGCCGGAGATCCCATCGTGGCTCATCGCGCTGGTGTAAAGATCAGTTCCGATCTCTATGCTGTCACTGTCCCCGCCCGGGCAGATATTGTCATCACCGATTCACATCCGATGGACTCCGATCTGCGTCAGGGAGTCAAAGCCCTGGCCAATACCGTGCGTGCCCTCAAACCTGGCGGAGTTATTATTACTCTCGTCCGCGCAGAAGAAGGCGTGGGTGTTTTTGGTCTGGCGAATTCCAAATTACCTTTTGGTCACAATGCCCTGCAATTTCTGGCGCCGGTTTTACTTCCCCTGGTTCCAAAACTGAAGATCAAAGGTCTTGGCGAAGAGGACCGTTTCTTCCTCTATTTTGCCTTGCAAGCCATGCGTTTGGGAACTCTCTACATGGTTGCCCCCACGATTCCGCTCGAAACCCAGAGTCATCTTCCCTTTGTCCAGTTCTGGCCATCGATTCAAGATGCCGTAGCAGCCACCTTTAAGAAATTCCCGGGAAAAGCCGAAGTGATCGTTTTCCCAAGCGGTGGCATTTCATACCCGCATTTTGATTAAATACGAACGGCCTGCTGGAGCAGAGGCAATCTGTTTTTGTGATTAAGCAGGTTTCACAAATACTTTGAATTTTAAGATCGCAGGAACCGCCTGGTTTCTGCGTCGGAATAATCCGAATACAGCTTTCTGAAACCCATACTTCTTGTTGAATGATTCATTTATCCTGTGGATTTGTTCTTCTTCTGTAAGAATTTCCCCTTCACTGGCGACCCATGTTCCTTGTGGTTCCCCGCTCATCGAACAAGGCACCAGCATGCATTTAGGATCATGGCGCAGGCGTTTAACTTTCCAACTCTCGGCTCCTGTGTGCACATATAAGCAGGTGTCGTCAAGAACGAACCAAACCGGAGTTCTTACAGCCTCTCCATCTTTTTTATATGTCTCGAGGTTGAGGTATTTTTTTCCTTGAAACTGTGAGAGTTCTTTCATTAACAAGACCATGGGGAAATTTTCCTTTCATTTGCCATTATAGTCGATCTGGTTACAAATCATAGATTCTCTCCCATCAGCTTACCCTTCTACCAGTCTCATATAGGCAGGCAGGATATCTTGAGTGACCAAACGCGCAGCTTCTCGCACATGGATGGGTTGGTTACTTTCCAGCCACCAGGTCGCAATTCCAGTAAACCCTGCCGTAAAAAATCGTAAGATGAGTTCGCTTTCCGTATCATTGCGCATCTCACCGCCTATCGGTTCAAAGATCAATTCAGATAACAAATCCTGAAAGAGACTGCCGAAATAGGGGTCGCCATTTTTTCCCAGCATGGCCCGATAAAAGCGCAGATGCTTTTGTAAATGCTGGAACACAATCTCCACAAAAGGTTCATATTCTTTCTGGTGATTTGAACCGATGTCGCTTGCTTTTCCATAGATTGCATCACGCATTTGCCCAAAAAGGTTTTTGATACAGTCTTCCAGTAGTTCATGCATTCCCACATAATGGAGATAAAAAGTCGAACGGTTTACCCCGGCTTGCTGCGTCACCTCCTGGATAGTCAAACTGGCAAAACTTTTATCGGTCACCAATTCCATCAATGCCTGTCGTAAAGAAGACCGAGTTCGCATTATCCTTGGATCCATTTCACTACCATTTGTAGACATTTCTGCCTCTTTTGTTGTTTACTCCACAAATTACAACAGTTTGTACACCTGGTCACACTATTCTTAAATATAATACAAATAATCAACATAGTGTTGATTTAATTCTTTCCTTTATTAGCTATTCTAAAAAAGCAATAAAGGGTTTTTTCAGGAGTTTCATGAAAACTATTTACGATTACCTCTTTGTCGAACCATTCCCTGTTGTCTGGTTGGTTGAGGATATTATTGCCCTGGCATTATCCTTATTTGTGCTGGTTTACATCATCAAACGTGAGAAGCGTCCTGCGATTGTTATCCTTGAGGCGTTTTGCTTTGTCTTTCTTTATGCCTCGATCTATGAGAATGCCGCTTGCGTGATGGGTTTGTATTCTTATGGTCGATCATTAGTGATGATCGGCTACGTGCCCGCTTCAGTCCCGCTAATCGAAGTCTGTGTCATGATCACTGGACTGTGGTTTCTCGAAAAAACTTCATTACCAAAGTGGCTTTGGCCGCCAATTGTTGGCCTCTTTGGAATGCTCCAGGATTTTTCACTCGATCCACTGGCAATTCGTCAGATTTTTCATATGGCCGGGTTGGATACAGGTCGCTGGAACTGGTTGATTGATCCATCTATTACCCCAAATATTCTTAAAATTCCGGTTTACAACTTTCCTGGGTGGATGTTGATCATGCTCTGGGGAACATCATGCATTCTCGTCGGACGCTTGTGGTACCAACGCTCAGGTTACAAACCCTTGGTTGGCTACCTTTATCCATTCATCAGTATGGTTGCTGCCCTTCTGCTTATGATCAGTCCCCTTTCCAGCTTTTTACTATGGTTGCAACCTGTCTTCCAGAAAGGCAGCAATTCTGAGTGGTTCATGCTCGCCTTTCACTTGCTGGTTCCCACAGCCCTGCTGATTTTTGTCTGGCGTGGACGCATGACCGCTCCAATCACAAAAAACGACCTGCCAATATTCGTTTTCCCAATTATCCTTCACCTTTCGGATATTCTTTTCACTCTCATCGGAGGGTATACAGAAATTCTTTGGCTCGTGATCCTTGCCAGTGTTTTGCAAATCGCTTTTTTGGCTTATGTGTATCTTAATAACCGTAAACGCTTCTCCCGCGGTGCTGTAAAGATCTTTGCCTGAGTGTACAATCACCCGTAATATTAAATACTCTTGCTGCTCCGGTAAGAGTATTTTTTTATCGATGAAAGTAATTTGAAGATTTCGTGGATGTATTGTGGTATAATAGAATATATATTCTATAAACGAGGTGCGATTATGGAAGTCTTTCAGGCAATTCAAGCGCGTCACACGATTCGTGAATTTACCTCAGAACCACTCGAACCTGCAATGGTTCAAAAACTTATTTCTGCCGGGTTTGCTGCGCCTAGTAACGATCATATGCGCCAATGGCATTTCATCACCCTCGATGACCGCATTTTGCGTGAGAAGATCCTTTCCCAGGTCCATCATCCTCTGGACCGCGAAGGAAGTCGCGCTGTGATCAATCGCTGGGGACTGACCGATCCGATTCAGCGTGAAATGTATCTGATTGGTATTCCCCTTCAGTATTCCATGCTACTGAATGCTGGATCGTTGATTCTCCCTTTTTTTGCTCAGTCTTCTCCGCTACTTAATTCGAAGACTCTCTCAGACCTGAATTCTTTTGCTTCTATCTGGTGCTGTATCGAGAACGTTCTCATTGCCGCCGCTGCTGAAGGCATTTTGGGGGTCACTCGTATTCCTTTCAAGGAAGAAAGCACTTTTGTAAAAAAGGCTCTTCAAATACCGGAACAATATGAATTCCCTTGCTGGCTCGCTCTCGGTTATCCTTCACCGCAGGCCAAAAAGGCTAAACAGGTATCCATCGATGTAGCTGACCGTATCCATCCGAATGAATGGCCGGAAAAAATAAAGGGGTAAAAATGTTATTCGCTTTTATCGATTCATGGTAGTCATTACAGCAGACTGGATTCGTTTCAATTCGCGTGTATTTAGCGCCTCCGAGCGTAATTAGCCAGTAGGGTTTCCGTTTTTTAACCAAAACGAATCTCAATTTTCAGCTGGTGGAGGACCCGCCACTTGCATCCGGTTGCAATCAGGGTCATAGAAGTTTGCATAGGTCACCATTTGCGGGATCGCTACGACATCCTCACAATTGACTCCGCGAGCACGTAGTTCATTAACAATTGCATACGCATCATCGACCATGAAGATTGCCGTACCCCCGCCATCCCGGCTTGGCATTGATTCGGGTCTATCCCACAAACTGATCGCTAAATGGGTTCCCTCTTTTTCGCCGAACTCCATCCAGCCTACCTCATCATTGATGAATGCTGCTACCGGTAAACCCAATGTCTCACCATAAAATTTTTTAGCACGCTGCCAGTCAGAAACGATATAGGCGATGATATCTATTTTTTTTAATAACATCTTTGCCATATATTCTCCTTTCTTTGTTCATTTTGGAATTTATTATACAATAACAAGAGTATTATTGTCCAATTATAATGAAGGAAGAGATGATCGAGTATTCGCTCTACTTGGAATCAGGTCAAAAAAAGAAGAAAACCATGGTGCATGTCCTCGACCTCTTAGGCCTGGTAGTATGTGGATCGACCACTGATGAAGCTCTTACTGCGGTTCCTGCTTCCATCTGCAAATATCTAACCTTTCTTCACAATCAAGGCGGTGAATCCTTGGAAGCCTCTTCTCCATTCAGCACCCGGACAGCAACTCACGTGATGGAAGGAGGTTGGTTGGGTGAAGGCGATCCGACTCCGGGTTTTTCACCTGATTTCTCCCACTCGACCCCGCTGAGCTAACTTTGTATGTGTCCCGGTTGGGATCATTCCCTGGTCAACTTCTTCGTCTGGTCAAGGGTCTTTCCCTCCAACAACTCGAAGCCGATCCACCCGATAATCATCGTTCGCTACACCATATTCTGGAGCACGCTGCCGAATCAGAATATACCTATCTGCGCATGCAAATCGGTGCGGACAAAGAAATCCAGACCGCTTTGAAAGTCTCCCTATCTGGATCTGTTGAAATTCGGCTTGCTTTATCCGCATTCTGGCAAAAACTTCAAGCGCGCACCGCTGCCATGACTGCCCAAGAAATGACTGATTTCATTCCTCAGGGCATTACCACCTGGTCAGCTCGCCGTGCCTTGCGTTGCATGCTCGAACACAATTGGGAACACTTGGAGGAAATTCGTTTCCGATTGGATTCCCAGAGCAATCCAAATAGAGAAATCGACAATTAAACTGCTCCAGAAATAAGCCAAACATAATCTTTGATTCTTGATAGTTTTTTGTGGATTGAGTAGTTTGTTCTTTCCTGTTGACATTTGCGACTTCTTTTGTATACTAAATCTAGACAGTCTAGACAGGAGCATTTATGTTTGAGCATTGGCAGTTTCAAGAAGCAAAGAACAAACTGAGTGAAGTTGTTAACCTGGCACTCAAGAAAGGCGCGCAAATAATCACCCGCCGTGGAGAAGAGGTTGCAGTCGTCCTTTCTTATACCGATTACAAGAAATTACAGAAATCGCGTTCCAGTCTTTCTTCTTTCTTCCATGATTCCCCCCTCAACGGGGTGGACCTCGCCCAGGCTCGAATTTGTACGCTCAAATTAGAGGAAAAATGACCTATTTGCTTGATACAGGCATCATCACAGAACTCGTCTCTACGAACCCTGATCCCGCTGTCCTCCGCTGGTTGGATTCACAGCCTGAAGAGACCGTCTACATCAGCGTAGTCACTCTGGCTGAAATTTGTGAGAGTATTCAAAAAGAAAAATCTTTAGCGAAAAAAGCACTCCTGACCGCCTGGCTTACCAATGATCTGCTGGTACGCTTTAGCGGTCGCATCGGCGAGATATCCGTAGGCGTCAGCCTTAAATGGGGAGAGATCATGGCAAAGTTGAAAGCGCTTGGTCATACCCTCTCTATCGCCGATTCTATGATCCTGGCCATTGCTCTTGTTTACGGCCATACTCTGGTCACTCGTGACATCGCTTCATTCAAAGGGACCGGAGCCAAAGTATTCAGTCCATTTGAAGGCCCAGAGAATTCTTGAGGTTTAAACTTTTTATTTATTTGAGGATACTATGTCAAAAATCCAGATAATCACCGATAGCGATTCGAGTATCTCACCCGCAATTGCGAAGAAATACGGAATAACGTTGGTCCCGATTACGATTCAATTCGGGGAAGAAACCTTTACCACCAATTTGGATATTGATGACAAACTGCTTTTTGAGAAAATTGACCATTTAGGCAAACTACCTACCACGGCTGCCCCTTGTCCGGCTGCATTTATTGCTGCCTTCACCGAAGCGTTCAACACCGGCACCGATGAAATTCTCTGCATTTGTGTCAGTAGCAAGGTAAGCAGTACCTACGAATCTGCTCTGCTGGCTGTTCGCGAGTTTCCGGGAAAACATATTCGTGTGGTCGACTCGCTCTATATGACGATGGGACAGGGTTTTCTGGCACTTGCTGCCTCCGAAGCGATTGCGAATGGGGCAACTCTCGAAGAAGCCGCTAAACTCGCAGAAGAAATGATCCCGTATCTGTGTACCTTTGCCTCGTTTGCCACGCTCAAATATCTCGCCATGAGTGGGCGGGTCGGCAAATTCGTCGCCGGCATGGCTGGTGCACTGGATATTCGCCCTCTCCTCACTATGAAAGATGGCACCTTGCAAATATTGGAACGTGTACGAACCCGCAAAAATGCGATGGATCGCCTGGTAAATTTGATTACTGGTGCCCTGAATGAGAAGACCATCGAAAAGGCTGCAATTTTTCACGTCAATAATCACGAAGAAGCTTTGATTCTCGAAGCTCGCTTAAGAGAGAAACTACATTTACCCGCAGAAGTCTTTATCATCGAGTTCACCCCTGGCCTCTCGGTGCACGCCGGTTCAGGAATGGTGGGCGGGGTATTCTATTCAAAATAACATGGGCGTGCAAATATGTCCTACTTGATCATCCTTTAACTCTTTATTCTAAGTTAAACAGGTTCCATGGACCTAAAGAGGAAGAAATTCCCTATTTTCAAGGCTAGGTTTCCTTTCTGTCACTATTATTACCAATAAATATAATTTTGGTAATATAATAGCAATTTGATTGTTTTTCTCAAAGTGTAATGACCTGGAACTGGATAATATCTACATAGAGAATATCAATTTATTTAGTCTCTTGATATCGATAGAATTTCTAGCCCCTCTTCCACTTTTTAAGTTAATACTAGTTGATAAATTATTTTTTATTGAACGAGGATCTTATGGGAAAAGTTCAAATCATTACTGATAGCGATTCTAGTTTATCTCCGGAATTGGCGGCCAAATACCGGATAAAACTGATTCCGATCACGATCTGCTTTGGAGATGAAACATTTGCCACCAATTTGGATATCGACGATAAATTACTTTTTCAGAAGATCAACAGCATTAATAAACTACCTACCACCGACGCCCCCACTACGAACGCTTATGCTGCAGCTTATAACGAAGCATTAGTGGCCGGTGCTCGCGAAATACTCTGCATTTGTGTTGGCAGCAATGTCAGCAAAACTTACGAATCTGCAATTCTGGCCGCTCGTGAGTTTCCGGGTCATCGTATTAAAGTCATTGACTCGCAATATATGTCCATTGGCCAGGGTTTTTTGGCCATCGCTGCCTCTGAACTCCTATCCAGGGGAGCTACATTGGATGAAGCTGCGCAACTCGTTGACAGTATGATTCAAAACCTCTACTCCTTTGCCTCACTGACTACCTTGAAATATCTGGCCATGAGCGGTCGGGTGGGTAAAATTGTTGCAGGTATTTCCAGTGTCCTGGATATCCGTCCTCTTCTCTCGATGAAAAAAGGAACATTACAAATGATTGATCGTGTTCGCAGCCATGATGCAGCCATGGCCAGTCTGGTTTCTTATATTGTAAACGCGGCTAAGAATAAGACGATAGAAAGAGCTGGAATTTTTCATATTAATAACCTCACAGATGCCAAAGTTCTCGAAATGACTTTGAAAACCAAACTACCAATGCCGGAAGAGACGATCATCGTGGAATTTACTCCCGGTCTCTCCGTTCATGCCGGAGATGGATTGGTTGGAGCGACACTTTACGCTAAATAATAAAAGGGTACATCGTAAAAAAAGGTGTACCCTTTTGTCTTATTGATCCTGATTACTTACTCGATTATTTTTTGTACTCTTCCCACCTTGCCATCCGTTAACATTACTTTGATACCGTGCGGATGAGTTGGGCTGCTCGTCAGCAATCTGGCCACGATGCCTTCCGTCAACTTGCCGGTTGGCTGATTTTGTTTTTCGACAATCTGTACCCGAGTTCCTGGCTTAATCTCATTTCTACGAGGTGGCAACGATATTTTAGCCTGATCAACATCTGGTAAATTTTGCCCGGCCATTATCGTGACGTCCGTACATGAATGGGTAAAACTTTATAGATTACCCGCGGACTGTTCGGGTTTTTATACTTATATTTTTCGCCCGTATATTTGATGGCTAGTTGATCGATACTATCTTCCGCGCCAGATTCAGTGATTTCGACAACCTTTCCGCGAATCAAAAGATAGCGATAGGCGTTCTCCGGGTCTTGAACTTCGACTGCCACGCGATCATCTCGGCGCATATTCAAATCTTTCTGCCGTCCCGCTTCGCTGTTCAGGATGAGATACTTCCCATCAAAATCGACCCATAATGGTGAAACTTGTGGGCTACCATCAGGCATGATCGTCGCCAGGTGGCCGAAAGCTCGCTTTTTAAATAGATCTAGAAAACCATCAGGAATTAAATTCTCCATAGAGACCTCCAATTAAATCTTTATATTGTAGATTATAGTAGCCTTCAGGTAAACTTGCCAACCTGATAAACAAAAAAGCCAGGTCATTGGCTGAACTGGCTTTACAACAATTTAGTACGATTTGAGAGTTAGGTTAATCGGCCAGGCGTAGTAGTACTGCCTTGCCATGCAATTGATATTTACCGGTACTTTCCATTAAAACCCGATGGACGTGTTGTTCAGAAATATCCACAAAGGTGTGGTCGGCGAGAATTTCGATTTCGCCGATGGCTTTTCCCGGAATCCCTACTTCACTGGCGATGGCTCCGACCACGTCGGAGGGACGAATGCCATTTTGATTCCCGAGATTCATCCATAAACGCACCATACCAACTTCACGGATATCTCCGCGTCGGCCGGATTTTTGTGGATTTCTCTCCCGCTTCTCGTTCCAACCTTCCCGCTGTTTACTGGTCTGTGAATGTCTCTCATCGAGATGTTTATATTTATCTTCACGAGGTTTTTCGTTTAGGTCGATCGAATGTAGCTTGCTCTCCCCCGCCCGGATGATGCGGATGGCAGCCACTGCAATTTCGACGGAATTCAATCCCTGGTCGCTCAGGCTCTCCACCAGCTTGCGCTCTGCTGGCGTAACCCCGGCCACCAACTGGTCAGAAAGTTTCTTGATCAATCGTTCTTCACGATGTTTTTCGACATCCTCGATTGTTGGAATATTACAATCCTCGACCGGTTGACGCGTATAAGCAATAACTTGCTTTTGAACGCCACGTTCTCGGGAGGTGATGAATGAAATTGCAATCCCGGTCTTCCCGGCCCGGCCGGTTCTACCAATACGATGCACGTAATCCTCTGCATCCTGTGGAAAATCATAATTGATGACGTGGGTCACATTCTCGATATCCAGACCACGGGCAGCCACGTCAGTCGCGACCAGCAGTCTTAGGGTATGTTGCCGAAAACGTCCCAAAACTTGTTCGCGCCGGCCTTGATTTAAATCACCATTCAATGCGTCGGCAGCAAATCCGATTTTATTCAATTCATCGGCCAGTTCCTGTGAACGCACTTTGGTTCTGACAAAGATCAAACCGGTGCTGATATCTTCTACTTCGAGCAGGCGTACCATTGCCGCCAGTTTGTTTTCTTCTCTGACGTGGTAAAAACGCTGCATGGTTTCAGCTACAGTAATATGTTCCGGGTTCACCGAAATCTTTTCCGGGGAGCTCAAGTAACGGTTCGCCAGCTTACGGATGGCGTCCGGCATCGTAGCCGAGAATAAGGCAATTTGCCGTTCTGAAGACAATTCCTTCAAAATGGATTCGACATCATCCACAAAACCCATTTCAAGCATTTCGTCAGCTTCGTCAATGACCAAAAAACTGACATGGCTTAAATCTAATTCACCCTGGTGCATTAAATCCAATAAACGACCTGGCGTACCCACTACTATGTCGACACCACGGCTGATTGCACGTTTTTGGATCGTATAGGATTGCCCACCATAAACCGCTAAAATCTTGACTGCGGTTTTCTGGCCTAACTCATTTCCAGCTTCAGCAACCTGTTTGGCTAATTCGCGAGTGGGAGCAAGTACCAATGCCTGTATGGCATGTATGGACGGATTTAATCCTTGAATTAATGGCAACATGAAAGCTGCGGTCTTCCCTGTACCCGTTTGTGCTTGACCGATTACATCTCGCCCATCGAGCAAGGCTGGAATAGCTGCCAGTTGAATAGGGGTTGGCTCGATAAAACCCATTTTTAGTACAGCCTGCACAAATTGATCCTGCAAGCCCAAATCCTGAAACTGTGAAACCATGAAAAAACTCCTCGAATACACAAAAAAAGCTCGCCGAAACCGGCGAGGCATTTAAAACCATGCGCGATAACTGCTACTGGTGGCTTCCCACCGAATCTGATTATAACACACTCTCAATCAGAGCGTTTGAATCGCTTATAATAACACTGCGGTTCAATTTACGATGCGAGGAGATTTTTATGCCTAAACGCTTGATCCTGGTGGCTGGGAATATCGGATCCGGGAAAACCTCCCTGACTGAAAGAATTGGTGAACGTCTGGGCTGGAAAACCGCTTATGAATCCGTCTCTGACAATCCATATTTACCGGATTTTTATGCAAACATGAAACAATGGTCCTTTCATTTGCAGGTGTTCTTTTTAGGCCATCGCGCCCAGCAACATCTTGAAATGTTTGAGGATTCGCAATCTGCCATTATTGACCGTAGTATATATGAAGATGCATTTATTTTTGTGAGAGCTTTACATGCCATGGGGAACATCGACGAAAGAGATTATGATACCTACCGCCAGGTATTCGATCTGGTCGTGAAGAATCTTCCTTCCCCATCACTGCTTATTTACTTGGATGCCCCGGTGGAAACATTGATGAAAAGAATCCATTCACGCGGACGTGAAATGGAAAATTCGATTTCCGCTGATTATTTGACCCTCCTGGAAAATTATTATTCTGACTGGATTGCCCACTTCGATCTTTGCCCGGTGATGACTTTACGTACCGATGATCTTGATTTTGTACATAAGCCCCAGCACCTGGATATTGTTGTAAACAAGATTCAAGAAAGATTGACCGGAAAAGAAGAAATTGTCTTCTAAAATATCTTTCCTTGCAACTTATTCCGTAGGACTGCGTATACCATCTTAGAACGAACAAATAATGAGGATCTTGTGTGCA